>Ga0182018_10000144_pt1 | contig 90226 bp, 75 predicted proteins | sample 812P2MmetaG_FD_120490 | JGI IMG/M metagenome (GOLD analysis project Ga0182018, IMG submission 120490) | Permafrost microbial communities from Stordalen Mire, Sweden - 812P2M metaG | ecosystem: Environmental > Terrestrial > Soil > Wetlands > Permafrost | place: Sweden: Stordalen | collected...
CCGGATCGGTCAAGGTCGAACCGACGCCGTTCGCCGACGTGCTTGCCGATTTCCATGCCGACGGCGGCCAGCGATAGGCAGGAACTGGGCTATTTCGGGCGCTTGTCCGGCACTGATCGGCGCGGCAGTATGACCGCAAGGCCCGGCAACAGGGTCTAAGGGGAACCAAAGTCCGTCGGGTCTGCCGCAACATGTGGGGCGCGCGCATGAAGACTATTCTCGTTCCGACCGAAAACGGCTCGGCGATGGCGTCGGCCTTGGACACGGCACTGCTCTTGGCGCAGAAATTCGAAGGCTGCATCGAGGGCTTTCCGCTACGTCCGGCCGTTGCCGACCTCGTCGCCATGGATCCGGACAGCGGGCTGACCATGGTCGCGGTCAAGGAAAACGACGCCGAGATGGTACGGCAGGCGGAAATGCTGTTCCGCGCGTTCATGGAGAATCATCGGGTGCCACAGCGCGTGGACGAAGCACAAGCTTCGCTGTCGTTTACCTGGCTCAATGAAGCGCCGAGCGGCCATGATTTTGTCGGCAGCTACGGACGCGTTTTCGATGTGATCGTGCTGGCGCGGCCGGGCGACGAATGGCAGAGCCCATCCATGATCACGCTGGAATCCGCCCTGTTCGAAAGCGGGCGTCCAGTGCTGATCGCGCCGCCGGCCTCGCCGCGCTCGCTCGGCACCAATATCCTGGTCGCCTGGAATAACAGCACCGAACAGGCGCGCACCATGGCCGACACCATGCCGCTCCTTCGCCTCGCCGAGCGCATCACCATTTTGACGGTCGAAGGCGCCACCGTCGCCGGCCCGAGCGGCGAGCAAATGGCCCGCTCGCTCAAGATGAACGGCATCGCTGCCGCGACCGTCACGATGAAGCCCGTCGGCAAACGCAGCGCCGGCGAAACCATCCTTGCCAAAGCCGAAGAGCTCGGCTGCGATCTTATCGTCAAGGGTGCTTATACGCAAAGCCGGCTGCGTCAAATGATCTTCGGTGGCACCACGCGGCACATCCTCGCCAACGCCAAGCTGCCCGTCCTGATGGCGCATTGATCCCGCAATTGGCATCGCTGTTGCAAACCCTCGCGCCATTCGCTTACGCGCTCCTTCGCGCCGCTGTCGGGCTTGCGCTGGTGCCGCACGGCTTGCGTAATACGTTTGGCTTTTTTCCCAATACTGGCGTGCGCGCACAGGATTTGCGCGCGCTGGCGAAGCAACTCGACCAGGGCGGTTACCGGCCGGGTGCAGTCTGGGCGCCGGCGATCTCGATCACGCAGCTCCTCGGTGGACCCTTAATTGCGCTCGGCCTGTTCACGCGGCCCGTCGCCGTGGTCGTTCTCGTTTTCTTGTTGGTCGCCAATGTCGAGCGCTGGCGCGTCGGCAAGTATTTTTGGAACCAGCTCGGGCTTGAATATACCCTGATGTGGACCATCGCCACGTTCTACGTTCTGGTGCACGGCGGCGGGCTCTATTCGCTCGACTACCTGGTCGGCCGCTACTTCTGAGCGCCGCATGTTATGCTTTTTCGGCGGATCACGCATCGCCAGGTGCGGTGCGGACGCCTTTGCAAACATTTGGCCGAGCCACTATACCTCACGCAAAGGGACGCTAACGCCCCGCCTCTCAAGGAGAAAACGTCATGGCTACGGTGACAATGAAGGCTCCTGCCCCAACCGGGCTCTCCAGCAAAGCGCGCGAATTGATGGAGGCCATCAACACCGAAGCCGGCAAGCACAATGTTTGGGTTCGCACGCAAGCCAATTCGCCCGCGCAGAAACCTTGGTTCAGCGAAACCGGCGGCGAAGGCTCAGGCCAGCTCGCCACCGGCCGCGTCGCCGTCAATCAGATGAAAACCGCTCCGCACATGTGGAAGTGGGACGAATATAACGGCTACCTCAAGCAAATCTCCGAGATCGCCAGCAAGGCCGACGTATCGCCGATCGAGTTTGCCGACCGGCAAAGCATTCTTCTGCTCAATCCCGGACTGAACGGCCGTTTGCAGGTGACCAACACCATCCGCTGCGCCATCTCGATCTACAATCCCGGCGACGTCGCGCCGGTGCATTTGCATTCGCCGAATGCGAGCCGGACAATTCTTTCCAAAAAGGGCGGTTATACTGTCGTCGAAGGCGAGAAGGTCACGGCAAACTACGGCGATCTCATTCTCACGCCGAATGGCACTTGGCACGACCACGGCAACGATTCCGACGAGCCGGTCATCTGGATCGATACGCTCGATTGGCCGCTGATGGAATTCCTCGATGCCGCTTGGGTCGATCACGATATGCCGGGCGCGCAAGGCAATACCAACGTGCAGGCGATCACGGTGAGCGAAGGCTATTCACGCAGCCTCTACAGCCATGGCGGCCTCAAGCCGGCTTTTGTCGATCATCAGCGCGGCGTCGGCCACGCGCCCGCGCCGCTGTTCCACTATCGCGGCGCGGACGTGCTGGAAATGCTGCACAGCCTGCGCAAGGAGAAGGGCGACCCGTACGAGGGCATCAAGATCGACTTCGTCAATCCGGTGACCGGCGAGGCCGTTTTCAAGACGCTCAATTATTCGGCGCAGCTCCTTCGCCCCGGCGAGCAAACCGAATTCAAGCGCGAGACCGCCGGCACCTACTATGTGTGCGTCGAAGGCACCGGCGCGACCGAAGTCGGTGGCAAGCGCTTTGAATGGGGCCACAACGATCTGTTCGTGGTGCCGAACTTCCTATGGCGACGCCACATCAACACCGGCAAGACCGACGCCGTGATCTATTCGGTCTCCGATGCCGCGCTGATGCAGAATATCGGCCAGTACTACGCGCAAGGCCGCGCCAAGAACGGCAAGGTGACAGAACTCGTGCTGCACTAGGCCGCAAGCAATCGCTGAAAAAGCAATCGGAGCGCGGCATGACCCGCGCTCCGATTTTCTCCGTCTGGCGTTTGACTGCTTAGGCGCCTTTTAGCTTGGCGTTGCATTGGCTGTAATAGCCGCCGCCCTTTTGGATCCATTTCAGGCCGCCATTGCCATTGCCGGCCTTATTGGCCTTGTACTGATCGAGGCAGGTTTCCATCCGGCCCTTACCTGCCGAATCCTTCGAATATTTGGAATCGACGGCGCTCGGAAAGACCGCACTGCCGCTCGCGGCGGGCGCTGCCGCTGCAGTAGGCGCAGGCTTGGGTGCCGGCGCTGTGGCTGGCGCGGAAGCGGTCGCTGGCGCCGGTGCGGCTGCGGCTGCGGGAGCCGCTGCTGCCGGCGCGGCGCCTGCATCGGTGCCGCAATTGGCCTTGCGGAAATCATTCCATTTCATGCCGTTGAGCGTGTTGGCGGCCTTGGCCGCTTTGTATTTGGCGCTGCAATCGGCCATCGAAAGCGCGTGCGCCGATGTTCCCTGCAGGGTGACGGCTGCGAGCACCGCAGCTGCACATAAAGCAACGTAACGCGTGGTCATGGCTGGTTTCCTCGGGTTGTTTGACTGACTTGCAAATGCTTTCAAGCGCGTGGCGGCCGTGATCGGGCGGCCGCGGCAATTCCAATTCGGTCGGCACCACAAAGTCTGCCACGGGCGCGGACTGAAGGAAAGCCGGTGCGCGCAGGGCACACGGCGAGCAAGCCTCAGTTGTGCCCCCCGTGATCATGCGGCTCGCCGATCATGTCGGCGCAGCCGGCGCGGGTCGCCCAGTACTCCCAGGCGCGCCAGGTCTCGGGCGAATGCGGCTTATAGCCGGCCGCGCGCGCGGCAATTTCGCCCTTGGACAAGGGCTTCGGCTTGCCGCCCATACGCATCGCGTTCATCTGCACGCGCGCATTGCGCGGCAGATAGACCGAAAGTCGCACCACCTCGATGATCGAGCGTGCGGCCGACGCAAAGCCGTGGCCGCGCATCAGCGCAACGTTACCCGAAGCCATGCATTTCGCCAGATCCCGCCCCTGCGCCATGGTGGTGACGAGCAGGTTCGTATCGCCGAATTTTTTGCGGATGTCCCATACCGGCACCTTGCCGCCGATGAAGCTGCCGGAGTGGATCACCGGCTGGAGCGGCGCCGCAATCAGACCGAACGGCAGCGTGTCCTCGGCATGGGCATGGACAACCGCCATCACATCTGGCCGCGCCTCGAAAATCGCGGCATGGATGAAGCGCTCGAGATAGGGCTGGCGCTTGTCGCTGACCGGCTCGCCCTGCTGATCGAATTCGATCAGGTCGTGGCGCTCGACCAGCTCCGGCGCCCGCGAGCGCGACATGAAAAAGCGCTTCGGATTGTCGGGATGACGCACGCTGATATGGCCATAGGCGTCGACCACGTCTTCATGGGAAAGAATGCGGTTGGCGACAACGAGGTCGCGCAGGAGATCGTCGAGTTGGCTCATGTCGGTTGTTCCATCTAAGAAATTCAAGAACGCCTCAGCCGTAGGTCGGCACGAATAGATCGTCGACCTGCACCGGCGCGGCGATCAGGCCTAAGTCCTGCAGATAGGTGACGAGCGCCTCCAGCGTCTGCCGGTTGGGCTCGACGCCATAGGGCCATGGATCGCCGTTGAAGACCTCCCAGATATCGTCGATCTCTCGCATCAGGAACGGCGTCATGTAACGCACCGCGCGCAGATTGAATAATTTTTCCAGCGCGATCTTCTTCGATTTGACGAAGGCATCGTAGAGGCTCGTGGCGACGAACGGATAGCGTTCGTACACGCTCTTCTTGATCGCGACCAGATGCATGATCGGATAGATCTTCTTGCGTTTGTAGAGGTCCTTGTCGAGCTCGACGTAATTCGGAAACAACCGCACGATGTCGGGATTGCTGCGGATCTCTTCGGGCAAGCTCGTTCCGAGCGTGGCGTCGATGACGCCATCGGCGAGGAGCTGGCCGAGCGTCTTGTTGGTCTTGTTGTTCTCGATCGAGATTTTCTTCAAGAGCGGCAGCACCGTCGGACTGCCGTGGGAGCCCGACGTGTTCATCGCGCTCTGCACCCAACGGATTTTCGACAGGTCCACCTCGAATTCGTTCTTCAGCATGCCGTTGATGAATATAGCGGCGGTCATCGTATAGAGCGGTACGCCGATGCGCTTGCCTTCGAGGTCCTTAGGCTTGGTGATTCCGGACTTCCGATTGATCGCGATGAAGCCGAGCCGAAAGGCAATCGAAGGGAAAACCGGGATGGCGACGAACGGACACTCCTTGTTGGCGAAGCGCTGGACGAATTCCGAGCTGGAAAACTCAGCAACATCGAACTCCTCGCCGCCCGCCATGCGGTCGAAGATCGGGCGTGGCTGATCGATGGCGATGAAATTGAGATCGATGCCGTCGGGCTTCACCTCGCCGGTATAGAGCGCCAGCATCCGGTCATAGAGCGCGCAGGCAAACGAAAGCTGCAACTTCGGCATCGCTCTGCCGTCCTCCCATTATTTTTACGCGGCTGAGCGTTAGCACGCTGGTTCGAAAGCGGGAAGCTTACCTCTCCCCGCTGGGGAGAGGTAAGACTAATGCAATTCCTTGCGCAAAATCTTGCCGATATTGCTCTTCGGCAATTGATCGACAAATTCGATGATCGTCGGGCGCTTGTAACCGGCAAGGCGGGCGTGCAGATATTCGCTCAGCTCCGCCTTATCGAGGGCCGGATCGCGCTTGACGACGAAGAGCTTCACCGCTTGGCCGGTGCGGGCATCCGGCACCCCGATTGCCGCCGCTTCGAGCACCCCCGGACACTGCCCGGCGACGTCCTCCACCTCGTTGGGAAACACCTTGAAACCGGAGACGTTGATCATGTCCTTCTTGCGATCGAGCAGTTTCAAGAATCCCTCGGCGTCGAAAGCGCCGATGTCGCCGGTCTGCAGCCAGCCCTCGGCGGTGAGAACGCGTGCCGTTTCGTCCGGACGTTGCCAATAGCCCAGCATGACCTGCGGACCGCGGACCCACACTTCGCCTGCTTCGCCGATGGCGACGGCGGCGCCGTGGTCGTCGCGGATGCTCACCTCGGTCGACGGCACCGGCAGACCGACCGTGCCGATCTTCGGCTTGGGGAATGGATTGATACACACGACCGGTGACGCTTCGGTCAAGCCATAGCCCTCGACCAATTGACCGCCGGTGACGTCGTGCCACCGGCGCGCCACCTCGCTTTGTATCGCCGCGCCGCCGCCGACGGCGACGCGCAGCGCGCTGAAATCCAGCTTGTCGAACTCCGGTGAATTCAAAAGCGCGTTGTAAAGCGTATTGACGCCGGACATCCACGTGATTCCCGAGCTGCGCATGATACCTATGAGGCGGTGCAGATCGCGCGGATCCGGAATGAGGAAGTTCAAGCCGCCGAATACGGCGAAGCTCAACAGGTTCGTGGTCAGCGAGAAGATGTGATAAAGCGGCAGCGGCGTAAGCACCCGATCGCGTTCGTGGTCGGCGCGGGTGCCTTCCCAGGCGGTGCACTGCAACGTATTCGCGATGAGATTGCGATGCGTCAGCATCGCGCCTTTCGGTACACCGGTCGTTCCGCCCGTGTACTGCAGTAATGCAATGTCGCCCGGGCGCGGCTGCGTATCCTGGTAACGCTCACTCGGCGGCCGATTGCACGCGTCCTGCAGCATCGTAAATTTATCGAACTGCCACGCCGGCACGCTGCGCTTGATATAGGAATTGGCGAAATTGAACGCCCAGCGCTTGAGCGCGGGAACGAAATCGCCGAGACGCGCCACCACCACGTGCCGGATTTTCGTCTCGGCGACGATTTCCTGCAGCTTATGGGCGAAATTCTCCATGATCACGATGACGGTCGCGCCGGAATCGGCAAGCTGCCCTTGCAATTCGCGTGGCGTATAGAGCGGATTGACGTTGACCACCGTCATGCCGGCGCGTAGCGCACCAAGGAACGTGACCGGATAGGCGAACATGTTCGGCAGCATGATCGCGACCCGGTCGCCCGGGCGGCAGTTCGCCTCCTCGACCAGGAAAGCCGCGAAATCGCGGCTGCCGCGGTCCCACTCCGCGTAGCTGACGCGGGCGCTCAGGCATTCGAATGCCGGCCGCTCGGCATACAACCGGCAAGCCTCAATCAACATGGCGGAGAGCGACGAATAAGTGTCCGGATCGATGCTCTTGGGTACGCCGTCGGCATAGGAGGCGAACCAGTTCGGTTCCGGCGCCCCCGCGGTCTCGCCTTTGGCCGGTGTCGCTTCGCCCTGCGTCAGGAGCGTCATCGATTGTTATCCTGGCCGTTCCCCATCATCATCATCATCGTCGATTCTCTCGTCGAACGCATGCGGCAAGACAGGCTGCATCCCCAACGGACTGATCGGCTACTTCGCCGCGACACACAGACGGCGGGAAGGCATTAGCTTGGCACGTCTATCGCCCCTATTCATACCCATTTTGCTCTGTTTCCAAAGCATGAGAGGCGAACCTGGCGGGGCAGACGCCGCGGCAGCGCAATGCCAGAGCGCAGGCCGTCGATGTCAGCGCCAATCTGCGCGACAAATTTCTAACGCTGTTTGATTGAGTAGCCCAGATTGCGCCCGGCAAATCCGAGAGCGCCTCCCCGGATTGCGCGTCGCGCAATCCGGGCTACAACGCATTATTCCTGGTTCGACGCGAACAACTGCTTGCCCATGGCGTTGAAGCGCGCCTTCTGGTCGTCGTTGAGCGAATTATAGAAATCCGCAAGCGCCGGCTGCATCGTCTCGACGACTTGCAGCATCGCCTGCAGATGCTTGCCGATCGCTTCCAGACGGCTCGGCGGTGTCGCCGGCACTTCGCTCGGACATGCGGCCTTGATCGTAACCGCCGCCTGCGAGGCAGCCGACGTTAGCGCCTGAAGCTTAGCCCGCTGGGCATCGTTGGGGTTGACGGCCGCATCGATCTGTTCCGTTGGCCACGCCATGATCTTGGCGTTGCACTGGGCCTGCAAGCTCGGCGCGGCCTCCTCTTGTGGCGCCGGCTGGCTTTGCGATGCCTGCGCCCCTTGGGTAGGCGGCGACATATCGTTGAACCGGGCCTTTTGCTCGTCGCTCAGCGAGTCGTAGAACTTGGTCAGCGGCGGCAACACGATATTCACCGCGTCGACCATCGTTTGCAGACGCTGCTGCATTTGCGCAAGGCGGTCGGTCGGCGTGAATGCGACCGTAGTCGGGCAATTCGACTTGACCTCGTCGCTCGCTTTGACGACCGCATTACCAAGGTCGTCAAGCAAAGTGTTTTGCTGATCCGTCGGTTGGACGGCGGCCTGGATCTGATCGATCGGCCAACCGGTGACCTCGGCCGCTTCCTGGGCACAGCTCTGCGCCATGCCTTGCGTCAGGCTCGACATGCGCGCCGGCGCGCTGGGTCCCTGCACGTAGTCATCATAGCTATAGGGTGAGAAAATAGACTCGTAGATGTCCCCATACCCGTAGGCCCAGAGCGGATCGTAATAGCCGTAATCGTTGGGCCACAGCGCGTAATAGAACAAGTCGCCATAGGCGTAAGGCCAGAATACCGGCCCGATCCAGCCGAGGTGATGATACGGGTGCCAGCCATGGCCCAAGAACGGCCTGAACGCGGGATCGCCGGCAAAGCGGCGATGGGCGAGGAAAGACCTCGGGTCGGATCTGAAGGCCGTGCGCGCGAGCGGCCTGACGCGGCCGCCGGACACGAGAGGATGCGCGGTCCTCGCCAACGAATGAACCGACGAGGGCGTAACGTGCGAAGTTGTAGTGACGTGACTACGGAATGACGACCTAGAACTGGAAAAATGCGGCGCGGTGTGAACGTGTGCCGCGCTGAAATGCGGGCGGGAAACGTGCGTGCTGGCATGTGAAGCAGAGATACGCGCCGCCGAGATATGCGGAGCCGAAACATGGGTGCTAAAATGCGCGCCGCCGCCGCCGGGATGCCCTCCTCCGGCGGGATGTCCGCCACCGCCTCCGCCGCGAGCGGCTGGCTTCGCAAGTCCGGTCCCAACCGCCGCAAAAAGCATCAGGCTGATCGCACTCACGCTTGCGGCAAATTTCAAAATACCGATCTTTGGCATGTAAATTCCTCCCTCACGCCCCCAACCGCCAGATGGTCGCGCGAGTTCCACCATTGGATGATTACAATATTGCAATGCGGCACCGCACACTGGTGCTCGCGAACCGGCTTTATCGCCGCCGATGCCGGCCTGAACGCTTCTTCTTGGTCGCTTTACGTGTGATCGGCTTTCGTCTTTTGCTGGCCTTTACGCGTTCTGTCTCGGCATTGCCGGACCCAGACTTTGGCAACCGCTGGCGGCGGCGGCGGCCGAAATAGATCTGCATCGGTTCGAAATAGTTCGACCGCCAACCGCCTTCCTCGTAACTTTTTTGATCCTCCGGCACGTTGCTGTGCACGAGTGTCAGCATGGCGCCATCGCCGACGTCCTCGAGTGTCACCGTGATGATCGAGCCTCATGTTGGTCGCCAAATTCCACCGTGCGCCAAGACTGCACGATACGTGCGCCCGGAACGAGTTCGAGATTGCGGCCGCTGATGTAGTCATCCCAGGCCGATACCTCGGCACCGATCGCTTTCGACATCTGCGCCGCGCCGCCGGTCATTTCGGAATGGGCGAGACTATCGAGCCAGGCGTCGTAAACATCCTGCGCGGAAGCGGGAAACCTGCTGATCAGCGTGTAGGTGTATGGCATCGCCACTTTTCCTGCATCGTCTTCCATTCATGGCTGGCGCCCACTGTCACCCGAACATCACAATGGCCCGCTTATCCTCGCGCGGCGACCGGCACTGGCGTTGTGGTGTTGATATTCACCTATGCGTGGGGCATGCTTAACGCGGTCGTTGGGAGTCTTCGATCGGAGCGGAGGCGAGCGCGATGTAACGCATGCGCCGCCGGGTCGATGTGCTCCGGCGGGGGTTGCCTTGTACCTGGTTGTGAATTTGGGGCTTACAGCAACGGGTTTGTGGCAGTGCTTGCGTCGGCCCATGCTGGTTTGCGTCGGGGTGGTTGGGTGCGACGCGATATTTTTCCATGCGCGCAAGGCTGTGCCCCGGCATCGGCGCTGATTATTGGATTGACCCTCGCCGGCTGCGCGGTAGGGCCCGAATATTCCCGCGAACCGGCTCCGGTACCAACCCAATACAAGGAACTCAAGGGCTGGAAGCTCGCCAATCCGAGCGACGCCGTCGATCGCGGCGATTGGTGGACGGTCTACAAGGACCGTGCGCTCGATACGCTGCTGCCCCAAGTCGAGATTTCCAATCAAACGGTCGCGGCCTCGGCCGCGGCCTATGAGGAAGCACGCGCCATCATACGGGAGGCGCAAGCCGCGCTCTTCCCGACGGCCACCGCCGGATACAACGTCACCCGCACGCGGACGGGAGCGCTCGTGGCCGGCGGCGGCGCTGGCGCGCCTGCCGGCATTACCTACTCGACGCTTTACACCGCGCCGATTAGCGGCGCCTGGGACATCGACGTCTGGGGTAAAATTCGACGCCAAATCGAGAGCAACACCGCCGCCGCGCAAGCGAGCGCCGCCGATCTCGATAACGCCAAGCTTTCCGCGCAAGCCACACTTGCTACGGCCTATTTCAATCTTCGCACCGCCGATTCGCTGATCGATCTGCTCACGCGCACGGTCGCGGAATACAAGAAAAACTATGGCATCGTGAACAACCAATTCAAAGCGGGTTTCTCCGTGACGGCCGGCGACGTTGCGACCGCCGACGCTCAGATTGCGACGGCTGAGGCCCAATTGCTGAACGTCCGTTCCGAGCGTGCCCAATTTGAGCACGCCATCGCCATGTTGATCGGCAGACCGCCAGCTGAACTGACCCTTGCGCCGCGCGATCTCGCCGGCGGCATTCCGAAAACGCCGGTTACGGTTCCTTCGACTTTGCTCGAACGGCGGCCCGACATTGCCGCGTCGGAACGCACCATGCAGCAGGAAAACGCGCTTATTGGCGTCGCCGAGGCGGGTTATTTTCCGGACATCTCGTTGTCCAGCATGATCGAGTATCTCGGTCCGATTCCCCTGCCCTTCAACGCCACGCGCTCAATCGGATCGATCGGCGCAAGCGCGACGCAAACGCTGTTCAATGGTGGCTTGACGTCGGCACAGGTCGACGCCGCACGCGCCGTCTATTGGGAAAGCATCGCCAACTATCGGCAAACGGTGCTGACTGCTTTTCAGCAAATCGAGGACGAGCTCGCGGCGATTCACTATTTCTCGCAGCAATTGGGACAGGAGCGCCGGGCAGTTGCGGATGAACGCAAGGCTGTGGATGTGTTTTTGAATCAATTTCAGGCTGGCACGGTGGCATTCACGACAGTTGTGGTCGCGGAAGTCTCGTTGCTCGCAGATGAGGAGGCCGAATTGACCGTCCGGCAAAACCTTTTCCTCGCCAGCGTCAGCCTGATCGAAGCGCTTGGCGGCGGATGGGATACAGTTCTGCTGCCGACGCAGCTGCAACTCGAAAAAGGCTTCTCTCTATTGCCGCAACTCGAATCGCAACCTTCCGCCACCGGACCAATGCCCGCGGACGTGCTTGTTCCCCCGCCCTTGAGCCCGCCGCCGGCGACGCAATAGCGGCCGGATTTTGCGGATAGGCCATGTTTTGGCCCAGACGGCGCACGAAGTACGGCAGCACTCGCGCCAAAATTGGCGACTTTAGCCAAGCTATTGATTTACCGACCGAATCCGAAGAAACTGAGGTGGGAAGATAAGCCGCATGTCACGTTCGCCCGGCCGGCCTGTCCGCTCAGCGGCGGCCTGCAGGCCAACCAGTGCGGTGATTAGCGAATATTCATTAGCCGAGCGGTGTTGCCGCACTCTATAAGTCGAAAATACAAGTCGAGAATGCCGAGATCGACGAACGCCCATCATGGACGAACGAACGCGCAGAACGGGTGACGATTTAGCGCCGACTACTCGCCGGACGGCGCCGCCGAGCACGCGATGGCTTTCGAAATCCCGCGTCACCCTCGGGATTGTCGGGATCCTGGTTCTTCTCTGCATTTATATGATCGTACGGTGGGTAACGGCCGCTCCGCCGGCCGGGCGTTACGGGCAAGGCGCGGCACAGACGGTTGGTGCCGCCACCGTCGCACTCGGTAATATCCGCGAAGTCGTTAACGCGCTCGGCACCGTCACCCCGCTGGCAACCGTGACGGTGCAAACACAGATCGACGGTCAACTCATGGAAGTGCCATTCACCGAAGGGCAGATGGTGAAGAAGGGCGACACCCTCGCGCAAATCGATCAGCGCCCCTATGAGATCTTGAAAGCGCAGTACGAAGGCCAGCTCGCGCACGACCAGGGCTTGCTCGCACAGGCACAACTGGATCTTACGCGCTACCAGACGCTGGCGCAGCAAAACTCGATAGCCCGCCAGCAGGCGGAAGATCAGGTCTTCATCGTGCAGCAATACGAAGGCACGGTGAAGGAAGACCAGGCGCAGGTCGACACCCAAATTCTGAACATCCAATATTGCCACATCGTATCGCCCGTGACCGGGCGCGTCGGGCTCCGCCTGGTCGACCCGGGGAACTACGTGCAAGCCTCGGGCAGCACCGGCATCGCCGTGGTCACGCAACTCCAGCCGATCACCGTGATCTTCTCAATTCCAGAGGACGATTTGCCGGAAATCATGCCGCAATTCTACGCCGGCACCGCGCTCAGCGTGACCGCCTGGGACCGCTCCAACCTTCACGAGCTTGCCACCGGCCAAGTCGCGGCCGTGGATAATCAGATCGATACCACGACCGGCATGGTGAAAGTGCGCGCGCAGTTCGACAATGCCGATAACGCGTTGTTTCCGAGCCAGTTCGTCAATGCACGGCTCCTGGTGAAGACCCTTGAAAACGTCGTCACCGTGCCGACCTCGGCGATTCAGCTCGGCTCACCCGGCGCCTATGTCTATGTCATCAATTCCGACAGCACGGTCGCGGTGCGGCAGATCGTTGCTGGCGCGGTCGACGGCAGGCTGACAGCCGTCAATTCCGGACTAACAGCCGGCGAACGTGTCGTCATCGACGGCACCGATCGCCTGCGCGACGGGCTGCATGTCACTGTTGCAGCAGAGAACAATCAAGGCGCCGCGGCTCAGGGCGCCGCGACCAAGGGCACGGGGACCAAGGGTACGGGAGCCAAAGGCGCCGGCCAAGGGCAGCATTCCGGCCACTCGCAGACCAACCCGCCGGCCGGAAATCAGTAACGCGCCCAGCGAAGGCATTGCGCGGTGAAACGGTGCGATGAACGTCTCGGAACCCTTCATTCTACGCCCTGTCGGGACGTCGCTGATGATGGCGGCGATCCTGCTGTCCGGCATGGTCGCCTATACGTTCTTGCCGCTATCGACCTTGCCCGAAGTCGACTATCCGACGATCCAGGTCCAGACGCTTTATCCTGGCGCCAGCCCGGAAGTGATGACGTCGTCGGTCACCGCGCCACTGGAGCGGCAATTCGGGCAGATGCCGGGGCTCAACCAGATGACGTCGGCAAGCTCCGGCGGAGCATCGGTGATCACGCTGCAATTCGGCCTCGACCTCAGTCTCGACATCGCCGAACAGGAGGTCCAGGCCGCGATCAATGCCGCCGGCAATCTTCTGCCGGCCGATCTACCGGCTCCGCCGATCTACGCCAAGGTCAACCCGGCTGACGCGCCGATTTTGACGCTATCGGTGATGTCGAAAACACTGGCGCTGACTGACCTCGAGGATTTGAGCGAAACCAGGCTGGCGCAGAAGATTTCGCAGCTGACCGGCGTCGGGCTCGTCAGCATCAGCGGCGGACAACGGCCAGCGTTGCGCCTTCAGCTCAATCCAGATGCGCTCGCCGCCTACGGCCTCAATGTCGACGACGTCCGCACCACGATCGGCAATATGAACGTCAATACGCCGAAGGGCAATTTCGACGGTCCGACACAAGCTTTGACGATCAACGCCAACGATCAGATCGGCAGCGCCGATCAATATCGCACGCTCATCATCGCCTATCGCAACGGCTCGCCAGTCAGGCTGTCGGACGTCGCCACGATCGTCAACGGCCCGGAGAACACCAAGCTCGGTGCCTGGGCCAATACCACGCCGGCAATCATCATCAACGTCCAGCGTCAGCCCGGCGCCAATACCATCCAGGTCGTCGACCGCATCCAGGCGCTGCTACCGCAAATTACGAGCACGCTGCCGTCGGCCGCTGACGTCAACATACTGAGCGATCGCACCGTCACCATCCGCGCGTCGGTTGCCGACGTCGAATTCGAGCTCGGGCTCGCCGTCGCCCTGGTCGTGCTGGTGATCTTCGTGTTCTTGCGCACGCTGCCGGGCACGATCATTCCGAGCCTGTCGGTGCCGCTGTCGCTCGTCGGCACGTTCGGCGCGATGTATCTCTTGGGCTTCAGCCTCGACAATCTGTCGTTGATGGCGCTGACGATCGCCACAGGCTTTGTCGTCGACGACGCTATCGTCATGATCGAGAACATCGCGCGCTACGTTGAAGAGGGAATGGATCCGCTGGAAGCGGCGTTGCGCGGCTCGGCGCAGATCGGCTTCACCATCATTTCGCTGACGATCTCGCTGATTGCGGTATTGATCCCATTATTGTTCATGGGCGACGTCGTCGGACGACTGTTTCATGAATTCTCAATCACGCTTGCGGTGACCATCGTCATTTCCGCGGTCGTCTCGCTGACGCTGGTGCCGATGATGTGCGCCAAGCTCATTCGTCATCACCCCGAGCGCGACCGCTCGGCGTTCGATCTCAAGGCCGAGCAAGTCTTCGACGCGATCATCGCGCGGTACGGCCGGGCGTTGAATTGGGTCTTGGACCGGCAGCGGGCCACGCTCGCGGTCGCGCTCCTGACGCTGGCCGTCACCGTGCTGCTCTACGTCGTGATCCCCAAGGGGTTCTTTCCGGTGCAGGACACCGGGATGATCCAGGCCATAACCGAAGCCTCGCAGAGCGTGTCCTATGACGCGATGTCGACTCTTCAGAACCAGCTTGCCGAAGCAGTCCTGAAAGATCCGGACGTCGAAAGCTTGAGCTCATTCGTCGGCGTCGACGGCACCAACGAAACGCTCAATACCGGCCGCTTCCTGATAACGCTCAAGCCGCACGACGACCGCAACCTGACCGCCAGCCAGATCATCAGCCGGATCCAGAACGAGGTTTCAGGCGTCGTCGGTATCACGCTCTATATGCAGCCGGTGCAGGACCTGACGATCGACTCGACGATAAGCCGCGCGCCGTATCATTTTGTTCTCGAAGACGCCAACTCCACCGAGTTCGCCACCTGGGTGCCGCAGCTGGTGCAGCGGCTCAACCAGTTGCCGCAGCTCAGCAACGTGGCGAGCGATCTGCAACAGCAGGGTTTGTCCGTCAATCTCGTCATCGACCGCGCGACCGCAAGCCGCTTCGGCATCACGCCGGCGACGATAGATAACGTGCTCTACGATGCGTTCGGCCAACGCATCATTTCGACCTATTACACCCAGTCGAACCAATACCGCGTGATCCTGGAAGTCGACCCGACCCTGCAGAAATCACTGACCGCATTATCGTCGCTCTACCTGCCCTCGTCGTCATCGTCGACCAATGGGCAGGTGCCGCTCTCGGCCATAGGCCATATCGAGCAGCAGGCCGCGCCGTTGCTGATCACACATTTTGGCCAATTTCCGGCAACGACGATCTCGTTCGATACCGCGCCGGGCTATTCGCTCGGTGTCGCGATCACCGCCATCCAGCAAGCGGAGAGCCAGATCGGTCTGCCGTTCAGCTTCATCACCGCATTTCAAGGCACCGCGGCCGCCTTTCAAGCTTCGTTGAGCAATGAGGTGTTCCTGATCATCGCGGCCGTGGTGGCGATGTATATCGTGCTCGGCGTCCTTTACGAAAGCTTCGTGCATCCGATCACGATTCTATCGACCTTGCCGTCGGCGGGCGTGGGCGCGCTGTTGTCGTTGATGGCGCTGCGTTACGACCTCGATGTTATCGCCATCATCGGCATCATTCTCTTGATCGGCATCGTCAAGAAAAACGCGATCATGATGATCGACTTCGCACTGGAGGCCGAGCGCGTCGAGGGACGCTCGCCGCGTGACGCGATCTACCAGGCCTGCCTGTTGCGCTTCCGGCCGATCATGATGACCACGATGGCGGCGATCCTCGGCGCACTGCCGCTGATGCTGGGAACCGGCACCGGCTCCGAACTGCGCCAGCCGCTCGGCGTCGCCATCGTCGGCGGCCTAATCGTCAGCCAGATGCTCACGCTGTTCACCACGCCGGTCATTTACTTGTACTTCGATAGGCTCGCTTTGCGTCTCACCGGCACCCGGCCCGCAGCCCCGATCGTCCCGGAAGCGCCGGCCGAATGAACATTTCCACGCCGTTTATCAACCGGCCGGTGGCGACCACGCTGCTCACGCTCGGCATCGCACTGTCCGGCGTTCTTGCGTTCATGAAGTTGCCGGTCGCGCCGTTACCGCAGGTCGACTATCCGACTGTCTCGGTCAGCGGGCAGCTTCCCGGCGCCAGCCCGGAAACGGTGGCGACCAGCGTCGCCGAACCGCTCGAGCGCCATCTCGGGCAGATCGCCGACGTCACTGAAATGACCTCGCAGAGCGGCATTGGGCAGACCCGCATTACGCTGCAATTCGATCTCAACCGCGACATCGACGGCGCGGCGCGCGACGTTCAGGCCGCCATCAACGCCGCCCGCGCCGATTTGCCGTCGAGCCTGAAATCCAATCCGACCTACCGCAAGGTCAATCCAGCCGATGCGCCGATCCTCATTCTGGCGATGACGTCGAAGACGCTGACGCAAGGCCAGATGTACGACGCGGCGAGCAACGTCTTTCAGCAACAGCTCTCGCAGATCAGCGGCATCGGACAGGTCATCATCGGCGGTTCGGCGCTGCCTGCGGTCCGCGTCGAGCTCAATCCGCAGGCGATGTTCAAATACGGCATCGGCCTTGAAGACGTGCGTGCGGCACTCGCTTCCGCCAACGCCAATAGCCCGAAGGGCACGATCGACGATGGCGACCGCCGCTTTCAGGTCTACACCAACGATCAATCGACCAAGGCGGCGGATTACGCGCCCCTTATCATCGCCTACCGCAACGGCGCAGCGGTGCAATTGTCGGATGTCGCCAGCGTGCTCGATTCCGTCGAAGACGTCCGCAATCTCGGACTGTCCAACGGACAACCGTCGGTGCTGATCATCCTGTTCCGGCAACCGGGCGCCAATATCATCGACACCATCGACAGCGTGAAAGCCGAGCTGCCGCATCTGGAAGCCGCGATGCCGGCCGACGTCGTCGTCAATATCGCGATCGATCGCAGCACCACGATCCGTCAATCGCTGCACGACACCGAACTGACCTTGGTGATTGCGATCACCTTGGTCACGGTCGTCGTTTATTTTTTCCTGCGCAACTTCAGCGCCACCATCATTCCGTCGGTCGCCGTCGCGGTATCCATATTGGGCACCTTCGGCGCCATGTATCTGCTGGGCTATAGCCTGGACATCCTGTCGCTGATGGCGCTGACCATCGCGACCGGTTTCGTGGTCGACGACGCTATCGTCGTTCTTGAAAACATTTCGCGTTATCTCGAGGCCGGAATGTCGCCCATGGACGCCGCGCTGCGAGGCGCGCGTGAGGTCGGATTTACCGTACTATCGATCAGCCTGTCTCTGATCGCGGTATTCCTCCCGATCTTGCTGATGGGCGGCATCCTCGGCCGTCTGTTTCGTGAATTCACGGTGACTCTCTCACTGGCAATTCTCATTTCGCTGGCAATTTCGCTGACCACCACGCCGATGATGTGCGCGATCTTCCTGCGCAGTACGCCGGCACGGGAAACGCCGCGCCGCAGGAGCCTGTTCGATCGGGCTCTTGTCGGCTACGAGCGCTCGCTCGGCTGGGCGCTGCATCATAGCCGCATCGTGCTTGTAATTTTCTTCGGCGCGATCGTGCTGAACATCCTGCTGTTCTACGTCGTGCCGAAGGGATTTTTTCCGGAAGAGGATACCGGGCGAATGATCGGCTCGCTGCAGGCCGATCAAAGCGTGTCGTTTCAGCTGATGACCCAAAAACTGCGGCAGATGATGGCTATCGTGCAGGCCGATCCCGCGGTCGAAAACGTCGTCGGCTATACCGGCGTCGGCAGCGGCGGCGGTTTCGGCCAGATCAATACCGGCTCGGTCTTCGTATCGCTCAAGCCGCTATCGCAACGGCCGGGGATGGACCAGGTGATAGCGCGGCTGCGGCCCAAGCTCGCCCAGGTCCCCGGCGGCCGGCTCTTCCTGGTCGGAGTTCAAGATATCCGCGCCGGCGGCCGCCAGAGCAACGCCGAATACCAGTACACCCTGCAGGCCGACGACGCCGATCTGCTGTTCAAGTGGACGCCTCAGCTCGTTCAAGCGCTCGAACACTCATCGATAATGGCCGACGTGAGCTCCGATCAGCAGCAGCGGGGCCTGGAATCCGATCTCGTCATCGATCGCGATATGGCCTCTCGTCTTGGCGTAACACCTGCCCAAATCGACAACACGCTTTACGACGCATTCGGACAGCGCCAAGTCTCGGTCATCTATAGCGCGGTCAATCAGTACCACGTCGTCATGGAAATCGATCCCCGCTACACGCAGTATCCGGCGTCGCTTCGCGACATTTACGTGTCGACCTCCGGAGGCGGCGCGACCGGAACCCAGTCGTCGAACGCCCCCGGGGGAACAGTAACCGCACCCGCGGTCTCCTCCACAACAGGGTCGACGTCGGCTGCCGCCACAGCCGCGGCAAATGCCAACAACAATGCGGCGCGCAATGCCGCCATTAATTCCCTCGCCAACGCCGGCAAGGGCAGCACGTCGTCCGGCGCCGCGGTTTCTACCGCCGTGGAGACGATGGTCCCGCTCGCCGCGCTGAGCCATTACAATGCCGGCAACGCGCCGCTATCGGTCAATCACCAGGGCCTGTTCGTCGCCGCCACCATTTCGTTCAATTTGCTGCCGGGCGCGGCGCTCGGTGACGCGGCGGTCGAGATCGACAACGCGATCAGGCAAATTCGCATGCCGACATCGATCCACGGCAGTCTCGCCGGGACTGCGCAAGTGTTCCAGCAATCGCTCAACAACGAGCCGGTCCTGATCGCGGCCGCGATTGCCGCCGTCTACATTCTTCTTGGCGTGCTCTACGAAAGCTACATTCATCCGATTACGATACTTTCGACGCTGCCGTCGGCCGGTGTCGGAGCCATTTTGGCGCTGATGCTGTTTCGCACCGAGTTCAGCATTATCGCGCTGATCGGAGTGATCCTGCTCATCGGCATCGTCAAAAAGAACGCGATCATGATGATCGATTTCGCCATCGAGGCGAAACGCTCGCAACATCTGAACTCCTACGACGCGATCTTCCAAGCCTGCGCGTTGCGCTTTCGGCCGATCATGATGACCACCACAGCCGCGATCCTCGGCGCGGTGCCGCTGGCGCTGAGCTTCGGCAATGGCGGCGAAATCCGCCGTCCGCTCGGCATTTCGATCATGGGCGGGCTGCTGATCAGCCAGTTGCTCACGCTCTACACCACGCCGGTGGTCTATCTGTATCTGGATCGGCTTGGGCTATGGACCCTGCGGACACGACAGCGTCTGCTGCCGGGCCTGTTCGGCAGCGCACCGTCGGCGGGTTAAGCGGCGCTCAGCGGATATAGAGCGGCTTGCGGCTGTAGCAGCACGGCTCGGTTCCCGTTTGCACGGCCGGACCGAGCAGCGCCCGCAAGCGATGGATGTCGGCGCGCGCCGCAATGATTTGCGGTCCCTTTACGGCGTCGTCCACGTCCGGGTTGGCTTCCAGATGGTCGATCAGCTTGACGTCGTCGCAGATGGCGTCGCTCGTACAGGAGTAGCAAGAATCATCGACTTGGCCGAAATCGCCGGCGACCGCTGGCGAGGCGATACAGACGAAAGCAAGAAAGCCGCACAGCGAAAGGATACGGTTCATGGTCACGCTCGCCATCCGCCGAAGCTCGGCACGGACTGCGGCATGATAGCGAAAATATCTCGCTAAAGGAAAGCGTGGACTTTGAGATTTCACCGCCCAATTTCGGCCGCGGCGGTTCGTTCGTTCGTGGCGACGTCGTGTAACAGTGCACGCATTTCCTTCGCACGCTTGGCGCCGAAGGCCGTTTCGAAGCGCGCTTGCGCCTCCCGCCAGCCCTTGCGCGCCGCGCGAAACCGCGCAACGCCGGCGGCGGCCAGGCGCAACTCCTTGCTGCGGCGGTCGAATTTCCCCGGACCAATGGCAACGAGGCCGTCACGCTGCAATGGCAGGATGTTTCGTCCCAGCGTGGTCCGGTCCATCACCAGCTCGGCGGCCAGTGCGTTGATCGTCATCGCGCCTTTGCGTTGCAGCCTTGCGAGAATCGAATACTGGGTGGCGCGCAAACCCGTGGGCGCGAGGAATTGATCGTAGAATTGCGTGACATGCCGCGCCGCCTGGCGCAGCGCCAGGCAATTGCATGCCGCAGGGTTGGTCCAATCCGAAGCCATCGCGATGCTCATAATTCCCGGCATTCTCGCCGCTTGATATAGGCGTATATACGCCTATATGTTGCTTCGTTCAATGGTCGGCCTCGGGAAGCCGAGCGGAGCGCCAAAAAATGTCCTTGCAGACGCTTGTTGCCTCCGAACCACTGCCGGCCGCGATCGCCGTCAAGCCGCCCGACAAAGTCCGCTACGACCCGCGAACCCGCGCGCTGATCGAGGGACCGATCGCGGCCACGCTGATCCGGCTTTCCGTACCGAACATGCTGGTCATGCTGGCGCAGACATCTGTCGGCCTCGTCGAGACTTATTTTGTCGGCAAGCTCGGCACCAATTCGCTCGCCGGCGTCGCGCTGGTGTTTCCCGTCCTGATGCTGATGCAGATGATGTCGGCCGGCGCCATGGGCGGCGGCATGTCGTCGGCGATCGCGCGCGCGCTCGGCTCCGGCCGCCGCGACGACGCCAACGCGCTGGCGCTGCACGCCCTCGTCATCGCGCTCATCTTCGGTGTCGTTTTCACGGTTACAGTTCTTCCCGGCGGACCATGGCTTTACGCGGCGATGGGCGGGAATGGCGCCTCGCTTGCTGCGGCGATGGTCTACTCACGCGTCGTCTTTGCCGGCGCCATCCTGATCTGGCTCTTCAACTCGCTGGCCAATGTGATCCGCGGCAGCGGCAATATGATGTTTCCCGCGCTCGTCACCTGCAGCGGCCTTGTCGTGCTCGTTCCGTTGTCGCCCTGCCTGATCTTCGGCTTGGGACCATTTCCCAAACTGGGCGTCGCCGGCGGCGCGGTAGCCGTGCTCTTGTATTATGCGGCGGGAAGTGCCGTGCTGGCGGCCTATCTGCGATCGGGCCGCAGCGTCATTCGCCTCGCGATCGGCGGCATGCGTCTGCGCTGGGCGCTTTTTGCCGACATCCTTCGCGTCGGCGCGGTCGCCGCGCTGATCACGGTGCAGACCAACCTTACCATCGCGATCGCAACCGGCCTGGTCGGCGCTTTCGGCCCCGCCGCCATCGCCGGTTACGGCACCGGCTCGCGGCTCGAATATCTGCTCATTCCGCTGGTCTTCGGCTTGGGCGGCCCGCTCGTCGCCATGGTGGGAACCAATATCGGCGCCGACCATCCCGAGCGCGCCTTGCGCGTCGCTTGGATCGGCGCCGCCATAGCCGCCGGGCTTTGCGAGGTGATCGGCCTGAGCGCTGCCGCGGCACCGCGCGCCTGGTTGTCGCTGTTCGGCACCGACCCGGCGATGATCGACGCCGGAACGCGCTATCTGCACGCGGTCGGACCGGTCTATGGTTTGTTCGGGCTCGGCATGGCGCTTTACTTCGCCTCCCAAGGCGCGGGCCGATTGCTATGGCCGTTCCTTGCCAACATGTCGCGTTTGATTATCGCAGCCGGCGGCGGCTGGCTGGCGCTACGATGGAGCGGCGACTTGACCGAGGTTTTCATTGCCTTGGCGGTTGCGCTCGCGGCTTTCGGCCTTATCAATGCGGCGGCGGTTGCGGCCGGCGCGTGGTTCAAGGACAACAACGGGCGCGGTCTCGCCGTCGTGCTTTCGCAGGAGCAGGCAAAAAAATGACCGTGCATTATTTGGAAGATTTCGCCGCCGGGCAGATTTTCAGCACGGGCCGGCTCCGCGTCGATAAGGATCAGATCGTCGCCTTCGCCGAGCAATTCGATCCGCAGCCTTTCCATACGGATGAAGAAGCCGCGCGCAAATCGCCGTTTCAAGGGCTAGCGGCAAGCGGCTGGCACACCGCCGCGATGACCATGCGGCTTATGGTCGACGGCGAGTTCAAGCCGGCCGGTGGCATTCTCGGCGTCGGCTTCGACGAGTTGAGCTGGCCGCGGCCGGTTCGCCCCGGCGACGAATTGCATGCCAAGAGCGAGGTGCTCGAAGTGCGGCCATCGAAATCGCGTCCCGACCGCGGCATGATCAGGGCGCGAACGACGACGTTCAATCAAAACGACGAGCCCGTCATGGTGTTCACCGGCAATCTCTTGGTGCCGCGCCGGCCATCCAACGCGCAGAGTGGGTAATTCGTCATGCGTATCCTTGTAGTCGGCGCCGGTGCGCTCGGCGGTTATTTCGGCGGCAGGCTATTAGAGGCCGGCCGCGACGTGACATTCTTGGTGCGCGAGCGCCGCGCCGGGCAATTGGCAAAAACGGGATTGGTGGTCCGCAGCAAACTCGGCGACATCAATATTCCGGCGCCGCCAACTGTCAGGGCCGAGGCCTTGCATGAGCCGTTCGATCTCATTCTTCTGAGCTGCAAAGCCTACGACCTTGCTTCGGCGATGGACTCGTTCGCGCCTGCCGTGGAAGCGAACACGGCCATACTGCCGTTGCTCAACGGCATGGCGCATTTGGATGCCCTTGCGGCGCGGTTCGGCGCCTCAGCCGTGCTCGGCGGCCAATGCCTCATCTCGGCGACGCTCGATGCCGAGGGCCGTATTCTCCACCTCAACGACATGCACTTTATGTCCTTCGGCGAGCAAGACGGCTCCAATTCCGCGCGCGCCAAAGCGATAGCGGCAACGCTTTCAGGCGCCCGATTTGACGCACATCTCAGCGCCGCCATCCTGCAAGAGATGTGGGAGAAGTGGGCTTTCATCGCGACCGCCGCCGGCATTTGCTGCCTGATGCGGGCGCCATTCGGCGATATCGTCGCCGCCGGCGCGGCCGATCTTGCGGTCGCAATGCACGACGAATGCTGCACCATCGCGAAGCTGAAGGGATTTGCGCCGGGCAAGCCGACGATCGAGCGCAGCCGCGCGATGTTCGCCGCGCCCGGATCCCCGATTGCCGCTTCGATGCTGCGCGATATCGAGCGTGGCGCACCGATCGAGGCCGACCACATCGTAGGCGATCTTTTGCGCCGCGGCGGCGGACAATCGCGCGATTACCTGCTGCTTCGCATCGCCTATGCGAATCTGAAGGCCTACGAAGCGCGCCGCAAACGTGAGAAAGCCGCCTAAGGCACTCCGCGGGCTTGGAACTTTCAACGCGAGACCTTATTATTCAACGTAAAGAGAGCGGTATATGGCCAAGATCACCTATCACATCGTCCCGCACGATGGCGGCTTCGCCTATCAGGTCGACGGCGTGTTCTCCGAGACATTCCCATCCCACGACGCGGCCCGGGCAGCGGCGCAGCGCGCCGCGGCGGAACAGCACGTGCCGGGAGAAATGCGCGCGATCTCGTGGGAAGACAAGAATGGAAAGTGGCACGAAGAATTAGCGCGCGGTGACGATCGGCCCGATACCGAAGTTGAGGGCTGAAAGCAGCCGCCGGGAGTAGCAGCCATGCGCATTGCGGCGCTTTCGGGTTGGACCAGCGAGCAGAGACACGTCGTCGCGGCAACTTTCCTGGGATGGACGCTCGACGCTTTCGATTTTTTCCTATTGGTCTTCGTGCTCAAGGACATCGCGTCGGACTTCGGCACGCAAATTACCGACGTCACTTTCGCGATCTTGCTGACTTTGGCGATGCGACCCGTCGGCGCCTATATTTTTGGCCGCGCGGCCGATCGCTGGGGACGCCGTCCCACTTTGATGATCGACGTGTTGCTCTACTCGGCGATCGAATTCGCATCCGGCTTCGCGCCGAGCCTCACGGTGCTGCTCGTGCTGCGCGCGATCTTCGGCATTGCCATGGGCGGCGAATGGGGCGTCGGCGCGTCGCTGACCATGGAGACCATTCCGCCGCACGCCCGCGGCTTCGTCTCGGGATTGCTTCAATCAGGCTATCCGGCCGGATATTTTCTTGCTTCCATCGTTTACGGCTTGTTGTTCCAATACATCGGCTGGCGCGGCATGTTCATGGTCGGCGTCATCCCGGCGCTGCTTGTTTTCTATATCCGCCGCAAGGTTCCGGAATCGCCAAGCTGGAAGCCGGCAACCGAGCGCAGCAGCACATTGGCGATCGTTCGATCGCACTGGCAACTCGGCATTTACGCCGTCGTGCTGATGACGGCCTTCAATTTCTTCAGCCACGGCACGCAAGACCTCTACCCGACTTTCTTGCAGGTCCAGCATGGATTTTCCCCCCATGAAGTCGGCCTGATCGCGGTCATTTACAATATCGGCGCCATCATCGGCGGCCTCTCCTTCGGCACAATGTCCGAGCGGTTCGGTAGAAGGCGCATGATCATCATCGCGTCGCTGCTGTCGCTTGTCGTATTGCCGCTCTGGGCGTTTTCGACGAGCGCCGTCTGGCTCGCCGCCGGCGCCTTCCTGATGCAAGTGATGGTGCAAGGCGCGTGGGGCGTGATCCCGGTGCATTTGAACGAATTGTCGCCCGACGACGCGCGCGGCACATTTCCAGGTTTCGTCTATCAACTCGGCAATCTCATCGCCTCGGTCAACGCAACGCTGCAAGCCGGCATTGCGGTTCACTATGGCAATAATTACGCGCTGGCGCTCGCCGTCGTCGCCGGCACAGTCGCCGTCGTGATCGCGATCGTCACCGCGCTCGGTACCGAAGCGAAGGGCGTGAAATTCGGAACCGGCAGCGCTCCCGGCCAGGGCGCTGCGGTCAGTCCGGCGGTGTAATTCTAATGCCTCGCGCAGCCATGATGCTGCCGTTACGGTAAAAGGGGGCGCCGATGTCGCAAACAGTGGCGGATATTCTGGTCGGCGCGCTCGAGCAGATCGGGGTCAAGCACATTTTCGGACTGATCGGCGACTCGCTTAATCCGCTCGCCGACGCGGTTCGCCGCAGCAACATCCAATGGATCGGCGTTCGCCACGAAGAAGGCGCCGCGCTTGCCGCTTCGGGCCAAGCCAAGCTCACCGGACGGCTCGCGGTATGTTGCGGTACGACCGGTCCAGGCAGCACCCATCTCGTTGCCGGCCTCTATGAAGCGAGCCGCGATCATGCGCCCGTGCTCGCGCTCTCCGGCGACATGCCGCGCAAGATGCACGGTACCGACTTCATCCAGACCACCGCGCCCAATCTGCTATTCCGCGATGTCTCGCTCTATACCGAAACCATCTTCTCGCCGGCTCAGGCGCCGGCCGTCATTCATCAGGCGATTGCGGCGGCCTATGCTGGACGCGGCGTCGCCCACCTGACGGTCCCGCAAGACATTTTTGAAGCAAAGGCCGACGGCGCGGTGTCGAGCATTGCAACTTTGAAGCCAAGGCCCGAAGTCGTTCCGAGCGCGGAAGAGATCGCCGATATCGCCCGCCGCATCGACGAAGCCGGCAGCGTCGCAATCATGTGCGGCAATGGCTGTCATGGTGCCACCGAAGAACTCCGCGCGCTCTCCGACCGGCTCAAGGCGCCGCTCGTTCATTCGGTCAAGGGCAAGGACATCATGCCGTTCGATGACCCGCACTGGATGGGGGGCGTCGGCATGATCGGCACCAAAGCCGTCTACAACGCGGTCATGCATTGCGATCTCTTTCTGATGCTCGGCACCGACTATCCTTATTCGGAATTCCTCCCGCGCAAAGGCTCCGTCATCCAGGTGGACGATCGGGCGCGCGTTCTCGGCCGCCGCGCACCGACCGCGCTCGGCGTGGTCGGCTCGGTGCGCCCGACGCTGAAACTGCTGCTCGATCGGGTCGGAAAAAAGAGCGACGTCAAATTCTGGAACCGCGTCACCACGGAGCGCAAGAAGTGGGACGACATGCTGGGCAAGCAATCCGATCCGGCGCGCAGCAAGGACCGCATTCACCCGCAGGCCGTGGCGCGGGCGGTCAGCGATCTTGCCGCACGCGATGCGGTCTTCGTCCTGGATACCGGGCTCAACACGCTGTGGTCGGCTAACTGGATACGCCAGAGCGGATCGCAACGGATCATCGGTTCTTTCAACAACGCCGCGGTCGGAACGGCGCTCGGCCAGGCCAACGGCATCCAGGCGCTCGATCGCTCCCGTCAAGTCATCGCGCTTTGCGGCGACGGCGGCTTCAACATGCTGATGTGCGAATTCCTCACCGCCGTGCACCACAAGCTGCCGGTGAAGATCGTCGTCTACAACAATTCGTCGTTCGGCCTGATCCCTTTGGAAGCCGAAGGCACAGGCTTGCCGGCGTACCGGCAGGGCATCGAGTTTCCCAACCCGGATTTCTCCGCGCTCGCGCTGGCTTGCGGCGGCCATGGATTCAAAGCGACGAATCCCGACGAGTTGCGCGCCAAGATCGACGCGGCGCTCAAGGTCGATGGTCCGGCGATCGTCGATTGCGTGGTGGCCGCCGACGAGATGCCGAACTTTCCGCATCTCGATCTCGAAAAGATCGGTCATTACGCCATGGCGAAGATCAAGGAAGCGATCATCGCCGTGACCGGACCGTGATACGCGTTCGACTTGCACGGGCGGCTGCAGCCGCATGTGGCGGAGCTCGACTACCAGGTCAAATGCCGGCTCGACGCGTTTCGCGGCCTCGGCAGCGCTATCCAGCGCTACGTATTCCCGCGCGGCCTGCAGGATTCCAACGAGACGCTGTTTTACGCGCTGCTCACCCGAAACATCGACGACTTCTGTTTAGAATTCGTACAACAAGCAACTGCACTAATTTTGAATTGTTATAATTATCTTCGACTGTGGAAATACGATTTTTTCTTGACGCTCAATACTTACGATGTAAGGAAGATATTGAAATATCTATACTTTTTCATGGTTCTAAACTGTGCCGCAGTCGCTCAAACAGCTAGCAGTCCGAAGTCGTCCGTTGTCGCGTGAGATCGCGGCCTCGGCGTTCGCCATTGCGATCGGTCTCGGCATCGGTGCCCTTGATGCACAAGAGAGTCCACCGCAGAACGAACAACAGAACAAACCCGCAAACGCGACGCGTGTGCCGGAGATCGTCGTCACCGCGCCGAAATTCAAACCAAAGCCCAAGGCGGCAGCACGGCCGCAAAGCGCCCCCAACCTCGCCGCCGTCCCAAACACTGCCGCCGCCACTCAAGCGGCGTTGGATACCACGATGCAGGGCCTCGATCAGGCGCGGGACAATAATCTCTTGCCGAAAATCGGCGCCTCGACCTACACCATGACCCGCGACACGATCGAGAAATTGCCGCAAGCCGACAACGCGCCGATCGACAAGGTCATCCTGCAAATGCCGGGCGTGTCCTATGACTCGGCCGCCTCCAATCCGAATTTCCATGTGCGCAACGAATACGCCAATGTCCAATTCAGAATCAACGGCGTCGTGGTTCCCGAGGGCGTTTCCGGGCTTGGCGCATTCCTCGACACCAATTTCATCGGCAGCATGTCGCTTCTTACCGGCGCGCTGCCGGCCGAATATGGGCTGCGCACCGCCGGCGTGCTCGATATCACGAGCCGAAGCTTCGCCACGCCGGGTGGCGAGGTCGGCGTCTATGGCGGCAGCCGGCAGACGTTTACGCCCAGCTTCGATTACGGCGGCGGCATCGGCAATTCGGAATATTTCGTCAGCGCGCGCGGCGATTGGAACGGCCTTGGAATTGAAAACACGACACCGGGGCTCAACGCCCTCCATGATGAAACCCAACAAGGCAAGTTCTTCGGCTACGCCTCGACGCTGCTCGACGAGTCGACCCGGTTCAGCGTGATCTCGGCGGCGTCATATAGCCAATTTCAGATCCCTAATAATCCCGGCCAGATGCCGATGGGAGATTACGGCCCGGCGACTCTCGATTCCTCAATCCTCAATGAAAATGAATATGACTCTTACTTCGTCACCATGGCGACGCTGCAGAAACACGGCACCGACGGCGATGCGCAGCTCTCGTTCTTTTCCCGCTACGCCGAGGTTCATTTTGCCCCCGACAACTTCGGTGACCTCGTTTTCAACGACGTCGCCTCCGACGTGAAACGGCAAAGCACGCTGACCGGCACGCAATTCGACACCTCTTACATCGTCAACGACCGCCACACACTGCGCGCCGGCTTCGCGGCAACCGGCGAGCAAACCAATGTCGGCGACGTTTCGGCGGTTCTGGATTCGACGACGTTGGCGCCGGAAACCATCAGCGATCAAACTTCGCTGCTTGGTTGGAACATCGGCACCTACGTTCAAGACGAATGGAGGTTGACCAATCAGCTCACGCTGAACGCCGGGCTTCGTTTCGACCAGCTCTATCAGTTCGTCGATGCCAACCAGCTCAGCCCGCGCGTCGCACTCGTTTACAAGCCTTTTGAGGGCACCAGTCTACACGCCGGCTATGCGCGCTATTTCACACCGCCCTATCAGGCGCAGGCCACGCAATCCAACATCGCACTGTTCGCCGGCACTACCAATGCGCCGGAAATTTCCTTGGACGATCCGGTGAAGCCCGAACACTCGCATTATTTCGACGTCGGTGTGGATCAAACCGTGCTACCGGGTCTCACGATGGGACTCGACGCCTATTACAAGATAGCAAAGGACATGATCGATGACGGTCAGTTTGGCGCCGCCGTGGTCTTGACGCAGTTCAATTATGCGCGGGGATACAGCGAAGGCGGCGAGTTCAAGCTCAAATACAATAATGGCAACTTCAATGCCTATGCGAATTTTGCGTACAACATAACAAGGGCCATAGACGTCGAGTCGAACCAATATCTTTTCGACGCCGCGACCTTTACCTTCCTCCAAAATAACTATCACTACACCGATGACATGCAGCGCATGACCGGCTCGGCTGGCGCCTCGTATCGCTGGTACGATACTTTGGTTTCCGCAAGCCTGATCTATGGCAGCGGCCTGCGTGCGGGCGATTTATCCGATGGCGTCGTACCCAATTCCTTGCACACCACGCCGTATGCGGTCGTGAATACCGGCATAGCGCAGGACTTTCACTGGTCGTCCGATTACAAGCCCGTGACGGTGCGCTTCGACGTCGTCAACCTGTTCGATCAGATCTACGAGCTTCGCGACGGGAGTGGCATCGGCGTCTTCGCGCCCCAATATGGCGCACGCCGTGGCTACTACGTGGGTCTTTCACAGAAGTTGTGACGGTCGCGGTATTACGCGACGCGGACCTGAGCCAGAAAGCGCTCGACTTCCGCTCGCAACCTTCCGGATTTCGCCGCCAGCTCGCTGCCGGCCTCGAGGACGGCGTTCGCCACCTGACCGGTCTTGGTGGCAGCGTCCGAGACTTGCGCGACGCTTGCCGAAACTTCGCGCGTTCGTTCGGCCGCGGCATTGGCGCTGCGGGCGATCTCCTTGCTGACGGCATCCTGCTGTTGCACCGCCACTGAAATGTCGTTGGCGTTCTCGTCAAGCTGTCCGATCGTTTCGGCGATCGCCTGCATGGCGTGAACTACGCTCGATGTCGTCACCTCGATCGAGGAAATCTGCTGCGTGATGTCTCCGGTGGCCTTCTCGGTTTGCGCCGCCAGTGCCTTCACCTCCTGAGCGACGACAGCGAAACCGCGTCCGGCAACTCCGGCGCGGGCTGCCTCGATCGTTGCATTGAGCGCCAGGAGATTGGTCTGTGCGGCCACATCGCGAATGAGATTGCTGACATGACTGATCTGACCGACGGTCGCCGCCAAGCGCTCCACCGAGCTTATGATCGAGGTTGCCTCATCGGTTGCGTGGCGCGCAATATCGGCCGAGGCGCGCGCCTGATTGGATATTTGCTCCACGGATTGCGCTATTTCTTCCGCGGCCATGGCGACGTTCTTCACATTGCTCGTCGCTTCCTCCGATGCCGCCGCGGTGGCGCCGGCTTGCGTCCGATTGTGACCCGCGGCTTCCGCCATGATCTGCGCGCAATTATCCATCGTCCCCTTGGCGCCATCGAGCGCCAGAACGATATCGTTCACCTCTCGTTCGAAATTTTCCGTTGCCGCTTCAATTTTGTGCCGGCGTAATTCGGATTCCCGGGCGTGATCGGCGTCGGTCCGTCGCGCTGCCGTGACATCTTCCATCGCCTGACGGAACACCAGCAGCGCTTGCGCCATGCCGGCGATCTCGTCGTGACCGCCGGCCGGAACCGACACATTGGCTTCACCCGCTGCAATGCGGCGCATGGCGGCGCTCAGTAGCGTCAAACGGCCGACGATATTGCGGCCGACATAAAGCCAAGCAATCAACCCTGCTGCCACGAGCGCGGCGATGCTAAGCACGCTTAGAATGATCTGACCGAGTTTGATCTGTGAGATCGCACGTGCCGAAAGCGCCTGCGCAATCGTGCCCTGGTGCGCGATGAGGCTCTCGACGGCCGTCTTGAGCTTTCCGGCATCGGTGAGCGCCGCGGAATAGACCTGCTGGGCGGACTGATCGCCCTTGAGCTCGTTCGTGCGCTGCACAACGATTCCGTAGTCGCCCGCCAAGGCGGAGAGCTTGCCATAGAGAGCCGCTATTTTGCTACGCTGCTCGGAATCGGGAAATGCCTTCAGATTGTTGTCGATATCGCGTTCCGCTGACCCAATAAGATCGCGTATCGGCGGCAGATTTGCGATATCCGTCACCATCGAAGCCTCGATAAACAGGCCGGCAAGCAAATTGGCGTCCGCCTGTACTTCAAGCAATCGCCGCAGCCCGTCGATCGATTGGTTCAGTTCCGCTCGGCTTTCCGAGGCCTGGCTCTTCGTCATAAGGTCGAAGTTGGCGTCATCGATGGCCGGCGTGATCGCCTCAAGCAGATTTTCGTGGGATTTGCGAACGGCAACCACCAGAGCGCGGCGCTGATCCGATATTGTTATCCGGTCGGCAACGGCTTGGCTCAGTACTTCGAGCCGCTCGTCCATGGCTTTTTGCGCCACGGCGATCTGGTCGCTGTCGGTCGCGTCAAGCGCGCGCAGGTGCGCGATCGTCGCCTGCATCTTGCGAGATCGCGCGCCGATTTCAGCGGCGATGCCCGCCCTATGGCGCTCGTCCTGGACGGCTATTAGACGCGGCGCGGACGCGACGAGATTGTTCATGTCTTCGGAGAGCCGAAACGATTCAATGGTTGCCGGCATGCTCCGGGAAACGATTTGCGTCAAAGTCGCGCCGATATTCGCCGATGCAAAAAGTGCAAATAACGAGCCGATCACGGTCATGCCGGCCGTAAGTCCCAGCGCTAGATAGAGCCGCGACTGGATGGTTCGCATCCAGGCGAGCGCGCCGAGCCGGTCGCGAATGCCGGCGAAGGTCAATTGGATCTTGGGTGCAGACACCGGCGAACCTCGTAGCCGCTAATTCTGAGAGGCGTTTTCCATCATTGCCCCGCCATATTGATCAGCCGGATGACGGGTTTGAACGATCCATCGGCTTGCAGGATCGTGAAGAACACATGATCTGAGCCTTGGTTCTTGGCCGGCCCATAGCTGAGCGTCACACCGCCGAGATCGAACGGAGCCGCAGCGATGGCGTTGAGCAATTTCTCACGCGTGGGTTGGCCGTCTACGCGTTTGAGCGCTTCGACTACGAGCCGGCCGACCAGATAGCCTTCGAGCGAGACGAAGCCGGACTTGGCATTCGTATCATCCGCGGCAAGAGCGCTTTGATAGGAGGCCACGACCGGCAACGATGCATCCCACGGGAATGGCACGACCTGGCTGATAACCACGCCGGCGCCGTCACTGCCGAGCTCTTGCGCCAGGGAATTCGAGCCGACAAAAGAAATCGCGACGAACAGTGAATTCATTTTGACTTGATGCGCGAGCCTGATGAATTCCGCGACCGGTTTATAGGGCGCGACCGTGACGACGGCTTCCGGCTGACCCTTCATGATATCGAGCAATGCCGATTTCACCGCCGTCGTATTGCGCTTGAACGTGCCCGAAGCGACAAGCGTCAGATTGCGCTTGGCCATCGCACGCTGCACGCCTTCCAGCCCGGCAAGACCGAATGCGTCGTCCTGATAAAGGATTGCAATCCTCGAAATACAGAGGTCCTTGGTCAAGTGATCGATCCACGCCTCGGTCTCCTGAAAATAGGAGGCGCGCACATTGACGACGTAACGATTGTAGGGATCACGCAGAAATTCTGCGCCGGTGAACGGGCCGATGAACGGGACCTGCGCCGCGGTGGCGATAGGCTGACCGGCCTTCGATGTGGGCGTTCCCACTGCGCCGACCAGAGCGAAGACTTTATCGTCGCCGATGATCTTCTGAGTCGCATCCACGGTCTTTTCCGGCTCATAACCGTCGTCGAGCGATTTAAGCTCGAGCGTGCGTCCGGAGATGCCGCCGTGGCGATTGGCCTCGTCGAACGCGGCAAGGATGCCTTGGCGCATGCCCTGCCCTAAATCCTGGGCCGGCCCCGTGAGCGCGGCGACTTGGCCGAATAGGATCTTGTTGTCGGAAACCCCGTCCTCGGCGAAAGCACCGCTTCCGACCAAGCTGAGAACGAGCGTGAGTGCAATGCGAATCTGATTAATGGTCATCGGCGTGCCCTGAATTAGTGTTGCGCCCGCCGTAGATGTTTCTTCGTATTCAGGCCGAGGCGCGCCCATATTTTGGGCAAATTATAGTTAAGAGACCATTAAGTTCGAGCGCGCCGACGGAGCGATTTTGGCCAACGCAGTGTCGCTCGCAATCGAGCGATTCATGCGATTCATCAGCATCGTGCGCACGGCTGAAAACACTTTTTCGAACGCCGGCCTGCGATACGCCCACTTTTCGTCGGGCGCCAACGGGACCATGACCATTGTCGCGTTGGCCTCGAAAAACAGAAGGTCGCCTTGCGCGTTCACCGCGAAGTCGATGCCGCCGTAATCGAGGCCGAGCATGGCGCTAATCTGCTCGAGCGTCGCCACGCCGCGTTGGCCGATGACATTTCCCATGTCGTCGAGAAACGCGCCGTCTTTGCGGCGGTTCTCGGCGGAGCGCGCCATGTCCGCCCTGAAATAATGAACCTTCCAGTCTCGCGAAATGGCGAGATGCAACGGATATAATTTCCGGTCGACGATCATGACGCGACACTTGCGAAACATGCCTTCGCGGTCGCGTGCATCCAGCTGCTCGATGAGCCATACGTCGTCGGACGGAAGCACTGGCAACGCCGCGCCGAGATCTTCCAGGCTTTCGACGCGAATAAAATATCGGCCGGTGTGAAAGCCCGGTGCGCGCAGCAGAAACGGGAAGGCAATGCCATTTTTGGCAATCACGGCCGCGGCTTGCGGGCCCGCAAGCAGGCGTTTCGGCACCGTCACCATACGCGGCGTCACGACGTGCGGCAGAGCGCGCAGCCGCTCCGCGTTCGCGGCCCGCCCGGTTTTGAGCACCTGGGCGGGATGGTTGATCACCGGCCGGGACGTTCGCGCCAGCACCGAACTGGCAGCGTCCAAACCCTCGCGGCATAAATCGGCATCGCCAATGCTGTTGAAGACAAGATCGTGCCGCGGCAGCGTAGCCTTCGGGTCGGCATATTCGGTGACCAGAACCGTGGTCTGGAATATTCGATCATCGAGCAAAGAAGCCGTCGGTATGTTGCCGCCAGACGCCGAGACCAAAAGCAACACCGCAATCGGCGATCCTTCGCCGCGATAGGGCAGCGTCGTAAGGGCGTGATTCGCAAAACCCTTGTCGCGATGCGCCCGCGCGCCGGCCCCGTCGCCTAGCTCGGCCAAAAGATTGCCCATGCCGCGATGGGCATGGATATGTGCTGGATCGGCACGCAGCGCCGCTTCGAACTGGACACGCGCCTCGGCGTGCTCGCCGAGCGCGAATAGCAAATTGGCGAGATTGACGCGGCCGTTGGGATTATCGGGGTGATGCCGCACCGCCTCGTTGAACAGCGAACGGGCGGCGTCGCTATATCCGGTATTGAGGACCAGCGTGCCGAAGTCGTTCAGCGCGCCGAAATCGGTGGGCTTGCGCCTGATGAGCTCGAGATAGTCGCCCTTGGCCTCCTCGAATGCGCCGTCTTCGCGCAGCAGTCCGGCGCGTTCGTAGCGGGCCGCGACCGCGTCCGGATCGCGCTCCAGCGCGCGGTCAAGCTCGCCAATACGCACGCTTCGTGCGGTCTGCGGCAAACGTTCGGTCACGACAGCAGCGATCCCATGTCCGCGGGGCGAATCAACGATCTAGTGGGAGGATAATAAGATGAAGCGGGCGGCCAAGCCGCCGGATTAGAACAAAATTTACCATGACGGAGGACCATCCGGCCGCATCAACCGAAGGCTCCATCATGGCAAAAATCGAGGCTGGCGAATCTAAAGGCCGCGACCGGATCGTTTTGGGCGATCCCGTGCCGTGGTTTGGCGTCCCGCTCGTCGGTGACGGCACCTTCAATCTTCAGGTCGCGGCCGGCCGCTGGATCGTGCTGAGCTTTTTGGGCTCGCCGACCGATCCGAAAGCCAAGGCGGAGCTGACCGAGCTGCTTCGCGACGCACACCTATTCGGCCAGGATCGCATCGTGTTCTATGGCGTGCTCACCGCGCCGCCGAGCGACCCGGCGTATTATCTTGCGTTGAGCACTCAGGCGATTTCGTTCATCGCCGATTACGACGGCGCGATCAGCCGCGCTTACGGTGCAGCCGAGATGTCGCGCACCGTCGTGCTCGACCCGATGCTGCGCGCGATCGCCGACATTCCGTGGAATTTTGCGGCCGGACATGCCCAGACGGTGCGCAGCGTGTTGCAGGGCTTGCCGGCAGTCGACGATTCCGCCGGTGTGCCGCTCACCGCGCCTGTGCTCATCGTGCCGCGTGTCCTCGACTTCGCGCTTTGCGATTTCCTGGTCGATTTCTATGACAAGCTCGGCGGCAAGGAGTCCGGCTTTCTCCTCGACAATTCAGGCCAGACCGCGACCGTCGTCGATTACAGGCTTAAGCGCCGCAGCGATCTCGGCGTGGTTCGGCCGGAAGTGCGCGACGCCATACGCGGCCAGATCGTTCGCCGGCTGTTGCCGGCCGTCGAGCGTTTTTTCCAATTCTCGGCGACGCGGATGGATCGTTATATCGTCGCCTGTTACGACAGCGCGATCGGCGGGCACTTTTATCGGCACCGCGACAACGTCAATGCCGGCGCGCAGCATCGCCGCTTTGCCGTCACCATCAATCTCAACAAGGACTACGACGGCTGCGATCTGACCTTTCCCGAATTCGGCAGCAGCACCTATCGTGCGCCGCATGGCGGCGCCGTCGTCTTCTCATGCGGCGCGCTGCACCAGGTCACCCCCGTGACGCGCGGTCGCCGCTACGCTTTCCTCGCCTTCCTCTATGGCGAGGCCGATGCGGCGCTACGCGAGAAAAACAACGCCAACATCGTGCAAAGCGAATTCCGTTATGCCGGCGGTACGTCGGATCGCTTGTTTCCGGAAGACGAGCCGATCCACGAGCGGCGCGCCGGCTAGTTTTTCGGAAACAATTCCGTCTTGCTATCGTTATTCCACCGGTTAATATCGGACTTGCTTGGGGATGGAGTCCCCCTGTAACCGCCGCTAAGGCTGATGACTCCTGCCGAGCGCTTGGCGTCGGTAGGAGTTTTCTTTTGCTCCCACTGTCTCCAGGGCTGTTGGTGTGGCCGTTCGAAGCGGGCGCGAAAACGCCCGTTACGCGCGGCGTCACCGTGCATGGGAGAATTGCGAATGACCCCGGTTTGGACCTTATTCACATTGTGGGTCGGTCTCGCTTTGATCGCGAGCCTGTTATCGTACTGGCTTCGCGTGTCGACGGCGCTCACCGAAATCTGCGTCGGCGTCGTGGCGCAGCTTGTCATCGCCACGCTTTTTGGCTTCTCGCTCGGCACCGACGAGGGCTGGATCAAATTCCTTGCCGGTATCGGCGCCATCATGCTGACCTTCCTCGCCGGTGCCGAGCTCGATCCGGTGGTATTCAAGAAGAAATGGAAAGAGGCGACGGCGCTCGGCCTGGTCGGCTTCTTTGCGCCGTTTTTCGGCTGCGCCGCGGCGGCGCGTTTCGTCCTTGGCTGGGACGCAATGCCGAGCTGGCTCGCCGGCGTCGCGCTCTCCACCACGTCGGTCGCGGTGGTTTATGCGGTGATGATCGAATACGGACTGAATAAAACCGAATACGGCAAACTGGTGCTGGCCGCCTGCTTCATCAACGATCTCGGCACCGTGCTGGCGCTCGGTTTCATCTTCGCGCCGTTCACATTGCACACGCTGATCTTTGCCGTGGTCGCGGTTGCGGTGTTCGGCGCGCTGCCGTGGGTGGCGCCGTGGTTCAATCGCAAGTTCGGCAATCGGCCTTCGGAAATGGAAATAAAATTCCTGTTATTCTGTCTCCTCGGTATGGGCGCTTTGGCCGGTTGGGCCGACAGCGAGGCGGTTTTGCCAGCCTACATCATCGGCATGATGCTCGCCGGCACAGTCGGCAAGGATCACGAATTGGTCCGCCGGATACGGGCGATGACCATGGGCTTGATGACGCCGTTTTATTTCCTCCGCGCCGGCGCGTTCGTCTCGGTCCCGGCGCTGATCGCCGCGCCGTTTGCCTTTTTCTTCATGCTCGGCGCAAAAATGGTGAGCAAATTCTTCGGCGTCTATCCGGTGACGCGCATCTACAAGACGCCCAATCCGGAGGCGATGTATACGACGCTTCTGATGTCGACCGGCCTGACCTTTGGCACCATCTCATCCTTGTTCGGGCTCTCGCACGGCATTATCACGCAGGCCCAATACTCGATCCTGGTCGCCGGCGTGATCGGCAGCGCGGTGGTCCCGACGCTGATCGCCAACGCCTTCTATCTGCCGCGCCACTTGCTGCCGAAAGAAAAGGAAAAGGTCGAGCGGATTTTGAGTGAACCGACGGGCGCGGTGGATTTGCCCGAGACCGATTGAGGTCGTAGCACGCGCGACAATCCTGAAGGATAATGCAGGCCGGTTCGTGCCGTGACGCATCGCGGCGCCAACGATGTCTGCGACAAAGGGGAGACACGCCATGGATCTGGCGATGACGGGCAAGAAGGCGATCGTCACCGGAGCGAGCGAAGGCATCGGCAAGGCGATCACGCTCGCCTTGGCGCGCGAAGGCGTCGACGTCGCGATCTGCGCGCGGCGCAAGGCGCCGCTCGACGCAACCGCCGCCGAGATCGCCAAGGCCACCGGCCGCAAAATCATTCCCTTCACCGCCGATCTGACCAAGCCCGCGGACGCCGAGAGCTTCATCAAGCAAGCGCATGCGGCGCTCGGCCGGATCGACATTCTCGTCAACAATGCGGGTTCGGCGCCGGGCGGCGTGCTCGAACATTTGAGCGAAGACGATTGGGCGAGCGCGCTGCAGCTCAAATTCATGGGCTATGTGCGCTGCATAAAACACGTGCTGCCGATCATGCAGAAGCAAAACAAAGGCCGCGTCGTCAATCTGATCGGCAATGACGGCGTCAAGGTCTCCTATTGGGAGATAGCGCCCGGCGCCGCCAACGCGGCCGGCCAGAATCTGACAAAGTCGCTCGCCAGCCAATACGGCAAGCACAATATCAGCTTCGTCGCCGTCAATCCCGGACCGGTGCGCACCGAGCGCTGGGCCGGCCTGGTCAAGGCGATGGCGCGCGACATGAAGCTCAGTTACGAGGAGGCCGACAAGCTCGCGCCGGCGAGCATCCCGCTCGGCCGCATCGCCGAATCGGAAGAAGTCGCCAATCTTGTCACCTACCTGGCCTCCGACCTCGCCTTCTTCGTCAACGGCACCATGATCGAGATCGACGGCGGTCAGGACAAGGTGCTCATGGATCGCATGCGCGATCGGTAATCTGTGAACCGTCACCCTGAGGTGGCCGCGCGCAGCGCGGCCCTCGAAGGGTGGCGGCCCGAGCGCCTCGGCCGCATCCTTCGAGGCTCGCTTCGCTCGCACCTCAGGATGACGGTCCCAGGCACCTCACTCCGCGGCAACGGAGGCAGCCGCTTCCGCGGCTTCCGCTTCCGTCGTCTTGCGCCATGCCAGCATCGTCGCCAGCAAGCTGCATGCGGCGGCGAACATCAGCCACACGCCCGCGACGGCGCGATCCCCCGTCAGATGTATCAAGTATGTCGACACTGCCGGCGTGAAGCCGCCGAAAATCGCCGTCGCCAGACTATAGGCGACCGCAAAGCCGGTGGTGCGCACATGCAGCGGCACGATCTCGGTCAGCGACACGACCATAGCGCCGTTATAGCTGCCATAGATGAACGACAGCCACAGTTCGACGATCATGAGCCGCGCGAAGCTCGGCGACGACACCAGCCACGACAGCGCCGGATAGGCGGTGACGAACATCAGGATCGTAAACAGCAGCAGAACCGGCCGCCGCCCCACTCGGTCGGACACCGCGCCCATGACCGGCAGCCAGAACAGATTCGAAATGCCGACGCACAGAGTCACCACCAGCGCATCGATATTGGAGAGCTTGAGCACTTCGCGGCCGAAGGTCGGCGTATAGGCGGTGATGAAATAGAAGGACACCGTCGTCATGGTCACGAGCAGCATGCCGATGATGACGATCTGCCAGTTCTGCGCCAGCCGCAGCATGATCTCGCGCGGCTTCGGCGCCGCATGGCGGCGTTTTTCGAAGGCCGCGGTTTCGTGCAACGAGGCGCGCAGCATGAACAGCAGCGGAATGATCAGGCAGCCGATCAGGAACGGAATGCGCCAGCCCCATTGGAACATGTCCTCGGGCGACACGATCTGCGACAGCACAACGCCGAGGATGGCAACGAAAATCACCGCGACCTGCTGGCTGCCGGATTGCCAGCTCACATAGAAGCCCTTGTTTCCGGGTGTCGCGATTTCCGCGAGATACACCGAGACACCGCCAAGCTCGACGCCGGCGGAGAAGCCTTGGATCAGGCGGCCGGCCACCACGATGACCGCCGCGAACGGGCCAAGCGTCGCATAGCCGGGAACGAGCGCGATCGAGATCGTGCCGATCGCCATCAAAGCGAGCGTCAGCATCAAGCCGGAGCGGCGGCCGTGAGAGTCGATATAGGCGCCGAGGAAAATGCCGCCGAGCGGCCGCATCAGGAAGCCGGCGCCGAACGTCATGAAGGCCAGCATCAATTGCGCGAAGTCGCTGCCGGTCGGAAAGAACGCCCGGCCGATGGCGGAGGCGTAATAGCCGAACACGAAGAAGTCGTACATCTCCAGAAAATTTCCGCTGGAGACGCGGATCACCGACATGATTTGGTCTTTGCGTTCCGGAGCGCTGAGCGTCGCCATCTTTTTCTCCCCGCCTGTGCGTCCCGTGAACCGGGTCGGTATCCTGATGGCCGAATGTTAGTGCAGCCGAGGGGTCGCGACTAGCAACTCCCTCTCCCCGCACGCGGGGAGAGGGTTGGGGTGAGGGGGCCTCTCCGCTGGGCTCAAACTACGAAGCTCAGAATCGCGGAGAGGCCCCCTCACCCTCGTCCCCCCGATCAAGTCGGGGGTCACTCGACCTCCCCGCACGGGAGGAGAGGTGAACAAACGAAACCGTTCTCGCGACGCATCCGCGCCCGAGCTTCGCCATGCCATTCCCAAGGACCTCCCAAAGAAGGGAGGCAGAGCGCCGACAGGCGCGTAGTCCACGAGGCCGCACCAGCGGGTGCGGCAGCCCCCTCCGTATTTTCCTCAGCTTGTTTGAGGAAGATACGGAGGGGGCTCGCCTCTCGGCGCTCCACCGCGGCGCTTGCCACGCAAATTAATGCCATGGCTCAGTCCAGGCCGGTTTCCTGGGACGTGCGTGCGGCGGGCATTACCCGCAGTCCGCTGTCCCAGTCCAGCGAGGCACCTCGCAGACCGGTCATAATGCCGGCCGATGCGATGCCCGGACCGCCCGGGAGCGGGGTTACAAGCCCCGCCCGCAGGAACCGCACTCGCTCCACTTCAAGGATGTCTCGAGAATACTTGGTTTTGCGGCGCCTATTTCGGCGCCGGATTTCACGAGGACGGCCTGCAGGCAGGCGTGGCCGTCGCCGAGGCGCTCGGCGGCGGACGGCGGCCATGGAACGTGCTCAACGAATCCGGCCGAATCGCGCCGGTCCGCTCGCCGAGCAGTCGCTGCCCCAAGCGAAGCTCGCCGCATGAGCTTGCGGTCTACATTATATGTGGGCTCGGTGATGCACCGGCGGTTGCGCCCGCGCCGGCACCGCCTGCGCTACCGCGTGTTCTGGATGTTGCTCGACCTCGGCGAGATCGATCGCTTGCCGCGCCGTTTGCGACTGTTTTCGCGCAATCGTTTCAACGCTGTGAGCTTTCACGACGCCGACCACGGCGACGGCAGCGCAACGCCGCCGCGCGCGCAAGTCGAGCGGCACCTGGCGGCGGCCGGGATCGCGCTCGACGGCGGCACGATCCGATTGCTCTGCATGCCGCGGATTTTCGGCCATGGCTTCAACCCGCTCAGCGTTTATTTCTGTTATGAACGCAGCGGCTTACTTGCAGCCATCCTTTACGAAGTTCACAATACTTTCGGTGAACGCCATAGCTATCTGATTCCGACGGGCAGACATGTTTCAGCAAGCGGTCCTGCCGATGCCGTCATCGATCAACAATGCCGGAAGGTATTTTACGTCTCGCCTTTCATGGATATGGCGATGACCTACCAATTCCGTGTTGCAGTGCCGCAAGAACGCGTCTCGGTCGCGATCAGCACGGCCGATGCCGACGGCGTCATGCTGATCGCGGCCTTGAGCGCCAACCGCCGTGCGATGACCGACGCGGCGCTGCTGCGCGTTCTCGTCACCCATCCGCTGCTGACGCTTAGAGTCGTCGGCGCCATTCACTGGCATGCGCTGCGCTTGCTGCCCAAAGGCGTTCGGCTGCGGGCGCGCCCGCAGCCGCCGGCCTATCCGGTGACCGTCGTGAACGCGGAGGGCTGAGTGCCGTGACGCTGTCGGGCTCATCTTACCCGTCACGCGACGCCGCTCGAAAGGCGCGGCTACGGCCGAGCCTGGCTGGCCGCGTCCTCAAACGCACCATTCCGGCATTGCGCGCCGGCCGGCTGCACATCGTTCTGCCGACCGGCGAGACCGTGGCGCGGCACGGCGCTATTGCCGGCCCCGAAGCTTCGATCGTGCTGCGGCACTGGCGCGGCGCATGGCGGCTCCTGACCGATGGCGAAGACGGGATTGCGCGCGGCTATATCGATGGCGACTGGTCGACGCCCGATCTGGCGCAATTGCTCGAATTGGGCATGCGCAATGAAGCCGCCGTGACGCCGCAGACGAAATGGCGGCTGCCGGGCTTCGTAGGCAATCGCATTCGCCATGCGTTTCGCGCCAATACGCGGCGCGGCAGCCGCCGCAACATCGCCGCGCATTACGATCTCGGTAACGATTTCTTTCAGCCGTGGCTCGATTCCGGCATGAATTATTCGTCCGCGCTGTTTGCCGGCGGCGAAACGCTCGAACAAGCGCAAAACCGGAAGCTCGATCGGATCGCGGAGCTCTTGGCGCTTGATGGCGGGGAGCGCGTCTTGGAGATCGGTTGCGGCTGGGGCGCGCTCGCCGAGCGCTTGATCCGCGCTCACGGCGCCACGGTTTGCGGCATCACGCTCTCCACCGAGCAGCTGGCCCATGCCCGCGCCCGGCTCGCCGGCGCGATCGCCAACGGACGCGCCGATCTGCGGCTTGTCGACTACCGGGACGTAGCGGGTCGGTTCGACCGCATTGCCTCGATCGAAATGATCGAGGCGGTGGGCGAAAGCTATTGGCCCGCGTATTTCGCCAAACTTCGCGCCTGCCTTGCAGCCGGCGGCGCCGCCCTCATTCAGGCTATCACCATCGATGAAGGCCGCTTCGCGGGCTACCGCGCTCATCCCGACTTCATTCAGCGCTACATCTTTCCCGGCGGCATGCTGCCGACCCGTTCGATCATCGAGCGCGAAGCCGAGCGCGCCGGCCTGAAGCTTATACATCACGAGTCGTTCGGCGACAGCTACGTGCGCACATTGCGCGAATGGCGCAGCCGGTTTCTCCACGCCTGGCCAAAGCTCGAAGCGCTGGGTTTCGATCAGCGCTTCCGGCGCATGTGGGAATATTATCTCGTCTATTGCGAGACCGGCTTTCGCTGCCGGGCGATCGACGTTGGCTTTTTCAAGCTCGCCGGCTGACGGCCGCGACATAGACCCACACCGAGTCTTATTGCTACAGGCCCCGCAGCGCCCCTATAGTCGGCGCCGCAAGCGCGCGGCAGTTTAAGCCAAAAGACGCGTCGGAGCGTGGCCACAGGGGGAAATCATGATTGCAAGACACCTGATTATTGCGGGCGCACTGGCGTGCCTGGCGCAGATGACACCGGCGAAAGCCGCCGATTTCGTCATGAAATTCGGTACGCCGACGATCAACGAGGGACAGCATCAGTTCCTCAAATTCTACAAGGAAGAGGTCGAGAAAGCCTCCGGCGGCCGCATCGAGGTGCAGATCTATCCGGCAAGCCAGCTCGGCCCGATCCCGCGCGAGATCGAAGGCGTGCAGCTCGGCGATATCCAGGGTTTTTTCACCCCGGTCGATTTCTTTGTCGGCCTCGATCCGCGCTTCGGCGTGTTCTCGACGCCGATGCTGTTCCGCGACGATGCCAATGCCATAGCGACGGTTCACGATCCGGCCATCGAGCAAACGATGTTCGACATGGCCGCGCCGAAGCGCATGGTCGGCATTGCCTTGATGGTGCTCGGCGCCTCCGATTACGGCGCCAAGAACGCGATCATGCGGCTTTCGGATTTCAGCGGCAAGAAGCTGCGCATCAACGGCACAGCGCTTGAGCGCGCCAAGATGGCGAAGCTCGGCGCCACTGGCATCGGCATGCCGCTCTCCGAAGTCGTGCCCGCCCTCGATCAGGGCACCATCGACGGTACGATCTCCACGCTTTCGGTGTTCGTCTCCTTCAAGATGAACGACCTCGTCAAGGTCATCACCGTGACCAACGACACGTTCATCATCGGCATGGCGGTGGTGAGCAAGTCGTGGCTCGACACCTTGCCGCCGGACCTGCAGAAGATCGTCATCGACAGCGGCAGGAAGCTGGAGATGAAGGCGCAAGCCTGGAATACCGACTTCATCAAGCAATTGGGGGACCAATGGACCGCGCTGGGCGGCACGGTGCACATGCTACCGCCCAACGATCTGGCGAAGATGAAGACGCTGCTCGACCCGGTTGGCGATGAGACGGCCAAGGATCAGCCGGCGGTGCTAGAGATGCTGCAGAAGGTGCGCGCCGCAGCCAGTAAGAACTAATGCGCGAATTCCTGCGGCGGGGCGCGGCAGCGCTGGTGGCGATGCTGCGCATCGCCGCCGGCGCGATGCTCGTCGCCAGCGTCGGCATCAACTTCGCCAACATCATCGGCCGCTATTTCTTCCGGGTGTCGCTATCCTGGGCCGAGGAAGCGATGCTGTTTCTCATGATCGGCTGTGTGTTCCTCGGCGCCGCTCCGGTCGGCTGGATGGGCCGCCATATCCGCATGGACGTCGTTGTCTCGCTGTTGCCGCTCCGGATGCGCAAGGCGTTCGAGATTTTTTCCGATCTCGTCACCATCGCGACCTGCGTGGTGATTGCGATCTTCGCCTGGCCGGTCATGACCATGCTGACCGAGCTCGATCAGCGCAGCCAAACCGCCAATATCCCGCTGGTGATCCCGCAGAGCGTCGTGCCGGCCGGACTGCTATTGACCGCGCTGTTGATTGCCGTGCGGCTTTACGTGCACGGCGTGCGCCACGACGACGTGATCTCGAGCCGGGAAATCGAGCCCTGAAATGTCGGCGGCGTTCGTTTATTTCATCTTGCCGGCGATTTTGCTGATCCTCGGCCTGCCGATCTTCGTTGTGCTGATGCTCACGTCGATGGCGGCAATCGTGTTCGTGGCGCATGTGCCGACGCAAGCCGTGCAGACCTACATGTTCGGCAGTCTCGATAATTTTCCGCTGCTCGCTGTGCCATTTTTCGTGTTGGCGGGCGAGATCATGGGCCGCGGCGGCATCGCCAACCGCGTCGTCGTCTGGGTGGTGTCGATCATCGGCGGGGTGCGAGGCTCGCTGGCGGTGACCACCGTTGCCTCGTCGGAATTGTTCGGTGCCATGGCACATACCTCGGTTGGCACGGTTGTCGCAATCGGCCGGCTGTTGTTCCCGTCGCTGACCAAGCACGGCTACAGCGAGCGCTTCGCGGTGAGCCTGATCACGTCATCGGGCGCCGTCGCGGTGATCATCCCGCCGTCGATCTCGATGATCCTTTACGCCATGACGGCTCAGGTCTCGGCGATAAAACTCTTCACCGCCGGCATTTTGCCGAGCCTTTTGATCGGCCTTGTCGACGCCGTTTACGTTCTAATCTACGCGCGCATCAAAATGGTGCCGCTGTCGTCGCCGGCGCGCTGGAAGAACATTTTGGCCTCGACCAAGGAGGCGAGCTGGGCGATCGGCACCATCGTGGTGATCTTCGGCGGCATTTATGGCGGCGTGTTCACGCCGACCGAAGCCGCCGGCGTGGCGGTGGTCTATTCGCTGTTCGTGGCGATGTTCGTCTATCGCGAGGTCGGGCTCGTCGAGCTATGGCAGATCGTGGTCAGTTCGGTGGCACTGATCGCGCAGATCCTGATCATCGTCGCCAGCGCCGGCGTTTATGCTTGGCTGATGACGACGAGCGGCATTCCGCAAACGCTCATCGACGCGGTGACCGCGATGGCGCTCCCGCACTGGGAAACGCTGTTGTTCGTCAATGCCGGGCTTTTGGTGGCGGGAAGCTTCCTCGAGCCACCGGCCGCGATCCTGATCCTGACACCACTCCTGTTGCCGGTGGTCGAAGCCGCCGGAATCAACGCGCTCCACTTCGGCATCATCATGGCGGTCAATCTGTCGATCGGTCTCTATATGCCGCCGTTCGGGCTCAACCTGTTCGCCGCGCGCGCCATCTTCAACGTGCCGATGGGCATGATCTATCGCGGCGTGCTGCCGTTCGTGGTGGTGAATTTCCTGGCGCTGTTAGTGATCACCTACGTGCCGGCGATCTCGATGGTGCTGATCGGGACGGCACGGTAGGTGGGCGATATTTTAAATCGCAGCTACCGCCGTTGCGGAATCCATAATGCGCGCCCTACGCCAGCCGAACGCCGACTTGTCGGAATCGCTTCAATTTTAACGAATCGCACGCGTCAATTTTAGATAATTTGAGCGACATTGCTCCGATCGAGAGCCGGCGTATTGCATGCGCCCGCTGCATCGATCTGAGAGCACAATGAACGATTTCTGGACCAATTGGATGGAAGCCGTGCGCTTCTCCTGCGAGGCGCAAAGCGTCATTTCCGCCCGCCTGATGTTGTTTGCCTCCGGCGCGCCGAACGCGGCCGAGGAAGCCACTCGAATGATCTCGGAAAAGATCGCCGCGTTCACCGATGCCGGGATCGCGGCCGAACGTGCGCTAGCGGATGGACTTGGATTCTACGCCGCCGCCGAGCAGGCCTATTCGCCGCTACGCGTTTGCGTGCACTCCAATAGCGACCGACTTTTGCGCGCCCACTAAAAGCGAATGGGGACGGGCTTAAATGCCCGCCCCCACACGACCGACCCATCGGCGACACGCCTGGAGACGACGGCAACGCCGATCGGCTCGGACACTACCCTCACGCATTACCTAATGGCAGCGCCACGAAGCGGGTGGCATCGCCCATCTTCACGCGCATCAGCACCTCGTGCTTGCCTTGGGCCTTGGCATCGGCGAGCGCGTTTCGTACGTCGCCAGCATTGGCGACGGATTTGCCGCCGACGTCGAGGATGACGGTGCCGGTCTGAAAGCCCTGTTCGGCGGCGGGGCCGTCGGGATCGACCGCGGTGACCACGACGCCTTGGCTGCCGGCGCCGGAGACTTCGCTCGTCGGCGCCACTTGCAGGCCGAGATGCGGGACGCCGCCGGCCGGCTGCGCGGTCCCGCTGTCGGCATCGGCCACTTTCTGGTCGTTCGGCATCTGCGCCAGTGTCAACGCCACAGTCTTCTGCTCACCCTGGCGGATGATGTCGAGCTTGACCGAAGAGTCCGGTGCCATCATGCCGATGGTGCGGGCGAGATCGCGGGCATCCTTGACCGGCGTGCCATTGACCGCGGTGATGACGTCGCCGGATTGGATTCCGGCTTTGGCCGCGGGGCTGTCGCTCTGCGGCTGATCGACCATCGCGCCTTCGGCCTTCTTCATGCCGAGGCTGTCGGCGATACCCGCCGTCACCGGCTGGATCTGCACGCCTAGCCAGCCGCGCGTGACGCGGCCGTCTTTCTCGAGCTGCGCCACGACCGTCTTTACGGTATCGGCCGGAATGTCGAAGCCGATGCCGACCGACCCGCCGGACGGCGAATAGATCGCGGTGTTGACGCCGATCACGTTGCCGTCGACGTCGAAAGCCGGGCCGCCCGAATTGCCCTTGTTGATGGGCGCATCGATCTGGACATAGTCGTCATAGGGGCCGGCGCCGATGTCGCGGCCACGCGCGGAAACGATGCCCGCCGTCACCGTGCCGCCGAGACCGAACGGATTGCCGACCGCAACCACCCAGTCGCCGACTTTCGGCGATTGGTCGGCGAATTTCACGTAAGGGAAGCTGGCGTTGCCGTCGACCTTGATCACGGCGAGATCGGTCTTCGGATCGGTGCCGACGACCTTCGCGGTGTAGACGGTGCCGTCGTCGGTCGTGACCTGAACGGATTTGGCGTGATCGACGACGTGATTGTTGGTCACGGCATAACCGTCCGGCGAGATGAAGAAGCCGGAGCCTTCGCCGACGATGGTCTCATGAGATTGCGGAGCGTTGCGGCCAAATTGCTGGCCGAACTGGCCGCCGAATTGCTGGAAGAACTTGTCGAGCGGCGAGCCCGGTTGCATAGGGATTTGCTGCTGATCGTCGCCGTTGCCTTGACCGTTTTCTTGCATCATAGCGGGTTCGGCGGAGCCGGGGATTTTGACGCGCACCGAGATCACCGCGGGTTTTACCTTGGCGACGATGTCGGCGAAGCCGGTCGGATGTTGCAGCGTCGAATCGGCCGCGCTTGCAGGCGCTGCTCCGAAGGCCGACGGCCAATAGCCGTTCGGGCCGGCCAGCAAGACCGCCGCGCCGATGCCGGCGACAGAGGCCAAAAGCGCGATGCGGCGGCCCGAGAGCGCCCTGGGTCGGCGTGAATTTGTAGAATTTTGCGTCATGACTTTCTCCAATGAATGTGGCCCAGGGTCAGCGACGGGCCTCACCGCATACATTTGGGGAGGCCGGCTTACAGCGACCTGGAGGCGAGATTAATTCGCAGCAAGCTTTCCCGGTGGGCCAAGCGTGGTACGGATTCGAACGGCTCCGCGATCTCTTCTTCGTTCAACGCATCCGCGATCTTCGACGGGGGCCGAGTAGGCAGGCCAACAGGCTGCCTAATTAATGTGCGGCGCCTGCCCTGGGCGCTTGGCCGCTGCTGCCCGCGCCACGCGGCCGGTCCAACACGTCCGTGAAATCAATCCCTTAGGCTGCGGCAATGGCGGCCGCCGGCGTGGCACGCGGCTTGCGGATGAACTTGCCAAGACGACAAGCGCCAGCCCTGGGAGGCCATCAAATGAAGCGCCGCGACTTCCTCAAATCCGTGACCGCGCTGACCGCGGCGGCGGCCGTTCCGGCACCAGCCATCTGGTCGCCGGCCAAGGCGCAATCGCACCAGGATACATTGCTGATCGTCTCCGAAGGCGGGCCGAACAATCTCGACATCCATGGCGTCGGCACCAACGTGCCCGGCTATGAAGTGTCGTGGAATTGCTACGACCGGCTGATCAGCCACGAGATGAAGACGCTGCCGAACAGCACGCCGTATTACGACAAGACCAAATTCAAGCCCGAGCTCGCCGAGGATATGAACATCGGCGACATGTCGGCGACCTTCAAGCTGCGCCAAGACGCCGTGTTCCAGGACGGCACTCCCGTCACCGCCAAGGACGTCAAATGGTCATTCGACCGCGCGGTGACCGTCGGCGGCTTCCCGACCTTCCAGATGAGCGCCGGCTCGCTGACCAAGCCCGAGCAGTTCGTCGTCGTCGACGACCATACGTTCCGCGTCGACTTTGCGAAGAAAGACCGGCTGACCGTTCCCGATCTCGCCGTCATCGTGCCGTGCATTCTTAATTCGGAACTGGTCAAGAAAAACGTCACCGACCAGGATCCGTGGGGACTCGAATATACCAAGCTCAACACCGTGGGCAGCGGCGCCTACAAGGTGACAAATTGGACGGCGGGCTCGCAAGTCGTCCTGGAGCGCAACGACAATTGGAAGGGCGGCCCGATACCGAAGCTAAAGCGCGTGATCTGGCGCATGGTGCCGGATGCCGGCAACCGGCGCGCGCTGCTCGAGCGCGGCGACGCCGACGTCTCTTACGATCTGCCGAACAAGGATTTTTCCGAGCTCAAGGCCGACGGCAAGCTCACCATCATTTCAACGCCATACTCGAACGGCATCCAATATATCGGCATGAACGTGCAGCACCCACCGTTCGACAATGTGAAGGTGCGCTACGCGATCGCTTACGCCATCCCGTATCAGAAAATCATGGACGCCGTGCTGTACAACCTCGCCAAACCGATGTTCGGCGCGGACGCGGACGCATCCACGGAAGTCGCCTGGCCGCAACCGCACAAATTCAACACCGATCTCGGAAAGGCAAAACAACTCCTGACGGAGGCTGGCTATGCGAACGGTATCCCCGATCCGATCCAAATCTCGTTCGATCTGGGCTTTGCGGGCGTCAATGAGCCCACTTGCGTCCTGGTGCAAGAGTCATTGGCCCAAATCGGCATCCAAACCACGATCAACAAAGTCCCGGGCGCGAACTGGCGCACGGAGCTGACCAAAAAGACCATGCCGCTGTTCACCAACGTGTTCTCGGGCTGGCTCGATTACCCGGAATACTTCTTCTACTGGTGCTATCACTCCGGGAAATCGATCTTCAACACGATGGATTACCAATCGCCGGCGATGGATGCGTTCATCGACGGCGCGCGCGCCGCTGCGGCGACCGGCGACCAAGCGACTTACGACCAAGACGTGAAGGGCTTTGTCGACCTCGCCTGCACCGACATGCCGCGCATTCCGCTCTATCAGCCCTATGTCAATGTCGCGATGCAGAAGAACATCAGCGGCTATCAGTATTGGTTCCACCGCCGGCTCGATTACCGCACGTTCGAGAAGGGGTGACTCTCCCGACGTCATAGCCGGGCTTGTCCCGGCCATCCCGATTCCAATGGCGCAGCGCCACGATGATCGGGATGCCCGGCACAAGGCCGGGCATGACGATGCAGAGGCTTGGTGACGCGAATGCTGACGATGATCCTCAAACGGCTGGCGATGGCGATCCCGAGCCTGATCGGCGTGGTGATCGTCACTTTCCTGTTGACCCGGGCCCTGCCGGGCGATCCCGCCGCCTATTTCGCCGGCCCCGCAGCGACGCCGCAGGCGATCCAAGAGGTGCGCGTCAAGCTCGGCCTCGACAAGCCGCTCCTCGTGCAATTCGAGCACTACGTCGTCGATCTTGTCCACGGCAACCTCGGCACGTCGCTCACCACAGGACAACCGGTTGCGGCCGAACTGCGCAATCGCCTGCCGGCATCCGCCGAATTGACGCTGCTCGGCCTCATTGTCTCGATCGCGATCGCGGTGCCGCTCGGCATTCTCGCCGCCACAAAGCCTAATTCCATCGTCGATCACGCCTGCCGCATCGTCTCGACCGCCGGCGTATCGCTGCCGGTGTTCTTCACCGGCCTCATCCTGGTTTACGTCTTCTACTATCTGCTCGGCTGGGCGCCGGCACCGCTTGGCCGGCTCGACGTGTTTTCCACTCCGCCCCCGACCGTGACCGGATTCTATCTGATCGACAGCCTGATCGCGCGCGACGGCGATGCCTTCATCGCGGCACTCAAGCAGCTTATCCTGCCGGCGCTCACGCTTGCCATCTTCTCGCTCGCTCCGATCGCGCGCATGACGCGGGCTTCGATGCTCGCGGTGCTGTCGTCGGATTTCGTGCGCACCGCGCGCTCGAGCGGGCTTTCGGCCTATACAGTGATCGTCACTTATGCGTTCCGCAACGCCATGCTGCCGGTCATTACCACGCTCGGCATGGTGTTCTCGTTCCTGCTCGGCGCCAATGTGCTGGTCGAGAAGGTGTTCGCCTGGCCGGGCATCGGCTCCTACGCCGTCGAAGCACTGCTGGCGTCTGACTTCGCGCCGGTGCAGGGCTTCGTGCTCACCATGGCGGTCATGTATGTGATGCTCAACCTGTTGATCGACGTGCTGTACGGCCTGATCGACCCGCGCGTGAGGCTGGAGGCATGACCGATATCGCAATCGCTCCCCGTCCGGAGGGCGGCTTTACCGCGCTCCTCCGTCATGGGCGCTATGTCGTCGGCGAGAATCCGGTGACCGGCTTCGCCTTTGCATTGTTCGTGCTGATCGTGCTGGCCGCCGCGCTCGGTCCGCACATTGTGCCGTACGATCCGCTCGCCAGCGACACCGCCCAAGCGCTAAAACCGCCGAGCGTGCATCACTGGTTCGGCACCGATCAGCTCGGCCGCGATGTCTTCAGCCGCGTCGTCGTTGCCACGCGGCTCGATTTCTTCATTGCCGTCGCCTCGGTCGCGCTGGTGTTCTTGATGGGCGGCCTGGCCGGGGTCGCCGCCGGATTCTTCGGCGGCTGGACCGATCGCATCGTCGGCCGCATCGCCGACACCATTATGGCGTTCCCGCTGTTCGTGCTCGCCATGGGCATCGTGGCGGCGCTGGGCAACACGGTGCAGAACATCGTCATCGCCACCGCGATCGTGAATTTCCCGCTTTACGCGCGCATCGCCCGCGCCGAGGCCAATATCCGGCGCGAGGCCGGTTTCGTCGAGGCGGCGCGGCTATCCGGCAATTCCGATTGGCGCATCCTCACCTTTCAGATTCTGCCCAACGTGTTTCCGATCCTGGTCGTGCAGATGTCGCTGACCATGGGCTATGCCATCCTCAACGCCGCCGGCTTGTCCTTCATCGGGCTCGGGGTGCGCCCGCCGACGCCGGAATGGGGAATCATGGTGGCGGAAGGCTCGCAGTTCATGGTATCGGGCGAATGGTGGAACGCGACCTTCCCCGGCGCCGCCCTGATGGTGGCGGTGTTCTGCTTTAATCTACTCGGCGACGGATTGCGCGACATGGTCGACCCCAGGAGACGCACATGAGGAGGCGCACATGACGCTTGCGCCGACATTGTCCGTCGAAGGGCTGAGCGTCGAATTCCGCACGCGCTCCGGCATGGTGCGCGCACTGGATAATGTCAGCTTCAGCGTCGGCAAGGGCGAGACGATCGCGCTGGTTGGCGAATCCGGCTCCGGCAAATCGGTCACCGCCTATGCGGTGATGGGCATTCTCGATCCGGCCGGCCGTGTCAGCGCCGGCCGCGCCATGCTCGGTACGCTCGACCTGCTCTCGGCCAAGCCCGCCAAGCTGGCCGAAGTGCGCGGTCGCGACATCGCGATGATTTTCCAGAACCCGCGCACCGCGCTCAATCCCATCCGGACGGTCGGTCGGCAAATTGCCGACGTGCTGATGCGCCACGGCAAGGTGTCGCGCCGCGACGCGCCGGCGCAGGCGGTCGAAATGCTGCGCGCCGTCGGCATCACCGATCCGGCACGCCGCGCCAAGGCCTATCCGTTCGAAATGTCCGGCGGCATGTGCCAGCGCGTCATGATTGCGATAGCGCTTGCGGCCAAGCCGGCGCTGCTCATCGCCGACGAGCCGACCACCGGCCTCGACGTGACCACGCAGGCTGTGATCATGGATCTCATCAACGATCTCGCCACCAAAATGGGCATGGCGACGATTTTCATCACCCACGATCTCGCGCTGGCCGGCCAGCGCTCCGCGCGCATCGTGGTCATGCATGCCGGGCACGTGGTGGAGAATGCGCCCACCGCGGAATTGTTCGCGCAGCCGCGGCATCCCTATACGGCGGAGCTTATTGCCGCGACGCCTGATTCGGCGGTGAGCCTCGATAAGCTCGCGTCCATTCCCGGCTCGTTGCCCGATCTGCGCCGCGCCGATCTGCCGCCGTGCCGCTATTCCGAGCGATGTCCGCGTAAGATCGGCGCTTGCGCGCAACCCTTGCCGCACCTGGACTTGGGCGGGGGACACATCGTTGCGTGCTGGAATCTGGTCCCCGAGCGGCACATTATCGCGCCAACCGTGAGTGCAGCATGACTGTCCTGCTCGACGTTGCCGAATTCTCAAAACAGTTTCCGGTTGGCGGCGGCCCGGGAACTTGGGCGCGGCTCAAGCGGCGCTTTACCGGCGGCGTGGAGAAACTGCCGAAAGTGTTCGCCGTCGACGACGTGAGTTTTGTCATCGATAAAGGCGAAACCGTGGGGCTGGTCGGCGAATCCGGCTGCGGCAAGTCGACTTTGGTGCGCGCCCTCACCCGCCTGATCGACCCCAGCGCCGGCAGCATCAAGCTCGACACCCGCGAATTGGCGCTGAAACCGTCGCGCGTCTTCGCGCGCGATCGCGACCGCGCCCGCATCCAGATGGTGTTTCAGGACGCCGGCGAAAGCGTCAATCCGCGCTTCACCGGCTTCGATACCATCGCCGACCCGTTGCGGCGCCTGCGCAAGCTGCGCGGCAACGCGCTCAAGGACCGGGTCGAGACCGTGGCGAGCCAGTGCGGGCTGCCGTTGCAACTGCTCACGCGTTTTCCGCATCAATTGTCCGGCGGTCAGCGCGCCCGCGTTGGCATCGCTCGCGCCATTGCAGTCGAGCCCGAACTCCTGGTGCTCGACGAACCCACCGCGGCATTGGACGTCTCGGTTCAGGTTGTCATCCTTCAGCTCCTGCAACGGCTGAAGAAAGAGTTCGGCATGAGCTATTTGTTCGTGTCGCACGATCTTTCCGTGGTGCGGCTGCTGTGCGACCGCGTGCTGGTGATGTATCTGGGCAAGATCGTGGAATCCGGCCCCGCCGTCGAAGTGTTCGAGCATCCGCTGCACCCCTATACGCAGGCGCTGGTCGCCGCGGTGCCGCGCTTGCACGAGAACGGTAGCGAGCGATTGCGCCTCGTTGGCGAGCCTCGCAGCCCGATCGACCCCGATCCGAATGTGTGCCGCTTTTACGGCCGCTGCCCGCGCGGCACCGATGCGTGCAAGAAGACGATGCCGGCACTGCGCCGCTTCGGCACCCGCCACGTCGCCTGCCATTTTGCAGAGGAGTTTCTGCCGCAGCCGAGAATAGCGTCATGAAACGAAAAGCCGCCGGCAAATCGAAACGCGCGCGGGTGAAAAACAGCGCCAAGGTTCAAAACAAGCGTTCCACGGCAACCGCGGCAGTATCGCATGACAACATGGGCGCGCTGGTGGCAGCGAGCGCGCAGGCGCTCGGGCTTGCGATCGATGCGGCCTGGGAAGACAACGTCAAATCCAATCTGCAACTGATCCTCCGTCACGCGGCGCTGGTCGATGAATTCCCCCTCCCGGACGACACCGAGCCCGCGCCAATTTTTCATGCTTGAAGTGTTTCATGCTTGATACGCCCGCGACCAATTTCGACTTCGCCGCTGCCGCCGATATTGCCGCTGCCGTAGCGTCGGGCCGCGCCAGCGCGGTTGGCGTGGTCGAGGCGACGCTGGCGCGCATCCGCGAGCGCGATCCGGTGCTTAATTCCTTCACGGCGGTCACCGAGCAACGCGCGCTCCTTCGCGCGGAATTGATCGACGGGGCGCGCGAACAGGGCGAATCTCTGGGGCCGCTGGCCGGCGTGCCGTTCGCGGTCAAGAATTTGTTCGATATCTCCGGACTGCCGACTTTGGCCGGTTCGAAGATCAACCGCGATCAACCGCCGGCAACGCGTGACGCCGCCTTGATCGAGCGGCTGGAGGAGGCGGGCGCGGTGCTGGTCGGCGCGCTCAATATGGGCGAATACGCTTACGACTTCACCGGCGAGAACATCCACGACGGCGCCTCGCGCAATCCGCACGATCACGACCGCATGAGCGGCGGCTCATCCGGCGGCTCGGGCAGCGCCGTCGGCGGCGGACTCGTGCCGATCGCGCTTGGCTCCGACACCAACGGCTCGATCCGCGTGCCGTCGTCGCTGTGCGGCATTTTCGGGCTCAAGCCGACTTACGGCCGGCTCAGCCGCGCGCGCAGTTTTCCCTTCGTCGCCAGCCTCGACCATCTCGGGCCGTTGGCACGCAGCGCGCAGGATCTTGCACTCGCCTATGACGCCATGCAGGGCTTTGATGCCGAAGACGCTGCTTGCGCCGATCGCGCCGTGGAGCCGGTCGTCCCGTTGCTCAAGCGAGGCGCCGAGGGATTGCGCGTCGCGGTCGCCGGCGGCTACTTCAAATGCAAAAGCGGCGAAGCCTGTTACGCTATCGATCGCGTGGCGGCGGCGCTCGGCGCCAATCGCGACATCGACATTCCGCAAGCCGAACGCGCACGCTCGGCGGCTTACATCATCACCGCCGCCGAAGGCGCGAGCCTGCATTTGCAAAGGCTGCGCACCCGGGCGAAAGATTTCGATCCCGCCGTGCGGGATCGCTTGCTTGCGGGCGCGATGGCACCCGCTTCGTTGATCGTGAAGGCGCAAAAATTCCGCCGCTGGTATCGCGAGCAAGTACTGCGGCTGTTCGAAGAGGTCGATGCGATCCTGGCGCCGGCCACGCCCTGCACGGCGCCTTTGATCGGCCAGCAGACTTTCATGCATGGTGGCGTCGAATTACCGGTGCGGGCTAATCTTGGCATCTATACGCAGCCGATTTCGTTTATCGGCCTGCCGGTCGTCGCTGTGCCGGTGCCGTTGACCCCGCTGCCGATCGCGGTGCAAATCATCGCCGCGCCGTCGCGTGAGGACGTGGCGCTGCGGCTTGCGCACACGCTGGAAACCCAAGGCGTGGTCGCGGCGATGCGCCCGTCGATGTAGGATTTGTCATGCTCCGCGAAGGCGGAGCATCCAGTAAGCGGGGCCTCGGCGGCAACACTTAGCAAAACATCGCAACCGTTTGGATTACTGGATCATCCGCCTTCGCGGATGATGACAGCGAGGAAGGGAGAGACGCATGGAGATCGACCTGCCGGAGGTCGTCGCCGAAGTCAAAGCCGCGTTCGACCGCTACGAGAAGGCACTCGTGTCGAACGATGTCGCCACGCTGGATGGACTGTTCCATAACGACCCGCGCACCATCCGCTATGGCGGTACGGAAAGCCTCTATGGCTATGCCGAGATCGAGGCGTTTCGCGCCGCGCGCTCGCCGGCCGGTCTCGCGCGCACTTTGTCGAAAACCGTCATCACCACTTACGGCCGCGATTACGCGGTAGCGTCGACTTTATTTCATCGCGTCGCGTCGCCCGGCAAGGTCGGCCGCCAGATGCAGACCTGGGTGCGCTTTCCGGACGGCTGGCGCGTCGTCGCCGGGCATGTCAGCGTGATTCCGGAATGAAATCATACAAAACCATCGTCTTGCTTGTGGCCTTGATGCTCGCCGGCACCGCCGCCGCAAACGCGGCCGGACCTTTTGTTCTGCAGTCATTGCGTGTGCCGCTATCGAGCGACCTGGGCGGGCTCGAAGCGTTGCTGGTTCGTCCGATCGAACCGGTTCGTTATCCGCTGGCGCTGATCGCGCACGGCTCACCGCGGTCGGCGGCCGACCGTCCGAACATGACTCCGTTGGCGATGCTGCCGCAGGCGCTGGAATTTGGCCGCCGCGGCTGGGCGGCGGTTATCGTCATGCGCCGAGGCTATGGCGGCTCCGACGGCGGCTGGGCGGAGACCTTTGGCAGTTGCGACAATCCGAATTACCTCGCCGCCGGCACCGCCGGCGCCGCCGATCTCAAGACGACGCTCGAATTTCTTTCGCACCGGCCGGACATCGATCCCACGCGCATGATCGCCGTTGGCGTCTCGGCGGGCGGCTTCGCCACAGTCGCGCTCACCGCCGATCCACCGCCCGGTCTTGTCGCCGCCATCAGCTTTGCCGGCGGCCGCGGCTCGTTGGAGAGCGATCATGTGTGCCGGCCGGACCGGCTGGTGGGTGCCTTTCGCGCCTTCGGCGAGCGCTCGCGCGTTCCCATGCTGTGGGTCTATGCCGCGAACGATCATTTCTTCGGACCGGCTTTAGCGCAGCAGCTCAAAGCGGCGTTCACCGGAGCCGGCGGCAGCGTCGATTTCGTCGGCGCGCCCGCGTTCGGGGATGATGGCCACGGCCTGTTTTCACCGGCCGGCATCCCCGTCTGGACGCCCTATGTGGAGACGTTCCTGCAGCAGCAGAATCTGACCATCACGACGACACCGCTGCCATTGCCGCCGCCGGCAATCACCGCGCCAAATATACTGGGCGCCAACGGCCAGAAAGCCTTCGCGGAGTTTCTCATCGACGCGCCGCATAAAGCGTTCGCGCTATCGCCCGACGGTTATTTTGGCTGGAAGACCGGCATGAGGACCGTCGAAGCGGCGCGCGCTGGCGCGCTCAAATTTTGTCAGCAGAGCGGAAGGAATTGCGGCGTGATGTTTGTCGACGATGCAGCGGTGGCGCACTGACGTGCATAAGTCACGCCGCGTCGTGAAAAATGATCCCGACGGTATGACGATGGCCGGAACGCACCCGGCTGACGCCGTGACGTAATTTGACGCGATAGATGCCTTTCGTGCCCTGGACGGGCCGGTCGCGGACGGCGAAAACAATCGCATCGCCTTGGCGCAGCGAAACCACTTCAGCGCGGCTTTGCATCCGCGGCCGCTGCTCGACCAGGACAAACTCCCCGCCGGTAAAATCGCGACCGGGTTCGGACAGCAGGATGGTCGCCTGCAACGGAAAAACAAGCTCGCCATACAGATCTTGATGCAGACAATTGTAGTCGCCAGTCCCGTATTGCAGGAGCAATGGCGTCGGGCGTGTCTGTCCGGAGGCGTGACAGCGTTTGAGATAATCGGCGTGCTCGTTTGGATATCGTGTGCCGATATTCATCCGCTCGTTCCACGCATTGGCGTAGGGCGCCACATGCGAATACAGCGCCGTGCGGAGTTCGGCGATGATGGCGGGCAGCGGATAGCGGAAATACTTGTATTCGCCCTTGCCGAAGCCATGCCGCGCCATGTGGATATGGCTGCGAAAATGCTTCTCGTCGGGATAGAGCGAAGCAAGGTCTTGGCATTCGCCGGGTGTCAATAAGTCTTTCAGAACGGCACAGCCGAATGAATCCAAATCCGCGGCAACGCTGTCCCAATCGTATCCTGCGACGCGGTGGTCAAGAGACTTGAAACCGGCCGCTGTTCGCTTTGGCACCGCCTTCACGCATGCGCCTCTTTACGAAATGTCGACTGCTTCGGGTGGTATCGCTTGCAAGCGCGGAACCCGGCGCGTTCGGCTTCGTCGCATGTGTCATAGATGACGACATTTTCCGGCCTGGGCCGGGCCGGGCACGACGGGCGGCAGTAAACACCGGTCGTTTTCACCGCATAGACGAATTTTCCGTCAAAGCGGAGATCGTGTTCGAGCACCGCCGTCCGGCGCGGGTCCATACCGGCCCGGGGGGCGGACGCCTGTTTGGCGGGTGAAGCTTTTGCGGTTGCAATTCTCATAACGGACCTCTGCGGTTTGTCGTTTGAAGCGAGCTGTTGTTCAGTCGCTAAAATAGTCCGGCAACGTTTCCCGGCCCACCCGATATCTGCGGTGATCCAGCACATAACCGTCATCCTGAGGTGCGAGCAAAACGAGCCTCGAAGGGCGACGGCCCCGGCACCTCGGCCGTATCCTTCGAGGGCCGCTTCGCGGCCACCTCAGGATGACGGCGAATGCGCTACTACAAACTTCCTCCAACCGCCGAAGCTCGTGATGTCGCGCGCGCCGGCGATTGCTTCCGCCTCGACCAAAAAACCTTTGACCGCGCGGCCGTCGGACAGTTCGAGCGTGCCGATCGAGAGCGGCGGCGGCACCGCGGCGACGAAGTGGCCGAATGCGGCATCTGACAGCGCCCAGACTTCGATTTCAATTTTAGCGCCGCCATCGTTCTTCACGCGCAACAGACCCGGTTTTGGCGGCGTCGTGGCGGCGAGCGCATAAAGCCGATAGTGCGGCGCGGTCGCGGTACGTTCAAGGAGCCGGCCGCCGGCCGAACGCAGTTCGCCGTTGAGCGGCATGCCGGACAGATGCGCGCCGACCACGGCGATCGCGATTTCGCCCATTGCCGGCATCGCCGAATCCTTCGCCAACGGTGACTGCGGCGTTTTAAGCGCGCCGAGCGGCAGCCCGGTCGCGGCATGAAATTGCCGCCCGATGGCAGCGAGCGCCACATCTTCGCCGGCGCGCGCCAAGAGCGTAATGCCGAATGGCACGCCGTCCGGCCGCATTGAGGCCGGCACCGCAAGCCCGCACAGATCGAGCAGGTTGACGAAATTAGTGTAAGTTCCGAGCCGGCTGTTGAGGTGAATCGGATCGGCCAAGACTTGCTCGATCGAATAGATCGTCGGCGCGGTCGGCAGCACCAGCGCGTCCATCGCGCGGAAGGCGTGATCGCGCACGCGCTTTAACATTTCGAGCTGGTAAAAGGCGGCGAACGCATCCGCGGCCGTGCCGCGGCTGCCGGCCAGAATGATCTGCCGCGTGACCGGATGGATGGATTCCGGCGACGAGGCGATCAAATCCTTTGCGGTCAGATAGCGTTCGGCGACCCACGGGCCCTCATAGAGGAGCCGCGCCACCGCATAAAACGGCTCGATATCGACGTCCACGATCTCGGCGCCGAGCGCTGAGAATTGCGCCAGCGCCGCGTCATAGGCCGCGGCCGAGATCTTATCGCCGAAGAAGAGATGCTGACCGGGAAGCGGCACGCCGAGCCGCACACCGTCCGGCATCGGCCCCGCCGTATGCAGCGGACGCGGACGCGAATAAGGGTCGGCGGCGTCGGGACCGCCAATGACGTTAAGTGCAGTCATCGCGTCGTCGACGGTGAGGGCGAAAATCGAGACGCAATCGAGCGTGCGGCAGGCCGGCACGACGCCCGCCGTCGAAACCAGCCCGCAAGTCGGCTTCAGGCCGACAATATTGGCGAAGCCCGCAGGGATGCGGCCCGATCCCGCAGTATCGGTGCCGAGCGACAGCGGCGAGATGCCGGCGCCAACAGCAAGCGCCGAGCCGGTGCTAGATCCGCCCGGGATGAGCTTGTCGTTGAACAGATTGCGGCCGATGCCGTAGGGCGTGCGCACGCCGACCAAGCCGGTGGCGAACTGGTCGAGATTGGTCTTGCCGAGAATAAGCGCGCCGGCCGCGCGCAGCCGCGCCACGGCGGTCGAGTCTTCGTGGGCGCGATAAAGGAAAGCCGGACAGGCGGCGGTGGTCGGCAGGTCCTTGACGTCGATATTGTCTTTCACCGTGACCGGAATGCCGTAGAGCGGCAGCGATGTGTCGCCGTTGCGCGCGAGCGCCAGCGCGTCCGAGGCGACGTCTTCCTCTTTACGTAAAGTGATGAAAATCGCCGGATCGTCATGGGCGCGGATGCGCTCATAGCTGCGCGCGACGATGTCCGAAGGCGTCGCCGCGCCGGTCCGATAGGTGTCGAGGATTTCGGCGACCGTTTCGGCCACTTCGCACGCTCACTCGTTGGCGACGATTGTCGCCTTCTATCACGTTCCTTGCCGTTATTGCGAGGAGCCGAAGCGACGGCGCTCACCCATAATCGCGCAAACCGGCCTGCTTGAGCAGTGGATAGGTCAAGTCGCGAAATTCGACCATGCCCTCGATATAGCGCGGCCAAGACAACAGCACGCCGTCGAGCCCGATCTGCGACAGCGTGGCGAGCCCGTCGACGATTTGCTCCCTGGTGCCGATCAGCGGAAATCCGCCCCAGCCGGAGATCATCATTTCGGCCATGGCCTTGCGCCGCTCTTCGGGATAGTTGCGCTGGTTGATCTCGGCCGCCATCGTGTCGATGACGTTGCGCGCCGCGGTCCAGTCGCCTTTTTCGTGCACATAATAATGGTAGAAGTCGCGGGCTTCCTTTTCGGTCTCGGCCTGGACCACGGTGGCATTGGTCCACACCCGCACCTCGCGTCCATAAGTTTCTCGCGCCAGCGCGTGGTAGGCGGCAACATGGGCGGTATTGGTTGCAATGTCGTGGCTACGGATATTGGTGAAGGCGAGATCGCAGTGCTTGCAGGCAAAGTGCCGGCCGCGCTCCGAGGCGCCGGCATTCATGATCACGGGGTAAGGCGCCTGGATCGGCTTCGGTTGCAGGTAGCCGCCCTTGATGCGGTAGAACTTGCCGTCGAAGTCGAAGCGCTCGTCTTCGCTCCATAGCCGTTTGACGATGGTCAGCCATTCCTCGGCGCAGGCGAAACGCTCCTCGTGCTCCATGAGCGAGACGCCGAACATTTCCATTTCCGGAAAATTCCAGCCGTTGACCACATTGAGCGTATAGCGGCCGTTGGAAATGTGATCGATCACGGTCGATTGCTTGGCGGCGATGATCGGATGGTTGAGCGCGACATGCGAGGTCGAGATCACGCCGGAGTGTTTTGTCGCGCCGGCGATACCGGCCGCCCAGGTGAAGGTCTCGAAGCCCGGGCCCTGCGGATCGGTGGCGCCGCCAAAGCCGCGCCAGCGCGCGACCGGCACCAGCGCCTCGAATTCCATCGCGTCGGCAAGCTCCGCCAGCGCCACGGTGTTGGGCCAAGTGATTTCCAGCCGGCCATCGAGGTCGGACATCACGCAGCCTGAATCGAGATTGGTCTGGAAGGTGCCGAGCTTAAGCTTGCGGTTGCCCAGCGCCGGATTGACGTCGCGCCGGTCGCGCCGATGTGATTGTGCGATCATGCCGCGTGGCCGGATTACTTGCCGCGGCGCTTCACCCGGCGCGCCAGGTAATCGAAATTGACCCTGAATTGATCGGGCCGGGTGATGTCGTGCTTAAGCTTCTCGATGTCGGCCCGTGGAAATTCCGGCGCCAGTTCGCCAGCCGCCTCGGCGATCATCTGCACCATCGCGCCATTTTCCAGCATCAGCGTGCCGATCACCGCCTCCTCGATGCTGGCGCCGGTGACGACCACGCCGTGGTTCTTCAGCAGCACGCCGCGCCCTTGGCCGAGCGCGCGCGCGACGCCGGCGCCCATGGCGTGCGTGCGGATGAGATTGATGGTGTCGGCATAGGTGCCGAGTGCCTCATGAAACAGCGCGCCGGGCTGGCTATAACATTTTAGCGGCCGGCCGGTCGCCGACAGCGCGATCGAATAGGTCGGATGAGTGTGGATCACGCAATTGACGTCCGCGCGTGCTTTCAAGATCTCAGAATGGATATAGACCTCGCTGTGGCGGCGTCCGGAGCCCGCGACGACGTTGCCTTCGAGATCGATGGTGAGGGTATTTTGCAGCGTGATCTCGTCAAGACCGATGCTGTGCGCCTTCATGAAGAACAGTTTCGGATTGTCGGGCAGCCGGAACGAAATATGGCCGCGGGTGAAATCGTCCTGGCCTTCAGCGACCAGCACTTTGCCCGCGGCGATCAGTTGCCGCTTGATCGCTTTATGAGACGCCTTTTCACGGTTCGACTTGAGCATTTCCCCTACCCCACGCGCCTGTCGACGCGGCTTGATGGACGCGCTTTCCGGGCCATTCCGCGCGCACCAGAACAGGGAATTGTCCACGCCTCAAGAGGAGATTTTGACAAAAAAGCAGCGCTGCACCGGGGGTGCAGCGCTGCTCTCGATGCGCGGCGGTTGCAATTGAGCCGCCTTGCGTTTAGTTACGCCGCCTTACGGTTAACCTGCGACTCCGCCATCGTGGTCAACTTCTTGTCGGTGGCCTTCTCCTCGTCGAGCGTCTGATTGAGGAGCGTGACGACGTTGTTGCGGCCGAGCTGCTTCGCCCAGGCGATCAGCGTGCCGTAGCGCGTCATCTCGTAATGTTCGACGGCTTGGGCAGCGGCGATGAGCGCGGCATCGAGCACCGACTTGTCGTCCACTTCGCCGGCGACCTCTTTGGCTTCCTTGATGATGCCGTCGATCGCCGGGCAGTCGACGCCTTTCGCCTTCTTGCCGAGGAGGTCGAATACTTGCTCAAGGCGTTTCACATGATTTTCGGTCTCGCGAAGGTGAGTCTGGAAACCTTGCTTAAGCTGGGGGTTGCTTGCCTTCTCGATCATATCGGGCAGCGCTTTCGTGATCTGCTGCTCGGCGTAATAGATGTCGCGAAGCGTGTGTACGAACAGATCGTCCATTGTTTTGATGTCTTTAGAAAACAGGCCCATGGTTGTCAGTCCTTGTGGTTATTGGTTTGTGGGCGGCAGGCTTTTTACAGCGTGAACTTGTCCGAAAACCGGTTCTCGCTTTTCGGGATCATGCTGGTGCCCAGCCGAGTTACATGACGCCAACGAAGAAACGCCGAGGCGGGTTCCTGGAACCGCTGCGAAGAAATCCGAGTTCCGTTGCCGTCAAAAGACACACCGACTTGCAAAAGACACAAAAGCCGGCGCGTCGCCGCGCCGGCCTAAGCAAGCTTGCAAGTTGCCGCGATTAGCGTGGCGAAGTCGGAACCGCCTGTCGGAGCGCGAGCTCATCGCGCAAATCGCCGCCGAGGATTCCGCCGAGCGTCGCGCAAACGGCGCCGAACAATAGCGACATGAAGGTCCAGAACGACAGATACGCCGCCGCCTTGCGGGCGGCCTCGGCCGCCTGCGTGGCATTCTGCTTGGCGCGGTCGATCACGCCGTCGACGCGGTTCTGGGCGTCACTCTGACTCATACCGGTCTGCTGGCTGACAACTTGCGCCAAATAGGTGCGGTCGTCGCCGGACATGTCGTTCGGGCTCAAGGCCGTCAGCATGATGCGGTTGATCTGCGCACGCTGCTGATTGCCATTGCCGCCGTTAGGCGTATTCGGAGCGGCGCCGTTCGGCGAGCCCGAATTGGATGGGCCGCTATCGGACGCACCGGCGGCGGCGCCGCTGGCGGCACCGCTGTTCGTGGCGCTTTGCGGATTCGGCCGCAGCAGCGTGTCGGTGAAATAATCCATCTGACTGGCCGCGCCGGCCGCGCCAACGGCGGTCGCTCCGGCGGTCGCAGTGCCGACCGCCGAGCCGATCCTGTCGACCGCAGCCGCCAAGATAAAGAAACTCACCAGAACGCCGATCGCCCAAACGACGAGGCCATTGGCGCCGTCGCGGAATTTCACTTCGTCTGAATGCAGCGTAGCCGGCGGACGGCGCAATCGGCCGGCAACATAGCCGCCGACTGCGAAACCGACGGCTTGCGCGAACACAAGCCACAAGGCGCCGATAATCGTCATCGTGCTGGCGGACGGCGAGGAGGAATACGGCGACGCGACCTCCATTCTGATGCCGGTGCCGAGCGCGATCACGATGATTGAGACCGCCGCAACCGGCTTGATGGCGGAGACGCTCAATCTCTCGACCTCAAAGACGACCGATGAGGATCTCAAGGCGATCGCCACCTATTTGAAGGATCAGCCCGGAGACCCGAGCAATCAGCCGGACCAGAGCCACGCTGCAAACGCGCCGCTTGCGCCAAATCAAGCGGTGATGAAGATGGGCGCACAAATCTACGCCGACGAATGCTCCGGCTGTCACACCGCGAACGGCAAAGGCGTTCCCGGCTTATTCCCTTCGCTTAGCGGTTCGCCGGTGGTGCAGCAAAACGATCCGACGACGCTCCTGCATGTCGTGTTGCGCGGCGCGCTCAATGTCGGTACGCCGCCGGCGCCGACCGCGCCGGCGTTCGCCTGGGTGTTGAACGACGATCAGGTCGCTGCGGTCGTGACTTATATCCGCAATGCCTGGGGCAATGCGGCACCGGCGGTCGGCGCGAGCGAGGCCGGCAAAGCTCGAGATACGCAACTGAGCAACTCTGCTTTTATGCAAAGTAAGCGAGCCAGATAATCCCAAATACGACCACGACGGCCGCGATGCTGAAACCCAGCACGTAGCGGACATTTTGTCCTGTCGCGCCCTGGCGGGCTTGTTGTGCCGACACCACCGGTTGGGGCTGCGGAACCGGATCGTTCGAGGGAGAGCTCATGTCATCTCCAAAAACAATAGTCGTTAGTAGACAACGCCCGGCGCCAAACAAAAGTTCCGCGCGCCGAAACGTGCGGCCGGATTCCAGCAAATGAATATGCGCGATCCCGGAACGCGGATGTCGCAGCCGAGTTGGGGCTAGCACACGGACGAGTCTAGTGGCGGACTTGAAAGTCCGTGACTCGATATGAGGGCGAACAGGAGACCACAAGATGAAGAAGATATTGTTGACTACAGTCGCCGCGGCGGCCGTAGTCGGATTCGCTGGCATTGCGGCAGCGCAAAATACGGAAGGCCAATCCAAAGGTGCGACCGGCGGCCAACAGGAGCAGAAGGCGGCTCCTGGGGGCGCGATGGTGCATCCGCAAGGTGGCGCGCAGCCGGCGCCAAAAACCCTGAGCCCATCAGGCGGCCAGTCCGCGCAAGGCCCAGCACAAGGCGCCAAGCAAGACGAGCGCGTGGGCCAGGACCAAAACGAGACAAAGACGCCGCAACGCGGCGCGCAAGACGAGCAGCGCGGCACCCAGCAAAAAGGCGCCCAGGGCGAGCCGACCACGCAGCAGAAGGGCCCTCAAGAGGACCGCACCACGCAACAGAAGGGTGCGCAAGATGAACGCGGCGTAAATCAGCGCGGCGCTCAGGACCAAAACTCGAAGTCAGGCGTGAATGCCACCGAGCAGCATGCCAATGACAGCAAAGGCGCGCGCGGCGCGTCGGTTCAGCTGTCGCAGAATCAGCGCACTAGGATTCAGGCGGTTATTGGCAAGGGCTCTGCGGCGCGCGCCACCGCCAACGTGAACTTCAACGTAGCGGTGGGCGTGGCGGTGCCGCGCAGCGTGCATGTCGAGGTGTTGCCCGAGGACGTCGTCGAAATCGTGCCGGAATATGAAGGCTACGATTATGTCGTCGTCGGCGACAACATCCTGATCATCGATCCGGATTCGATGGAAATCGTGGCGATCATTCCGGTCTAACGGCTTATCGCCCGCGAGACGCAAGGCCTGTGTCGGCAGTCGACACAGGCCTTTTCTCTGAGAAAAGCCGGCCAGCAACGCGGCATACTTAATTTCAGGCCGCCGCAGCCTTCGTTTCCTTGGCCGGAAGCTTATTGCCATGAATGAGATCATGGATTGCCGAGAGCTTTTCGACCACCGCTGGCGACAAGATGAAGGGATAGATATCCTGCAGGCCCATCGTTCGATTGAGGCTATTGAGCGCATTGCTCAGCGGAAGCCAAGTTTCGATCAGCGGCGACGGATCGCGCACGCTATAAGGATCGAAATCGACCTGGGCGTCGGCCTCGCCGGGCGGCGCCAGCCGCGGATGCACATACATGCCGAAGGCGCGCGCCATTTCCAGCGTGTCGACGATGTGGAGGTAGTGCGCCCAGGTCTCGGCAAAGTCTTCCCAGGGGTGTGACGTTGCATAGGCGCTGATGAAATTTTCCTGCCAGTTCGGAATGACGCCGTTGGCGTAATAGGCCTGCAGCGCCTGGCCGTAATCCACCGTCTCGTCGCCGAAAATCTCGCGGCATGCCTCGACCAGACCGCCGTCGCGCACCAGCACGTCCCAGAAATAATGGCCGACCTCGTGGCGGAAGTGGCCGAGCAGCGTCCGATACGGCTCGTGCATGGTGGTGCGCCGCTTCTCGCGCTCGGCATCGTCGGCTTCTTCGAGCGCGAGCGTGATCAAGCCGTTGTCGTGGCCGGTCATCACCCGCGGACCGCCGACATGCTGCGGGCTTGCTAAAAAATCGAACACCAGCCGTTCACCGCCATTGTCGCCTTTCTCGTCGAGCGGCAGATCGAGCTTCATCAGCGTGTAGAACAGCCGATGCTTGGCCAGCTCGATCTTGCGCCAAGCGACGACATTGTCGGCAATGCTGGTATCGGGGATGGTGCGATTATGGCGGCAGGCCGCGCAATAGGCGTCGGGCGCGCCGGCCTCGACCATCCAATTGCAAACGTCGAACTGGGCGTTGGTGCAGAAGCGATAAAGCTTTTTGTCCACGGTAAGCGCCCGCCACGCGTTGCCCTCGGGCTCGAGCGCCGACAAAGTCATGATCTCGGGGACAAAGCCAAGGCGGTGCGAGCACTTCTCACAAACGATGTTCTCAAAGTAGATCAGCTGCGCGCAATGCTGGCATTTGAAGAGCTTCATTGTCGTTTCGTTATTTTCCCGGTCATCTTTGGGGAGCAGCCCTCGTCAACGCAGTGGTCTACGCCGCCGCTTGCGAATCGTTCCCCCACGCAACCCTAGAGGGCCGCGACAAAAAAATCCTCCGTCCGGGCCTGGCGAATTCAAATCTTTGTGGATCGAACCCTGAGCGTTGGCTGCCTGCTGACTGTCCCCTCGCGGACGGCCTTGCCGTCATTCACTTATGCGGATGAATTTATATGTAAAAACAATGCTCTAGACAAGTTTTTGGTTCCTTGTTTTGCGCCTTGGCCGATGACGATGTGCCGAAGCATTTGCTTCAGCCGTGTTCCCGGAACAACCCACGCGAAGGACGGTTACCAACCATTCAAGCTGTCGCGCCGATGGGCGCGCCGACGCTTGCGAATGCGAGGAACCATGTCCGAGCACGATTCGCCGTCACCACCGACCGCTCGCGTTCCGGTCCCGACCGGAGATCACTTCTCATGGCTACCGTTTCGACGGCCGCAGCTCCCGTGCTGGCGCGGGCGGCAGCCGCGGAAGGTGCGAGCGCGCCACCAGCCGCGAACGCGCGCAAGCCGATCGACATCACGCTAAAAGTCAACGACCGTGAACATCAGTTGGCATTCGACGTACGAACATCGTTGCTGGATCTCTTGCGCGAGCATCTCGGGCTGACCGGTGCGAAAAAAGGATGCGATCATGGCCAGTGCGGCGCTTGCACGGTGCTCCTCGACGGGCGCCGGGTGCTGTCTTGCCTGACGCTTGCGGCGACCGCGCAAGGCCGCAGCGTGACGACGATCGAAGGCCTTGCCGATAACGGCGAGCTGCATCCGATGCAGCAAGCTTTCATCGACCACGACGCGTTTCAATGCGGCTACTGCACACCCGGCCAGATCATGTCGGCGGTGGCCTGCGTCAATGAAGGCCATGCCAAGACCGACGACGATATCCGCGAATATATGAGCGGCAATCTGTGCCGCTGCGCCGCCTACCCCAATATCGTCGACGCGGTGAAACAGGCGAAACCCAGCATGCAGACAGCGAGCACGGAGTAGCCATGCGCCCTTTCGTATATGAGCGTGCGACGAGCCCGAGCGACGCGGCGCATCTCGCTGCGCGCGGGACCAACGGCGACGAACATCGCGCCGAATATCTCGCCGGCGGCATCACGCTGTTCGATCTGATGAAGCTCGACGTCATGCGGCCCGAGCTTGTCATCGACATTAATCCTATCGCCGGCACGACCTATGGTCAGATCGAGCTCAGTCGGCAGGGCTTGCGGCTTGGCGCGCTGGTGCGTATGGCGGAGGCTGCCGATCATCCCGAGATCAAAAGCCAGTATCCGGTCATCGCACAATCGCTTTACCTCGCCGCCAGCCAGCAGCTTCGCAACATGGCGAGCCTCGGCGGCAACGTCCTGCAGCGCACGCGCTGCACCTATTTCCGCGACGTCTCCTATGCCGCCTGCAATAAGCGCGATCCTGGCTCGGGTTGCGCGGCGATGGCCGGCGTGAACCGTACGCACACCGTGCTCGGCACCAGCGATCAATGCATCGCGACCTACCCCGGCGATTTCGCGCAAGCCTTGATTGCCCTCGACGCGTCGGTCGAGATTGCCGGACCGGGCGGCGCGCGGACCATTCCGTTCGCGACGCTCCACCGCAAGCCCGGCGAGACGCCGGACAAGGAAACCAATCTGCGGCCGGATGAAATGATCGTGTCGTTTCTGATTCCGGCAGCGCCCTGGACGCGCCGTTCGCTCTATCTGAAAGTGCGCGACCGCCAGTCCTATGAGTTTGCGCTGGCATCCGCCGCCGTGGCGCTCGATCAAGAGGACGGCGCTGTGCGCAACGCGCGCATCGCGCTCGGCGGTGTCGCCACCGTGCCGTGGCGCGCGGTCGAGGCCGAGGCGCTGCTGCGCAGCAAGCCGATCAACGAGCAGAACGCCGCAGCAGTCGCGGACGCCGCCTTCGCCGGCGCCAAGGGCCACGGCCAAAACGACTTCAAGATCGAGCTCGGTAAACGCACTTTGAGCCGAGCGCCGCAACAGGCGGCCGCGCTTGAGATTTGAGCTGGAGATTCGAGATGGCTTACGACATGGCTCCTTCGTCGAACCCTGCGGCGCCGCAGCCCAAGGAAAACATGGGCGCGCCCGCGCCTCGCTATGAGGCGCGGCTGAAGGTCACCGGCGAAGCGCGCTATCCGGCCGACGTGCCGGTCGCCAATCCGGCTTATGCCGCATTGGTGACGAGCGCCATTGCCAAGGGAAAGCTTACCGCGCTTGATCTCGACGACGCCCAGGCGGTGCCCGGAGTGCTCGACATCTTGACGTATCAAAATACGTCGGAGCTCAAGAAGGCAAAGTTCGGCCAAGGTTGCTCCACCTCGATCCAGGATCTGGGCCCGAATATCCGTCATGCCGGCCAGATCATCGCCGTGGTGGTGGCGGATACGTTCGAGGCCGCGAGCGAAGCGGCGCAAAGCGTCAAGGCGAGTTACAGCGAGGAAACCCCGTCCGCGACGTTCGGCGCGGCGGGGTTGAAGGAAGCCGATGCCACCAAGGAGTCCGCATAAGGATCTGCCGCAAGCAGGCGATGCCGAAGGCGCGCTCGCCGGCGCCGAGGTCACGATCGACGTCGAATGCGGCACGCCCGCGCAGCATCACAATCCGATAGAATTTTTTTGACCACCTGTGTTTGGACCGATGACCGCCTCACCGTCTATGAGCCGAGTCAATTCGTCTACGGGCTGAAGAATGGCGTTGCGCAACGGCTCGGCATCGATCCGGAGAAAGTGCGCGTGGTCTCGAGTTATATCGGCGGTGCGTTCGGCTCAAAGGGCGTGATGACGCCGCGCTCCGCCATGATCGCGCTCGCCGCGAAACGGCTCAATCGCCCGGTCAAGCTGGTCGCCACGCGCGCGCAGGGTTTTACCATCTCGACTTATCGCGCCGAGACCCGGCACCATATCCGGCTGGGCGCACGGCGTAACGGTAAACTCGTCGGCTACAGCCATGAAGGCTGCGAGATCAGCTCGCGGCCGGATCATTACGCGGTCGCCGGCGTCGAGGATTCGGCGCAACTCTACGCGTATGGCGCCATCGCGACCAAGGTCAACATCGTTCACGCCGATCGCAACACGCCGGGCTTCATGCGTTCACCGCCGGTGGTGCCGTACATCTATGCGCTGGAAAGCGCGATGGACGAAATGGCGATCAAGCTCGGCATCGACCCGGTCGAATTTCGCCGGATCAACGATACGGATAAGAGCCCGGTCGACGGCAAGCCGTATTCGAGCCGCTCCTTGATGACCTGCTACGACCAAGCCGCTGCAGCATTTCACTGGAAGGAGCGCGACGCGCAACCCGGTGCGATGCGCGACGGTGACTGGCTGGTAGGCTGGGGCTGCGCCACCGCGCTGTATCCGACCCATATCGGTCCCGCCGCCGCGCGCGTGCGTCTGATGCCGAACGGTGACGTACGCGTGCAAACCGCGGCGCACGAAATCGGCAACGGTGTTTACACGGTCCTCGGACAGATGGCGGCGGAGCGGCTCGGCGTCGATCTCTCCTCGGTTACGGTCGAGGTCGGCGATTCGCGGCTGCCGCCGGCGCCGGTTGCCGGCGGCTCGAACACGACCGCCAGCACCTGCAGCGCGGTGCTGAAAACCTGCGACGCCATCCGCGACAAACTGTTTCATGCCGCGGTCACCGGCAATGAAGGACCGCTGGCCGGCCGCAGTATCGACGATCTGACGCTCAAGGACGGCAAAGTCGTCGCCGGCGACGGCGCCAGTGAAAAGTTCGAAGATGTATTCAAACGCATGGGCACGAGCACGGTCGAGGAATACTCTGAGTTCGTCCCCGAGGGTCTAAAGCCGGATGCCGTCGCCAATCTCTATGCCGGCAAACTGACGATGACCGGCGGCTCGCACGGCAAAAAGGTGATGTACGCGAGCGGCGCGGAATTCGTCGAGGTTCGCATCCATGCGCTCACGCACGAAATCCGCGTGCCGCGCATCGTCGGCGCCTTCGCCGCCGGCCGGTTGATGAACACCCGGACCGCGCACAGCCAACTCATGGGCGGCATGATCTGGGGCATCGGCTCGGCGCTTCATGAGGCGACGGACATCGACACCAAATACGCGCGTTACGTCAACGACAATCTCGCGGACTATCAGGTTCCGGTAAATGCCGACGTCAAGGACGTCCAGGTCATCTCGGTGCCCGAAGTGGATCACGACGTGAATCCGGCGGGTGTCAAAGGTCTAGGCGAGCTCGGCAATGTCGGCACCGCGGCCGCGATTGCCAATGCGGTCTATCACGCAACTGGCAAACGCATTCGCCAACTGCCGATTCGCATCGAGAGCCTGTTGTCGGCGTGACGCAAAAGGAAAAGAATTTCTCCGCGCAGGGACCGAACTGCGCGTTGGAGCGTTAGGCGTTGTATCAACCACAAATTGGAGGATACAGCCCATGAGAATCGCGATTGCCCTTGCCACCGGTGCGCTGTTGATCAGCAGCGTTGCCAACGCAGCCGGCCTGATGACCAGCGTTCCCTCGTCCAGTATGACGGTTACCCACTGGTACAAACAGGACGTTTACGATGAATCCAACACCAAGATCGGCGAAGTGATGGACGTCCTGCTGGATCAAAGCGGGCAGGTTAATGCCGTTATCGTCGGCGTCGGCGGCTTCCTAGGCGCCGGCGAGAAGGACGTCGCCGTCAACTTCAGCTCGATCAAGCAGACCACGAAGAACGACAAGGTCTATCTGACGATGGACACCACCAAAGACGCGCTCAAGAGCGCGCCTGGTTTCAAATACGACAGCGGCAAGACGACCTGGGTTCCTGCCAAGTCTTAGTTCAGGTCGCTCTGAGTTTTTGCGAACGCCTTGGAAAGCCTCGACCCCGTCGGGGCTTTCCGCTTTTCAGCTTAGATCAGCGGGCGCTTTGGAATCTCCTCGTCGAAATACTGCGCGACGCGTTCGAGCACGCGCGGATTGGTCAACAACATCGTGCCATTGGCTTGGGTGAACATCCCCATCCGCCGTAACCGCGCCAGCGTCTTGTTGGTGTGCACCAGCGACAAGCCAAGAGCATCGGCGATGTGCTGTTGCGTCAGCGGAAATGCGAAGCTCTCGTCGGTGACCAATCCCAGCATATTCGCCCGCTTGTACAGCGCAACGATCAGCGCCGCGACCCGTTCCGGGGCGCTCCGCCGGCCGACGCTGGTGAGGTTCTCGTCGGTGATGCTTTCCTCGCGCGAGCCGAGCCAAGTGACGTCGAAGGCGAGACCCGGCATCTCGCCGAACAATGCCCAAACCTTGCGCCGCGGCAGCACGCAAAGCTGCACGTCGGTCAAGGCCTCGATGCCGTGCAGCGCGGCGTCAAACATGGCCGCCTGCAGGCCGAGTAGATCGCCCGGAAGGAGAAAGTTTAAGATTTGGCGGCGACCGTCGGGCAGCATTTTGAACCGGAACGCCCAACCGGAATATAGCGTGTAGAGCTCCGGGCTGTCGTCGCCACCGCGAATGATCTCGGTGCCGGCCGGCGCCAACAGATGCTCGCTCTTGATCTCGTTGATCGAGCTGAGCTCTTCACGCGTGATCGGCTTGAACAGACCGCACGCGCGCAATGCGCATTCATAACAAGGAAGTTGCATGTCGGGGAGCCGTGAAAATGGGAGATAAAAGGAGAGGTAGATACGGTGTCCAAAACTGCCCGTTGCGGGGCAAGCAGGTAGGAAATCTATAATGGAAAAACGCGGGGAAGCCCAAAAAAGTTCCACATCCACAATCTGTGGCTTATGACATTTGACGTAGATAGTTCAATCCGTTGTAAGATGATAATGTCGGCGGGCCGCCAGAGTGCCTAAGCGTGGGCCCGCTGAGGATTTCGCTTTTGTCGTCGGGACTCTCATGCCGAATGCACGGATGAGAGCCCATTAGATTACCCGGGCGCGAATTTGACCGAGGCGAAGGCTGAACGACCGCTGGCTCTGCTGAACCGGAGCCTTGTCGTCACCACGGTGCTGGCGGCGCTGATCGTGGCTGCCGCATTCTGGCTTGGCGCCCGCAACAAAAGCGATGACCAATGGGTGCTGCACTCGCTGGAAGTGCGTGCGCAGCTGACGCATGTGCTCAGCCTGGTGCAGAGCGCGGAAACCGGACAGCGCGGCTATCTTCTCACCGGCCGCGACATCTATCTCCAGCCTTATCAGCGGGCCGTCGACGAGCTTCCCCCGTTACTCGACAGCACGCAACAACTGATAAGCGATAATCCGCGACATTTGCAGAACCTGTCTCAGCTTCGCCAACTCATCAACAACAAACTGGACGAACTACGCATGACGCTCGATGCGTACAAAGCCGGCAATCGCGACGCGGCTCTGGCGATCGTGAATAACGACACCGGCTATCGCCTGATGCAAGAAATCCGGCAACTCATCGAGGCGATGCAGACCGAAGAAGACCGCCTGCTCAGGGCGCGGCAGTCGACCGCGGCCCGTTCCGGCATGCTCCTGCAAGCGGGTGTCGCCATTGCTTTCCTGCTGCTCTGTGGTGTCGGTTTCATGATGGCGCGCTTCACCCGCGAATCCTTCGCGGCGCTGACCGCTGCGCGCGATCGGCTTGCGGCCTCCAACCAGCAGCTCACGGAACAGATCGCCCGCCGCGAAGCGGCCGAAAGCCAGCTCCGGCAATCGCAGAAGATGGAGGCGCTCGGCCAGTTGACCGGCGGCATCGCCCACGACTTCAACAACATGCTCGGCGTGATCATGGGCGCGCATGACCTGGTCAAGCGCCGTATCGCCAAGGGCGATTTCGGCATTCAGCGCTTCCTGGATGCAGCCGCCGTCGCGGCCGACCGCGCCGCCACGCTGACGCAGCGTCTGCTTGCCTTTTCGCGCCAGCAGCCGCTGTCGCCGCAGCCGCTCGACGCCAACAAAATGATCGTCAACATGTCGCAGCTTTTGCAAACCACTCTGGGTGAGCACATCCAGATCGAGACCGTGGCGGCGGCCGGCTTGTGGACAGTCCACGCCGATTCCCAGCAACTCGAAAACGCCATTCTCAACATCGCGATCAATAGTCGCGATGCCATGCCGGAGGGTGGCCAGCTCACGATCGAAACCGCCAATACCTATCTGGATGAAGCCTACTGCAAGCTAAACCCGGAGGTCGAGTCCGGGCAATACGCGATGATCGCGATCACTGATACCGGCATCGGCATGACCCCGGATGTGGTGGCGCGCGCGTTCGATCCGTTCTTCACCACCAAGGGCGCCGGCAAGGGCACCGGGCTCGGACTGAGCCAAGTTTACGGCTTCGTCAAGCAGTCGCACGGCCACATCAAGGTCTATAGCGAACACGGCGCCGGCACCACCATGAAGATTTATCTGCCGCGCTTGATCGGCGCCGCGCAGGAAATCCTGCGCCCGACACTCGAGCCAATGCGCACCGGCGAGCGCAGCGAGATCATCCTTGTGGTCGAGGACGATTCTATGATGCGGCGGCTGACGACCGAAGCGTTGCACGAACTGGGCTATACAGTGTTCGACAGCGAGAACGCCGCTAATGCGCTGGCAACACTCGATCGGGTGGCGGAAGTGAAACTGTTGTTCACCGACGTGGTGATGCCGGACGTCAACGGCAAAAAGCTCGCCGACGAGGCGGTGCGGCGCCGGCCCGGCCTCAAAGTGATCTTCACCACCGGTTACACCGCCAATGCCGTGATCCATGGCGGCGTGCTCGACCCGGGCGCCCACTTCATCGCCAAGCCGTTCACGCTCGACCAGCTCGCGGCCAAAGTGCGCGCGGTTCTCGACGAATAACGATCCGTCACCCTGAGGTGGCAGCGAAGCGGCCCTCGAAGGAAGACGGGAATAGGTTTCGCCAAGCCAACTCAAACGTCAGCAAGCCACGGCGCGGTCGGCGCCTTGCATGAAGATCTTCTGCAACATCTCGCGTTCGATCGGCTTTTGCAGGATCGGCACGCCGCTAAACCGCGGGTCGATGCTATCGGCATCGTAGCCGGTGACAAAGACGAACGGCACGCCGCGTTTCGCCAAGATCTCGGCGACCGTATAAACCAGCCCATCGCCGAGATTGATGTCGAGCACGGCCGCGTCAAAATGCTTCTCGCGCGCCGCCGCCAACGCCTCGGACGCCGTACTGATCGGACCGATCACCTGGAAGCCGAATTCGGCAAGACTTTCCTGGATCATCATGGCGACCAGCGCCTCGTCCTCGACCAGAAGCACGCGCGGCTTGTCCTGGCGCTTCAGGCCGATGACGGCGCCATTGGCTCCGCCGCCGTTGGGCGCGGGACTGATCGCGCGCGATTTCGTCAACTCGCTGCGCGGTATCGAAAACACGCAGCGCAGCCCTTTCGAGTCCCAATCGAAGGACGACTTGCCGCCGAGCTGCTGTTCGATGCTGGCGACGATCACTTTCAGGCCGAAGGTACTGGACGACGGCTCCGCGATGCGCGGGCCGCCGTTCTCGGCCCAATGCAATGTCAGGGCGTCGCTTTCCAATTGCCAATCGAGGCTGATCTTGCCGGTCGGCGACGATAGCGCGCCGTGCTTTGCCGCGTTGGTGGCAAGCTCGTGCAGCGCCAGCGCAAGTCCCTGGGCGGTGGCCGGTTGCAACGAGATATCGGGCCCTTTGCACCGGATCTTGTCGCCGCCGGTCCGGTATGGCGCCAATTCTTCATTGACGAGCGTACCGAGATCAGCGCCGTTCCAGCGCGAGTCGGAGAGCAGCGTATGCGCGCGCGCCAACGCTTTGATGCGGCCTTCGATCGCTTGCACGTAATCGTCGACGCTCTTGGCGCGGGTCAGCCTGATGATCGATTGAATGACGGCGAGCGCGTTGCGGGCGCGATGATCGACCTCGCGCGCCAGCAGAACCTGGCGCTCCTCGGCCTCCTTGCGATCGGTGACATCGATGGTGACGCCGGAAATGCGCACCACCTTGCCGGCGCCGTCGACGCTTGCGGCGGCGGTGCCGAGGCACCAGCGGATTTCGCCATTGGAACGCAGCACGCGAAACTCGGTCTGTTGCGTGCGTGTGCCCTCCGCCATTCCGCGCGCGATCAGTTGCAGCGCGCTCCAGTCGTCAGGATGGATGAGCGCCCGGATATTCTCGGCCGTGATTTTGAAGTCACTCGGCTCGACGCCGAAGATGCGATGCTGGCCTTCGTCCCATCGCCATTCGTCGGTGCCGAGGTCCCAATCCCACGAGCCCATTTGACCGGCCACCAGCGCCAAGCTCCTGCCCTGCTCGGCTTGCGTCAATTTGGCGTTCGAGAATTCCAGTTCCGCAGTGCGATCGGCCACGTGCCGCTCGAGCTGGAAATTCAATTGCTCGAGCTCGCGCGTCTTGCGGAACAACTCGGCGAATACCCGCACTTTGGCGCGCAGCACCTCGGGAACGACCGGCACGGGCACGTAATCGACCGCGCCCATCTCATAGCCGCGCAGCCGATCGACGTCGGTCAGGAGAATGGCAGAGATGAAGATGATCGCCGTCTTGCGAAACCGCGGATGCTCGCGGATCATCGCCGCCAGTTGAAAGCCGTCGAGTTCCGGCATGCAGACGTCGATCAGGACGACGGCGACATCGTTCTTGAGCAGAAACTGCAGCGCCTCGCGCGCCGACGCCGTCTTGACCAGATTCTCGCCGAGCTCGCCGAGGATGACCTCGTACGCGAGAAGCTTGTCCGGCTGATCGTCGACCAGCAGGACGTTGACCTTCTCGATCGCTTTTTCTTGCATTGGTCCCGGCCTCAGCGATGCAGCCACATCCGCAACGCGGCGAGCAGCTGTTCCGTGTTGACCGGCTTGGCGAGATAATCCGACGCGCCGGCTTGCAGGCATTTCTCGCGGTCGCCCTTCATCGCCTTGGCGGTGAGCGCGATGATCGGCAGCCGCCGATAGGCGCGGTTCCGGCGGATCTTCTCGATGGTCTGATAGCCGTCCATTTCCGGCATCATGATGTCCATCAGGACGATCGCCAGCGACGGCGTCTCCTCGATCAGCGTGATCGCCTCGGCGCCGGTCGTCGCGGTGAGAACGTTCATGCCGCGGCGTTCCAGCGCGCTCGACAACGCGAAGATGTTGCGCGGATCGTCGTCGACCAGGAGCACGGTTTGGCCAACCAAATCCTCGTCGGACGAGTTGAGCTTCTCCAGCATGAGTTGCTTTTCGGCCGGCAGATCGGTGATGACGCGATGCAGGAACAGCGCGGTCTCGTTGAGCAGCCGTTCCGGCGATTCCACGCCCTTGACCACGATACTGCGCGCCATGGTGTGCAGCTGCGCGTCCTCTTCGGCCGACAGCTCGCGGCCGGTGAAGACCACGACCGGGATGTCGGCGAGTGCGCTGTTGGCGCGCATGCGCTCCAGCACCTCGAAGCCCGACATGTCCGGCAGGCGCAGGTCGAGCACCACGCAATCACAGGGGTTCTCGTGTAGCGTGCTCAGCGCGTCGCTACCCGTGCCGGCATTGACGATCTCGATATCGTCATGGCCGAGCAATTCGCGGATGCTCATCTGCTCGGCCGCATTGTCCTCGACAATCAGCAGGCGCTTTCGCCGCGGCTCGGCAAACTCCTTGATGCGGGACAGCGCGTCGTCGATGCCTTGGCGCGACGTCGGCTTGTTGACGAAAGAGAACGCGCCGCGCGCCAGGCCGTGCTGACGGTCCTCGTCGAGCGAGACGATCTGCACCGGAATATGCCGCGTCAGCGGATTTTGCTTGAGCTGGCTGAGCACGTTCCAGCCCAGCATGTCGGGCAAGAACACGTCGAGCGAAACCGCCGTCGGCTGATACTGTTTGGCGAGATTGAGCGCATCGTCGCCGCGCATCGCCAACAAGGCCTTGAAGCCCTTGTCGCGCGCGAGGTCGACCAGGATGCGCGCGTAGTGCGGATCATCCTCGACGATGAGGAGGATGGCGTCACCGGCCTGGATATCCATCCGGTCGTCGGGGATCGGCTCGACGGTGCGTTCGGCGGCGATGTGCAGCCCCGCCAACTGATGGGGTGATGCGATCGATACGGAGGCCGCCGCGGAGGAGTGGATCGAAGCGCTCGGGCCGACATATTTAAGCGGCAAATAGAGCGTGAAGGCCGATCCGGATCCTGAAGCGCTGCGCAGATGGATTTCTCCACCCAGCAGGCTTGCCAATTCGCGGCTGATGGCAAGACCAAGGCCGGTGCCGCCATATTTGCGGCTGGTCGATGCGTCGGCTTGCTGGAAAGCCTCGAAGATGATTTTTTGCTTTTCCTGCGGGATGCCGATGCCGGTGTCGGTGACTTCGAACGCAACCACTCCCGGCGCTTGGCTGAGCACCGGATGCTCGGCGCTCCAGCCACCGAGCGCCAGCGCCACATTGAGACGCACGCCGCCCTGCGCCGTGAACTTGAACGCGTTCGACAACAGGTTCTTGAGCACCTGCTGCAGCCGCTTGGTGTCGGTGGTGATGGTGCGCCCAAGATTCGGATCACCATGAACCTCGAACGAGAGCTGGCGCGTTTCCGCCTCGTGCCGGAACGGCCGTGCCACCATGTCGAGGAGATTCGAGAAGAACACCTCCTCGGCATCGACCGTGACGGTGCCGGACTCGATTTTGGACAGGTCCAAGATGTCACTGATGAGGTTGAGCAGATCGGTGCCGGCGCCGTGGATGGTTTTGGCGAACTCGACCTGCTTCAGCGTCAGATTGCCCTCCGGATTGTCGGTGAGCTGCTGGCCGAGGATCAGGATCGAGTTGAGCGGCGTGCGCAACTCGTGCGACATGTTGGCCAGGAATTCCGACTTGTACTTGGACGTGAGCGCGAGCTCGGTCGCCTTTTCCTCGAGCGCCCGGCGGGCCTGCTCGATTTCCTGGTTCTTGCGTTCCACTTCGACGTTGCGCTCGGCGAGCTGTTGCGCCTTCTGTTCGAGCTGCTCGTTGGTCTGCTGCAGCTCTCTCTGCTGCGCCTGCAATTCGCCGGCGAGCTGCTGCGATTGCTTGAGCAGGCCTTCGGTCTGCATCGTCGCTTCGATCGAATTGAGCACGATGCCGATCGAGGTGGTGAGCTGCTCCAGAAACATGGTCTGCAGCGTGGTGAATTCGTGAATCGAGGCGAGTTCGATCACCGCCTTGACTTGGTTTTCGAACAGCACCGGCAGCACGATGTTGTTGCGCGGCGTTACTTTGAACAACGCCGAAGAAATCGGCACGGTGCTCTCCGGCATCTCCGTGATCAGCATGCGCCGCTTGTCGGCTGCGCATTGGCCGATCAGGCCCTCGCCGAGGCGGAGCGCCTGCGGGTGACCGTTCGAGCCGTCGTCGGCATAGGCCGCAAGCAGATTGAGGCCGTTCTGCTTCTCCTCGCCCTCCATCTGGTAAATGACGCCTTGGTGCGCATTAACCAGCGGCGTCAGCTCGGAAAGGAGCAGCCGGCCGACCGTGGTGAGATCGCGCTGGCCCTGCAACATGTTGGTGAATTTGGCGAGATTCGTTTTCAGCCAATCCTGCTCGGTGTTGCGGTCGGTGGTGAGCCGCAAGTTGTCGATCATCGTATTGATGTTGTCTTTCAGCTCGGCGACCTCGCCACGCGCTTCCACTTGGATCGAGCGCGTCAAGTCGCCCTTGGTCACCGCCGTCGCCACTTCCGCGATAGCGCGGACCTGCGTGGTCAGGTTGGCGGCGAGAAGATTGACGTTACCGGTCAAATCCTTCCAGGTGCCGGCAGCGCCAGGCACGTTGGCCTGACCGCCGAGACGGCCCTCGACGCCGACTTCGCGGGCGACCGACGTCACCTGATCGGCGAAGATCGCGAGCGTGTCGGTCATGTTGTTGATGGTTTCGGCGAGCGCCGCCACTTCGCCTTTCGATTTCACCGTCAAGTTTTGTTTGAGATCGCCGTTGGCGACCGCAGTCACGACCTTCACGATGCCGCGCACCTGTTCGGTCAGGTTGGCGGCCATCACGTTGACGGTGTCAGTCAAGTCCTTCCACGTGCCGGCGACGCCGGGCACTTGGGCCTGACCGCCGAGCAGACCCTCGGTGCCGACTTCGCGGGCGACGCGCGTGACTTCCGAGGCGAAACCGTTGAGCTGGTCCACCATCGTATTGATGGTGTTTTTCAGCTCCAGAATTTCGCCCTTCACGTCGACCGTGATCTTGCGCGACAAGTCGCCGCGCGCCACTGCGGTGGTCACTTCGGCGATGTTACGGACCTGGGTGGTGAGGTTCGCCGCCAGCAAATTGACGTTGTCGGTCAAATCCTTCCAAGTGCCGGCGACGCCGGGTACGACGGCCTGACCGCCGAGCCGTCCGTCGGCGCCGACCTCGCGCGCGACGCGCGTCACTTCGGCCGCGAACGAGCGCAATTGCTCGACCATCGTATTGAGCGTGTCTTTAAGCAGCAGCATTTCGCCGCGCACGTCGACGGTGATCTTCTTCGACAGGTCGCCGCCGGCTATTGCCGTTGCGACCTCGGCGATGTTGCGGACTTGCGCAGTCAGGTTCGACGCCATGAAGTTGACGTTGTCGGTCAAATCCTTCCAGGTGCCGGCAACGCCGGGCACTTGCGCCTGACCGCCGAGCTTGCCTTCGGTGCCGACTTCACGCGCGACGCGGGTGACTTCCGAGGCGAAGGCGTTGAGCTGATCGGCCATCGTATTGATAGTGTTTTTCAGCTCCAGAATTTCGCCCTTCACGTCGACCGTGATCTTGCGCGACAGGTCGCCGCGCGCCACGGCGGTGGTCACCTCGGCGATATTGCGGACCTGCGCCGTAAGGTTGCCGGCCATGGAGTTGACACTGTCGGTCAAGTCTTTCCAGGTACCGGCGACGCCCGGCACGTTGGCCTGACCGCCGAGGCGGCCTTCGGTGCCGACCTCGCGGGCAACGCGCGTTACCTCGCCGGCGAAACGGTTGAGCTGGTCCACCATCGTGTTCAGCGTTTCCTTGAGCTGAAGGATTTCGCCACGCACGTCGACCGTGATCTTGCGCGAAAGGTCGCCGCCGGCGATGGCGGTGGCCACCTCGGCGATGTTGCGGACCTGGCCGGTGAGGTTGCCGGCCATCGAGTTCACGCTGTCGGTCAAGTCCTTCCAGGTGCCGGCAACGCCGGGCACCTGCGCCTGGCCGCCGAGCTTGCCTTCGGTGCCGACCTCGCGCGCGACGCGGGTGACTTCCGCGGCGAAGGCGTTGAGCTGGTCCACCATCGTATTGAGCGTGTCTTTCAGCTCGAGAATTTCTCCGCGCACGTCCACCGTGATCTTGCGCGACAGGTCGCCGCGCGCCACGGCGGTGGCGACCTCGGCGATGTTACGCACTTGCCCGGTGAGGTTCGACGCCATCGAGTTGACCGAGTCCGTCAAGTCCTTCCAGGTGCCGGCGACGCCGCGAACGAGCGCCTGGCCGCCGAGCTTGCCTTCGGTGCCAACCTCGCGCGCGACGCGCGTCACTTCGCCGGCAAAAGCGTTGAGCTGGTCCACCATCGTATTGATGGTGTCTTTCAGTTCGAGAATCTCGCCGCGCACGTCCACCGTGATCTTTTTCGACAAGTCGCCATTGGCGATGGCCGTGGACACTTCGGCGATATTGCGGACCTGCGCGGTGAGGTTCGACGCCATCGAGTTGACCGAGTCGGTCAGATCCTTCCAGGTGCCGGCAACGCCGAGCACGTTGGCCTGGCCGCCGAGGCGGCCGTCGGTGCCGACCTCGCGCGCGACGCGCGTCACTTCGCCGGCGAAGGCGTTGAGCTGGTCAACCATCGTATTGATGGTTTCTTTCAGCTGCAGGATTTCGCCCGAGACGTTCACCGTGATCTTTTTCGACAAGTCGCCGCCGGCGATGGCCGTTGCCACGTCGGCGATGTTGCGGACCTGCGCCGTCAAGTTGCCGGCCATGAAGTTGACGCTGTCGGTCAAATCCTTCCAGGTGCCGGCGACGCCCGGCACGGTCGCCTGGCCGCCGAGCTTGCCTTCGGTGCCAACTTCGCGCGCGACGCGCGTGACTTCCGAAGCGAACGAATTGAGCTGGTCCACCATCGTATTGATGGTGTCTTTCAGTTCGAGAATTTCGCCGCGCACGTCTACCGTGATCTTGCGCGACAAGTCGCCGCGCGCGACTGCCGTGGTCACATGCGCGATGTTGCGTACCTGGTCGGTGAGGTTGCCGCACATGGCGTTCACCGAGTCGGTCAAGTCCTTCCAGGTCCCGGCGACGCCTGGCACGATGGCCTGGCCGCCGAGCTTGCCGTCGGTGCCGACCTCGCGCGCGACGCGGGTGACTTCCGAAGCGAACGAACGCAGCTGATCGACCATCGTGTTGATGGCTTCCTTGAGCTGCAAGATTTCGCCGCGCACGTCGACCGTGATCTTTTTCGACAAGTCGCCATTGGCCACCGCGATCGTCACTTCGGCGATGTTGCGAACTTGCGCGGTCAAGTTCGACGCCATCGAGTTGACGCTCTCGGTGAGCTCCTTCCACACGCCGGTCACGCCGCCGACTTGCGCTTGGCCGCCGAGCTTGCCCTCGGTGCCGACTTCGCGCGCGACGCGCGTCACTTCCGAGGTGAACACGTTGAGCTGCTTGATCATCGTGTTGACGATTTCGGCGGAGCGCAGGAACTCGCCCTTCAGCGGACGGCCGTCGACGTCGAGTTGCACGGTTTGCAGGAGATCGCCTTGTGCCACCGCGGCGATGGCACGCGTCACTTCCGTCGTCGGCCAGAGCAGATCGTCGATCAGCGAATTGACGGAGCCTTCCATCTCGCCCCAGGCGCCGTCGGAAAGCCCGAAACGCACGCGCTGGCGAGTGCGGCCTTCGCGGCCGACCACCTGGCCGACACGTTCAAGCTGGCGCGCCATGCGCTGGTTGGTGGCGACGATCTCATTGAATGTGTCGGCGATCTTGCCGATGAGGCCGATCCGGTCGCCGGCCATGCGCATCGAGAAGTCGCCGACGCGCATGGCTTGCAGCGCGTGCAGGAGCTCGGCGAGGCCGTGGGCGTCGGTATTGGCGTCGCCGTTAAGGCGGGGATCGCTTGCTTCGGGGCCGGAACCGTTGGCGCTCGACGAGGCAATAACCTCTTCAGTTGACTTCATAATTCTCTCCGAAGCCCGGGCTGGATAGGACGCGGCACAGGCTTAGGGCGAGATAGCGCAAGGCGCCGCGCGGACGCTGGGCCCGCCCGCGGCGCGAAATTGCTTAGCCGACGTTGAATCCCCCTCACGCTCGGGCCTCAACCTTCTGTGCCAAGACGCGAAACGCGGCTAAACGCCGAAGGTTCCGGCAAAAAAGGTCCGAAAGTGAAAAAAACTTACCCCATCGGACCCGCAATCGGCGCGTGGGGAGGCGCCCGTTTACACAAAGCGTTGCTGTGGAACGCCGAGCCACGGTTGCAACTTATGACTACGTCAAAGGACGTACTACGGGGAATGGCGGTGAGCGCTGAAGACGTCGCGTGCTACAGGCTTTATGCCGCCAACTGTGTCGAGATCGCCGAGAATATTCCCGATACGGGCCGCAGGGTTTTCCTTCTCAGGATGGCCCAGGCCTGGGGCAGACTGGCCGATCAGCTTGAGAAAAGCGGGGACATCATTCCGGCCGACGAGTCGTCGTCTCCGCGGTCCGATCCGGAGCAAACCTGAAGCAGGCAAGGCTACTCGTGCATTCTCGCGGCTGCAGCTATTGATGCCGGATGTCAAAGCCGTCCCAAAACTCCACCGGCGATCAGAATGCCGTTTTCAAGCTCCTCAACGATCCGGCGACTTATGGCGGCGCGGAAGTCCGGCGCCTCGACACTCATGGCGCCGTGGTTTTTCTCGCCGGCGACCGTGTCATCAAGGTCAAGCGCGCGGTGCGCTATCCGTTTCTCGATTATTCGACGTTGGATAAGCGCAAGGCCTCCTGCCAAGCAGAACTCGACGTCAATCGTCACTTCGCACCACAACTTTACCGCCGCATTGTGCCGATCACGCGCGAAAGCAACGGCTCGCTCGCGCTCGACGGCATAGGCGAAACGGTCGAATGGGCGGTGGAGATGGTACGCTTCGACGAGAACAAAACGCTCGACCGTCTCGCCGAACGCGGCGAGCTTTCCGATGTGCTCACCGCCAAGCTCGCGATTGCGATCGCCGCTATGCATAAGCGGGCGCAACCGGCCGATGCAGCTGCGTGGATCGGCGCGCTCGAAGGTTTTGTGCAGAACAATACGTCGATCTTCAAGAAGCACCGCGACCTCTTTTCCGATCGAGCCATCGTCGACCTCGAGCGGCAATCGCTCGCGGCGCTGGCGCGATTGCGTCCGCTCCTTGCCGCGCGCGGCAGGCAAGGATTGATCCGCCGCGGCCACGGCGATCTTCATCTCGGCAATATCGCCGTTCTCGACGGCGAGCCGATCGCCTTCGACGCGCTGGAATTCGATGCGGTCATTGCCTCGGGCGATGTGCTCTACGACCTGGCGTTTCTGCTGATGGATTTGGCCGAAAGCGGCCGCGAAGACGCCGCGAACCAGGTTCTGAACGGATATTTTGCCGCGGTACGGCGCATCGAGGATTGCGACGGCATCGCCGCCCTGCCGTTTTTCATGTCGCTGCGCGCCGCCATACGAGCCATGACGACGGCATCACGGCTCGATCTGGCGAACACCGACGTTGCGCGATCGGCACGACGCTACTTCGATCTCGCACTCGAACTCTTGGCGCCGGTGAAACCCGCCGTCGTCTGCACTGGCGGATTATCGGGCACGGGAAAAACCCATCTGGCGCGAGCCCTCGCCCCTGTGCTTCCACCCTCCCCTGGCGCGCTGGTGTTCCGTTCCGATGTGGAGCGCAAGGCGCTGTATGAAGTCGCCGAAACCGAGCGATTGCCACCCGAAGCTTATAGCGCCGAAGTCTCCGATAAGATTTATCAAGTATTGATCGACAAAGCCGCGCGTGTCGCGCGCGCCGGGCATTCGGTCATTGTCGACGCGGTGTTCGCCAAACCGGAGGAGCGCGCCGCGATCGAAGCCGCAGCCGCCGGAGCCCGCGCCGGCGCCGGCTTCCACGGACTATTCCTTGTGGCCAATCTGCAAACACGTCTTGCCAGGATCGGGTCGCGCGAACCAGACGCCTCCGATGCCGACGCCGCCGTGGCGCGCCAACAAGAAGACTTTGCGATCGGCTCCGTCGCCTGGGAGATCGTCGACGCTGCCGGATCGCCTGAGCAAACATTGGCCAAAGCCCGCGCGGCGATTGATCGCCGCGCCTGAGCGCTTGAACCAGCAAGAGCCTTCGCGAATGGGCGGTGACCGAGGCGCACTTGTATCGTTCGATTCACATGGCTGCCCCCAATTTGCTGCGAAATTTTTTATCATGTTTGATGTACAACTCGCGACTCATGGCCTCGCTTTTGGTTTTGCAACGTTCGGAATAGAGCAGAATCCACTTCCGCCCTCGGGGTCGACTTGGCACCGCGTCCTGTATTGTGTTGCTGGAGGCGTCTTTTTAGATCAGTCGTCCAGCCGACATAGGTTCGGCGAACATTTTTGCGTTGGCTTCCCAGCACATAAACGAAAAAGAGCATTGGATGCTTCGACTGGGTGTCCGTCAGGCGTGGCTTCCGCGATGGCTGCATTGGAGCCAGGCTGATTCCTCCACCATTACGGTTATGTCGTGATTCATAATTAGGCCGCCTGCCGCACATTTCTGAAAATCTCACTCGTCTGAAGCGCGGCGCTACGGCGGTCACCCATATCAACAAGTCGGTCTAGAACAAGAAGCATATCTTGTGCAAGCTGCGCCGGCAGCGGCTGGGAGCGTTCTGCAAAGGCGTGAACAAGTGCGGCAATGCGGCTTGGGATCGTTGTGCCGTACCACCCGACGGGCACACCGGGTTGTTTGCTGAGAATTTGTCCGATTTGGTCGATAAAGACACTCGGTGGGTAGTGCTCGACCGCATTTTCACAAAGAGTCAAAAACGAACCGATGACATGGGGAACGTCACCCACATCCCCAGCCGCAGCAATGCCACCAGAAAAGCCTATTGTCCCAAACGCTTTTACCGACGGCGCCACAAAATCGAAAACTATTTCTGCCGCATCAAAGACTGGCGCCGCATCGCCACGCGTTACGATAAACTCGCCCGAAACTTCCTTGCCGCCGCCGCCCTCGTCGGTGCACTCTATTGGATCAAGTTGTGAGTCCAGACCCTAACGCGAGTTCAATATTGTTACCGTGTAATCGCACCAGCCGGTCCAGTTGTTCCGCTGCCGCTTGAAAACTGAATAACAGATAACAGTCCCGAGGGACCATTGGCTGGCTCGGGATGTCCGTGCGGATATTCGGGAGCGGGGGCCCTCGGGTGGGTTTTCGCATGTCGGCGAATAATTATGGACAATGCAAAACTGATCCGTGCCGGCGGCGTTTAAGACGGTGAGGCAGCCTACAGCAAGCATGGCGAGGGCGCCGGGGTGGGGCTCAATCAGCAAAGCAATTACTCCTGTATGAAGATTTATAGCGCCGAGTCCTAATCGCAAGGTTACCGACAGTGCGGTGGCAATGTGCAGGCACAATGAAGTTCTCGGGCATTGTCGGTGGCGACCCGGTGGCGACCAGGACCGAAAAACAAAAGCCGCCCCGAAGGGCGGCTTTTAGAAAGTGGCGGTGTAACAACCACTTATTTGGTTGCGGGGGTAGGATTTGAACCTACGACCTTCAGGTTATGAGTCTGAAAACTGCCGCGTGTGCCGTGTGAATCACATGGAAAATGAAAGAAACCGGCGCGCCCGAAGAGATTCGAACTCCTGACGCCCAGATTCGTAGTTTGGTGCTCACTCAACACAAAAGTCGCCGCGCCCTTGTCTGCCTTAAGTTATTAATTTCGTTTTGCCATTGTGGTGGGCGCACAAGGACTCGAAACTTGGACCCGCTGATTAAGTGTCAGCCGCTCCTGAGCGAACTGATCTCGGCCTACTTCGAACCGAGTCTCCGGTGCACGTGACGAGTTCCACCTCGCCGCCATCGCACAGAACCTCAAGACGCTAGCGAGCCAAGTCTGGCGGCCGCCGCCCAATGCGCAACTGGTGAGCGTGACCTGACCAGCGTTCCATAAAACGGCAGGGCACACGCTAAACAAACTCTCCCAGGCGGGAGGATGTGCAAATGATCAAGACCGTCGATCAAGATTCTCACCCTCGCATCGCCGACTTTATCAACACTATCGACCCATAGCAGACATGCGGTCTCAGCATCGGATGGGGCGGTCATACGGGGAATGTCGGTTGAGATAGTGTCGCCACGAACGCACTCGTGTTCGGAACGCGTACGATCATGAGATTCTGAGAAGACCGCCTGGCGGAGCCTAAGGAGGCAGGGCGGCCGCGGACCAAGCCTCAGTGAGAGGTTCGGCCAGCAGAGTCGGAATCCCGATGGCAGTACAGAATCTCGCCGCGCTGAAGAAGGGGTCCAACGCGAGCACTTGCGGTGCCATCGCTTTCGCTTCCTCGATGCGCCCGAGCTTGGCGAGCATCGCCGCCAAGAGGCTGTGGGATACGCTCAAGTTCGGATTGGAGTGTATAGCGCGACGCGCGGCATGCGCCGCTTCGTCGTAGCGGCCGCGCAGAAAATGCCCGAGGACGAGCGCTTGGTAGGCGACATAGTTCAGCCGGTCGAATGGGCTGATCCGCAGCGCCCGCTCCGCCCAGTCGATGGCAGGCTCCGCTTTGCCAGCGTAAGCTGACGCGTTAGAGCCGAAGAACAGCGCGAAAGAAGACGACGGGCTGATTGCCAGCGCCTGCTCGAAAGCTTCAAGCGCCGTAGCGCGATCATGTTCGATTATCGAAATGACAAATCCGCCAAGCGCCAGCGCCGTCGCATCGTCGCGGCCATAGGCGAGGGCGGCGCGCGCATGCCGGATGGCCGCGTCTCGGTTCTCTCTATTGTATCCGCGGCGGACGAAGAAAATCTCGTTGCACCAGGCGAGGAGGCCGTGGACGGTGGCGTAATCGCTCTCAAGTGTCAGTGCCCTCTCAAGAAAGGGCATGGCCTTCGCCGCCTCGGCCGGCATCGCCACGAAGACGTGAGGAATTGCCCGCAAAGTGAGATCGTAAGCGTCCAGACTTTCCGGCCGCTTCCGTTTGACACGCTCGATCTCCGCTTCACGCAAGCTCGGCTGGATCGCCCCGACGACGTTCAAAGTGATTTCGTCTTGCAGGGCGAAAATGTCGTCGAGCGAACGGTCATATCGTTCGGCCCAGATATGAACGCCGGTTTCGGCTTCGACTAATTGACCTGTGATCCGCACCTGCCGCCCCACCTTACGTACACTGCCTTCGAGCACATAGCGCACGCCGAGTTCACGGCCGATCCGGCTCACGTTCACAGACCGACCCTTGTAAGTGAAGCTCGAATTGCGCGCGATGACGAAAAGCCACTTGATACGCGACAGGCCGGTGATGATGTCCTCAACCATCCCGTCAGCGAAATAGTCTTGCTCCGGGTCACCGCTCATATTGGTGAACGGCAGCACCGCCAACGATGGCTTGTCGGGCAGGGCGAGCGCGGGGGCAGGCTGCGCGTCGGGCGCAACAGCGTCGCTATTGTCCTCCTGAACGACAACTGGCCCGACATAGCGGTAGCCGCGGCGCGGTAACGTCTCGACCCAATTTTCGCCGTCGGGTTCCTCCGCAAAGATCCGTCGCAACGCCGCAATCTGAACCGTTAAGTTGCTGTCCTCGATCGCGAGCCCCGGCCAGGCGCGCTCGATCAGCCTATCCTTCGAGATCGGAGTTCCCGCTCCCTCCACAAGCACCTGAAGTAGGGCAACGGCGCGCTGTCCGAGCGCGACCGTCTCGGGCCCACGGAACAGAATTCCGGCCGCCACATCAAGGCGGAACGGTCCGAACGCATAGATCGCCGCCATGGCCGCTTCGCGCCCAATTCGGAAACATTTTCGAATTAATTCGGAACCGTTTTACGACTTTTGACCGGGATCAGTCATTACCTAATTGCTGTAACCCACGGATGGGCCGTGGATCAACCGCACCAAATAAAGGATGCCTAACATGACTATCACCACCAAACTGTCCATGGTCTCCGTTCTCGCACTGCTAATCGCGGCGCCGGCCGCCGCGGCTCAACTGCCGGCGACCGTCGGGGACTATTACGCGCCTACCACCACGGTTGTGCAGCAGCCGACCGCGCAGGAATTGAAACAAGCGCAGGATGGCGACTACTACGCTCCCACGAAAGGCCATCAAGTCGGCGCACAGCGGACTGCCGCGATTGAACAGTGCACTCAGGAGGCCAACGTGGCATACGGGCCCAGCGGCGGTACGAGCTGGCGCAGATTCAATAACGACCTTTACGCGGCATGCATGGCTGACGCCGGCCAGGCGGAGTAAGTCCGTTCGAGTCCCGACTGCGTGATCGAAATCTGCAAGTTGCTTTTCGACACACTGTGCATCCGGTCCGAACCGAAGAATCACCGGTGGTGAATCCTGAGGTTTCCAAGGAGGACCGGATGACATTTACGCGGTCGCCGGGACGACGAAGTCAAGGGAGCCGAACCGCGATTACGCAGCTTACTTCCCGCATGAGCGGTATGGAATCTATCAGCTCTCCGTTCAGAGTATCGCGCATCGCGCTCGGAACGTGGGCAATAGGGGGCTGGATGTGGGGCGGGAGCGACGAGGCCGAGTCTATCAAAACGATTCACGCGGCGCTGGATCGTCGGATCAATCTTATCGATACGGCGCCGGTCTATGGATTTGGCCGCTCCGAAGAGATCGTCGGCAGGGCGCTGGCCGAGGACGGCCGCCGCAAGCAGGCCGTGATCGCGACTAAAGTCGGTTTGGCCTGGCGAGATGGCAAACCCTACCGCAATGCAAGCAAAAGCCGGATCGTCCAGGAGGTCGAGGATTCGCTGCGCCGTTTGCAAACGGACGTGATCGACATCTACCAAGTCCATTGGCCGGACCCTAACACCGCGATCGAGGAAACCGCGGAAGCAATGGCGGCGCTCTATCGTGCGGGCAAGATTCGCGCGATCGGCGTGAGCAACTTCAGTCCGGCGCAGATGGATGCGTTTCGTGCCATTGCCCCGCTTCACACCGTGCAGCCACCGTACAATCTATTCGAGCGCAGCATCGAGAATTCGGTGCTTCCATATTGCCGCGACAAGGGCATTACGACGCTGGCCTATGGATCGCTCTGCCGCGGGCTACTTTCCGGACGCATGAACGTCGGCACTCGCTTCACCGGAGATGATCTGCGCCGCAACGATCCCAAATTCCAATTGCCGCGCTTTCGCCAGTACATTGCCGCGGTCGAAAGGCTCGACCGTTTCGCGCAAGAGAATTACAACAAGCGCGTCATTCACCTAGCATTACGCTGGCTGCTCGATCGCCCGGGCGTGGGCGTTGCACTGTGGGGTGCACGGCGCCCCGATCAGCTTGCGCCCGTGGCCGACGTCATGGGCTGGCGGATCGATGCCGGCGCGATGATCGAGATCGATCGCATTCTCGAAACATCAATCGCCGAGACGGTCGGTCCCGAATTCATGGCGCCGTCGGCGCGCGACGCGGCCAAGTGGCGCGAGATCGGGTCAAATTCTGCAAGTTCGGCAAAGCCATATCCCCGCGTGGGCGACATGTCCGCAGCGACGAGCAGCAAAGGCGTCGTGACGTGGCCAGGCTCAGCATGACCGACGAGTCGGCTGGCGGTGACTTGGTCGTCGCCGAGCGGTCCTCATCGGCTACGGATTATAGCGGCGAAGGCGCCGGGGCGCTCAAGCGCAAAGCGCAA
>Ga0182018_10000145_pt1 | contig 90069 bp, 84 predicted proteins | sample 812P2MmetaG_FD_120490 | JGI IMG/M metagenome (GOLD analysis project Ga0182018, IMG submission 120490) | Permafrost microbial communities from Stordalen Mire, Sweden - 812P2M metaG | ecosystem: Environmental > Terrestrial > Soil > Wetlands > Permafrost | place: Sweden: Stordalen | collected...
AATCCCTCGAGCAGCACCGGATGGCTCAGCTATGACAAGGAGATCTCGCCCGCCCCCGAGCCGGCGACCTACGGCGCGATCCTTGCGGGGATCTCCCTTCTCGGGATCGTGGCCTACCGCAGGCGACTTGTTGGTCCGGGTGCTGAACACGGGCGCGGATGAGGCCCATTCCGTAACGGCGGCGGGCAGCCTTGTTTCCATTTCAAATTAGGACGCCACCGAGCTCGGCATCAGTCCTGCTTATCTGGGGGTGGTGAACCCGTCCTTCGCACAGATGCCCAAGGCGGCCTACCGCCTCACCAAGATCATATTCACGCTGGGTCCGGCGTCGGAGGACGAGGGAATGCTCGAGAAGCTGATCCTGGCAGGGGTTGATGTCTGCCGGCTCAACATGGCGCATGCCGACGAGACATGGACCCGCGCAATGATACGGAGGGTGCGCGAGGTCTGCAGGAGGACGGAGCGCCACATCGCGCTCCTCATGGATGTGAAGGGCCCTGAAATCAGGACGGGCGACCTGCCGGCGCCGGTCAACCTGGCCGCCGGGCAGCTGATCGACCTCGTGACCTCGCCCGGCGGCTCGGAGGACGGGGTGCTGGCGGTGAGCGTCAATTACCCCATGATGGGAGCGGATGTTTCGGCCGGAACCGTCGTGCTGGTCGACAGCGGCCTCATACGGCTCGAGGTGCTGAAAACGTCGCGGGCGCGGGTGCATTGCCGGGTTGTCGTGCCGGGGTTGCTCTCCAGCCGCCGCCATATCAATCTGCCCGGCGTCAGGGTCCGGCTGCCGGCCCTGACCACAAAGGATCGCGCCGATATCGCGGTCGGCGTGGAGGAGCAGGTCGACTTTTTTGCGCTGTCGTTTGTGCGCGAGGCGGACGACGTCGACATTCTGAGGCGCCTGCTGTCCGACCTGAAGAGCACGGCGCGCATCGTGGCGAAGATCGAGGACCAGTCTGGAATCGCGAATCTCGACGAGATCATCGTCGCCGCCGACGCCGTGATGGTCGCGAGGGGCGACCTTGGCATCGAGGTGCCGATGGAGGATCTGCCATTGATCCAGAAGCGAACCGTGGACGGATGCATCCGGCACCGGAAGCCCGTGATCGTCGCGACGCACCTTCTTGAATCCATGATCATGTCGCCCGTGCCCACCAGGGCCGAGGTGAGCGACATTGCCGGCGCCGTCTGGTCCGCGGCGGACGCCATCATGCTTTCGGGCGAGACGACAACCGGCCGGTATCCGCTCGAATGCGTTCAATTCATGAAACGCGTGGCGGGCCGCATTGAATCCAGCGCCGCCAAGGGCTATAACGCCGCTCTTCCTCTCAAGACCCACAAGGACCGGCTGCTCAGGTCGGCGGTCATGCTGGCGCAGGAGCTTGGCGACGCCGGCATCGTCGTGTTCACCCGCAGCGGCCTGTTGCCGCAGACTCTGTCCGCGCTCCGGGCTTGGCGCTGTCCCATCTACGCGTTCACGGACGAACCGCAGGTGTTTCGGCATATGCTGCTCCTGTGGGGGGTCGAGCCATTCCTGATGAAGATAAAGGAGGAGCCCGAAGAGACGATTTCCGACGCATTCGCCTACCTTCTTCGGCGCGAATGGGTGAAGCCGGGCGATTGGATGGTGGTGGTCACCAACGTCATCGCGGGCAAGAAGACGCTCGATTCAATCCAGATGCGGCCGGTCGAGTGAGGATTCCGCCCACGGACACCCCTCGATTCATACCAGAGAGATCTGCGCGGAACGTGAGGGACGGATTTGGCCATGCGTTCGGATCTTCTGCGTCGGCGATCCAAGGCACTTTCCTGTCCTGGCGCCCCCGGTGGGGTCGAACGGCGGGTTGGAGGCGGGTCGTTTCGCCCCGTCGCCCTGGGCACTATATCTGCTTCGATGGAATGAAAGGCCACGCATGATGCGGATCACGACAGGCGACGTTAACGACCCGCGGGTGATCGATCTCCTGTGCATCCACCTGGCCAGCGCCCGTGCGGAAACGGCGCCCGGCAGCGCGCACGCCTTGGACCTCAGCGCGCTGCAGTCGCCCGACATCCGGTTTTGGGCGATCTGGGAGGCCGAAACGCTCCTGGGCCTCGGCGCATTGAAGCGACTTTCGCCTGATCATGGCGAGGTCAAGTCGATGCATACCGCAAAGTCCGCGCGCCGAAGGGGGGCGGGAACGGCGATGCTGCGCCACATCATAGGGAGCGCGCGGGAATGCGGCATGTCGCGCCTCAGCCTCGAGACCGGTTCCTGGGAGTATTTTCGCCCGGCGCAGACGCTTTACAGGAACCACGGCTTCGTGGAGTGCGCGCCCTTCGCCGATTACGTGCCGGATCCGAACAGCGTGTTCATGTCGCTCGACCTCCGGGGATCCTGATCCGCGGCATGCTTGCCCGGGACGCGAAGCCGAAGGGTGGCGGCCGTGACCCGGCCGCGGGCCCTACGTCAGGGATGCCATCCAGGAGGCGCTGCCCGATTTCCGCGGCTGGATTGCCAAGCCGCCCGATCTGATTCTGAATCTGGCCGCCGATGTCAGTCGACGAATTCAGGGAATCGACAGGGGGACAACCGCCCCGGGGCCTTTCCGGGGCCCTTCTTGGGCTTTGGCATGACAGCCGCGGCGATTGGGCCGCCGCGCACGAGGCCGCCCAGGCGGACGGGAGCGCCGATGGGGCGTGGGTGCATGCCTATCTTCACCGCAAGGAAGGCGACCTGCCCAACTCCGGCTATTGGTACCGACGCGCGGGCCGCTCGATTCCCACGTGCGGCATCGAGGCCGAATGGGCCCAGATCGCCGGGGAATTGCTGGCGGGAGGGCAACATGGCGAAGCCGCTCGATGAGCTTCGCGAGCGCCTGCTGCGGGCCGGGAGGATGCGGAATCCGCGGCGCTCGCGCGGCTCGGCAGGGCCCATGACCTCTCCAAGGCGATGACCGAGCAGCGCCGGTTCCAATCCTGGTGCGCCCGGGCGCCATGGGCGATGTTCGGTCTCGCCCCGCTCCTCGTCCTGGCCGGAGCCTACCTTGTCGCGTGCCTGATCCTGTGGTCCGGCTGGAGGATGTTTCTTCCGGGGACCAGCACCCCCTTCGTCCCGATAGATGGGTTCGCGGCTCTTTATTTTGGGGTTGGCAGGTGGATCTACTTCGGCGCGCCGGTTCTGGTCGGCTGGGGAATCGGCGGCATCGCAGCCCGGCAGAGATTCAGGGCGGGATGGCCCACCGCCGGCATGGCGCTGATCTCATTGATCGGCGCAACCGCCCAGATGCGTGCGGGTCGCCCGGCCGTTCTCGGCGGAGCCGGGCCTATCAGCATGGGCCTGGCCCTCGGGCCCTCCCTCGGGGCCGTCTCCCACGGCCTGATTCATGCCTTGGTGATCTTCTCGCTCGCGGCGCTGCCCTTCCTCGTTTGGAGGCTGCAGAAGGCTCGCTCGCTTTCCGCCTAGCCGGCCCATTCGCGCCTCGATGGGACGCGCAGGGGTCAGCGCCATTCCGCGATTTCCGTGATCCTCGGAAGGGGATTCTGCGGCCAGCGGTCTCCGACGGGCGTGAAGACGACGGCGAGGCGCAGGTCGGCCGTCGCGCCGCCGGGCGGGGTTTCCAGCGCGAGCACCGAATCCCCTTTGTTTTGATTCTCCGAGGAAGTGGCGGGCGTCGCCGGTCGTATTTCAAAACGGCCCTCGGCCGGGGTCAGCACCTCGGCCCGAAGCTGGCGCCCGGCCTGCGAAAGCAACGCGGTACGGCCATCGGCGGATAGCCTGATGTCCGCGCCGGTCATCATCACCCAGTGGATGGGAATCCCCGGCCGCAGGGCGAAGAATTCGTCCTGAACAAGCATCTGGGCCCGGTCGATCATGGCGACGCCGCGCAGGATGCGGCGTGCCGCCTTCGGATAGGCGGCCGTCAGGTCGGCGACGGCGAAGGGGCGCGCCCCGGAACCCGCAAAGTCGATGATCGGGGCCCTCGCCTTCGGATCCTGGAGCCAATTCCCGGGCGTGATGGTGTTGTGGCTGCGATTGTTGAGCCTGAAATAGGACCAGCGTCTGTCGCCGAAATATCCCGGCAGGTCGTAGTCATCGGACCCCAGGTCCACGGCCCAGCGCACGCCATCGGACTCGAGCACGAATGACCCGAGATCGAGGTGGGAGTGGTTTGTCGCGTTGTCGCCCGCCTTGAAGCCCAGGAAAAGGGCGCGCGGGTCGTTCCAGGCGCTGCGAAACAGCGCGATGTCGGCGCCGCCCCGAAAGTGCAGGCAAAGCGGAAACTGCCCGAACGCACCAGCCGGGTCGGCGCCGTGGGGCGCGAGCGAAGGGGCGGCCGGAAGGGTGGGAAACCAAACCGCGTGCAGCGCGAGGAAGCGGTCGTGGGAGCGCTGGTCGATCTCCGCGCGCAGGAGGGCGCGGCTGTTCTCGAGCGACGCCTCGTCATGATAGCGCCGCGCAAGCCAGGTGTACGCCGGAGTATCCTCGAACCGGGTGTTCCCGTCGGCGTAGTTGAACGCGAGTCCGGTCGGACCCGCCACCGCGCTCCGGTAGAACGCGGTGCGGGCGAACGCCGGCGAGTCGCCCAGGCCGAAGTCCGTTCCGAGGGTGCCCTCGAGCAGGGCGAGGATGATGACATTGTAGCTTGTGCCGTAGGACCAGTAGGCGGGGCCCTCCGGATAGGCGCCGTCGGGCTTGTAGGCGTCCATCGCAAGGGGAAGCGAGCGCCGGACGCCGCCCACGACCCGTCGTGCAAGCGCCGGCTCCTCGTCGGCGACCGCCAGGGCCGCCGCGAGCAGCCCGCCGTTGCACACCTGGTTCCAGTTCATCCGCGCCGTGACAAAGAACAGCCTCTTGTCCAGCTCGCCGGGCGGGGAGTAGGCCGCCGGTGCGAACGCCAGCGCCTTCGTGAGCAGCGCCTCCCTGATCACCGCCCGGTCCGCCGGGGAGAGCCTCGGATAGAGCCAGTCGTAGCCGATGGCCACGGCGAAACTCATCTCGGCCACGTCCAGAAAATGGGACGGGTTCCAGTCCGGGAACGCGGCCACCGTCAGGAGGTCGCTCCTGGCCCTCGCGGCAAAGCGGGGGTCGCCGGTCAGCCGGTAGGCCATCGCGCAGGTCACGATGTACTCGATTGCGGCACGCGACTGGTCCAGCATTCGCGGGCCCTTGAGGACGTGGGCCAGCGGCTTTGCGGCGAGGTCCGCCGTCGCGGCCGCGACGATGCGGGCGTGAAGCGCGGAGCGAAGCGGATCGGTCTTCGCGGCCTCCAGGGCGAGTGCCAGGTCGCTGTTTGGGAAAAGCAGCCGGGGATGACCGCGACGAAGGTCGCCGATCGGGTCCGTGAGAGCGTCGGCCGCCGAGGCGGAGAGGAATGCGGCGGACAGGAGCGTGGCAAGCGCGAGGCGCATGGGGGGCGGCCATCATGGCGGCAGCCGGGAAAAAAACAAGCGGCCGCCTTCCGTCGAGGGCGCGCCGCCGGTTCGACGAGGCGAAGGCCGGCTGCCCGGCATGGCGGGAGCGGTCGGTCCCGACCCCCGAGACCCGGGCGCGCCCTCCCTTCAGCCTCCTTGACTCGCCCGCATGGCTGCGCTCACTCGACTCCCATGCGTGCCGGTGCCCCGTTCCTATTCGCCGCCGTGGCGCTGGCGGCGGTCCGCGGCGCGGAGGCTCCCACGCCGTCCCCGACCCCCGTCACCGACCCCGACATAAGGAGGATCGTCTCGGACATCTCCGCCGAGCGGATCCAGCGGTCGATCTTCGTCCTCGCCAGCTTCAAGACGCGGCACACGCTCTCGGATCCGCTTCCAAGCGGGGACGGCATCGGGGGCGCCGCATCCTGGGTGCACGCGGAGTTCGAGAGGGCGTCGGCGGAGTCGGGAGGCCGGCTGAAGGTCGAGCTCGACACGTTCGACCAGCGGCCCGCCCCGCCGCGGATCCCCCAGCAGGTCCAGATCACCAACATCGTCGCGACCCTCCCGGGGACCCAGCCGGATCCCGCGGGCCGGACGCTTGTCGTGAGCGGGCACTACGACTCGCGCGCGACGAACCCCCTCGATGCGACGAGCCCGGCGCCCGGCGCGGACGATGACGCGTCGGGAACCGCGTCGGTCCTCGAGCTGGCCCGCGTCATGTCGCATTTCAAGTACAGGGCCACCCTCGTGTTCCTTGCGGTCGCCGGGGAGGAGCAGGGCCTGAACGGATCGACCCACTGGGCGCAGGACGCGAAGGCCAGGAATGCCGACATCGAGGCGATGCTGGACAACGACATCGTCGGGAGCAGCCGGTCGGAGAGCGGGCAGGTCGACCGCGGCACCGTGCGGCTCTTCGCCCAGGGGATTCCGCCCACCGCGACCCCCGACGACGCGCTGCTCTCCCTGATCAGGGCGGGCGGCGAGAACGACACCCCGCCGCGCGAGCTCGCCCGCGCGATCAGGGACATCGCCGCGTCCTACGTCCCGTCGATGAACGTCCGGGTGATCTACAGGGCCGACCGCTACCTGAGGGGAGGGGACCACCTGCCCTTCCTCGAGCGCGGCTATCCCGCGGTCAGGTTCACCGAGCCCGCCGAGGATTTCCGGCGCCAGCACCAGGATGTCCGCGAGGAAAAGGGCGTCCCGTACGGCGATGTCCCCGACCACGTGGATTTCGCCTACACGGCCGACGTCGCAAGGGTCAACGCGGCCGCGCTCGCGGTCCTCGCCATGGCGCCCGCCCCGCCATCCGGCGTGCAGATCGAGACGGCGCGCCTCGAGAACGACACGACGCTCAGGTGGTCGCCGAACGCCGAGCCGGACCTCGCCGGCTACCGGATCGTCTGGCGCGAGACGACGGCCCCCTTCTGGGAGCACTCGACGGACGTCGCGAAGGATGTCACCCGCACGACGATCCGGGGCGTGTCCAAGGACAACATGGTCTTCGGCGTCGAGGCGTTCGACGCGGCGGGGCACGCGAGCCCCGCGGTGTTTCCAAGCGCGAGAAGAACCCTCTAGAGGTTGGCCTTCAGGAACGCCTCGACCTTGGTGTAGAACGCCACCGCGTCCTGCGAGTGCGCGAACCCGTGGCCCTCGTCCTTCGCGAGCATGAACTCATAGGTCTTGTGGTACTTGTCGAGCTGGCCCTTCAGCTCGACCCACTGGGCGATGTCCACGCGGGGGTCGTTCTCCCCGTAGGCGTTGAGCAGCGGCACCCGGATCCTCTCCACGAAATTCACCGGCGACCGGTCGTGGAGCTCCTTGCTGCTCGAGTCGATCGCCTGCTTGTAGAAGCTGAGCAGCCCGGCGTCCTCCTCCTCGTACTTCCGGCGGGTGAGCTCCACCAGGTCGCTGACGCCGACATAGTTGATCCCGCACTTATAGAGGTCGGGCGTGAACACGAGGCCGGCGAGGGTGGCGTAACCCCCGTAGCTTGCGCCGAAGATCGCGACCCGCTTCGGGTCCGCATACCCCTTCTCGATGGCCCATTTCACGCCGTCGCTCAGGTCGTCCTGCATCTTGCCGCCCCATTCGCGGTAGCCCGCCTGCAGGAACCGGTTGCCATATCCGCCCGATCCGCGGAAATTGACCTGGAGAACCCCGTAGCCGCGGTTCGCGAGAAGCTGCACCTCCGGGTCGAACCTCCAGTTGTCCCTCGGCCCGAACGGGCCCCCGTGCGGGTGCAGGACCAGGGGCACCGGCATCCCGGGCGTGAAGCCCTGGGGAAGCGTCAGGTAGCCATGGATCTCGAGGCCGTCCCTCGCCGCGAACGAGATGGGGAGGACCGGCGCCATGTTCGCCGGGTGGATCTGCGGGGCGACCGCGGTCACGAGGCCGAGCGTCCCCTTGGTGAGGTCCAGCAGGTAGTAGGCGCCGGGGTCGCGGTCCGAGGCCGTGCGGATGAGAATGCGCGTCTCGTCGTCCGAGATGCTGGCGATGCCGGCGATGTAGCCGGGAAACGAGTGCTCGATCTTGCTCTGGAGGGCGGCGTACTTCGGGTCGAACCAGTGGAAATGGAGCTTGTCGGTCGTATACCGCAGGCCGATCAGCCGCCCGTCCTTCGGGGAGAAGACCAACCCCGACGACGGCGGGTAGTCCTGCCCGATCTCGCCGCCTTCCGGGGTGAAGAGCGCCGGCCCGAGGGTGTCGGTCGAGGGGTCGAAGACGCGGAGCGCACCCGCGTCGGCGCTTTCGTGGTCGTTGATGTAGACCCCCGAGCCGTCGCCCGTGAATCCAAGCACGATCCACAGGGGGCGGTTGGCCTCAAATCTCTTGATGACCCTCCAGGTGTCGGCGGTGTCGTCGCGGTAGAGGAGTTCCGCGCGGTCGCCCTTGTTGCGGACCGCGGTTCTGACCCTGCCTTGGTGGTCCACGCCGAATTCGCCGAGCGATGCCGAGGGGTCCCCGTCGGTGGCGGGGCCGAGCAGCGTCCGCGCGCCGTTGTGGATGTCGATCTTCAGGAGGAGCCGGTCGGGCTGGTTCTGCGCCAGGATGTGCTCCTCGTTGCTGTAGTTGGAGTCTGTCGTGAAGCCGATGGCGTAGATGTGCTCGGGGTCCTCGGTGCGCTCCGAGAACACGAAGCCCGAATAGACGGAGCCGAGCAGCTTGGTCGTCTGCGCCTTGAGCAGGCTGAAGACCCGCTTGCCCTCCAGGTCGGTGACCGCGACCTGCGGGACCTCGATGCCCCCGATGTCCCCCTCGAAGACCAGGTGCTCGTTGCCCTTCCAGTAGAACGACTGGATGCTGTCGCCCTCGATGTGGACCGGGACGGCGACCTTGCGGGTGTCGAGGTCCAGCAGGGCGAGGCTGTAGGTCCCGCCGTTCGGCGCGAGGAAGGCGACCCTGCGGCCGTCCGGCGAGAGCTGCGCCGCGCGGATGAAATGGGTCCCGAAGAACGTCTCGATCGGGACAAGGGGAGCCGCGGCATGGACGGCGGTGGCTAGGCTGAGCGCGGCCAGGGCCGCGAGCGGTCGATTCATGCCCCATCCTGTGCCGCCGGGCCCGGTCAGGCAAGCGCCCTCCCGCTTTGCTCTCGACGCCGGCGCCGCCCCCGTCAAGAACCCGTCCCCGTGAGGATGCCGACGTGACCGACGCAGAGCAGCAGGACTGGTTCGGACAGTTCGCGCCGGGGCACGGCGTGCACCGGGCCCCGCCGCCCAAGGCGGAGGGGCCGAGGGACGGCATCGTCTTCAGGAGGAGCCCGACCGCCCGGAATTACCGGCTTTCCCTGGGCCGCGACGGCGTCGCCGTCGCGACGATCCCCGTGCGGGGGTCGATGCGCGAGGCCGAGCGCTTTGTCGAGCGGAACCGGACCTGGCTCGAGCGCGCGCGCGAGCGGCAGCGGAGCCGGCCGCGCGCCGCGGACGTCTGGACGCTGGGGACCCGCGTGCTGTGGCGCGGGGACCTCGCCGAGATAAGGCGCGCGACCGACGGGGAGCGGCCGTCCGTGTGCCTCGGGGCGGACGTGTTCCGCGTCCCGCGTCTCGAGGACGACCTGCGGCCCGCGCTCCACGCCCGCTTCATCCGCCTCGCCAAGGTCGAGCTGCCCGCCCGCGCCTGGGAGCTGGCCGCGACGACGAGGATGAACGTCACGCGCGTCACGGTGCGCGACCAGCGGTCCCGGTGGGGATCGTGCACGGCCGCGGGCGTCGTCTCGCTCAACTGGAGGCTGATCCTCACCCCCGAATCCGTCCGGGACTACATCATCCTCCATGAGCTCATGCACCTGCGCGAGATGAACCATTCGCGCCGGTTCTGGGCGTGCGTCGGGGAGGTCTTTCCCGCATGGCGGGAGGCCGAGGCGTGGATAAAGCGCAACGCGGGATACACCGGCCTTTAGCGGAACGAAAGGGCTCCCGGGCTGTCGGACTGGCCAGCGACCGCCCATGGCACGGCATTCCGAAACCTCACCGGCCCGAGCGCGGGCACCTTCCAAGCGCCTGATCGGGGCAAAGGGGCGCCGCATCGTGCGCACGCTGGCGCAGAGAACGCTCCTCGCCGCCGGGATAGCGGCCACGCAGTTCACGATCCCGGAGGTCGACCCGAAGTATCCCATCTTCGACCCGACCCTCGTCGACCGGCTCCAGGCCCCGGTCACCCGCTACCACGAGTAGCGGTCAGTGAAAATCGATCAGCTCCACGTCGAATACGAGCGTCGCGTGGTAGGGGATGGTCTCGGGCCGGTTGCTCCCGTCGTAGCCCAGCCAATAGGGGATGATCAGGGTTCTCTTCGCCCCCTTCTTCATCGTGAGGAGGGCCTCGTCCCAGCCCTTGATCACCTTTCCCACGCCCACCTGGACGGCCAGCGGGCCACCGTGCGCATACGAGCTGTCAAAGGACGTCCCGTCGAGCAGGCGGCCCGTGTAGGCGACCACCACCTGGTCCCCGATCCGCGGGGTCGCCTTCCCGGCGCCCGGCGCCCGTTCCAGGTACATGAGCCCCGTCGGGGTCGTGTACGCGGTGGGATACTGCTGGCGGATCGCGCGCGCGTCCTCCTCCGGCAATTCCGGGCGGCTCTCGGCCAGGGCGGCCCGCATCGCGGAGTTGAGGGGCTCGCCGGGATTCTTTCTCGCGAACATCCCGGAGCGGACGACCAGGGCGAGGGTCAGGAGGGCTGCGCCGAGCAGGACGATGTAGATGAGGCTCCGCATTGGGTTTTCTCTGGACCAAATGGACCCCGCGCAGGATGGCAACACGCCTTTGAGGTAAAAGACGTGTTGCCTTCGCAGCCCCCGTGCCATTCACAAGCGGCGATGCCGACCCAGCCGGCCCTTCCCGCAGATGATTCCCCGGCAGCCGTGGACGTGCGCGCCCTCGTCAAGCACTATGGCAAGGTCGAGGCGCTCCGGGGCGTCGATATCCGGGTCGGGCAGGGCGAGATGTTCGCCCTGCTGGGACCCAACGGCGCGGGCAAGACCACCCTCTTCTCGATCCTTGCGACGCTGCGCGCGCCGACATCGGGCGTCGCCCGGGTGCTCGGGCGGGACGTGGTCGCGGAGCGCGATACGATCCGGCGCGAGATGGGGATCGTCTTCCAGGAGCCGGCGATCGAGCAGCGCCTGAGCGGCCGCGACAACCTCTTCCTGATGGGCCTGCTCTACGGCCTGTCGATGTCCGCGGCCCGCAAGCGGGCGTCCGACGTGCTGGCGCAGCTCGGCATCTCGGAACTGTCGGGCAGGCGGGCGCAGCAGCTGTCCGGGGGGCAGCGCCGGAAGCTCGAGCTTGCCCGCGCGCTCGTCACCGACCCGCGCATCCTGTTTCTGGACGAGGCCACGCTCGGCCTCGACGTCGACGCGCGCCGGATCTTCTGGGGCCAGGTGCGCGGGCTCGCGGACGCGGGCAGGACGGTGTTCTTCACGACCCATTACATGGAGGAGGCCGAGGTGGCCGACAGGATCGCGCTCATAGACTCCGGCCTCATCGTCGCCCTGGGGACGCCCCGCGAGCTGAAGGCCCGCCTTGGCGGAGGGATCGTGAGCCTGGAGACGGACGACGACGCCCGCGCCCGCGCCTGGCTCTCCGAGCACGGGTTCTCCCCGGAACCCGGCGGCAAGGGGATCACGCTGATCCACGCCGATCCCGCCGCCGTCCTGCCGGAGCTGCTGCGCAACCTTCCCGTGAGGGTGGAGCGGGCGGAGGCCCACGCCCCCAGCCTCGAGGACGTGTTCCTCAAGCTCACGGGCCGCGGCCTCGAGGGGGGGGCGAAGCCATGATCCGGGGGATTGTCGCCATCGTCATCCTCGACCTGAAGCGGTTCTGGATGGACCGCGCCCGCCTGGTCGCGGGGCTGGTCCAGCCCCTCCTCTACCTCTTCGTGCTCGGGGCCGGCATAGGCGCGAGCGTGAAGATGGGCAGCGGCGACTACAGGCGCTTCATCTTTCCCGGGACGATGGGGCTTTCGCTGCTTTTCTCGGCTACGTTCGCCGCGATCACAATCGTCTTCGACCGCCAGATCGGGTTCTTCAAGGCGGTGCTGGTGGCCCCGATCCCGCGGCCGGCTATCGCGCTCGGGAAAATCATCGCGGGCGCCCTCCAGTCGCTCGCGCAGGGGATGGTTCTCCTTCCATTCGCGCCGCTCGCGGGAGCCTCCCTCAACCTCGTGGAGACGGTGGAGATGATCGGCGCGATGGCGCTTGCCGCCCTCACGTTCTCGACGATAGGCGTGGCCATCGCGTGCCGCTTCAGCTCGACGACGGTGTTCCCGGTCGTGAGCAACGCTGTGCTGCTGCCGATGTTCTTCCTGTCGGGCGGCCTTTATCCGCTCGCCCGCGCGCCCGGCTGGATGCAGGTCGCGGCGCATTTCGACCCGGTGGCCTACGCGGTCGACCTGATGCGCGGGTCGGTCCTCGGGAATTTCTTCTTCCCGGTGCCCCTTTCCCTCGGCGCCCTGACGCTGACGATAGCCGTTCTCGTGTGGTCGGCCGTCAGCGTCTTCAACAGGGGCGAGGACGACTCGAGCCTGGGCGCCACCCGCTACAACTGGAGGCGATAGCCGTCAGTTCTGGTAGGTGATCGTCCGTGTGCCGGCGATCGCGCTGATGGTGATGGTCACCCCCTGGGTGTAGAAGCCGGGGTATGACTCGCTCGCCACCGAGTTGAGAGCCTTTATGTAGCTGGTCGGACCCAGCAGGTCGCTCAGGACCACGGTCGATACGCCCGATTCCATGAAATATTGGTCTGCCGCGGACGAGAGTTGCCGGGCATTGTTAAGGACCGCCTTGTCCTGCGACGCCTTGGTGACGCGCTGGAAGGCGGGAATGGCCATCGTGGCCAGAAGGCCGATGATGACCACGACGATCATGATCTCAACCAGGGTGAAAGCCCGGTAAGCGACTTGGTATGATGAATTCATTAATAATTATGGGCCGCGCTTAGTGGCCGTCCGGAATGTGGCATTTCCGTTGGTCAAAGGCACGCCGCTTGCGGTTGAAGGCGCAAAGTGTTGGGAAAAAGTTGTAAAAACTAAGACGTTTTACCGGATTTGGCCCCATCCGAATTCCCGAAACCGCCTCCCGGTCTCGGCCCGCCAGCTGGCCTGGAAACCCGACTCACTTCGTAACCTATTATTGTTCTATGAGTTTTGAAATCAATCCATCCACGATGGCGTCGACGGATGCCTTGATTCGCTGGGGATCGGTTTGTAAAATATTTGGTAAAATGATTGCCGACTCGGCAAGATATTTGGCGGCGAGCGCTTGGGATTTTACGAGGAAATCCGATTCGGCCTTCCTAAGGGATCCGTTGTCGATCAATTCCTGCGGTTCGCCCGGCAACCCGGTGAATCGCCCGACCATGTCTTTGCCGACGCGCAGGAACCATTCGTTCCTGTCGGCGATGTAGATCGCGAGCACCCCGTTCTCGTCGGTTCCGAGCGCGTGGGCCAGCCCGTCTGCAAGCGCGCCGGGCGTCTCGGCCCCTGGCTCCGCGACAAACCTCGGGAGGACGCGGATGTCGATCCGCACGCCTGTGGCCCGGTCCACGTTGTTAAGCTTGAAGTTGATATACTGCGCCCGTGGCGGATCGGCGGGAAAGAGCTTCCCCGGGTCGTCAAAGTGCGCCTTCGGGCCCGGCTCCTTTTCGTTCCCATATTTCGCAGCGGCCGCCAGGCGCTGCCTGAAGGAGGCGTCGTCGGCCCGGAATGCCTGCGCCGCGGGCCCTATCCGGATGATCCGTACCTGCATCGCGTCGCCCTGGTCGACCTTGGGAAGCACATCGATCCCGCGCACGGTGTGGCCAAAAACCGAGTAGAGGTAGTTCAGGCGCGCGACCGGGGACAGGGTGATGAAGAACTGCGAGCCGTTCGTGTCGGGCCCGTCGTTGGCCATGGACAGGACGCCCACCGAGCCATGGCTCAAGCCCGGGCCGAATTCGTCCGGGAAAGCGTAGCCGGGGCCGCCCTCGCCGGTCCCGAGCGGGTCGCCGCCCTGGATGACAAAATTCGCGACGACGCGGTGGAACTTGAGGCCGTCGAAGAACGGCTTGCGGGGGGCCGGGCCGAGCGTTCCCTCCGCAAGCCCCACGAAACTGGTGACGGTGAGCGGGGCCTTCGTGTATTCAAGCTCGCAGGTGATGACGCCCCTCGGAGTCGTGATCTCGGCGTACATCCCGTCGGGGAGACCCGCGGCCTGCACCGACGCGGCGAGGGGCACCAGCAGGAGTAGCGACCCGAGGCGTTTCAATTAAGGAAGGAGCAGATGTACTGGCAAAGGCCGCTCTCCACCTCGACGCTGAAGCCGCTCTTTCCGGGCACCTGGAACTGCGAGCCCACCGCATGGACGCGCACCTCGGCCGCCCCGTCGATCGTGACGCGGCACGTCCCGTCAACGATCTCCATGAGCTCGGGGGCGTCGGTGTTGAAGTGGAAGGAGCCCGGGCGGATGAGGCCGAGGGTCTTCTTCTCCCCGTCCGGCATGAGGATCGTGTGGCTGATGACGCCACCGTCGAAATACACGTTGGCCTTGGTCACGATGGACACCTCGTTGAATTGGGTCGCGATCGCGGGCATCGAATCTGTTTGGACGGGGATGCGGGGCGGCGCGCCGGCCGCGCACCCGTTTCAGGGAATCTTGAGGGTGCTGCCCACCACGAGGCTCTTCTCGTCCTTAAGGATGTCGTGGTTCGCCTTGAGGATGTCCTCCCAGCGGGCGGAGGTCGCGTAAAACCTCCTCGAGATCTTCGTCAGGGTGTCGCCCTCGACGACCACGTACGTGCGCGGCGCGGGGGGAGGGGGTGCCGCCGCGGCCTCCGGCGCCGCAGCGCTGATCGCGGCGGCCTGTCCCGGGCGGGTGGGGGCGGGCCTCAGGGCTCCCGGCCCGGGCGCCTGGAGCGCGAGGCGGGTGCGGAGCTGCGCGTTCTCTATCGCGAGCTGGCTCGCCTCGTCCTGGGCCTGCCTGAGCTCGGAGCGCAGGGGCTCGATCTGCGCGGTTGCCGCGGCCTGCACCTGCAGCGACGCGACCGAGGCGCGCGCGGCGTCGAGCTGCTGGCTCAGGGACGCATTGTCCGAATTGGCCTTGTCCAGCGAGGCCCTGATCTGCGCCTCCTCGTCCTGCACGACCGAGAAACTTCGCAGCGACATCGAGAGCTTGTCCTGCAGGTCGGCGACCTGCTTCGCGGCGTCCGAGTCGGCCGGCGCCGGCGCGGCTTCGGTCTTTGGGGGCTGGGCCGCGGCGGCGTCGAGCTGCTTCCTCAGGTCCGCCGCCTCGTCCGCGCCCTTTGCGGAGGCGGCCTGGGCCGCCGCGAGATCGGCCTTCAGCCGGTCGGCCTCCTTCCAGGAAGCCGCCAGCTCGTCCGACAGCTGCTTGTTGTCGGCTCGCAGGGAGGCGACGTCGTCGGGATGCTGCGCGGGCGCGGCCTGGTCGTCGGCCCTGAGGGAGCCGGCCAGCGCGAGGGCTATCGGCAGTAGGCCGATTCGGAAGGATCTGTTCATGATCTCGGGGCTGGCCGACATCAAAACGGCTTTCAAATCGGACACAACCCACAATTCCTATGGGGCGCGGCCGGCCGCCGCCGCGCAATTCTCATCCACCCAGCGGCGCTCCCACGCGAAGAAATCGGGCGCCTCGGCCTTTTCTCCGTCCCACAGCCTGCGGCGGTAGTCGAGGTACATCTCCCACCGCCTGAGGTAGTATGAGGCCATCATCCCGCCCCACGCCTTGTAGGCATAGTCGTTGTCCTCCTGCGCGTTCCTGTCGTTGCCGCCCCAATACGTGACGAGCATCATCGCGTTTCGCAGGCTGCCCATTCTCTCGGCCTGCGTGTCCCCGTAGCGGAGCGCCTGGGCCTGGTACGTGCCCAGCCGGTAGAACGCGTCCGTGTTCAGGAGCTCGTCGGTGGCGCGGCCCAGGCGGAGAAGCCGGTCGGCAGCGCGGTCGAACGCGGCGCGGTTCTTTTCCGCGAGGGCCGCGGCCAGCTCGGCCGAGACGCCGTTCGCCTCGTTGGACAGGAGCTGCGTCCTCAGGGCGACGAGGTCGAGGCGATAGGTCTCGCTGTCCCGGAACCGTTCCGCGGCCCGCGCGAACAGGTCGACTGCGCGCGCGAACACGGCCGGGTCATAGCCGATTTTGAGGCTTCCCCATGTGGACACCGGGCCGGCGGGCAGCCTGGGCCGGGAACAAAGGACGTTTTCCGGCAGGCCGTCGTTCTTGTCGCCATAGGCCGTCTGCAGCAGAAGCGCCCAAGCCGCGCCCAGGTCGGGGTCGGAGCGCCCATAGCGGTACTGCACGTACCCCTCGAGCCACGTTGCCGCGTCGACATGCCCGGGGCGCCACGCCGCCTCCAGCACGAGGTCGTAGGCGACCGGGTTGTTGTCGATGCCCTCGGGCATGATCCCCACGCCCTGCATGTACCTGCCGAATTCGCCGGTGCGCGCGCGGTAGGTCTCGTCCGCATAACGCTGCAGCTTCCCGAACAGGCCCGGCCTTTCGCCGAAGTTGTCGATGCAGCACCAGAGGAAGGGGGTGCCCTCGTAGCCCCGGCGGGTCTCCCAGTTGTGCGTCTGCTCGCCAAAGAGCTCCTGGACCAGCACGCGGGGCTTGTCGGTGGCGGCGATGAGCTCCTTCCTCGGGTTTTCAATCCAGCCCTGGAGCACCCAGACCGCGCCGGGAAAACGGGCCTGCATGGCGGCTTGGATGGCCTGGCCCGCCCGGCCGAGATCCACCCCGGCCATCACGCCCCCCTCGTGGAAAGGGTCTCCCGAGAAATAATGCAGGTCCGCCCCATAAAGATCCCTCATCTCCCCGTAGTAGATCCCGGCTACCCGGGCGAATGCGGGGTCGGTGGGATCGAGGATGTCCGGCCGCCGGAAGCTGGCCCAGGCGCCCTGGGCGACGATGTGGGCGCTGAGCCGGGCCTTCAGGCTGGCCGGCACCATGCCGTAGAATCCCGGCAGGACCGGCTCGATGCCGAGGGACCGCATGCGGGCGATCATCCTTCGCTGCAGGTCGCCCCGCCGCCCGATCATCCCGGGTGTCATGGGGCCGCCCTGCCCCTCGAGGTTTCCCATCAGCCACCAGGCCGTGTAGCCAGGCCCGGGGATGAAGGCGGCGATCTCGAGGTCGGAACACCCCAGCCGCCGCAGGGTGTTTTGCCAGACCGCCTCCTCGCCGTTTGCCACCAGCATCAGGTTCACGCCGCTCAGCGCCATCCAGTCGAGCTCGCGCTCCCAGTCGGCCCAGGAGTAGAAACTCATCGTATAGTTGAAGGTGCAGTAGTTCAGGGCGTAGCGGTAGCGCACGTTTGCGTCGATCCTCAGGGGCTGGTCCAGGGAGGGCAGCGCCGCGACGGGGGCGAGGTTGTCGCCCATGTGGGACATCGAGCGGTGGCAGGAGTACTTGAGGTACCAGCCGAGGCCGGCGGCCGCCGCGTTCGCATCGGAGGCCCGGACGACCACGACGCCGCCCTCGGTCCGGAGCTCGAACGCGTCCCCCGTGGCGCCCGCAAGCCTTTCAAATCTCACGCGGTCCCGCAGCCACGGCACGCGCCGGGCGGCCAGGTCCTCGACGCCGGGAAACTCCCCGGCGGGAAGCCCGAGGGGCAGGACGGCAAGGATGAGGGCGACCAGGCTCTTTTGCATGGGACCCAGGTGTTCAGGTCACCGGCGCGGCCCAGTGCCGCGCGGCGCCGACGGCGCGGGACCAGCCGGCGCGCAGCCCCTTCAGCGCGGCCCGGCGCCTCCTGGGGCGGAAGGTGCGGTCCTTGCCGGCGAGACCGGCTACCTCGGCGCGGTCCCTCCAGAATCCCACGGCAAGGCCCGCCAGCGCCGCCGCCCCGAGCGCCGTCGTCTCGGTCACCCGGGGGCGCACGACCGCGGCGCCGATGAGGTCGCTCTGAAACTGCATCAGCGCGTCGTTCACCGAGGCGCCGCCGTCGACCCTCAGCTCCCGGATCCGCCGCCCGGAGTCCGCCTCCATGGCGCCGATCAGGTCGGCCGTCTGGAACGCGATGCTCTCGAGCGCGGCGCGGGCGACATGCGCAGCCGTCGTGCCGCGGGTGATCCCGACGATCGCTCCCCGGGCGGCGGGATCCCAGTGGGGGGCGCCGAGGCCCGCGAACGCGGGCACGATCGCGACGCCGCCGTTGTCCGGCACGCGCGCCGCGAGGGCCTCGACGTCGGAGGAGCGGGAAATCAGCCCGAGGCCGTCGCGGAGCCACTGAACGACCGCGCCCCCCACGAAGACGCTTCCCTCGAGGGCGTACTCGGTGCGGCCGCCGATGCGCCAGGCGATGGTTGAGAGGAGGCGGTGGCGGGAGAGGACGGGGCGGCCTCCGGTGTTCATGAGCATGAAGCAGCCGGTCCCATAGGTGTTCTTGGCCATGCCGGGGCGGAAGCATCCCTGGCCGAACAGGGCCGCCTGCTGGTCTCCCGCGATCCCCGCCACGGGAACGCCGCGCAGGGCGGCGATCCCGTCGATCTCGCCGAAGATGCCGCTGCTCGGGCGGATCTCCGGGAGGACCCGCGGTGGGATGCGCAGGGCCCGCACGAGGCGGTCGTCCCAGTCGCCCGTGCCGAGGGCGGCGAGGAGCGTGCGCGAGGCGTTCGAGACGTCCGTCGCGTGCACGCGGCCGCCGGTCAGCTTCCAGAGCAGCCACGTGTCGACGGTCCCGAAGGCGAGCTCCCCCCGGGCGGCGCGCCGGCGCGCGCCCGGTATGTGGTCAAGGAGCCAGGCAAGCTTCGTCCCCGAGAAATAGGGATCCAGGAGCAGGCCCGTCGTTTCCCTGAAGAGGCGGCCGAGGCCCCTGAGTTCCAGGGCAGCGCAGGCGCCGGCGGTCCTGCGATCCTGCCACACGATCGCCCGGTGGAGCGGGCGCCCCGTGGCCCGGTCCCAAAGCAGGGTCGTCTCGCGCTGGTTCGCGATCCCGACGGCCGCGACGTCGCCCCTTCGGGCGCCGGCCTTGCGGAGCACCGCGAGGGCGACCCGGCGCGTTGTGTCCCAAAGGTCGAGGGGGTCGTGCTCCACCCAGCCGGGGCGGGGGAAATGCTGCCGGAATTCCTCCTGCGCCGATGCGACGGGTCGCCCGCGCCTGTCGAACAGGATCGCGCGGGAGGAGGTCGTGCCCTGGTCGAGGGCGAGGACGCAGCGGGTCATGGGCGGGGAAGCCTCCCGGATCGTCACCCGGCGGTCCGGTGGGCGCAAGCACCGCGGCCGCGCGGAAATTCGCAAACGATTGACGACCCCGGCCGAATAATGACTGAACATGCTCGCGCGGGTGAAGTCTCAGCCCATACCTAGCCAACACCTACCATGACCACCAGGCATTCCGTTTCCCTACTGGCCGCCCTGTGCACCGTTGCGGCGCTTGCCGGCTGCGCGATGGCCCCGGCCGCCGACGCGCCCCGGGACTCGACCAAGTTCACGCTGGAGAACTCCGGCCACTTCGTGGTGCTCGACGCTGCGACGGAGGCCGCGGTCAGCTGCACGGGCCTGCAGGAGCGGACGCTCGGCGACGGGCGGCTCGAGGTCATCGCGAACCTCAAGAACCGCGGCAGCGCCCCGGTGCGTGTGCACGTCCAGTGCCTGTTCCAGAACGACCAGGGGGCGCCCTTCAGCGTGGAGGGTTCCTGGCAGTCCCTCTCGATCGCGGGGGACTCGACCGAGGTCATGCGCTTCACCGCGCCCGACGCGATGGTGAAGGCCTACGAGATCAGGGTCCGCAAGGTCTGAGGGACGCGGCTGCGGGCCGACGGGTCCGGCGCCGCGCGGTCCAACGTATCGTTGGACTTCGGCCCGTGGACCGCGATAAACCTTGTCGATGAAGGCTGTCATCCGGGAATCGCGGGCCACGCTGGTCCTGGCGATTCCCATCACCATCGGCCAGGTGAGCCAGATGCTCATGGGGATCACCGACAGCGTGATGATCGGGCGCACTGGCGCGATCCCCCTTGCGGCCTCGTCGTTCGGGCTCGGCGTCTTCAACATCTTTTTCATCGTCGGGGTCGGGCTGTTGACCCCCGTCGCGGTGTTCGCGTCGAGGGCCAGGGGCGCGGGGCGGCACGACGAGGCGGGCGAGTTCCTCAGGCACGGGCTCGCCCTCGCGCTCGGGTCCGGCGCGGTCGAGGTCGCCCTGATGCTCTGGATCGGCACGCGCCTGGCGTGGTTTCGGCAGCCGCCCGAGGTGCTGGCGGCCGTGAACCCCTTCTTCATGCTCATCGGGCTTTCGCTCGTTCCCGTGCTGGCCTACCTCGCCCTCCGCCAGTTCGCGGAGTCGATGGGCCGGCCCTGGGTGCCGATGCTGGTCATGCTCTGCGGCGTGGTGCTGAACGCGTCGCTCAACTGGGTCTTCATCTACGGGCACCTCGGCGCCCCGCGGCTCGGCCTCACGGGGGCGGGCATCTCGACGCTGATCTCGCGCACCCTGGGCTCGGCGGTGATCTTCACGTGGCTGCGGATGGACCCCGCGATGCGCGCGGCGTGGCCGAGGCGATGGTTCGCGCCGCTTTCCGGGGCCCGGCTCCGCAGGATGCTCGCCGTGGGATTGCCGGTGTCGGGAAGCCTGCTCTTCGAGGGCGGCGCGTTTGCCGCGGCCACGATCATGATGGGCTGGCTGGGGGCGGTGCCCCTCGCTGCCCATCAGGTCGCCCTCTCGTGCGCGGCTCTCACATTCATGTTCTCGCTGGGCCTTTCCATGGCCGTGGGGATGCGGATGAGCGCCGCCGTGGGAGCGGGGGAGCATTCGAGGCTCAGGCCCATCTGGGTGGGGGGCGTCGGCATGGGTGTCGTCCTTGCGGCCGCCTATGCGGTCGTCTTCCTGGCCTACGGCCGCGCGATCTCGCACTTCTTCATCGACGACCCCGTCGTCATATCGACGGCGACGACGCTGCTGGTCGTCGCCGCTATCTTCCAGACGTTCGACGGGGGGCAGGTGATCAACTCGGCCGCGCTCCGGGGCCTTACCGACGTCAAGGTGCCCGCCGTGATCACGTTCGTGGCCTACTGGGTGATCTCGCTTCCCCTGGGCTACATGCTCGGCGTCCGGGGGAGGTTCGGGGCGGCGGGCATTTGGACCGGGCTTGCCGCCGGACTCGCGTTCGCGGCGATCCTGCTTGGCGTCAGGTTTTTCCGGCTGACCCGCGCGGACGCCCCGCACAGGACCTGACCGGCGGTGTTCAGGCGCCCCGGAGCGCCTCGTCGAGGGCGCCGATGATCTCGCCGGCGGGCTCGGTCCCGACGCAGAGCCGGAGCAGATCCGGATCGAGGCCGTTCGCGGCGAGCTCGGCGCGCCCGGCCTCGGAGGTCACCATGTCATAGTGCGCGAGGTACATGAAGGGGCAGATGAGCGTCGTGCGCATGCCGAAGCTCGGGCCCTTGGGCAGCCGGAGCCGGTCGTAGAATGCGTCCAGGCTTCCCCGAAGCGTGAACGAGATCACCCCCCCCGTCGCCCCGGGCGTCCGCGCCACCCGCAGGTAGTTGTCGCGCGAGGCCGGCTCGAGCGCCCAGTACGTCGCCCGCACGGCGGGATGGGAGGAAAGGAAGGACGCCACCTTCGGGGTGCTTTCCTCGATCCGCGCGAGGACCCCCGGGGTGTTGCCGATCTGCGCCGCGAGCCGCGCCAGGTCGCGGGGGTAGGGATGCTCGATGTTCGCGGCGACCGCGCGGCGGAGGGCCGCCGCGTCCGGCGACGCCGGGTTGACCGCCACAAGCCCCGCGATGATGTCCCCGTCGCTGCCGGTGTATTTTGTCAGGCTGTTCACGACGAGGTCGGCATGCGGAAGGCAGTCGACGCTGAACGCCGACGAGAGGGACGGGTCGAGGATGAGCCTCGCGCCGTGCGCGCGGCACAGCGACGCGAGGCGCCCCACGTTGGGGGTCTGCATGAGCGGATTGGTGGGCACCTCCGCCACCACCCCGGCGATCCCCTCCCCCCGCTCGGCGAAGAGGCGCTCGAGCACTCCCAGGTCCATGACGTCGCGGACGTGCATGTAGTCCGCCTTGGATGCGGTGAATTTCCTCAGGATCGCGATCGTGTCGAGGTAGAGCCAGCCAAGCTGCACCCAGCCGGTGCGGCCCCGCTGCGCCTGGAGATCGGCGGCGGCGCGGAAGGCGGCATACACGGCGTTCATCCCGCAGTTGGCGAGCAGCAGGTTCTCGTCCGGCACGCCCGCGAACATCGGCCTCAGCACCCTGCGGACCTCGGCCGCGGCATCCCCCGTGAACGTCGCCTCGCGAGCCGGGGCAGCACCGGCCCCGATCCCGGCGAGGCGGTCCTCGGCCTCTCGGGAGGAGATGAATCCGCCCACGTTCTGGAGGTAGAGTTTCGCGCGCTGGGCGAGCTCCGGCGAATCCGGGTGCGACACGCCGTGAACCCCGTCCCCCTCGAAGGGCGCGGCGCCGGCGCCGCCGGCCGCGCGCAGGTGCGCGAGGAGCTCGCCCGCCATTCGGCCCGACGACGCCAGCCAAAGCGTCCGTCCCGAGATCCCGTGTCGCCCCGCGAGCGCCAGGGCGAGGCGACGCGAGAACGGGTGGACCACGAACCGGGGATACCCGCTCCTGAGGCTCCCGGTGACCGCCGGGTCCTTCTCCTCGTAGCCCCGGACGGCGGCCATGGTGGGCAGGCTGCAGGAGACCGCGTGGGGGCTGTCGGGTATGGGGGTGCCGAGGGGAATCTGCTCAAATGCCTGCATTCGGGCCGCGAGTGTTGGCGCGGCGGCGCCCATGGCAACCGGAAGCTGGCGCGATGCGTGTCATCCGGAGCCGTCCGAATGCGCTTTTTTCCAGGCCGGCATTCGTTATGGTGCCCTGCGCCAACGAAACCGCGGGCCGCCTGTTCCACCTGAATCCCTGAGTCCCATGATATACGCCCTCACGCACCTGAGACCGGTCGTCATCCTCGTCCTGACGCTCCTCTGCTTCGGCCTTGGAGCCGTCGTCGCCTCCCGTCACGCGACAAACGCGCTCTTTGAGCTGAAGACCCTCCGGCACTGCCTGATCGTCTCGGGCCACGACGGGGTCCCTTTCGCCCCCCAGGGCGCCATCCTCGGAGTGTGGCACTGACCAGGTGAAGATCGTCTCCTGGAACGTCAACGGGGTGCGGGCCGCGCTGAAGAAGGGCCTGCTCGCCTTCATCGAGGAGGGCGGCGCCGACGTGATCTGCCTCCAGGAGACCAAGGCCCACCCGGGCGACGTCCAGCACGTGAAGTGGCCGCACGGATACGAGATGCACTGGAACAGCGCCGAGAAGAAGGGATACAGCGGGACCGCGATCCTCACCCGCGTGAAGCCGAAGGCCGTGCTCAGCGGGATCGGCGCCGCCGCCCACGACTCGGAGGGCCGGGTCCTGGCGATGGAATTCCAGGACTTCTGGCTCGTCGACGTCTACCAGCCCAATTCCCAGCGCGGTCTGACGCGCCTCGACTACCGCGTGAAGAAGTGGGACCCCGCGTTCCGGGCCTACCTCAGGAAGCTCCAGTCGAAGGGGAAGCCCGTGCTGTTCGGCGGCGACCTGAACGTGGCCCACACGGAGATCGACCTCGCCAACCCGAGGTCGAACCGTCGCAACGCCGGCTTCACGGAGGAGGAGCGCACGAGCTTCGGGCGCCTGCTCGACAGCGGGTTCGTGGACACGTTCCGCGAGTTCGAGAAGCGGCCCGGCCACTATTCATGGTGGAGCCAGATGGGCGACTGCAGGGCCCGGAACGTCGGATGGCGGGTGGACTATTTTGTCGCGGCGGCCAGGCTCCGGCCGGCGCTCAAGCGCGCCTGGATCAGCCCGGAGGTGATGGGGAGCGATCATTGCCCGGTCTGGCTCGAGGTGGGCTGACCGCGGGCATTTATCGGTTCGCAAAGGCCGGCCCCGCGCGCATCATCGCCGCCATGAAGATATTCATGCGGATCGTCGGCACGCTCGTCGGATTGGCGGTCGTGCTCGCGCTGATCGGGCTCCTGCTGCCGGGCCGCTACAGGGTGGAGCGCACCGCCGTCATCGCGGCGAAGCCCGCCGCCATCTTTCCGCTGATCGGGGACCTGAAGGCGTGGCCGCAGTGGGGGGTGTGGTTCCAGCGCGATCCCGCGATGCAGGTCGCGTATTCGCCGGCCACGTCCGGGGTGGGCGCGTGGAGCGAGTGGAAGAGCAAGAGCCAGGGCGATGGCAGGATGACGATCACCACGGTCCAGGCCCCGGCGCTCTTCGAGTACCGCATCGAATTCCCCGACATGGGGATGGCCGCCACGGGCACGATGGTGCTCGTGCCGGGCGCCGACGGGACGACCCAGGTCAGGATGGGGATGGAGGGCGACCTCGGGCGAAGCCCGGTGAACCGCTGGTTCGGCCTCTTCATGGACCGGATGATCGGCCCCGACTTCGACGCGGGCCTCTCGAATCTCAAGAAGATCAGCGAGGCGCCCTCCCATTGAGCGACCTGAAGAGGCTGATGCTCCGGAGCCCGCGGCTGACGCTCGCTGTCGCCGAGAGCCTCACGTGCGGGCGCCTCCAGGCCAGGATAGGCGCCATCTCGGGTGCCTCGGAGTTCTTCCTGGGCGGCGTGACCGCGTACTCGCTCGACGTCAAGGTCAGGCAGCTCGGCATCGATCGCGCCGAGGCCGCCGCCGTGAACGGCGTCTCGGGGCGGATCGCCGAGCGGATGGCGCGGGGCGCCTGCGTCCTGTTCGGGGCTGACCTGGGCGTGGCCACGACGGGCTACGCCGAGCCGTCCGACCAGTGGCAGGTGGCCGAGCCGTTCGGGTGGTGGGGCCTAGCGCGCCTCCTGCCCGGCGGGGACTACGCCGTCGCCAGCGGGCGGGTGGACTGCCCGGGACTCGCGCGTGTCGATGTCCAGGAGCGCGTGGCCGGCGCCGCGCTCGACGCGCTCCTCGGCTGGATCAGGGGGCCAGCTGCTGAACGTACGACATGAGCGGCTGCACCTCGGAGGGCGGCGTCACCCAGTCGCTGTAGAGGAGCTCGGGCATCGTGTACGAGGTGTTGTAGAGGATGAAATTGGCCGTGTCGTTGCGCTCGACGTGCCCGGCCTTGATCGTGGCCCCGGCGAAGAGCCCGACGGACTTCGAATAGACGAGCACGGGCGCGATGAAGGTCTTGGTGGCGTCGCTTTCCGCCTCCGCCGAGCTCGGCCCGGCGACCGCCTTCGCGTCCACCCCGATGTTGAACCGGTTCGTGAAGAGCAGGCGCGGCGTCGCGTCATCCGTGATGATGAACACGGAGTCCACGTCCTTGGCCCCGACCTGCAGCCCGAGGCTCGCCTCGCTGGCGTCGATCAGGACGGGAAGGCTCCAGTGGCCGTCCGGCTTCTTCACCATCAGCACGCCGAAGCCGCCCTTGACGCCGAAGATGAACCCGGCCTTGAACTGGCTCAGGATCATCAGGCCGCGCGCCTGCTGCCACACGGACGGGGGAATGGAGGTCGACGGGGTCGCCATGAACTCCCGGAGGATGGACTCGCACGTCTCGACGCGCACGACGAGCTCCGACCGCGACGTGTGGGCGTCGCCGGCGCGCGCGTGGGCGGCGCCGAAAATCGCGATCAGGGAGAAAAGGAGCAGTTTCTTCATGGCTTGGGTCGAATGTATTGGAAGTCGCCGGAATTGCGAACCCGGAGGGAAGGTTAAAACAGGGCGGCGAGGACTTGGAAAGCGCGGATTGGCGCTTGTTCCGGCGCGGGGCCTCCTCAATCGAGCCCGCGGGCTGCGATCTGGTCCTCGTCCCACCCGAGGAAATGCCCGAGCTCGTGAAGGTACGTCAGGCGCACCTCGTCGCGGTAGACCTCGACGTCCTCCTCCGCATAGTCCCACAGGTTGGCCGTGTAGAGGAATATCCGGGGAGGCTGCAGGTCGCCGCCCGAGAGCTCGGTGCCGAGCGGGCTGCCGGTGAACAGGCCCAGCAGGTCGGGCTCAAAGCCGTCGGCCAGCACGTCCGCCGCGGGGATGGATTCAAAGCGGACGGGCACGGCGCGCGCCGCCCCGCGGATTTCGGGCGGCAGCCCGCGCTGGGTCGCGGCCACCGCGTCGGAGGCGATGCTGACGAGCCGCGATTCCTTCATCGGATGTCGGCCGACAGGTCCAATTTCTCGAACCTCCCGCCGAGCCACCACAATCCCACCGCGGCCTCGCCGACGAGTATCGTGAGCACCGCCGCGCAGGCGAGCCCGATGGCCGGCCCCGCGCCGACCACCCATTGTGCCGCGAAGATGATGAGCACGGCGGCGCACCCGGCGGGCGCCGCCGCCAGCAGCGCGACCAGGAGCTGCGCGACGCCGAAGATCAACCGCTGCCCGAACATCTCGATCCCGCCCGCGCGGGAGCGCGACGCCTGGTACCAGCCCGGCAGGAGCACCATGATCGCGTTCGGCACGATCAGCTGGATGAAGCAGAGGAAGGGGGCGGCGGACGCCATGCACAGGGCCGTGGTCACCCGGACGCCGGGAGTGAGCCAGCCGATCGATCCCCCGGGGTCGATGATGACGGCGCACACGAGGATCGAGAGCCACAGGGAAAGGGTGAGGATCACGGTCGGCGCGAGGAGCTCGCCAAAGGCGAGCCTCCAGCCCTCCAGGGGGTAGGTCTTCAGGATGTCGGCGTTCGGGAGGTCGTTGCGCAGGTCCTGGCGCACGACCTGGGGCCCCAGGAGGAGCGTGTAGACCGCCAGCATGGCGCAGAACATCACGACGATGGGGCTGACGACGTCGGCGCCGCCGCCGCGCGAGCGGGCCATCAGCAGGGGCCGGAGCCCGATGGAGAGGCAGAACACGACCCAGATGGAGATGAGCACCATTCGCCGGTTGAGGAGCGAGCTGCGCATCGAGAGCAGGTTCTTCCAGAGGAAGGCGATCTCCGGCGGCCCCTTGGGGGACAGCGGGAACGGGCCCGACCGGGCCCTCGGCCTGGAGCCGCCGATCTTGGGCGACTCCCCGGCCAGCGCGGCGGCCTTGGCGGCGGCGCGCTTCTCGGCAAGGGCGATCGACCCCTCCTCGAATGGGGCCTCCGTGTTGGAGACCCAGTAGTAGTGGAGCGCGAGCAGCAGGAGCGCCGGGATCATGGCCATGCCGAACTCGCGGAATCCGGACGCGAAATAGGGGCCAAACACGATCCGGAACGGAAGGAGAAGCCAGCGGAGCGGCGACGAATCCATCAGGGCGTGGATGAAGCCGCTCGCTCCTATCGCGCTTGAGAAATCGCCCGGGGGGGCGGCCTTGGCGAACGCCGCCGTCAGCCAGACCACCGCCGCCAGGTAGAGGGCGATGGCGGCGACCACCGCCACGCGCCATGCCACGAAGGCGGAGCTTTTCTCCCTCAGGCGCGCAAGCGTCAGGTTTGTCCCGTTCAGGTGCAGGTCGAAGGTCGAGAGGATCACCCACCAGCCGACGGCCCGCATCGCGCGGTTTCCCCCGAGGTAGCCGAAGCGGTTGAACAAGAAGGCCATCAGGACCGACGTGAACAGGATGGCGAGCTGGGCGCTCAGCAGGCGGAAGTGGATGAGGGTCTTGCGCGTGACCGGGGCGGGGAACAGGAACGCGATCTCGGCCTCGCTGAAGCGAAGCCCGGGCTTCTCCGCGGGCGATATCCAGGCGTAGGCCACGCGGAGCAGGGCGAGCGTGGAAAAGCCCACGCAGAGGAAGGTCATGGTGATCGTCCCCACGCCGGAGAAGAGGGCCGTGGCGGACGGGGTGCGGGGAAACGCGGACCGCCGCAGCAGGACGAAATAGAAATAGGCCGCCGCCGCGGCCGTGCCGACCAGGTATTTCGGCTGGCGCATCCTGCTGACCCGGTAGACGACGAGGTTCCGCAGCGACGTGAGCCGGAGATAGAGGAGGGCGCCGATCATGCCGGGTTGCAGGGGAGCCCGCCCGTCACGTCTCCGATCCGCCGGTGGCGCGGATGAAGATCTCCTCGAGGCTCACGTTGGGCTCGCCATTGCTGAATTGGGTGGAGACCTCGGCCAGGGTCCCGACGGCCACCTTGTCCCCCTTCTTGAGGATGAGGACGTGCGTGCAGACCTCCTCGAGCAGGTGCAGGAGGTGGGAGCTCAGCACGATGGCCGCGCCGTCGCGCGCGCGCCGCACGATCGAGTCCTTCATGCGGCGTATTCCCAGGGGATCGAGCCCGGTCAGCGGCTCGTCGAAGAAGATCACGCTCGGCGAGTGAAGCAGCCCGCATGCGATCACGAGCTTCTGCTTCATGCCGCGGGAAAGCTCCCCCGGCAGGACGTCCGCCTTCTCGACGAGCTCCAGCTCCGCGAGGAGCGAGCGCGCCAGGTCCTCGTAGTGCACGACGCCGTAGATCCGCGCCACGAACGCGAGGTGCTGCCGCACGGTGAGGTAGTCGAACAGCCGGGGCTCGTCCGGGAAAAAAGCGAGCGCGCGCTTTGCCGCGACCGGGTCGACCGCCAGGTCGTTCCCGGCGATGCGAACGGAGCCCTCGCTTGCGGGGATGATCCCCGCAAGGCACCGCAGGGTGGACGTCTTGCCCGCGCCGTTCGGGCCCACCAGCCCGAGGACCTCGCCGGGGCGGACCGTGAAAGACAGGCCGCGGACCGCCGTGAAGGCGCCGTAGCGTTTGGTAAGCCCCTCAACCTCAATCATGGGCGGCTACGCTGCAGGCAAGTGGGCGGCGGGGCAAGTCCGGCGACGGATAATGCGCAACGTTGTGGGCCGCGAAGCGTCATATCGTTGCATGAAACCGTTTCCCGTTCTCTCCCTCTCGCTCCTCTCCATCGGCCTGGCCCTGTCCGCGTCATCCGCGCTGGCGGACGACCCGACCAGCCCGCCGGCGGCTCCCGCGAATCCGCCGACCAGCCCCGGGGACGGAAGCCAGCCCACGCCGGCGCCGCAGCACCACAGGCGCATGCGGCCGGGCTACGTGCTCGATGACCTGACCGAGAAGCTCACCCTCACGGCCGACCAGCAGAAGAGCGTCGGCGCAGTCATCGAGAGCAGCCACACCCAGGCCAAGGCGCTCCAGGAGGACGATTCCCTTTCCAAGGAGGACAAGCATGCCAAGATGCGGGCGATCATGACCTCGAGCCACGACCAGATCCGCGCGCTCCTGACGGCCGACCAGCAGAAGCTGTTCGACGCGATGCCCCCTCCCGGGGCGAGGCCGAGGAACACGGACAACAACTGATCGGCGGGGCGCGGGCGGCGGGCCGTTTTTTGCGTGCGTTCGCGCGTGAAAGCGTCATGCCTCGCTCGCGGTAGATGACCATTGGGGAGCTTTTCAGACTCATCCTGCCCGTATTTGCGCTGATCGCGGTCGGTGTCGCCCTCCGGCGTTGCCATTGGGTCGAGGGAACGGCGGAAACGAGCATGATCCGGCTCGTCGTCTACGTCTGCATGCCGTGCCTCGTGTTCGACACGATCGTCGGCAATCCCGCGCTGCACGACGCCGGGAACCTCCTGCTTCCGCCCCTTGCCGGCTTCATGACGACGGCGGCGGGATTCGGCGTGGCGTACCTCGTCGCGCGCCGGATCGGCCTCGAGGTGGGGACGGGGCTGCGGACGTTCGCGCTTTCCGCCGGCGTCTGCAACTACAGCTACCTGCCGTTCCCGATCATCGGGGGGATCTGGGGGGAGCGCACGCAGGGCGTCATGCTCGTGCACAACATGGGCGTCGACCTGGCCCTCTGGTCCGTGGGGCTTCTCGTGCTGACCGGCGCCTCGCCGCGCGAGGGATGGAGGCGGCTCGTCTCTCCGATGCTCGTCACGCTCGTGGCCGCGGTCACCATCAACCTCTCGGGGCTCTCGCCGCACGTCCCGGATTTCATGCGGAGCATGGCGCACTCGCTCGGCGTGTGCGCGGTGCCGATAGGGCTCGTGATGACGGGGGTCAACCTCGCGGACTACCTCGACGAGCCCGCGAAGCTCCTGCACCGGAACGTGGCGATATCCGCCTGCGTCGTGCGGCTTGGGATCCTGCCGGTCCTCATCCTGTGCGTCGCGCGCTGGCTGCCCTGTCCTGTGGAGCTGAAGCGGGTGCTGGTCGTCCAGGCGGCGATGCCCGCGGGCGTGATCCCCATCATCATCGCCCGCTACTACGGAGGACAGCCCCTCACGGCCGTGCAGATCGTCCTGTCGACGACGGCGGTCGGCCTCGTCACGTGCCCGTTCTGGATCCGCGCCGGGCTGGCGTGGGCGGGGGTCTCCTAGGCTTCGCAATCCTGCGAATATGTGCCATGGTGCCGGCATGATCCGCAGACTCGCCCTCGCCGCCGCGCTCCTCCTCGGGGCGCTCCCCGTCCGCGCGGACGACACGCCCGTCCCCGCGGTCGAGTGGCAGCTGGCCGACGCGACCCGCTCCCCCCGGGTCACGGTGGTGCACTTCTGGGCGCCGTGGTGCCCCAACTGCAGGACCGAGCTCGCCAACGGCGGCTGGAGCGGCTTCATCGCGGACCATCCCGACGTCAATTTCGTGTTCGTGACCATCTGGAACCCGGCCGACGGCCGGGACGTCCTGGAGAAGAACGGCGTGGGCGCCGAGAGGAACTTCCAGCTGCTGCTCCACCCGAACGGCTCGAAAAAGAAGGGGGAGAAGGTGTCGGAGCTCCTGGGAATCCCGATCTCATGGATCCCGACAACGTGGGTCTTCAGGTACGGGAAGCTCCGCTACGCGATGAACTACGGGGAGCTTCATTTCCCGATGCTCCAGCAGCTGATCAGCGACTCGTCCGAAAGCTGGGACCGCTGAGGCAGGCGATGTCGAGCAAGGCGGCCATCGCATTCATAGGGACGGGCGTCATGGGCCGCAGCATGGCCGGGCACCTGATGGCCGCGGGCCACGCCCTCCACGTCCACAACCGCACGCGCGAAAAGGCGCAGGCGCTGCTCGATTCCGGGGCGCTGTGGCACGACTCCGCCGGGGCGGCCGCGGCCGAGGCGGAGGTCGTGGTGACGATGCTCGGGTTCCCCCGGGACGTGGAGCAGTCCTACCTCGGGGCGGGCGGGATCGTGGAACGGTCCCGGAAGGGCGCGCTCCTTGTGGACATGACGACGTCGAGCCCGGTGCTCGCGCGGCGGATTTCGGCGGCCGCGTCGGCGAGGGGGCTCGAGGCGATCGACGCCCCGGTGTCGGGAGGCGACGTGGGCGCCCGCGAGGCGAGGCTTGTCATCATGGCGGGGGGCGAGGCCGCCGCCTATGACCGCGCGCTTCCCATCCTGTCGCTGCTCGGGAAGAACCTCGCGCTGCAGGGACCGGCGGGTTCCGGACAGCACTGCAAGATGGCGAACCAGATCGCCTGCGCCGTCGGGATGGTCGCCTGGTGCGAGGCGCTTGCCTACGCCCATCGCGCCGGGCTCGACCCGGCGCGGGTCCACGGGAGCATCAGCGGGGGCGCGGCCGGAAGCTGGGCGATGACGAACCTCGGGCCGAGGGCGCTGTCAGGAGACTTTGCCCCGGGTTTCTACGTCAAGCACATCCGCAAGGACATCGGCATCGCGATCGCATCGGCGGAGGAGATGGGGCTCGAGCTCCCCGGTCTCGAGTGCGCGCGGAAGCTCTACGACCAGGTCGCGGCGAGGGGGTGGGAGGAACTCGGGACCCAGGTCCTGTACCGGCTCTACACCTCGCTCTGACACCGCGTCGCTAGGCCTCGGGCGGCGGCGTGAATCCGCGGCGCATGACATTCTCGGAGATCGCGCGCGGGAAGAGGAAGTTCTCCAGGTAGCCCCTGCCGCCGGCCTTCGTGCCGCCGCCCGACATCTTGAATCCGCCGAAGGGCTGGCGCTCGACGATGGCGCCGGTGATGCCGCGGTTCAGGTACAGGTTGCCGACCCGGTAGTCGCGCTTCGCGCGCTCAAGGGCGCTGGGGCTCCGCGAGAAGAGGCCGCCGGTGAGCGCGTAGTCCACCTCCATCGCGATCTCGAAGGCCTCGTCGAGGTCCCTCGCCCGCAATATCGCGACGACCGGGCCGAAGATCTCCTCGCGCGCGATCGACGCCGAGCGGGGGACCTTCACGAACACGGTGGGGGGCACATAGCTGCCCGCGGCCGCGGCGCCCGGCGGCACCTGGGCCTGGAAGGCGACCCTGGCCTCCTTCTTCCCCTGCTCGATCATGCCGAGGATCTTGTCGCGGGCCTCCGCGTCGATCACCGGCCCGACCAGCGTCCCGGGCTCCGCCGGATCGCCGACGGGGATCGAGGAGCATGCGGCCACGAAGCGCTCGACGAAGCGGTCGTGCACGCCGTCGAGGACGATGAGCCGCGACAGCGCCGAGCATTTCTGCCCGGAATAGCCGAAGGCGCTGTAGAGCGCGGCGGGGATCGCCTCGTCAAGGTCGGCGTCGTTGTCGACGATGAGCGCGTTCTTGCCGCCCATCTCGCAGACCACCTTCTTGAGGTTCGCCTGCCCGGGCAGGGTTCTCCCGGCGGCCTCCCAGATCCTGCAGCCGACCGAGCGCGAGCCGGTGAAGGCGATGAAGTCGACCCCGGGGTGGGCGACCAGGCGCGCTCCGACGTCGTCGCCCATCCCGGGGACGAAGTTCACGACGCCCGGGGGCACGCCCGCCTCCATCAGGATGTCCATCAGCGCGGCCGCGATCACCGTCGTCTGCTCGGCGGGCTTCATGATGACGGCGTTTCCGGCGACGAGGGGGGCGGCGGTCATGCCGCAGAGGATCGCGAGCGGAAAATTCCAGGGGGCGATCGCCACGCCGACGCCGCGGGGCGTCCAGACCTGGGTGTCGCTCTCGCCCGGGACCTCCTGGGTCGGGCGCGGCCGGTCGAGCGCGCGCATCTCCGCGGCGTAGAACATGCAGAAATCGACCGCCTCCGAGATGTCGGCGTCGGCCTCGATCCAGGGCTTCGCCGCCTCGAAGACCTCGAGCGCGCCGAGCTCGAACCGGCGCGCCTCGATGAGCGCACCGGCCCGCTCGAGGATGGAGGCCCGCTCGGAGGCGGCCCGCGCCGCCCATGCCGGCCACGCCGCGCGGGCGCTGGCGACCGCGGCGTCGGCGTCCGCCACGGTGGCCCGCGCCCAGCGCCCTACGACCTGCGAGGTCCTGGCGGGATTGGTGGAGGCGATCATCTCGCGGTCGAGGATCCGCTTGCCTCCGATGACGATGGGGTGCTTCCCGCCGAGGGACTTTGCGGCCGCCTCGAGCGCGGCCCGCATCCGGGCGCGGTTGCCCTCCAGGTTGAAGTCGGTGTTGGGAGCGTTCCGGAACGGGGGTCGGGGCGCGGCCGGGGGCGGCGCGGCCCGGGCCCGGAGGCTCTCGACCGGGTTGCGCAGCAGCATGTCGCGCGTCGCGCCGCCCGCGTCCTTCGCGCGCAGAAAGCCCTCGTTCGAGGTGTTCTCGAGCAGCCTTCGCACGAGGTAGGCCATCCCCGGGAGAAGCTCCCCGACGGGGCAGTACTCGCGCACGCGCCGGCCGCTCGTGATGAGCGCCGACTTCAGCTCGTCGGCCATGCCGTAGAGCGCCTGGAACTCGCAGACCCTCGGGTCGATCCCGAGCCGGTCCGCCTGCGCGATCGCGTGCGCGCACGACCGGACGTTGTGGGACGCGAACGCCGGGGCCGCGATGTCGGCGTTCTCGAGCAGCAGCAGCGACAGCTTCTCGTAGTTCGCGTCGCTCTCGGACTTCTCGGACCAGACGGGGACGGGCCATCCGCGCTGGCCGGCGAGGGTCGTCTCATAGTCCCAGTAGGCCCCCTTCACGAGGCGGACCACGATCGGGCGCCTTGAGCCGCGGGCCCACGCGATCAGGTCTCGCAGGTCCCGCTCGCAGTCGCGCAGGTACGCCTGCATCGCGATTCCGACCGCCGGGCCGCCCTGAAACTCATCCTCCCCGAGGATCGACTTGAACAGCGAGAGCGTGAGGTCCTTGAAGGCGTAGCTCTCCATGTCGAAGTTGATGAAGGCCCCGGCCTCCCCGGCCCGGCGCAGGATGGGGCGCAGGCGCTCCTTGAGCGCCTTGATCGAGCGCCCGGGATCCGCGGGGTGCACCTCGGGCGTCAGCGCCGAGACCTTGACGGAAAGGTTGATGCGGGGAAGCGGTCCGTTCGGGCCCATGTCGCTGAAGCAGGGCTTTCCATCCCGGGCGATCGCCTTCGACACCGTCTCGAGGACGTCGAGGTTGCGCTGGAGGAAGACATCGGCCTCGGTCCCGCTCACGACCGTCTCGCCGAGCAGGTCGATGGTGGTCGCGATCCCGGAGGCGGCGTTGCTCCTCAGCCTCTTCACCAGGTCGCCGGGCGTCGCCCCGGCCACGAACTGGCCGGCCATCGAGGTCACGTTGGCCTTCACGGGCCCGGCGACCAGGGCCGGCGCGAACGCGGCGGCGGCGAGCCCCGTCCTCATCGCGGGATTGAGCTCGACGGCCTTGTCCCCGAGGTACTCCTGCAGGTGCCGGACAATCTCGGCGGACGAGTCGAGCGAGGGCAGCACGTCGACAAACCGGAAGAGCTGGGCCTTGAAGGCGGGATCCCTCATCGACCATTCCATGATGCGCGCGTAGGCTCCCTTCTTCGACAGGATGCCCGGCGCGGGGTGCGCCTCCATCAGCCGCAGCAGGCTTTCGCCGGTGGCGCGGACCGCGGCTTCAATCCCGGGATCGGGGGTCAGGAAGGTTGCTTCGGGTGTCATGAGCCGGCTGTCGGGGTTTGATTCGGCCGACTGTCTGACGCACGGTAAGGGTTTGCAAGGACCCCACGCGCCGTAAGATTGAAATCATCCGCGCTGATAGGCCGGGTTAGCGCCGGCGAGATCCCGACGGCTTCCCAAACGCCATGACCCTTCGCACTCGAAGCCTCCTCGCGGGCTCGATCCGGCTCATTTCCTGAACCAAGCTGAAGGCGTTCCTCGGCCATGACGACGCGCTCGACACCTTTGGATCCACGCGGTCGGCGGGATGCCCCGCGCAATCATGAGGCAGGCGGCCCGGCGGCATGCTGGGCCAGCGGAGGTCCCTGGCCCGAGCAGCCGATGGCGATCATCGGTTTCGCGCCCGGGGGCACCCTTGGTCCTCGGCTGACCACGGGCACGGGGCCTCGACGTAACCGAGCATGGCGAAGAGGGTTACATCCTTTGAAAGGCGCGCCCGGGCATCCGCCGAAACACGCCCCGAGGAGCGGTCTGTTTAGTTTCTCCGATTTGTGCGACTTTGTGTCCCCCTAGCGTGTTTTGGACATGAACGATGAACCTCCAGTGCAAAACCAACCTTCGGGGCTAGGCCCGCCGGCAGACTTCACCACCTTCATGCGTAAATATCAGGACATGGTCTTTACCACCTCGGCGCGACTCGTGAAAAACGACGCCCAGGCGGAGGACATATCCCAGGAGGTCTTCATAAAGGCCCACGAGCACTTCGAGATGCTCTCGACCAGCCCGTCCGCGGGCGGCTGGCTCAAGACCGTCGCGACCAACCTATCGCTCAACCACCTCCAGCGCTACCGCAACCGATGGCGCTTCTTCTCCGAGCTCGGCGGCAAGTCCGATTCGGAGGGCGGGGAAACGCCCGAGGTTGATTTCGCGGCGCCGGACACCTTTTTCGAGGGCGTCGACGCGGAGGAGCGCCGGGTCTGGGTTGATGAGGCCCTTGCGAGGCTCCCCGACCACCAGCGCGTCCCGCTCGTGCTCTACCATTTCGAGGACCTTCCCTACGACCAGATCGCAGCCCGGCTCGGCGTATCGCTCGCGAAGGTGAAGACCGACATCCTGCGCGCCCGTGCCGCCCTCGCCAAGATCCTGTCCCGCGGCGGCGAGTCGGCCCCCGCGCTTTCCCTTTGATACCCAGATGAACTCCCAAGACCCAGAAAAGCTTGAGGCCTCGATCCACCGCGTGCTTCGGTCGATTCCCGACCGGAGGGCCCCGGCGGCCCTGGAGGCACGCGTCCTTGTCGAACTGAGCCGGCGCGCCTCGCTCCCGTGGTGGAGGAAATCGTTCGCCTTCTGGCCCTCGCCGGTCCGCGCCGCCTTTTTCGCCGGTTCCGCGGTCGCCGCGGCGCTGGTGGTGTCCGGTTTCATCGCCTTCGGGCGCAGCTCCGGCGCGCTTGAGCTCGCCGGCGGCGTGGAGGCGCGGTTCTCGTGGCTCATCCTGGCCCGCGAGTTCGTCGCGACCGCCAGCGACAAGGTCCGCATGATCATAGCCGCTATCCCGCCCCTCTGGCTCTACGGCGCCATCGGGACGATCGCCGCCTGCTATGCGACGCTCGGCGCGATCGGCGCCGTCACCTACCGCGCGCTCTCACCCGCGCGCCAGACGTCCTGACACCCCACTCTCCATGAAAACCAACTCAAAGGCGCTGTGGGCGGGCATCCTGCTCGCGGCGCTCACCCCGTTCGCACTTTCCGCTTTCCAGGCCGAGCCCGCGAAACCGCAGGATGCCGCGGCACCCACGCCCGAACCCACGCTGCGCGAGATCGCGGGCGACAGCCCCGCCGCCACCCCGACTCCCACCGCCGAGCCCACCGAAGGGTTCCGCCACCATCACGACGACCAGGACGACCGCGTATCGGTTGGCGACTCGACCTACGTCGGGCCGAATGAGACCCTGGAGGGAAACGCGGTCGCGGTCATGGGCCCTCTCACCGTGGACGGCACCGTAGACGGGAACGCCGTGGCGGTGCTGGGATCAAACACGATCAACGGCACGGTCCGCGGAAACGCCGTGGCGGTGTGCGGCAACCTGAATCTCGGCCCGAAGGCCCGCCTCGACGGGAATGCGGTCTCGGTGGGGGGACGGGTCATCAAGGATCCGTCGGCGATCGTCGGGGGCAACGTGGTGCAGCAGGCCCCCAGGCTGGATTTCTCCGACAATGGAACGGCGTCCTCGTGGTGGACGCACGGCCTCAGGCTGGGCCGGCCGCTGGCCATCGGCCCGCATCTCCACCTGTTCTGGCTGTTCACCCTCTGCACGGTCGCGCTCTACATCCTCCTCGCCCTGATCTTCCCTGGCGGCGTCAGGAAATGCGGCGACACGCTGGCGCAGCGGCCCGGCATCACCTTCCTCACCGGGTTCCTGGCGATCGTCGGGCTGCCGGTGCTCTTCATCCTCCTCTGCATCACGGTCGTGGGGATCCCCGTCGCCGTCGTGGTCCTCCCGCTGTCGGTCATGGCCTGCGTCATCTTCGGCAAGACGGCGGTGTACGCCTTCATCGGCCGGTCGATCGTCAGCAGGCCGATGCATCCCGCCGCCTCGGTCATGATCGGCGTCGCCATCGTCATCGTGCTGTTCCTCGTCCCCGTCCTCGGCCTGATGGTCTGGTTCCTGGTGGCCTTCCTTGGATTCGCATGCGCGCTGACGACACTCTTCACATCGACCAAGTCCGCGCCCCCTGCCGTGGCTCCTCCCGCCGCGACTCCGCCGGACGTCCCGGCCCCGCCGTCCGCGGCGGCCGCCGACCTGGCTCCCGGGCTGGCCGCGGTTCCGGCGCCCGTCGAGGCGCCGCTTGCGGGGACCGTCCCGCCTGTCGTCGTCATGGTCCCCGTGCCCGCGGTTCCCTCCGCGGTGCCGCCCGCGTTGTCCCCCATGTCCGAAGCCGCGCTCCCGAGGGCGGGATTCTGGCTGCGGATGGTGGCGCTCCTGGTCGACGCGATCCTTATCGGGATCGTGATCCGGTCGGGGCGATTCTTCCTCCCGGTCCTGGCGGTCTACGGGGCGGTGCTGTGGAAGCTCAAGGGATCGACGGTGGGAGGCATCATCTTCGGCCTCAAGGTCGTCCGGCACGATGGCAGGCCGATGGATTGGGCGACCGCAGCCGTGCGCGCGCTGGCCTGCTTCTTCTCGCTCATTTTCCTGTGCCTCGGGTTCATCTGGATCGCCTTCGACCCGGAGAAGCAGGGCTGGCACGACAAGATCGCGGGAACCGTCGTGATCCGCCTCCCCAAGGGCATGTCGCTCGTCTGAGAGAAGGCGGTTGAAGTCCCGCGGCCGGGCGTTGCAAGGTAGGCGGCGCTTCTTATGGCTTCCAAACGCAGACCGGCCGGGAAATCGCGCCCCAGGCGCCCCCCCCTCGTCGGGGTGATCATGGGCAGCACGTCGGATTGGGAGACCATGCGCCACACCGCGGAGACCCTGGACACCCTCGGGATCCCCTACGAGAAGCGGGTCGTGAGCGCCCACCGCACCCCGCGGCTCATGTTCGATTACGCGGCGGGGGCGGCGGGGCGGGGCCTGAGGGTGCTGATCGCGGGGGCCGGCGGGGCCGCCCACCTGCCGGGCATGACCGCGTCGCTGACGACGCTCCCGGTGCTCGGCGTCCCGGTGGAGAGCGCCTCGCTCAAGGGAATGGACTCGCTCTGCTCCATCGTGCAGATGCCCGGCGGGATCCCCGTGGCGACGTTCGCCATCGGCAGGCCGGGCGCGATCAACGCGGCCCTCTTTGCGGCGGCCATCCTCGCCCATGTCGACCCGCAGATCGGGAGGGCGCTTGCGGCCCATCGCTCCGCGCAGACGAAAAAGGTCCTTGGCGCGAAGCTCCCGTGATCCGGCCGGGCCAAGCGATAGGCATACTCGGGGGAGGCCAGCTCGGCCGGATGCTCGCGCACGCCGCCCAGGATCTCGGCTACCGGGTGCATGTCTACGAGCCGTCGGCGCAAAGCCCGGCGGCCGCGGTTGCCGACAGGGAGACGCAGGCCCCCTACGAGGACCTTGCGGCGCTCGAGGCGTTCGCACGCTCGGTCGACGTGGTGACGTATGAGTTCGAGAACATTCCCGCCGAGGCCCTTGAGGCGATCGAGGCCATCGCCGAGCTTCACCCCGCGGCCGGGGTGCTGCGCATCTGCCAGAACCGCTGGCGGGAGAAGGCGTGGCTCAGGGCCAACGGCGTCCCGCACGCGGCCTATGCCGAGGCGCTTGAGGGCGACATAGAGGCGGCGGCCTCGCAGGTGGGGCTGCCCTGCGTCGTCAAGACCGCCGACTTCGGCTACGACGGGAAGGGCCAGATGAGGATCGCCACTGCGGATGACCTGGTGCGGGCGGCCGCGATCTTCCGGGGGCGGCGCTGCGTCGTGGAGCAGTGGATCGACTTCGAGCGGGAGATATCCGTCATCTGCGCCAGGACGCGCTCGGGCGAGACGCGCCCCTTCCCGGCCGCCGAGAACCTCCACGCGAACCACGTCCTCGACATTTCGATCGTGCCTGCGCGGGTCGCGCCGTCGGTCGAGGCCGAGGCCCGGAGGCTCGCCGTCCGGATCGCGGACGGCCTCGAGGTCGTGGGACTGCTCGCCGTCGAGATGTTCCTCACGCGGGGAGGCGACCTCATCGTGAACGAGCTCGCCCCCAGGCCCCACAACTCGGGCCACTGGTCGATGGACGGCGGCGAGACGAGCCAGTTTGAGCAGCATGTCCGCGCGATATGCGGGCTGCCGCTCGGCCCCTCGGGCGCCCGAAACCCCACCGTCATGGTCAACGTCCTTGGCGACGCATGGAAATGGGGCGACGGGGTGGTGGTCGGCGAACCGGACTGGGCCGCCGTGCTCGCAGAGCCCCGGGCGAAGCTCCACATCTATGGCAAGCCCGAGCCCCGGCCAGGCCGCAAGATGGGTCACTTCACGGTCCAAGCCGCGGACCTCGAGGAGGCCCTGTTCGTGGCCATGGCGCTCAAGGCCACGCTTTGATGGCAGCTCCGCTATAGCGGCTGGCGCGGCGGCCGCCCCCCGGGAGGCATGACGGGCGCATGGATCGGGTCCGGTGACTCGTCCAACAGGTGACCGAGCCGGGTCGGATCGGGCCTGGAATACCGTTCAACGTTTCTTTTCGCGGACCAATATGCGATCGAACCGGCTACGGGAGCGAGGAGGATGACCCAGAACCACGCCGTCTTGCTGCCCTCCCCAAACGCCGTCGTGTGGTAGAGGCTCCAGAAGGCGAAGGGCCAAAAGATGAGCGCCAGCCCCGCAAATAGCCCCCAGAAGGACACGGGGGACGACCTAGGCTGCCGCCGTGGCCGGACTGATGATTCCCTTCACTTCCGAGATTCGGTTCGCCGGGAACCCGCCTTGCTTCGCATGCTCCCGCACCAGCGCTTCGCTCGGCGCGGTGTAGACGCAATAGACCTTGTCGTCCGTCACGTAGCTCTCGATCCACTGAATCTGCGGGCCGAGGCTCTTCAGGACGCCGCAGGACTTCTGGGATATTCCCTGAAGCTGCTCGGGGGTGAGTTTTCCTGCTCCGGGTATTTCGCGCTCAATTACGTATTTTGGCATGGCTTTTTGGGTTAAGACGGAAGGCGGCGGGGTTTCCTGCCCAACGTTGAAATGATCCGCCTGCCTGACGCAAGCATCGTCTCCGGCGGGCGGTTCGGCGCGTGTCGCCCGGCCCCGCGCCCCGCGATGCGGAGGCGCGCGCGAATCTCATTTCTCGTCCATGATCATCTCGCTCGCAATCAGCCACCGTCCATCGGTCCTGGCGAGCACCTCGAGGTAGTGGGATTTCCTGGCGGCCATCTTCTTTCCGGCTTCGTCGATTTGACCGGCGCTTTCCTCGTAGCCATGCGCCACAGCCACGTCCGCATTCAGGAATTTGATCTCGAACACAATCTGGCTCGTGTTCTTTGCGGAGCGGTAGCCCGGCCTTGCGAAAAGCCTCGTCAGGAACGCTTCGATTTCCGATCGCCCCGCAAGGTGCACGCCAAACGGGTTCCACCAGTCGGCGTCCGTCGCAAATAGGCCGGCGACCCCCTTCGCGTCGTAGGAATTGTATCCGTCCTCCTCCCTGTTGAGCACGGCGAGGACGTCGGCCTTGGCGTCGGCACGCACAACCGAGGCGGTGAGGATCAGCATGGCTAGGAAAACGACACCGGGCCATCCGCGCCTGGACGGCGATATTGCTGGGGATGCTTTCAATGGCGTCCGACCGTCACATATCTTCCCCCGGCTTGTCACCCCAATCTTCCGCTCCCGGTCATGCGCCTCGATGACCCGCCCCAACGGTTGGCGCAGGCTCGGCGGCTGGCGCGGCATCCGGTGACGGGTTAGGCGCGCTTGCGTCTCTTGGCCTGGGGGATGACGCCGATTCGCGGATCACGCCTCTTTGCCAGGACGACGAGATGCTCGGCCACACGCTCAAATTCATCCGCCGACTCTGGAAGGTACAGCCACTTCCCAAGTATCGGATGGGGCACGAGCGCAGGGAATTGAGCCATCAGCGATGCATGCTCCATCCGGTCCGTGCAGACAAGGACCCCGCGCCACGGCTCGGCTTTCGCCGAGAAGCAAAGCACCAGCTTGCCGTCGATGTAGGCGACCTTCGTTCCGAACATCGCGCCCAGCACAAAGGTAGCATCCGCTTCCAGCGGCTCCCAAAGCCAGGCGTGCGGATGCACCTTCTTCAGGCCACCCGGACCTTCATCACGCATGGGAACAGGGGCCGCGCATCGCTCCTTCAGGTGGCGCGACGGCCGCCCCAACCTGGAGGGATGGCGCGGGCCTGCGTCATTTGGGAATCAAACCCGACACCAGAGACTTCTCCTCCTTGAGCTCGTTCTCGGTGGCAACGATCCTGGACTTCGAGAAATCGCCAAGCTGGAGTCCCTGGACGATCCGCCATGTTGTACCGTCGCTGCTGACCGGGTAGGAATAGATGAGACCCTTCTCGATCCCGTAGGAGCCATCGGAGCAGACGGCGACGCTGAACCAGGCGCCGTCCCTGGTCGGCGTGGTGAGGCTGCGCACGGTGTCGACGACGGCATTGGCGGCGGAGGCCGCCGAGCTCAGGCCGCGGGCCTTGATGACGGCCGCGCCGCGCTGCTGGACGGTCGGGATGAACGTGTCCTTGAACCAGGCCTCGTCGGCGATCACCTCGGTTGCGGGCCGGCCGCCGATCCTGGCGTTGAAATAATCGGGATACATCGTGGAGCTGTGGTTGCCCCAGATCGCGAGGTGGGAGACCGCGGCCGTGTCGGTGCCGGCCTTGATCGCGAGCTGCGTGACCGCGCGGTTCTGGTCCAGCATCGTCATGGCGAACCACCGGTCGGTCGGCACCGGCCTGGCGTTGTTCATCGCGATCATGCAGTTGGTGTTGCAGGGATTGCCGACCACCAGCACCCGGACGCCCGGCGCCGCGTTCCTGGCGATCGCCTGGCCCTGGCCGGTGAAGATCTTGCCGTTTATCCCCAGCAGTTCGCTGCGTTCCATGCCCGCCTTGCGGGGAACGGATCCGACGAGGAGCGCCCAGTCCACCCCTTTGAACCCCTCGTCGATGGAGGAGGTCGGCACGATTCCCCTCAGCAGGGGAAAGGCGCAATCCTGGAGCTCCATGACCACGCCGCCGAGGGCGGGCAGCGCCGGCTCGACCTCGATCAGATGGAGGATGACGGGCTGGTCGGCCCCGAACATCGAGCCCGATGCGATGCGAAACAGCAGGGAATAGCCGATCTGTCCGGCTGCGCCGGTGACCGCGACGCGGATGGGGGTTTTCATGGGAGGCGGAAATGTACCACGTGGCGGCCCGGGCGCACGGAGGAAATTCGGGGGCGGGCTGCCTTTTCACCGGCCTTATAGCGTGTTGCAGCGGCAGGACTTTTGTGGTTGTTCGCTCGAGGACACGGGGTGAGCCCTCTTCATTCCCATGAATCACGAAGCCCTCGCAGCGCCCCGCGACCGCCCCACCGCAATCACGCCATGCGCATTCGACTGAGGGCACGGGGAGCCGGACATTCATGAGGGCCCTGGTCCTCAAGGAATATGGCCGATTCGCCGTCGAGGACGTGCCAAGGCCGGCCCTGCAGCCGGACGAGGTGCTGGTCCGCGTCCGGGCATGCGGGATCTGCGGAAGCGACGTGCACGGGATGGACGGAAGCACCGGCCGGCGCATTCCCCCGCTGATCATGGGCCACGAGGGGGCCGGGGAAATCGCGGAGGCGGGCCCGGCGGTGAGGGGATGGAAGCCGGGGGATCGCGTCACCTTTGACTCGACGGTCTATTGCGGGCGCTGCTGGCATTGCCTCCGCGGCGAGGTGAACCTCTGCGACGAGCGACGCGTCCTTGGGGTCTCCTGCGCGGAATTCCGGCGCGACGGCGCATTTGCCGAGTTCGTGGCTGTGCCGGCGCGCATCCTGCATCGCCTGCCGGACAGCCTCAGCTTCGAGCAGGCGGCCATGGTCGAGGCGGTCTCCGTGGCCGTGCACGCCGTCAAGCGGACGCCCCTCGGGACGGACCCGTCGGTGGCGGTGCTTGGCGCGGGAATGATCGGGTCCCTGGTGATCCAGGTCCTCAGGGCGGCCGGCTGCCGCCAGATCATCGCCATCGACCTGGACGGCGATCGCCTGGAGCTCGCCCTCAGGCTCGGAGCCACGGCGGTGGCCCGGGCCGACTCCCCAGGCGTGGCCGGCGAGGTTCGCCGTTTCGGCCACGGCCGCGGCGTTGACGCCGCCTTTGACGTCGTGGGCCTTTCAGGCACGGTCGGCACGGCGGTGGGTTTCGTGCGCAAGGGAGGCAGCGTGACCCTCGTCGGCAATTCCGAGCCGCGGGCCGACCTCCCGCTGCAGTCCGTGGTGACCCGGCAGATCACGCTCATCGGCACCTGTGCCTCGGCCGGCGAATACCCCGAATGCCTGGAGCTGATCGCGAGCGGGAAGGTCAACGTGACCGAGTTCATCAGCGCGACCCCGTCCCTTGACGAAGGCCCGGGATGGTTCGATCGCCTGCACGCCCGGGAAAAGGGCCTGATGAAGGTGATCCTCAAGCCCTGAAATCCGCGGATGCCCGCCCGAGCTCGATCTTCCCATGGAGAAGCTTAGGACGGCCCTCGTCGGCACCGGCAAGGTCGCGCAGCTGCATGCCGCGGCGCTCCGGGCCCTGCCGGAATCGGATTTTGTAGCGGTCTGCGGCCGTCCCTCCGGCGGCATGCGGGCATTCGCCGACCGGTACGGCGTGCCGGCGTTCAACGACGTGGGGGAAATGATCGACCGCGCCCGCGTGCAGGCGCTCTGCGTGTGCACGCCGCATCCTGGCCATGCCGCGCCCGCGATCGCCGCGGCCCGCGCCGGGGTCCACGTCCTCGTGGAGAAGCCGATGGCCGCGTCGCTCGCGGACTGCGATGCGATGATAGCCGCCGCCGAGGCGGGACGGGCCGTGATCGGCCTGGTGTCCCAGCGCCGCTTCTATCCCCCCTGCCAGCGGATCCGGCGCGCGCTGGACGAGGGCCTTCTCGCCAGGCCCATCCTGGGGACCGCGACCATCCTCGGCTGGCGCGATGAGGCTTATTATCGCGGCGATCCCTGGCGCGGCAGCTGGGTGGGCGAGGGGGGCGGGGTCCTTGTCAACCAGGCGCCGCACCAGCTGGACCTGCTGCTCTGGTACATGGGCGAGGTCGAGGAGGTCTTTGGCTACTGGGGCAATCTCAACCATCCCTACATCGAGGTGGACGACACGGCCATCGCGGTCGTCCGATTCAGGGGCGGGGCGCTGGGCAACATCGTGGTCAGCAACAGCCAGAATCCGGGGATCAACGCCCGGGTCTCCGTGCACGGGGCCAACGGCGCCTCCGTGGGGGTCCAGACGGACGGGGGCGCCATGTTTGTCGCCGGCTCCACCAGGATCGCCGGCGCCCCGTTCAACGACATCTGGACCATCCCCGGCCAGGAGCGCCTGCTGACGCAATGGAAGGAGGAGGACGCCGCGCTCTTCGGCGCGATGGACCCCATGGAGCATTTCCACCGCGTGCAGGTATCGGATTTTCTGCGGGCGGTGCTCGCGGGGCGCCCGCCCGCGGTGACCGCAGCCGACGGCCGGCGCACGGTGGAGCTCTTCACGGCGATCTACCGCGCCTCCCGGGACGGCCGGCCCGCGCGCTTCCCGATCCCGGCTGAATAGCCGGGACCCGTCCGCATGCAACGCCCCGCCTCCTCGCGCGTCCGCCTGGAGGTGCTGGGCATGCTCTTCGTGACGGTCGCGATCAACTACCTCGACCGGAGCAACCTGTCGGTCGCGGCGACCGGCCTCTCCCGGGACCTGCAGCTCGATCCAGTCCGCCTCGGGCTCATTTTTTCCGGGTTCGGATGGACCTACGCCCTCTTCCAGATACCGGGCGGATGGCTGGTGGATCGGATCGGGCCGAGGACGATGTACGCATCGGCCTGCGGACTCTGGTCGCTGGCCACGCTCGCGCAGGGCTTTGCCGGCACCTTCCTGGTCCTGCTCGGACTCCGCCTTCTGCTCGGAATGTTCGAGGCCCCCGCGTTCCCTATCTGCAACAGGCTCGTCACCGCCTGGTTCCCCGAGGGCGAGCGCGCGGGGGCCATCGGCTTCTACACGGCCGGCCAGTATGCGGGCCTCGCGTTCTTCACGCCGCTTCTCGTCATCGCGCAGGCGCATTTCGGCTGGCGCTCGGTCTTCCTGCTCACGGGCGTCCTCGGCCTGGCCTGGGCGGCGTTCTGGTACGGCGCCTACCGCGACCCGGCCCGGAGCCGCCGGCTCTCGGCCGGCGAGCGCGATTTCATCCGCGCGGGCGGCGGCTGGGTCGACGGCCAGCCGGATTCCGGACGGTTCGCGCTGAATCCCGCCGACCTGCGTTTCGTGCTCACGCAGCGCAGGCTCTGGGGGATCTACCTGGGGCAGTTCGCGCTCAACGCGGTGCCATGGTTCTTCCTCACCTGGTTCCCGACCTACCTCGTCACCTACCGCCACTTCAACTTCATCCAGGAGGGGTTCTATTCATCGCTGCCGTTCCTCGCGGCCATCTGCGGCGTGATCACCTCCGGGCTCTCGTCGGATTTCCTGGCGAGGCGGGGCGTCTCGCCCTCGGTCGCCCGGAAGGCGCCCGTCATCGCGGGAATGCTCCTCTCGACGTGCGTGATCGGGGCCAACTTCGTCAGCGACCCGAGGTGGGTGGTGTTCTTCCTTGCCGTGTCCTTCTTCGGCAACGGGTTTGCCTCGATCACGTGGGTGCTTGTGTCCCTGATGGCCCCCAGGCGGCTGCTTGGGCTGACGGGCGGCGTGTTCAACTTCTTCGGGAACCTGGCGGCGATGTTCGTCCCCCTGATGATCGGCCTGATCGTCAAGAACGGCCACTTCGCCCCCGCCCTCGCGTTTGTCTCGGCCCTGACGCTGGGAGGGGCGCTCTCGTACATCTTCCTTGTGGGACGCGTCGAGCGGATCCCCCTTGACGGGGCATCCGGACGGCGCGAGGCGGACGGACGCCAGATCAGTTCCGGATGAACCACTGGGTGGACACGTTGCCGAGGTAGACGGACGAGGAATAGGTGGTGCCGTTCATCAGCCAGGCATAGCGGTCCCCGGTCGAGGTGTTCTCAAAGACGAGGTCCGGCTGGCCGACGCCGGTGAAGTCCTCGGTCGCAGCGAGTTGCCACTGCGTGCCGGGATTGCCGAGGTACACGGAGGAGGAATACGTCGTGCCATTCATCAGCCATACATAGCAGTCCCCGGTCGAGGTGTTTTGGAACACGATATCCGGCTGGCCGGTGCCGAGGAAATCCCCGGTGTCCGCGATCCGCCACTGCGTTCCCACGGTGCCAAGCGGGACGCTCGAGACGAAATTGGCCCCGCTCATGAGCCAGATCAGGCGTTCGCCTGTCGTCGTGTTGGTCCAGAGGATGTCAGGATTGCCGTCCCCGTTGAAATCGGCGACCGCGGAGACGGACCAGCCGGCCGGCGCCACCGCCACGGGAACGCTGGAGACGTAGCTCGTGCCGTCCATGACCCAGATCAGGATCTCGCCGGACGAGCTGTTCTGCCAGAGGATGTCGGGGCTGCCGTCGCCGCTGAAGTCGCCGGTCCCGACGACCTGCCACTGCGTGGGGACGTTTGCGATGAACACGCTGGAGGAGAGGCTGGTCCCGTTCATGAGCCAGACATAGAGGTCCCCCGTGAACACATTCTCGAATAGGATGTCCGGGTTGCCGTCGCCGTTGAAGTCGAGCTTCGCCAGCTCGACCGGCACCAGGCCCGTGTGGCCCAAGACGAAGTTCTGGGCCACGACTCCCAGGGAGACCGTGCCCGCGACCGTGGCGCCGTCCATTATCCAGATCGAGCGCTCGCCCGTCTCGGCGTTGGTCATGACCAGGTCGGGCTCCCCGCCTCCGATGTTATTGCCGACCGCCGAGATCCGCAGTTCCGCGGGGATGATCCCGAGCGACACGCTCGATGCGTAGCTCGTCCCGTTCATGAGCCAGACCAGCCGCTCGCCGGTCGTGGTGTTCGTGAACAGGATGTCGGGCTTGCCGTCCCCGTTGAAGTCGGCGACCCCGTCGATCGACCAGTAGGTCGGGATGGTGCCCAGCGACACGCTGGAACTGAAGGTCGTGCCGTTCATGAGCCAGATCAGGCGCGCCCCCGTCGTCGTGTTCGTCCAGAGGATGTCGGGATGGCCGTCGCCGTTGAAGTCACCGACGCCGGAGATGGACCAGTTGGTCGGGACGGTGCCCAGCGACACGCTCGATGAGAACGTCGTGCCGGTCATCAGCCAGATCACGCGCTCGCCGGTCGTCGTGTTGCTCCAGAGGATGTCGGTCTGGCCGTTGTGGTTGAAGTCGCCGGTTCCGTCGATCTCCCAGTCGGTGGAGACCGTGCCGAGCGAGACGCTGGAGCCGAAGCTGGTGCCGTCCATCAGCCAGACAGAGCGGTTGCCGGTGCTGGTATCCGTCCAATACAGGTTCGACGCCGGCGGCACCGCCAGGAAACCGTAGGCGCCGATGGCGCCCACCAGCGGCGAGTCGAGCTCCGTGGACGTGGCGTCCTGCCCGTCGTCCGCAAACGCGTACAGGAGATGGAAGCCGAACTGCAGCGGCGCCAGCTCGCCGCTGTAGGTCTGGCCGGACTTTGAGGTGGAGGTCCACGGGGCCTGCCACGTGTCGGCCTGGAAGAAGACGTCGAGCGGCGCGGGTGCGGTCGGGCTGAACGTGCTGGCCGCGCTGAACGTGAAGGCGGGGGTCGCGCTGGTGGTCTGGTTTCCCGTGAGGGCGGTGATGGTCGTGGCCAGCGGGATCGCCTGCACCTTCTGGGGTGTGATCACGGCAATGGTGCCGTCACCGACGTCCTCGACGTAGACCTCGTTCGTCACCGGGTTGACCACGACGCCGTAGGGGTTCGCCTCCGTGTCCGCCAGGTTCACGGTGCTGGTGACGTTCGTGGCCCCATCGATCACCGTCACGGTCTGGTCGTCGTAGTTTGCGGCATAGATCATGTCCGTGGCCGGGTTCACCGCGATGGCATAGACATCGTTTCCAACGTTCACCGTGGCGGTCGCGGTGTTGGTGGTCCCGTTGATCACCGTGACGCTGCCGCCGGTGTCGTTCTCCTCGAGGTTGGCGACGTAGATCATGTTGGTCACCGGGTTCACCGCGATGTCGACGGGCCCATTTCCAACGTCCACCGTGGAGGTCGCATTCGTGGTCCCGTTGATCACCGTCACGGTGTTGTCGTCGAAATTGGCGACGTAGACCGTGTTGGTCACGGTATTCACCGCGACGGCGCTCGGGGCCATCCCGGCGGCCACGGTCTGGGTCGCGTTGGTGGCCCCGTCGATCACCGTCACGGCGGAAGCGCCCTGGCAGGCGACGTAGATCTGGTTGGTCACGGGATTGACCGCGATGGAATCGGGCTGGACCCCGGTCGTCACGGTGGTGGTCGCGTTGGTGGCCCCGTCGATCACCACGACGTCGGCGGCGTCGAGGTTGGCGACATAGACCTTGTTGGTCACCGGGTTCAGCGCGATGGCGATGGGCTCGGCGCTGCTCGTTCCGACCGTGACGGTCGCACTGGGAGCGTTGGTGGCCCCATTGATCACCGTCACGGTGCCGTCATTGAAGTTGGCGGCGTAGGCCATGTTGGTCACGGGATTCACGGCGATCGCGTCGGGTTCGCTACCCGCGGTCACGTTGGCCAGGACCGCGTTCGTGGCCCCGTTGATCACCGTCACGGTGTTGCTGCTGCCCTTGGAGTTGGCGACGTAGATCTCGTCGGTCACCGGGTTCACCGCGGCGGCGCTCGGGCCGATTCCCGCCGTGGTGATCAGGGCGACCGTGTTCTTGGAACCGTCGATCACGGACACGGTTCCGCCGCTGGTGTTGCCGACATAGATCGTGTCGGTGACCGGATTCACCGTGATGGGGCTGGCCCCGCTTCCCACGGCCACGGTGGACGTCGCATTCGTGGCTCCGTTGATCACCGTCACGTTGGCGCCCAGGGAGTCCGCGACATAGATCTGGTTGGTCACCGGGTCCACCGCGATGGCGCTGGGTCCGGTTCCCACGGCCACGGTGGAGGTGGCATTCGTGGCGCCGTTGATCACCGTCACGCTGTTGCTGCCGTTATTGACGACGTAGATCGTGTCGGTCACCGGGTTCACCGCGACGGCATCGGGATTGCTTCCCACCGCGACGGTCGAGGTCGCATTCGTGGCCCCGTTGATCACCGTCACGCTGGAGCCATTGTAGTTTGCGACATAGATCTTGTTGGTCACCGGGTCCACCGCGATGGCGCCGGGTCCGCTTCCCACGGTCACGGTGGCGGTCGCGTTGGTGGCCCCGTTGATCACCGTCACGCTGGAGCTATTGTAGTTTGCGACATAGATCGTGTTGGTCACCGTGTTCACCGCGACGGCATCGGGATTGGTTCCCACGGTCACGGTGGAGGTGGCATTCGTGGCGCCGTTGACCACGGTCACGCTGCTGCCGTTGTTATTGACGACGTAGATCTTGTTGGTCACCGGGTCCACCGCGACGGCATCGGGATCGCTTCCCACGGTCACGGAGGCGGTCGCGTTGGTGGCCCCATTTATCACCGTCACGCCGTCCCCGAGGGTATCGACGACGTAAATTGTGTCTGTCACCGGATTCACCGCGACGGCAAACGGTACGGATCCCGCGATGACGGTGGTGGCCACGTTCGTGGCCCCGTTGATCACCGAAACGGTGCTGCTGCTGGCATTGGTGACATAGATGGTGTTGGTCACCGGATTCACCGCGATGGCTTTGGGAGAAGATCCCACGGTCACGGTGGCGGTCACGATCTGCGCATGGGCGGTTGATCCGGCGATCGCTGCGTAAAGGAAAACGAGGGCTGCGAAAAACGAACAGCGGCGGAAAGGCACACCGCGAGCCGAACCTTCGGTTCTCGCGGGCTGCCGGCCGGGGTGGGGTTTGAAATGCATGGAGAAGACGAGATGCAACTGCGGAGGCGCAAGGGCAAGGTGCAAAAATCACGTAACCTCCCAACCTCTGATGCGTTTCCTAATAATTTGACGCACTGAGCCTTATGCTGCTCAGTGGGCATCCGGCGGGTTGCATTATGATCCAAGCGGATTAGGGAACCTCATAGACCTCGACGAGCGCCACGCCGGTGTCGCCGCTCGCCCCTGAAGCCACTGCGGTGTACGCACCTGGGGGAAGGGTGAGGAGCAGCGCCGAATCGTTGCTGGACGGGTTGGGCCACGCAAACGCACCCACCGTCGCAGCGGCCGCCGCTACCTGGGCGTTGCCGCCCCAGGCGTCGTTGGATCCGAGCGCGCCGGCGGGACCATTGAGCTGCAACTGCGGGTCGGGAAGGACACCGCTCACGCCAAAGGGGATGAGCGCGGGCCCCGAGGCCCGCACCAGCACGGTTTTCGACGTCGATCCGCCGATCACGAACCCGACAATCAGTACATTGGCGCCCGTGCCCACCTGGGTCCGGGCGGAAACGTTGGCCAGGCGCGGCGAGGCGGGCGTGTAGGAGCCGGCAGGGGTTGCGTCATAAACCTCGGCCAGCGCCACGCCGGTGTCCCCGCTGGCCCCGGAAATCTGCGCCGTATAGGAGCCGCCCGGCAGGGATTCCAGCAGAGCCGAGTCGTGACTCGAGGCGTTGGTCCACGCGAACGCCCCGACCTGGGCCGCGGTCGCGGCGACCTCGGCATTGCCTCCCCAGCCATTGTTTGTGGCCAGCACGCCGCCGGAGTTGTCGAGCTGCAGCTGGGGATCGGGAAGAACGCCGGCCACGCCGAAGGTCGCGAGCGCGGGGCCCGACGCCCGGAGGAGCAGGGGCTCCTCGCCCGACGTGTTGAGCCCTCCCACGACATAGCCTGCGATGAGCTGGCTCGCTCCCGTCCCCACCTGGGCGCGGCAGGAGATGTCGACAAGGCGGCCGGGGTCGGCGCTGTCCACCACGTCGAGCTCGGCCGGGCTGCTTGTCACGGAGCCCGCCGGGTTGGTGGCGACGCACGTGTAGCTTCCATCGTCCGCCGCCGTCGCCTCGCCGATGACGTACGTCGAACCGACGGCCCCCGGGATGGGCGTGCCGTTCAGGAACCACTGGTAGCTTATGGAGCCGCCCTGGCCCTGGGCCAGGGCGTTGAAGACGACGGTGCTGCCGCTCGCCATGGTCTGGGAGGACGGCTGCAGGCCGAAGGCCGGGGCAGTGCCGCCGCCGCCGGCGCTTCCCGTCACGAGGAACCCGTATGCCGTGATGGAGCCGACGAGCGGCGAATCGAGCTCGGCGGAGGTGGCATCCTGCCCGTCATCCGCGAAGGCGTACAGCATGTGGAATCCGGGCTGCAGGTTCGAAACCGTGCCGCTGGGGGAGGAGCCGGCGCCCGTCGCGACGGCCCAGGGACCCTGCCAGGTGTCCACCTGGAAAAAGACGTCCTGGGGCGCGGGCGCGACCGGGCTGAACGAGCTTTGGGCGCTGAACGTGAAGACGGGGGAGCCGCCGGCCGTCTGGTTTCCGGGGAGGGGGACGATGCTCGTGCCCAGCGGGACGACCTGTGCCTGCCGCTCGGCGATCACCGTCACGGTGTTGCTGGCGTAGTTGGAGACGTAGATGGTGTTTGTCGCGGGATCGACCGCCACGAAATTGGGCTGGGCACCGACGGGCACCGCGATGGGAGCCTCGGTGGCCCCGTCGATCACCGTCACCGTGCTGCTCCCCTCGTTGGCGACGTAGATCCTGTTGGTCACGGAGTTCACGGCGACGGCCTGGGGCATCGTCCCAGCGGCAACGGTGGACGTCGCAAGGCTGGCGCCATCTATCACGGTGACCGTGCCGCTGTCCGTGTTCGCGACATAGACCATGTTGCTGGCCGGATTGACCGCGATGGCAAAGGGGAGGGTTCCCGTCGCCACGGTGGCGGTCGCATTCGTGGCCCCATTGATCACGGTCACGCTGTTGCCCGATTCATTGGCGACGTAGACCGTGTTGGTCACCGGGTTCACCGCGATGGCGTTGGGGTTGGATCCCGCGGCCACGGTGGCGGTGGCGTTCGTGGCCCCGTCGATCACGGTCACGTCGTCGCTCGTCTCATTGGCGACATAGACCGTGTTCGTCGCCGGGTTCACCTCGATGGCAAGCGGCAGCATTCCCGCGGGCACGGTGGAGGTCGCATTTGTGGCGCCGTCGATCACCGTCACGCTGTTGCTGCCGGAGTTTGACACGTAGATCGTGTTCGTGACCGGGTTTACCGCGACGCCCGCCGGGGAGGTGCCCGCAGGCACCGTGGCGATCACCGCGTTGGTGGCGCCGTTGATCACCGTCACGTTGTTGCTCGATTCGTTGGCGACGTAGACCGTGTTGGTCGCCGGGTTGAGCGCGATCCCCCGCGGGCTGCCACCCGCGGCGATGGTGGTGGTGGCGTGTGTCGCCCCGTTGATCGCCGTCACGTCGTTGTCGCTGAAGTTGGCGACATAGGCGGTGCCGGTCACCGGGTTGACCGCCAGCGCGTTGGGGTCGTCGCCGGTGGGGACGGTGGCGGTGGCGTTTGTGGTGCCGTCGATCACCGTCACGGTATTGTCGCCGTTGTTGGCGGTGTAGGCCTTATTGGTCACCGGGTTAAGCGTGATGCCCGCGGGACCGGATCCGGCCGCCAGGGTGACGGTCGTGTTCGCGGCCCCGTCGATCACCGTCACGGTGCCGTCCCCGGAATTGGCGACGTAGATCAGGTTCGTCGCGGGGTTCGCCGCAACGGCGACGGGCTCCGAGCCCACGGCCACCGTGGTGAACGCGTTGGTGGCGCCGTCGATCACGGTCACGTTGTTGCTGTCGTTGTTGGTGACGTAGACCTGGTTCGTCACCGGGTTGACCGCGACCGCGCCCGGGCCGGATCCGGCGGGCACCGTGGAGGTCGCGTTTGTAAGCCCGTTGATCACGGTCACGCTGTTGCCGTACTCGTTGGCGACGTAGACCATGTTTGTCACCGGGTTCACCGCGATGGCATAGGGGAATTTTCCGGCGGCTACGGTGGTGACGGCGTTCGAGGCGCCGTCGATCACCGTCACGTCACCGCTGAACTCATTTGCGACATAGATCACGTTCGTCACGGGGTTCACCGCGATGGCGTTGGGAAGCGTTCCCACGGCCACCGTGGCGGTCGCCTTCGTCGCCCCGTCAATCACCGTGACGGTGTTGTCCCCGATGTTGGCGACATAGATCCTGTTGGTCACCGGGTTCACGGCCACCGCGATGGGTTGGACCCCTGCGGAAAAGTTGGTGGTCGCATGGGTGGCCCCGTCGATCACCGTGACATTGTTGCTGCCGTTGTTCGCGACGTAGACGGTGTTGGTGGCCGGATTCACCGCGATGCCCGCCGGGGCGGACCCGGCCGGAACGGTGGTGGTCGCATTGGTGGCCCCGTCGATCACCGTGACATCGTTGCTGCCGCTGTTCGCGACGTAGACGCTGTTGGTCACCGGGTTCACCACCAGGACGGCGGGGCCGGAGCCGACGGCCACGGTGGCGGTCGCGCTCTGCGCGCGGGCGGGTGCAGCCATTGCCGCGACCAGGAGCACGACCGCCGCAAGCGATGAAAGGCGGCGGAGGCCGGGGGGTCGGCCTTTCCTGAAAGTGGTCATGAGGTGCGGGTTTCCATCCAGGCGGGATTCCCATGACTCCCCGTTCCGACTGACGCATGGCGGACACATTTGTTCCAACCCCTTCCTGAGCCGGGTCCGCCAAGGGCGGCGGGTGGCACCGCGCACGGGAATGGAAGAGGGCTGGGCCCTATCGAGTTAGGTGCGCAGGGAGCCGCGGGAACGAGCGGGCGCACCTGCAACCTTGCTTGCCTAGGAAAAGCGTCCCGACAGCGCGGCGTGGACCTCTCGGATGAGGGATTCCGTTGTCGGCCAGTCGATGCAGGGGTCGGTTATCGACACGCCGCGGCGCAGCTTGCCCGGGGGCTGCGGAAACGGCTGGCTTCCCGCGAGGAGGTTGCTCTCGACCATGGCGCCCATGATCGAGGTGTTGCCCGCGGCGATCTGGGCGATCAGCGCGCGCATCACCTCGGGCTGGCGCTCGGGCTTCTTGGAGGAGTTGTCATGCGAGCAGTCGACCAGGATGGACTTGATGAGTCCCGCCGCCTGGAGCTGCTGCTCCGTCCTGGCGATGTCGGCCCGGGAATAATTCGGGCCGGAGGAGCCGCCCCTGAGCACGATGTGGCAGTTGGGGTTGCCCGCCGTCACGACGGCGGAGGCGGCGCCCCCGATGTTGATGCCAAGGAAGGTCTGCGGCTGCGACGCGGCGCGGATGGCATTGATCGCCGTTTGCACGGAACCGTCCGTCCCGTTCTTGATCCCGATCGGCATCGACAGCCCCGACGCCATCTGGCGGTGGGTCTGCGACTCGGCCGTGCGCGCCCCGATCGCCGACCAGCAGATCAGGTCGGCGATGTACTGGGGCGTGATCGGGTCCAGCAGCTCCGTCGCCGTGGGCAGCCCGAGGTCGAGGACATCACGCAGGAAGCTCCGGGCCATCCGGAGCCCGGCCGCGATGTCGTTCGAGCCGTCGAGGCGCGGGTCCATGATCAGGCCCTTCCATCCCACCGTCGTCCTCGGCTTCTCAAAATAGACGCGCATGACGATCATCACGCGGTCGGAGACCTCCCGCGAGAGCGCCGTCAGCTTTCCCGCATACTCGCGTCCCGCGTCCACGTCGTGGATGGAGCAGGGACCCACGATCATGAGCAGGCGCCTGTCGTCGGTGAAGATGAGCCGGTGTATGTCCTGGCGCGAACGCGTGACGAAGTCGGCCTGCGCATCGCTCTTCGGAACCTCGGCAATCAGCGCCGCGGGGGAGGGAAGCGGCCTTGTCTCGACGACATTGATGTCGGACGTTCTTTGCATGGACTCCCGTGAAGAAGCCCGCATCGGTGCCCGCCGCAAGGGATTTTGGCGTCCCGGGGCGCGGTCGTTGGCAAATCTGGGCAAAAAAAGTGGCGGGCCGCCTACCCCTAGGCGGCCCGCCTTTGCTTTCTTAGTTACCCCAAAACTCCCGCTAGGCGGGAGAAGTGAAAAATTACAATGCACACAAGTAACCGGTTTGCGGTAGTCGTCAAGGCAGTCGTGCAATCATTTTCATCATTGTAACTCAAACATTTCATATGCAACATTTTAAATATGGATAATTTCCACGGGTCCGCCCTCGCATTTCCATTCGTCCCCGCGTGTCTTTTGCGGGTGAGCGGTGCGGACGCGGCGGCCTTTCTGCAGGGCCAGTTCTCGAACGACCTGGGCGGGATCGAGCCCGGCGGGTCCGTCTACGGACTCTGGCTGGACCGGAAGGGCCGTGTCATCGCCGACAGCCATGTCATCCGGGCCGGGAAGGACGGGGGATTCTGGGTCGCCAGCGTCTTGTCCCCCGCGGCGGTCGTGGCGCGCCGCCTCGGGGATTTCATCATCGCCGACGACGTGGAGATCGAGGACACCACCGCCGGCTGGCGCGGCCTCTCGCTCATCGGCGCCGGCACGGGCGCTTGGCTGAAGCGGGATCCGCGGGCGGGCTTCTTTTTCCCCGGGCGCAGGGCCGCGGCGGAAAACTGGGAATGGCTGCATCCGGCGGGCGACTCGGAATCCGCGGGCGCCGCGGCGTCCTGGGCCCGCATGGCGGAGCCGGCAGACGTCGAGCGCCTGCGGATCGCGGCGTGCATCCCCGCGATCCCGGCCGATATCGGGCCGGCGGACCTTCCCAACGAGGGCGGCCTCGAGGTCCAGGCCATCTCGTATTCAAAGGGATGTTACCTCGGCCAGGAGGTGATGGCCCGGCTCAAGTCCACGGGGCGCGTCCGCCGGGCGCTCGTGCGCGTCAGGGGAGGCGGGGCCGCTCCAACGCTGCCCGCGGCCCTCTGGAACGGCGACCGCAGGGAGGGCGAGCTGCGCTCGGCCGTATCCGTGGCCGGCGGACGGGGCTATGAGGGCCTCGCCCTCGTTTCCACGGCCGCCGCGAAGGGCGGGGGAGCCCTTTCGCTCGCCCCGGGCGGGCCGCCGTCGGTCGAGGCGGTGTTAAATTCCTGACAATGCGCCGGCTGGGTCGGAATGCGTTTGACCGCGCCTATTCGAGCCCATTGCCTCGCGGCAAGCTCCCCCATGAACAAGGCCGAACTGGTGAATGAGGTTCATCGATTGCTCGGCGACGGCACCTCGAAGGCCGCGGCCGAACGCGCGGCGGATTCCGTGCTGCAGGCGATCAGGCGGGGGCTCAAGCGGGACGCGGAGGTGCACCTGGTCGGCTTCGGGACATTCACGGTGGCTCAGCGCACCGCGAGAAAGGGCTTCAATCCGCACACGCGGCAGCCGATGAAGATCCCCGCGATGAAGCTCATCCGCTTCAAGGCGGGATCAAGCCTTCGCACCCTTCGCTGAGGCGATGACGGACACGCTCATCGAGAGGTTTCGCGCCATTCACGGGCGCGCCCCCGAGATCGTCTCGCGGGCTCCGGGCCGGATCGAATTCATCGGAAATCACACGGACTACAACGGCGGCCCCGTGCTGGGGGCCGCCATCGACCGGAGCGTCTGGGTCGGCCTCGCGCGGCGCCCGGACGGCAGGCGCAGGTTCGCAAGCGACGCCCACTCCGGGCCGGTCGACCTCGCGTCGGACGCGTTTGAGCGGGCCACCGGCACGCAGTCGTGGGTGAACTATCCCCTCGGGGTCCTGGTCGCGATGCGCGACTCCGGGATCGGAATACCGGCGGGTTTCGACTACATGGCCCTTTCGAACCTGCCGGCGGGCGCGGGCCTGAGCAGCAGCGCCGCCATCGAGCTCTCCTCCTGCATCGCCTTCCTCGAGGCGGCCGGCCAGAGCGTCCCGCGCGAGGTCCTCGTGGCGCTCGGCAAGCGCGCGGAGAACGAGTTCGTGGGCATTCCCTGCGGGATCCTGGACCAGGGCGTGTCCGGATTCGGGAAGCGGGACCACCTGGTCCACATCGACTGCCGGGGCCCGACCTTCACGACCGTGCCCCTGCCGGCGGGATCCAACTTCTGGGTGTTCAACACGCATGTGAGGCACGCGCTCGTCGACGGCCTCTATGCCGAGAGGCACCGCGAGTGTATGGAGGCGGCCCGCGTGATCGGGGTCCCGCTCCTTGTCGATGCCACGCCCGCGATGCTCGCGGCTGCCGAGACAAGGCTGTCCCGGTCGGCCTACAAGCGCGCGCGGCACGTGGTCGACGAGATCGCGCGCGTGGAGCAGGCTGTCGCGGCCCTGCTCGCGGGCGACCTTGCGGCCGTCGGCAAGCTCCTCTTCGCGTCCCACCGGAGCTCCCGCACCTGGTTCGAGAACAGCAGCCCCGAGCTCGATTTTCTGGTCGAGAGCCTTGAGCCGGAGAAGGGCGTGTACGGCGCGCGGCTCACGGGGGGAGGGTTCGGCGGGGCCGTGATGGCGCTCGCGTCCGAAGCCTTCGGAGAAGAGGGGGTCGGGCGGGTCGCCGAGGCCTACCTCGCGCGCTTCGGCGCGAGGCCCGACGTGCTCCATGCGCGGGCGGACGACGGCGCGGCTCTCATTTCAAGAGGGCCGTGAGCTCGGCGAACCAGGCGTCGACCCAGCCCCGGACGAAAAGGAAGTAAACCGCCCCGGCGATCGCCAGCATCGGCCCGAAGGGGACGTGCACGCCGAGGCCGATGTCCGCCGGGACCCCCTCCGGGGTCTCGGCACGTGGCGCGCCGGAGGAACGCGTGCCGGCGGCCTTCTGCCATGCGACGGCGGCCCCGATCCAGACCGTCCCGAAGGCGGCGCCCCCGAAGATCGAGAACAGGGCGCCGTGCCAGCCGCAGAACGCGCCGATGGCGCCCACGAATTTGACGTCCCCGAAGCCCATCGCCTCCTTCTTTAGGAGGGCCTCGGCGACGAGCGCTATCCAGAGCACGATGCCGGACCCCGCCACAAGCCCCACGAGGGACTCCGAGACCGAGCGCACGCTGTCCAGCGCGAACACCCCGCTGTGCTGCCCGTGCAGCGAGGGAACCAGCGCCGACAGGATGACGCCCTCGATCGCAAGCCCGATCGTGAATCCGTCGGGAATGATCATGTGGTCGAGATCGATGAACATCCCGCAGATCAGCGATCCGATGAACACCCAGCCGCACACCGCCGGCCCGGGCGGAAGGCGCAGCCAGCATGCGAGGAAGAGCGCGGCGGTCAGCAGCTCGACCATGGGGTAGCGCGGCGAAAAAGGGCGGCCGCAGCAGCGCGCATGGCCGCGAAGGATCAGCCATGACAGGACGGGGATGTTGTCGTACCAGGCGATCGGGGCGCCGCAGGCGCAGGTCGATCCCGGCCGCACGATCGATTTTCCCGCCGGCACCCGGTAGATCACGACGTTCAGGAAGCTGCCGATGCAGGCGCCGAAGCTGAAGACCATCGTGGGAAAGAACCACGGCAACGCGGCCCCCACCTCGGCAAAGTTGCGAATCATGTCTGCCAGTCTGAATCGGATGCGGCTCAGTAGCCAAGTGCCTTCGCCGCCGCGGCCCGCATGGCCGGCGCCGTCCTCGACGCGGGGATCCCGGTCCAAATCTCAAGCGCCTTTGCCCCCTGGTGGACGAGCATGCCGAGGCCGTTCGCGTGGGGCAGGCCGAGCTCCTGCGCCTGCGCGAGAAGCCGCGTCCGCGGAGGGTTGTAGATCATGTCATACACGGCGCCGACGCCGGGGAATCCGCCCAGGTCGGCGGGCGGCGGGTCGTCGGCACGGAGCCCCGCGCTCGTCGCGTTGATGACAATGGCTCCCGCCGGGCGCCCGGCAGCCGACCCGCCGGCATCCAGCGCGCGGACCGGCGTTCCGCCGGCGAGCGGCGCGAGGTGCGCCAGGAGTGAATCCAGGTTGGACCTCGTGCGGTTCATGACCCAGAGGGCCGCGCAACCCGCCCGCAGGCATTCGACGGCGGCGGCGCGCGCCGCGCCGCCCGCCCCGAGCAGCACGACGGTGGCGCCCCGGAGCCCGAGGCCGAGGTCCCCGAGGATGCCGGCCGCGAGCCCGTAGCCGTCCGTGTTGAGGCCCCGCCATCCCGATCCGGCGCTTGCGAGCGTGTTCACCGCGCCCGCCTCGCGCGCGGCGGGATCGAGCTCCGACACCAGCCCCACCGCGAGCACCTTGTGCGGCACCGTGAGGTTGACGCCCCTGAAGCCGCGCTCCCGCATCAGGCCGAGCGCCGCGGGCAGCATGCCCGGCTCGACGTCAAACGGGAAATACCGCCATCCGGCGAAGCGGGTATCGTCCCGCGCCAGGCCGTCCAGCGCCGCGTTGTGCATCTGAGGGCTCACCGAGTGGCCTATGGGATGGCCGATCACGGCGAGCCCGGTGCCGGCATGCGGCCAGCGCTCCAGGTCGGACAGCGTCAGAGCGGGATTCAGGGCTGCAGGTACCGCTCGTGCGTCGCCTCGAATTCGTCTGCGAATTCCGAGAAGATCTGCGCGCGGGCCAGGTCGCTCGCGGCCGAGTAGTGATTCGCAAGATTGCGGCAGCTGCGGCAGAGCACCTCGCGGATCGTGGTGGGCGCAAGATCGGAGGGCTTGGGAGAGATGTGGTTCGAGCGAAGCAGCGCAAACACCTCGTCCGCGTCCCTGAAGAGGCCCTGGTCGAAGGGATCGATGAAGAACGGCACCTCGTCGGCGTAGCAGCCGACCACGAAATGCCCCGGAAGCCCCACGGGCTCGAGCGGCAGGCCCAGCCTTTCCCCCACGAGAAGGTAGAGTACGCTGAGCGAGATCGGGATGCCTTTCCTGCGCATGAGCACCTGGTCGATGAAGCTGTTCATCGGGTCGGTGAACTGCTCGACGTTTCCGCGGAATCCCCATTCGTGGAAGAGCACGCGGTTGATGACGCGGCATTTCTCGCGGTTCGTCGAGGGCTCTGAGATGAGCTCGCGGCAGCGGGCCGCCATCTCGTCGAAGCCGGCGCGGCATCCGCTCACGTCGAGGTTCGGCGTCACCGTCCGGGCGAGGAGGAGGGCGCCCGTCTCCAGCTCGTAGTTGAGCGAGCGGATGAATGTGCGGAACTCGGTGACCGGGTCGGTCAGCTTGAGCTCGTCGATGAACCACGCCGCATGGCGCGCGAGGACGCGGTTCGAGCTGTGGGCTATCTCCTGGAGGAGCTCGGCCGCCGCCGTGCCATGGACGGAGAAGCGCGCCAGGAGGGCGCGGCGCACGAGGGGACTAGGATCGTCGAGGAGGCTGAGCAGCGCCTCTTTCTCGGCTGAACGCAGTGATTCCGTATCCACGCCCAAAATTGGAAGCCGCTTTGGCGCGGCGTGGCAATACAGGAACATAAAAAAAGGACGCTTATTACGCTGGACATTGCCCGCAACACGTCACGCGCGCTCCCCAAAGAGGGCCGTGCCGACGCGCACCAGGGTGCTTCCCTCGGCGATCGCGGCCTCCAGGTCGCCGCTCATCCCCATCGAAAGCTCGCGCAGGCGGGCCCCCGTGGCGGACGCGAGGCGGTCCCTGATCTCCCGCAGGCGGGCGAACGTCCGCCGGGCGACGGCGGGATCGGGGGAGAGCGGGGCAATGGCCATCAGGCCCTCCACGCGCAGGTTCTTGCGCCCGAGGGCGACCTCGAGCAGCCGCTCGGCCCCGTCCGGCTCCACCCCCGACTTCGCCGGGTCTAGCCCCGCGTTCACCTGGAGCAGGACGGCCTGGGACTTGCCCTGCTCCTCGGCGGCCCGGTCCAGGATCTCAAGGAGCCTCGCGCTGTCGACGCTCTGGATGCGCTCATAGTGCCGCACGGCCAGCCGGGCCTTGTTGGACTGGAGGTGCCCGATCAGCTCCCACGCGACCGGGGCCGCCGTCTGGGCGCGCTTCTCGATCCCCTCCTGCACGCGGTTTTCGCCGACGGCCCTCAGGCCGTAGCGCGCCGCCATCTCCACGGCGGCGGCGGGCTGGGACTTCGTGACGGCCAGGAGCTCGACCTCGCCCCCATTGCGCCCGGCGCGCGCGCAGGCCTCGGCGATCCTGGCCCGGACGGCGTCGGCGCGGCGCTTGAACTCCTCGTAGTCGGGGGGCATCGGGGTCGTTGGATGGGCGACTTCGTGGTTTACCCGACTGGGGCAAGCCTGCACGCTCAAGTCAACAACCGGGGCCCATCATGCAAATTGAAAACTTCAAAATCTTTGCGGACCTCGTGGAAACCAAGAGCTTCTCCAAGTCCGCGAAGCTTAACAGCATCACCCAGTCCGCGGTCAGCCAGCAGGCCCGGGCGATGGAGCGGCACTTCAAGGCGCTGCTGGTCGACCGCAGCCAGAAGCAGTTCCAGCTGACGCGCGAGGGACAGCGGGTCTACGAGTCGGCGAAGGAGATCCTCCACGCCTACGAGATGCTCCTCTCGGAGCTCCAGGAGATGAAGAAGGTCGTGAGCGGCACCATAAGGATTTCGACGATCTACTCGATCGGGCTCCACGAGCTCCCCCCCTACATCAAGCGGTTCCTCCACGACTTTCCGTCGGTCAACGTGCGCATCGAGTACCGCCGCTCCAACCTCGTATACGAGGATATCCTGCACAACAGCGTCGACTTCGGGCTCGTGGCCTTCCCGGCGAAGGTCCGCCAGATCGAGATGCTCCCCTTTCGCGACGACCATCTCATCGTCATCTGCCATCCCCAGCACGCGCTCGCCAAGCGCGGCGAGGTCACGGTGTCCGACCTCGCCGGCCAGAAGTTCATAGGTTTCGACCCCGACATACCGACCCGGAAGGCCGTCGACCAGATCTTCCGCGACAACCACCTCCAGATCGAGCCGGTCATGGAATTCGACAACATCGAGACCGTTAAGCGGGCCGTGGAGGTCGATCACGGGATCGCCATCGTGCCGCAGGCCACGGTCGTCCAGGAGGCGCGGCAGGGGACGCTCGCCGTCCTCAGGTTCAAGGGCGGGGATTTCACCCGGCCGCTCGCCATCCTCCACCGGAAGGGCCGGGTCTTCACCCCGGCCATGAAGAAGTTCATAGACACGCTCGGCCTCGATCTTCCGGACGCGCGCGGGGCCTGAGTTGCGAACACCGGCTCCCTGTGCCACCGTTTTTGCGGCCCCAAACGCCGCCTTTTCCACGATGAAAACCGCCCTGCTTTTCGCCGCCGCCCTCATCCTTGCGCCCGCCACGGGCGCGCTCCTGCGCGCGGAGCCCGTCCCGCCCGTTCCCGCGCCCCCCTGGAAGCTCAAGGATGTGGACGGCAAGGTCGTCACCTCCGACCAGTTCAAGGGGAAGGTCGTGGTCCTCGATTTCTGGGCCACGTGGTGTCCCCCCTGCAAGGGCGAGATCCCCGGTTACGTGGAACTGCAGAAGAAATACGCCGCGGACGGACTGGTCTTTGTCGGCGTCTCGGTGGACGAGGACGGCCCGGAGGTCGTCAAGAAGTTCATGAAGGATCACTCGGTCAACTACCCGATCGTGATGTTCAACGAGGACATCCTGAACGCGTACGGCCCCATCGAGGCGTATCCCACCACCTTCATCATCGATCGCGAAGGGATGATCCGGGACAAGAAGCTGGGCGCCAGGCCCGTCGCGGAATACGAGAAGGAGATCCTGGCGGTCCTCAAGCCGCCCGGCGCCTGACCAGGCGCGGGGCTGGCGATAACCCCTTAACGCCAGCCCCGCTATTGGTCTGTCCGGCTTAAAGCCGGCTTCACGCTATCCAATATCCCGCTTTTCGCAGGAATGACCCCTGAGTAGCATCGCCCGTGCCAGCCCTCAGTCCCTGGCGAACTGGAGGGAACCGCCGAGCTCGTCCGCGATGACCCGGTCGCTCCGGCAGCGCGGCATCTTGTGCTGGCCGCCCCATTTGCCGCTGTAGCGCATCCAGTGCTCAAAGACCCCGGGCATGACGAGCCTGACGAAGGGATCCTCGAGGGTGCCCGCCTCGCGCCTCGACGCGTAATCGCTGTTCAGCTTCCTGAGCTCCACGTCGAGCTCCGCCGCCATGAACGGCCCGGTGGGCGTCGTCAGGGTGCCCGGCTTGAGCTCGATCCACCATTCGTGGCGCCCGCGGACGCGGTTGGTGTTCGTCGACGCCCCGTGCTTCGGCGCGACGTGGAAATTCATGACGGTCCAGCCGTTGCGTCGGCACACGGCCACGAGCGAATCGGTGATCTCCTTCTCGAGGACATGCTCGCCGAAAGCGTTCAGCTGGAGCTTCGTCTTGCCCACGTACACGAGGCGCGGGGGCTCCGTCGAGAGGAAGCGGACGACGTCGCCGACAAGGTAGCGCGCCAGTCCGGAGGGCGTCGTGATGACCAGGGCATAGTTGACTCCGGTCCGCACCCCCGAGATGGGGACCGTCCTTGAGCTCACCGAGATGAGTCGGCCCTCGTCGAATTCCGACATCGGGAGGAACTCGAAGAAGACGCCGGCGTCCGCCATGAGCCGCAACCCGGAGGCGGAGTCCGCGTCCTGGGCCGCGATGAAGGCCTCGGACGAGGGATAGACCTCGTGAAAGTTGACGGTCGGACCGAGCGCCGTCCGCAGGTCGTCCAGGTAGGGGGCGATCGGCATGCCGCTGTGGACGAAGCATTCGAGATTGGGCCAGATTCCCTGGAGGTGCATCACGCGGGCCTTGCCGTGCGTCGCGCTCGAGCGGATCGACTCGGCGAGGATGAGCACCCAGGGCGGCATGCCGGCGAGGAGCGAGATGTCGACGGTGGACGTGCGCTGCGTGATCGCGGCGATCTTCTCCTGCCAGTCGGGGATCTGCGCGATCTCCGGCCCGGGCTCGTAGAAATGCTTCTCCGCCCACTTGGGAAGGTTGAGCGCCTCGATGCCGCTCAGCTCCCCCGCGTAGGCCTCGAACGGCTCGGACTCGGGTATGGGAACGAGGGTGGTCGAGCCTCCCAGGTAAAGGTGTCGGGCCCGGAACACGCCGCCATGGCCGACACGCGCCGTGTACCAGAGCATCGAGTCGAGCGCCGAGCGCCTGAAGTGATCGAGCATCGCCTCGGTCACGGGGATATACCTCGGGCTTCCGGTCGTGGTCCCGGCGGTCGTGGCGTAGATCTGGCACAGCCCCGGCCAGAGCACGTCCTGCGCGCCCAGCTTCATCTGCTCGATGTGCGGCACGAGGTCCTCGTATTTCTGGATCGGCACCCTCCTCTTGAAGAGGTCGTAGCGCATCCGGGGCTCGATGCCCGCCTGCTTCCACACGGAGCCCAGCGCGAGCTTCTGCGTGAGATGCATGAATATCCGGTCCTGCGCGGCCTCGACGCTCTTGGCGCGCTTCAAGCGCATCGCCGCCCGAGCCGTGAGCAGGCTCGCGCCGAATGTCATTATGCTTTTGGGGACGACTGCCATTCCTTTGTCCTTGGGGCGAAGAGGGGACGATCCGGCCGTCGCCCGCGGCAAGCGAATTAGGGCGGGGGGCCGAAAACTTACCGGGTTTTAACTCATTCTGGCCCGCGGCCATGCGTGTGCGCGGGCCTGACGGGGCTGGCGGTCGGCGCGCGGGGGCGATTGGATCCACGCCGCGTCGCCGCCTGCATGACCTTTCCCGAAATCCTCCTTGAGGACGATCTCCTCGTCGCCTTTGACAAGCCGGGCGGCCTGCCCGTGGTTTCCGACCGGCGGGGAAGGGCGGAGGCGTCCCTCATGGACCTTGTCCACGACCGCTTTGGCGGGCAGGTCGCCAACGTCCACCGCCTGGATGCCGAGGCGAGCGGCGTCGTCCTGTGCGCAAAGACCAAGGCCGCCCTGGACTTCCTCAGCGGCCAGTTCCAGTCGAAGACCGCCCAGAGGACCTACTGCGCGCTGGTCGCGCTCCTGCCCCCCGAGCGCCTGGCGAACGCCGCCGCCCCGGTGAGGGAGGCCGGGGCGGCGCTGCCGGCGGAATTCTCGGTGGACCTGCCCCTAGGGGAGGACGAGCGCATTCCGGGGCGGATGCGGGTGTTCCGGAACCGGGGGGGCAAGCCCAGCGTCACGGACTTCAGGGTCGTCGAGGCATTCGGCCGGTTCGCCCGCGTCGAATGCCGGCCCGTCACGGGGCGCACGCACCAGATCCGGATCCATCTCGCCTCCGCGGGCGCCCCGGTCCTCAACGACGCGCTCTACGGCGACCCCGGCTCGGTGCTCCTTCTTTCCGGACTGAAGCGGCACTACAAGGGCCGGGAGGCCGAGCGGCCGCTCATAACAAGGCTGGCGCTCCACGCGTCCTCCCTCGGATTCATCCATCCGGGCCGCAGGGAGCCGACGCTCGTGGCCGCGCCGCTTCCGCGTGAATTCGAGGTCGCCCTGAAGTACCTGCGCCGGTTCGCGGCGCCGGGCTGACGGCCCGGCGGAGGGTTCAGGGAATCGGATGCTTGGGGGGCGGAGCGGCGTCCGTCTGCGACACCACGACGACCCTGCGGAAATGAACCTCGCGGAGCACGGGCAGCGCGAGCAGGTAGACGACCGCCATCCAGAAGGGCGCGATGATCGCCCATACGGCGATGGCGTGCAGGGCGGTCATGCCGAATTTCTCGAAGAACTCCCCGGGATCGTCCCAGAGCATGTGGTTCATCATCCTGATGCCGACATGGGAGTAGGGTATGTTGAAGAGCAGGTCCCCCAGCCTGACCATGCCGTAGATCACCGGGAGATGAAGGGGCGTGCAGAGGGCATTGACGATCTGGATGATCGGCTGGTTGAGCCGGAGCGCGACCCCGACGATGAGGCAGAGGATGGTGGTGGTGCCCAGGATCGGGAAAAGGGCGAAGGCGCTTCCGACCGCGAGGGTGAGCGCAATCTTCTCGGGGGTGATGCCTTGGGTGAGCTGGACCGCGATCGGGTCGATCACATGGCGCTGCCACGAGGTGCGCGATGGCGCGACCGGGGCGGGGTTGGGGGGTTCAGTCAACAAGCGAAAACGATACTCCAGATCGGCGAAAGGCTCAAGCAGCGTTATGCCTGGAGATCCTGCCGCGGGCCCTGGGCGAGCCCGCTCACGTCCCCGTGGACAACGGGGCCGTCCGCCCGCCTCGAGCCGAGCGGATGGGCCGCGGCGACCGACTCCTGGTGGTCCAGGCGCTCGCCCTCGGCGAGCACCGAGGCCGGGACGGGCTTGAGGCCCCAGATGAGGCCGGTCCACGAGAGGCACTTCAGCAAATAGTAGGTGATGTCGATCTCCCACCAATAGAAGCCGTTCCGGGTGGCGCTCTGGTAGCGGTGGTGGTTGTTGTGCCATCCCTCGCCGAGCGTGATGATCGCAAGGACAAAGCTGTTGCGCGAATCGTCCTCGATCTTGTAGCGCCGGCGCCCCATCAGGTGCGCCATCGAGTTGATGCAGGACGTGCCGTGGAAAAGGGCGGTCGTGCTGATGAAGAATCCCCACACGAGCATCTGCCAGCGATTGGTGCCGAGCCCTGGGGCGTGGACCTCCAGGAACGCCCCAAGGCCCCAGATCGCGAGCGCGAACGCAATGGGGACGACGGCGTCGAAGCGGTTCAGGAAGACCAGCTCCGGGTAGCGATCGAGGTCGCGGACCTTCGAGTAGTCCGTCGGGAAGTTGCGCCGGCTGGTGATCCAGCCGATGTGCGACCACCAGAACCCGTGGACATGCGGCGAATGGGCGTCCTCCTTCTCGTCGGAATGCTGGTGGTGGTGGCGATGATGGTAGGCCCACCAGAGCGGCCCCCGCTGGACGGTGGTTCCGCCGAGCAGGGCGAGGACGAACTGCATCGGGCGCGAGGTGCTGTAGGTCTTGTGCGAGAAGTACCGGTGGTAGACTCCGGTGACCGCGGCCATGCGTGTGAAATACAGGGCGACCGCGGTCCACACGGCGACCGGGCTGGCACCCGTCCAGATGACCCCCAGGCATCCCAGATGCAGGATTATGAAGGGGATGCAGCGGGTCCAGTCGACCCTGTCGGGCTCGTTTCGCATGGCCGCGGCCCCCCCGGGGGCATGGTCGGCGTCGATCCATTGAATGACAGCTGACAAGGTGCTTCTAAGGCGGGTCGGCATGGGACGCGTTCTCAAGGATATAAACGATCCAGCAGACGCGTCCGATGCGCGCTCGGCAAGTGCGGTTTCTACGAATCACGGAAATCATTCGACGCTAGACCATAACGGCGCGCCAAACCTCGCGGCGCCCATGGAATGCGAAAATAAAAGGGCGCCCCCGCGAACGGGGGCGCCCTTTGTTGTTTTCTGTGGGATACCCGTCGTCGTCAGTTCAGCGCGAACGCGCTGGCGGGCTTGGTCGCGACGATGCGGACCGGCAGGATGACCTTCGTCGCCACCGGGGCACCGTTCTGCAGCGCGGGCGTGAACCTCCACTGCTTCAGCGCGTCCACCACGGCGGCCGCGAGGTCGCGGTCCGTTGCGGACTTGATGGTGAAGTCCGAGGTGTGGCCCGTCGTGTCGACGACGAACTCCACCTGGACGGACTTGCCCACGTCGTAACCGCCGACGTCCGGTGAGACGACGGTGATCGGCACGGGTATGCCGGGACCCGTCCTGCACGAGTCAATGTAGGATTGCTCGAGCGACTTCGCCGAGGCGGCGAAGGGCAGGAGCGCTCCCAGACCGAGCAGGAGGGCTAGCTTGTTTGTGTTTTTCATGGCTTTCTTTCAAACTCCGCTTGAAGCGGAGAGTTTTGTTTTCTGGCTTATGGTTAAGCGCCCCGTCGCCGCCGATGCGGATGCACCGGCGGAATCAGGGGCGTTTTGACCGCGGGACGCCGTGAAGCGCCCGCGGCCAAAAGTGTCGTCCTGGGGTAACCCAAGCCTGAATGGAGGGCGCGCCGCCCGCGGGGGGCGCACTCCGGAGCCTTGTTTATCCCGCCGGAAGGGGCCGGCCGGGACTCAGATCAAAGAACTTTTTAGGGAGTTCCTTGAAAGCAAAATGGAGGCGATGAATACAGACGGTAGTAAGCTAGTCTTGTTCCAAGGTATCCATGGAAATGGCCCAAAAACGTAAAAAGTAACACGTTTGACACACGAGCCCAGGGACTTACGGAAAAAGCGCCCCTTGTCTGGAAAAAGCGGCCGCCGACCGGGTCGGGGTGCTTTTTGGCCCGATTCGGACCTATTGGACCTTCTTTAGGATGATATCGCCGTTGAGGGTGGACGCCTGGATCTCGGCACCTCCCCCGTTCAGCGTTCCCGAGACGATCTTTCCGCCGGTCATCGGGGGCAGCGGGGGACTCGGCGTGTTCGGCGGCATGACGCCGGCGAGCTCGATCCGGGCCTCCGCCATCCCCTCCTTCACCGCCTCGGCGGCCTCGTGGGCGGCGATGGCCGCGTCGGCCGCGGCCTCGCGGATGGAATCCCTCACCTCGGCGTGCCAGTCGCTGTCGGCCTCGGCGCTGTCCTCGGACTCCGCCACCGGCGCGGCGTTGGAGGCCGCCTGCGGATCCTTTTCCTTTGAGTCGGCCTTCAGCGCCTTCCTCGGCGAATGCCGCAGGATCTCGGTCCGCGTGACGAGGGCCTTGTCGTCGAAATCCGTGAGGATCACGCCGCGGTGGGTGCGGAACCGGATCGCGGCCTTCGCGTCCGCCGGCACCCGGATCGTGACGCGGCCATTCATCGACGAGAACGACAGCGGCCGCGTTTGTGCGAGGGATTTGACGGCCACCATGATGTCGCCGTTCATCGTCTCGACCAGCGCCCCTCCCGAGACGTCGCCGAGCTTGACGTCCCCGTTGATCGTGCGGACGTCGATGTCGCCCGAGACCCCCGTGCACGCGAAGTCCCCGTGGGTGGAACTGGCGACGACGACCGACGTGTCGCGCGGCACGGTGATGTCGAAATCAACCGGCGCCCCCGAGGATCCGTCGGCCCCGTACTCAAGCGAGGCGACATTGCCCTTCTCGGAGAGGACGTAGCTCGCCGAGGCGGAGAGGACGCGCATCCCGTCCTTGCGGGGGGCGGAGTTCGCAGGCGCCGTGTCGGAGGTCACCGAGATGGCCTTCACGTCCGCCCCGTGGACGGACACCTGGCCGTGCCAGACGCGGATCCTGAGCGTGCCGGGCTTCGACGGGTCGGAGAACGCGATGCTGGACGACGAGTCGTCGGCGCGCGCGGGGCCGCTGAATGCCAGCGCCAGCGCGGCCGCGAGGAGGAGCGTGGAATGGAATGGTAGGGTCTTCATGGTAAAGGGGGCCGTGGGGGGATGGCGGCTTCAGAGCTGGTCGAGCGCGCGGCGCGCGGATTCGCGGACGTCGGCGTCCGCCTGGTCGTTCGCGGCGAGCTTGCGGAGCTCGGGGGCGGCCCCGTGCTCCCGGGCGGCGACGAGGAAGTCGATCATGGCGACCTGGACCAGGGGGTTGGACTCGCGCGGCAGGCACGCGAGGACGCTGGCGCGCACGACGTCCTGGTCGGCGTGCAGGTAGAGGGCGTTGAGCGCGTTCAGCCTGACGTTCACGCTCGTGTCGAAGGCCATCGAGTTGATCAGGCCGTCGATCACCCGCTCGTCGGGCTTGCTGGCCGTGGCGGCCGTGAGGACAGTCTCCAGGCGGTCGCCCGTCGCGCGTTTCTGCAGCACGGACTGCTCGAACAGCTGGCCCATCGTGTCGACCTTGGTGCGCAGCTCGGCGAGCTGGCGCTGGGTGGCCGCGCGCTCGCCCACCGTGAAGCCGAGCGCGACCAGGGCGCACGCGCCCAGCGACTGCAGGAGAAGGGTCGCCCACGGGTGCCGGCGCCTCGGGCGCGGGGCGGCGGCCTCCCGGATCGCCGTGGCCCAGCCCGAGTGGCGCCGGAGCGTGAGCTTCTCGGTCTCGATGTCGCCCATCACGCGGGCGCGCAGCCGGTGGGACGGCGCGACCGAGGGAAGCGCGTCGAGCGCCGCGAGGGTGCGCCTCAGCGAGTCGAACTCGCGGCGGCAGCCGGGGCAGCCGGCGATGTGCTCGCGCATCGAGGCGGCGGTTTGCGCGTCGAGCTTCTCGTCGGCGAGCTCGGCCATGCGGTCCAGGCACGATTGGCAGTTCATGTGAGGGGCTCCTTTTGGATTCGAAAATAGTGGTCGCGAAGCGCGCGCATCGCCCGGTGCGCGCGGACGCGGGCCGCGCCGACCGAGCACTCGAGGATGCCGGCGACCTCGGCGAACGAGAGCTCCTGCAGCCGGGACAGCAGGAGGACCTCGCGGTCGTCGCGGTCGAGGCGGCCGAGCGCGCGCTGGAGGACCGCATGGTCGTCCCGGCTCGCCGCGGACTCGTCGGCGCCGCGCGACTCGTCGGCATGGTGCTCGAGCTCGGACGGGTCGACCGAGATGGGGGCCGGGGCGGACTTGCGGAAATGATCCGACGCGCAGCGCCGGGCAAGGTGGTACATCCACGCGGTGAAGCTGCCCTGGTCGCGGTAGGTGTGGCGGTACTTGAGCATCCGCTGGAAGACGACCTGGGCGATGTCCTCCGCGGCGGTCCGGTTCCCGGTCAGCTTGGCCAGGTAGCCGAAGAGAGGGCCGTGATGCCGCTCGAAGAGCTCGCCCATGCAGTCGAGGTCGCCGTCGCGCACGGCGAGCATGAGCTCATGGTCGGATTGCGGGGCTTTGGTCTCCACGGCGGGGCTGGGGCGCCAGTCAACCCCGATCGGCAGGCAATGCACAGGGATTTCGGCTGCGGTGGCGGTCACGGGTGGAGGGGGGCATGGCTGGATATGGGGGCTGCTCCATGGTCAACCGCCCGTTTGGCCAAATGTTACACGGACCTGGCCGCCGCGGGGCGGAGACGGGTGTTGATTGCGCGGCGGCCCTTGGCTAGTCCATGGGGCCTGGAACCCCGCATGAACCGCCGTACATTCATCCGCTCCGCGCTCGCCCTGTCGGCGGGCATGGCGGCCTCCCGGCGGCTGGGGGCCCAGGCGGCCCCGGCGCCGGCCCCCGCGGCCACGCCCGCGACCCGGTTTCTCCCGCTGAGGGGAGGGGTCGGGATCTTCACGGGTCGTGGCGGCACCATCGGATGGCTGTCCTCGAGTGACGCGCTCGTGGTCGTGGACACGCAGTTCCCGGACACCGCGCTCACCTGCCTTGGGGGAATCCCGGGAATCGGCAGCCGGACGATCGACGCGACGATCAACACCCACCACCACGCGGACCACACGGGGGGCAACGTGGTCTTCAAGCCGGCGTCCCGGGCGCTGGTGGCGCAGGCCAACGTGCCCAAGCTCCAGTTCGAGGCGGCAAAGCGCGCGGAGCTGGGAACCAAGCCCGACCCGGCCGCCATCGTCGCGAGCCAGGTCTACGCCGACACGACGTTTGCCGATGTCTGGCGCCGGGAGCTCGGCGGCGAGATCGTCACCGCGGAATTCCGGGGGCCCGCCCACACCGGCGGCGACGCGGTCGTCATCTTCGAGAAGGCGAACGTCGTCCACATGGGCGACCTGGTGTTCAACCGGATCTATCCCTTCGTGGACCGGCCCGGCGGCGCGAGCATCCGCGGCTGGATCAAATCGCTCGAGGACTCGGTCGCGGCGTACCCGCCGGACGCGATCTACATCTTCGGCCACGGCAACCCGAAGTTCGGCGTCACCGGCGGCCGCGGCGACCTCCTCGTCATGCGCGACTTCTTCTCCGCCGTCATGGATCACGTTGGGAAGGAGATCGCGGCGGGCCGTGACAAGCCGTCGGTCGTGGGGCTGGAGAACCTCCCGGGGTTTCCCGACTTCCACGTTCCGCTGCCGAACCGGCTCGGCCTGGTCCTCGGGGCGGCCTATGACGAGTTGACCTCGGCGGCCACCTGACCGAGCCTCCGCCATGAGCTTCAAAGCAGTCTTCAAGGCCATCGTGTTCCTGGGAATCCTGTTCGTCATGCTGTACATCGGCATGAACAACGGCCAGTCGGCGGATTTCTACTTCCCCGTGCTCACGCAGAAGAAGATCACGACCACCGCGGCCCTGATCTACTTCGGGATGTTCGCGGTCGGGGTCCTCGCGGGCACCGTGCTCGCGTCGGGCACCGGCAACGCCAGGGGAAAAGGCTGGCCCAAGGGCGAGAAGTGATCCGCGTTGGGGCCCGCGCTCCCGTCCATTGAGCCCTACCGCGCGCCGCGGCGGAGGTTGTCGCACACGATGGCGGCTGCGACCGCCGCGTTCAGCGACTCGGCGCCGCCCCTCCGGGGGATCGTGACGCTGTAGGCGAGGCGCCGCCTCACGTCCTCGGAGAGCCCTCCGCCCTCGCTTCCGATGACGATGACGGCATCGGCGATTCCGGCGATCCCGTGCACGTCGCGCCCCTCGAGCGCGCAGCCGATGACGGGCGCACGCGTCCCCTCGAGGGCTGCGCCGAGGGCTGTGACGATCGTGCGGACGCGCGCGAACGATCCCATGCTGGCCCGGATCACCTTTTGCGAATGGAGGTCCGCGCACTCCGGCGAGAGGAGGACGCGGTCGAGCCCGAACCAGTCCGCGATCCGGAGCATCGTCCCGACGTTGCCCGGGTCCTGGACGCCGTCGAGGGCGAGCGTGAGGCCGCGGTCGAGTTCGCCCGGCTCCAGCGCCTCGCGGCGGATCCTGCCCACCGCGAGCACCGTCGACGGCGTCGGGAAGTGGCTCGCCCGCTCCATCTCCGGCTCGCCGATCTCGTGGGTCTTCCGCCCGGTCCAGGCGCCGGTCCCGTAGATCTTCTCGAAGGGATGGCCGGCCGCCAGCAGCTCGGCCACGATCTTCTCGCCCTCCACGGCGTAGAGGCCGAGCTCCTCGCGGTGCTTCTTGTCCCGGAGCGACCGCAGAAGCTGGAGTTCCGCACGGGTGATCACGGCCTAGCATGGCCGGCGCGCGCGCCGTTTTTCAATTGTTTTGCGGGATGCCCGGCGCGATAGTGCGCGGATGACGCCTCGCAGCCCCCATGCGGCCCACGCACGGCTCCTCGACGAGATTGGGGCCGTCGACTGCGTCGGGGTGGAGGAGCGTGTCGCCAAGTACATGACCCGCAGCATAAAGAAGGCGTCGAAGGTCTGGGGCCTCAGGATGGCGGTCTCCATGACCGACCTGACGACCCTCGAGGGCAAGGACACCCCCGGAAAGATCGAGTCGCTCTGCCGCAAGGCGCTCCACCCGCACGACGACCCGGCCGTCCCCCCGGTCGCGGCGGTGTGCGTCTATCCCTCGATGGTGCGCCACGCGAAGCGCTGGGTCGGCGGGTCCAGGGTGCGTGTCGCGTCGGTTGCCACGGCGTTTCCGTCCGGGCAGACCCACTACAGGACGCGGCTTGCGGAGGTCCGGGGGGCCGTGGCGGACGGGGCGGACGAGGTCGACATGGTGATCAACCGGGGCGCCTTCCTTTCGGGGGACTTTTCCAGGGTCCAGGACGAGATAGCCGGCGTCGTCGAGGCCTGCGGGGCCGCTGCGCTCAAGGTGATCCTCGAGGTGAGCGAGCTCGAGACGTACGACAGCATCCGGGCGGCCTCGTTTCTCGCGATGGGCGCGCTGCGCCCGGGCGACTTCATCAAGACGAGCACCGGCAAGACGTCCCTCAACGCGACGCTGGGCAGCAACCAGGTGATGATCGAGGCGATCCGGGATTTCTACCTCGACACCGCGGTGCCCATAGGGATGAAGCCCGCTGGCGGGATCCGGACGGCGAAGCAGTCGCTCCAGTACCTGATCGCCGTCAAGGAGACCCTGGGGGACGCATGGCTGACGCCGAGGCGCTACCGGTTCGGCGCCACCTCGCTCCTCAACGACCTGCTGCGGCAGATCGAAAGGGAGAGGACCGGGGCGTACCAGGCGCCGTACAGCTTCAGCGAGGCGGCCGAGAGCTACTGACCATGCCCCCCTCGACGACACCACGCGGCAGGGCGCGCGCCGGACTCATCTTCGGGGACCTCTGGGACTTCGACCCGGCGCCCGAGACGGCGGATCCGAAGCTCAAGGAGCGGTACGACCTGTTCATCGACGGCCGGTTCGTGCGGCCGCGGTCCGGCAGGTATTTCGACTCCATCAACCCGGCGAACGAGCGGAAGCTGGCCGACATCGCGCTTGCCGGGACCGCCGACGTCGATGCCGCGTACGCGGCGGCCGCGAGGGCCTTCAGGCCGTGGGCGGCGACGCCGGGGCGCGAGAGGGGGAAGTACCTCTTCCGGATCGCGCGGCTCCTGCAGGACCGGGCGAGGGAGTTCGCGGTCGCCGAGACGATGGACGGCGGGAAGCCGATCAGGGAATCGCGCGACTTCGACGTCCCGATGGCGGCGGCGCATTTCTTCTACCATGCGGGATGGGCGGACAAGCTCGAGTATGTCGCGCCGGGACGCGCCGTCGCGCCGCTCGGCGTCGTCGGCCAGGTGATCCCGTGGAACTTCCCGCTCCTGATGCTCGCGTGGAAGCTGGCGCCGGCCCTGGCCATGGGCAACTGCGTGGTCCTGAAGCCCGCCGAGACCACCTCGATCACGGCGCTCAAGCTCGCCGAGATCCTCCAGGACGCGGGCCTGCCGCCCGGCGTCGCCAACTTCGTCACCGGGGCCGGCGAGACCGGCGCGCTCGTGATGGGGCATCCGGGGGCCGCAAAGGTGGCGTTCACCGGCTCGACGGAGGTCGGGAAGGCGATCATGCGCCAGCTCGCGGGCACCGACCGGAGGATGACCATGGAGCTTGGCGGAAAGGCGGCGAACATCGTGTTCGACGACGCGCCGATCGACCAGGCGGTGGAGGGCATCGTCGACGGGATCTTCTTCAACCAGGGCCACGTGTGCTGCGCGGGCTCGAGGCTGCTCGTCCACGAGCCGGTCGCGGACCGCGTGATATCGAAGCTCAAGGACAGGATCCGCGTGCTGAGGGTGGGCGACCCGCTCGACAAGAACACCGACCTCGGGGCCATCAACTCGAAGGCGCAGCTCGCGACGATCCGGCGCCTCGTGGCCGCCGGCGTCCGGGAGGGCGCCGTCCTGTTCCAGCCCCCCTGCCGGCTTCCAGAGCGCGGCTTCTATTTCCCCCCCACGCTCTTCACGAACGTCACCCAGAGCCACCGGATCGCGCGCGAGGAGATCTTCGGCCCGGTGCTCGCCATCCTCACGTTTCGCACGGTCGACGAGGCCATCGAGAAGGCGAACAACACCCCCTACGGCCTGAGCGCGGGCGTGTGGACGGACAAGGGTTCCCGCATCCTGCGGATGTCGACGGAGCTCAAGGCGGGCGTCGTCTGGGCCAACACCTTCAACAGGTTCGATCCGTCCTCGCCGTTCGGCGGGTACAAGGAGAGCGGCTTCGGGCGCGAGGGCGGCCGCCAGGGCCTCCTCGACTACTCGCGACGCGCATGACCGCACGAGCCAAGAGCCGTATTCCCGTGACGAAGACGCCCAAGGTCTACATCGGCGGCGCGTTCGTGCGGTCCGAGAGCGCGCGGACCTTCAAGATCAGCGGCGCGGACGGGGCGTTCTTCGCGAACATCCCCCAGTGCACGCGCAAGGACCTGCGAAACGCCGTGGAGGCCGCGGCCAAGGCGGGGCCGGGCTGGGCGAAGCGCAGCCCCTACAACCGGGCGCAGATCCTCTACCGCCTGGCCGAGATGATCGAGGCGCGCATCGACGAGCTGATCGGGTCGCTCGTCCGGTTCGGCGCCCGCCGGGAGGACGCGGCGAGGGGGATGTCCGTCTGCGTCGACCGGCTGATCCACTACGCGGGCTGGGCGGACAAGTACGAGCAGCTCCTCGGCTCCGTCAACCCCGTGGCCACCCGCCATTTCAACTTCACGGTGACCGAGCCGATGGGCGTCGTGGGCGTCATCGCCCCGGACAGCCCGCCGCTCCTGGGCCTGATCAGCATGGTCGCTCCCGTCATCGCGAGCGGCAACACGGTCGTCGCGCTCGCATCCGAGAAATTCCCCTATCCGTCGATCCTCCTCGGGGAGATGCTCGCCACGAGCGACCTGCCGGGGGGCGTCGTCAACCTGCTCACCGGCCTCCGCAGGGAGCTGGTCCCGACCTTCGCCACGCACGCGCACATCCGCGCGATCTACGCGTCCGCCGGCGCGGAGGAGCGCAGGGCGCTCAGGCTGGGCGCCGCGGCCAGCGTCAAGCGGGTCCGGTTCGCGGACGAGGCCGGGGCGGCCTGGCTCGAGGACACGGCGCAGGGCCTGGACGCGATCCGCGGATTCGTCGAGTTCAAGACGACCTGGCACCCGATCGGGTCCTGAGGAGCCGGTCGATCTCGCGCCCGCGGGGCATGGAGGGCGCCGTGCCGGGCCGCGTGACCGACAGCGCCGCGGCGGCATTCCCGAACGCCGCGGCCCTGAGGAGGTCGCCGCCGTAGCGGATGAGGCCGGCGGCAAAGCCGCCCACGAAAGCGTCGCCCGCCCCGGTCGTGTCGACGGCGCGCACGCGGTGGCCGGCGATGGCCGTCCAGCCCGTCCCCGTGGACACGAGGCAGCCGCTTCGCCCCAGGGTGACGATGACGGTGGCGACCCCGAGCGTGCGGCACATGCCGTGGATCCCGCGAAGGCTCCTGCCGGGGGGACGGCCGGTCAGCGCCGCGAACTCGGACTCGTTCGGGATCACGATATCGGTCAGCGCCAGGATCCGCCGGTCGAATCCCGGCCCCATGGGCGCGGGATTGAGGAGGGTCGTAGCCCCGAGCCGGCGGGCGAGCCTGAAGGCGTGCCGGTTGATCGCCGCGTTGGCCTCGCCCTGGCAGATGACCACCCGGGCGCCGCGGAGGAGCGCGGCCGGGACATCCCGGGCGGTGATCGCGGCGCTGGCGCCGATGGCGACGATGATCTCGTTCTGGCTTTCGCCATCCACGAGGATGGCGGCCGCCCCGGTGGATTCGCGCGGCTTCGCGGCGAGGCGCGCGTCGATGCCCTCGGAGCGCAGGAATCCCGCGGCCTCCGCGCCAAACGGGTCCTTGCCCACGGCCCCGATGAACCGCGTCCGGGCCCCCGCGCGGGCCGCGGCCACGGCCTGGTTCGAGCCCTTCCCGCCGGGACCCGCCACGAACGTGCCGATGACGGTCTCGCCGGCCGCCGGAAAGCGGCCGCAGCGAAACGAAAGGTCCTTCACGTAGCTGCCGACGACCACCACGCTTGGTTTCATGGGTTTGCTCGCGCGCCTTTCATCCTTCAAACGCGGATGACTTTGTCCATACCGGGGTTCCGGGATGGTCCACCGGAGCCCGCCCTGCGGGCCGGCCGGCCTTTCGACCCTCCGCCCGGACCGCTCGTCCAAAGGTTGCCGTGGGGGGCGCTGCCGGGCATAGTCTTACTGGTCGATGGATATTTCCACGGACATTTCCCTGCCGACGGGCGACGCGGACCAGCGCGAGCACGCGAAGATGAGGCTCTATGTGCTGTTCCAGACGTGCGGGTGGGGGGCCCTGGTGGCGATCACGACATGGACCACGGTGGAGTTTCCGGAACACGACGAATCGAAGTGGGGCATGACCACGTCCCTTGCCGTCATCGTCATGACCTTTGCGGCGGGCCTGCTCATCACCCATGTCCTGCGGCCGCTCATGGATCGGCGGAGATGGAAGCAGCTCGGGTTGCGCTCCCTGCTCCGGCGGCTCATTGGAACCGCGGTCGCCGCGTCGGTCGCCTGGAACGCCTTCGTCTCCACCTGGATTCACGGCATCATCGGCCTGCCCTGGAACACCCAGTATTGGCCGCCGCTGGTCTTCGCGCTGCAGGTGTTTTCGTGGGGCATCCTTCTCTTTGGCTGGCTGTGCCTCTATTACTTCTACCATCTCTTTGACCGGCTGAACCGCTCCGAGATCGAGCGCTTCAGGCTCATGACGAGCGTGAAGGAGGCCGAATTGCGCGCGCTCAAGTCGCAGGTCAACCCGCACTTCATCTTCAACTCGCTCAATTCGCTCCGGGCCCTGGTCGACGAGGACCCCGCGCGGGCGCGCATGGCCGTGACGCAGCTCGCCAACCTGCTCCGCTACTCGCTCCAGAGCGGCCAGCTGGAGACGGTGCCCCTGGAGGACGAGCTCAACGTCGTGAACGACTACCTCGCGCTTGAGCAGGTCCGCCACGAGGAGCGGCTCCGCCTCAGGCTCGACATCGCCCCCGAGGCGCTCCAGCTGCGAATCCCGCCGATGCTCCTCCAGACCCTCGTCGAGAACGCCGTAAAGTACGGGATCACCCTGAGGCCGGAGGGTGGCGAGATCGCGATCGTGGCCCGCAACTCGGGCCGGGCGCTGAGGATCCAGGTGTACAATCCCGGCGAGATCGCGCCGGACAAGCGGGAATCCTCCACCGGAGTCGGCCTTCACAACGCGGCCGAGCGGCTACGGCTGATCTTCGGCGAGGGCGCGACCCTGCGGCTTCGGTCGGACCAGACGCCGGGGCAGGTCGTCGCCGAGGCCGTGATCCCCCTTCCGGCCCATTGATGAAGGCGCTCCTCATCGACGATGAGCGCCTCGCGCGCAACGAGCTTCGCCGCCTGCTTGCTGCGTTCCCGGAGATCCGGATCGCGGGGGAGGCGGTCCATGCCAAGCAGGCCCGCGAGCAGATGGCCGCCCTGAAGCCCGACCTGCTCTTCCTCGACGTCCAGATGCCGGGCGAGACGGGGCTCGAGTTCCTTGCGTCGCTCGAGGCGCCGGTGCCGCACGTGATCTTCACGACCGCCTACGACGAGTTCGCGGTGAAGGCGTTCGAGCTCAACGCGCTCGACTACCTGCTCAAGCCGGTCGACCCGGCGCGACTGGCCACCGCCGTCGAGCGGCTTCCCGGGCGGAAGGACTCCGCCCACCCGAAGGCGGTCTCGGGGCGCCTCGAGGCGGGGGACAAGGTGTTCCTGCGGGAGGGCGAGCGATGCTGGTTCGTCGAGGTGGGCCAGATCCGGATGCTAGAGAGCGAGGGAAACTACACGCGCGTCCACTTCGGCGAGGTGCAGCCGCAGCTTTTCCGGTCGCTGAACGCGATGGAGGAGCGGCTCGACCCGAAGTTCTTCTTCAGGGCGAACCGGCGCCAGATCATCAACATCTCGTGGATCGCCAGGATCGAGCCCTGGTTCAGCGGCGGGCTCCTCGTGGAGCTGAAGGGCGGCGCCAAGGTCGAGCTGAGCCGCAGGCAGGCGCAGGAGTTCCGCGAGCGGATGAGCTTGTAATGCCCCGATCCGCGGGCATCCCCAAGGCATGATCGAGGCAACGCTCCTCACGAAGGTCTTTCACGACAGGAGGAAGGGGGAGATCCGCGGGGCGGACGCGGTGTCGTTCCATGTCGAACCCGGCCGCATCTACGGGCTTCTCGGCGCGAACGGGGCGGGCAAGACGACCACGCTGCGCATGCTCGCGACCCTGCTCAGGCCGACGAGCGGCTCCGCCGTCGTCGCGGGGCACGACGTGGCGCGCGAGCCGGACAAGGTCCGCGCCGACGTCGGGTTCCTCGCCGCGAGCACGGCGCTCTACGCGCGCCTCACCGCCCGCGAGATGATCGCCTATTTCGGCCGGCTGAACGGGCTCGACGAGCCCTCCCTGCGCCTGCGCCTGCGCACGCTCGCGGACGAGCTCGACATGCACGAGTTCCTGGACCGGCGCTGCGACAAGCTGTCGACGGGGATGAAGCAGAAGACGTCGATAGCCCGCACGCTCGTCCACGACCCCCAGGTGATGATATTCGACGAGCCCACGCTCGGGCTCGACGTGATGACCGCCCGCTCGATCATCCGGTTTGTCCGCGAATGCCGCGGCCGGGGCAAGACGGTGCTCTACTCGACGCACGTGATGAGCGAGGCGGAGAAGCTGTGCGACACGATCGGGATCATCCACGCCGGGAGGCTCATGGCCGAGGGAACGCTCGCCGACCTGCGGGCGAGCACGGGCTGCGCGGACCTCGAGGAGTGCTTCATCAAGATCGTTTCGCCGGGGGAACCGGGATGAGCTGGCGCACCATCGGCACGATCTACGCGAAGGAGCTGCGCGACTCGCTGCGCGACCGGCGCACGCTCCTCTCGACGATCGTCATCCCGACCTTCGTCATGCCCGCGCTCGTCATGGGCGTGGGCAAGGTGGCCTCGACGGTGGTCTCGAGGGCGAGGGAGGAGATCCCGCGGGTCATGGTGATCGGGGGCGCCGATTCGCCCGGGATCAGGGCCGAGCTTGAGAAGTCGGGCCGGTTCAAGGTGGAGGCGGCCTCCGCCGACTGGCGAAGCCTCATCTCCGAGAAGAGGGTCCGCGCCGCGGCCGAGATCCCGGCGGGCTTCGAGCAGGCGCTCGAGGCGGGCTCCGCCCCCGCGGTCACGCTGTACGACTACGAGGGCGAGCTGAAGTCGGGCCTCGCGGTGGAGCAGCTGAGGAATTTTTTTGTCGGCCTGCGCGACCGGGCCATCGCGAGGCTGCTGAAGGCCCGGGGGCTGCCGCCGACGATCGCGCGCCCGTTCGAGCTGGAGCAGGCCAACGTCGCGCCCCCGGAGAAGATCGGGGGGAACCTGCTGGGGGGCATCGTGCCCTACCTCATCATCCTGCTTTGCTTCATGGGGGCCATGAATCCCGCGATGGACCTCACCGCGGGCGAGAAGGAGAGGGGCACCATGGAGACGCTCCTGTGCTGCCCCGCCTCGCGCACCGACATCGTCCTCGGGAAGTTCTGCATGGTGCTCACCGGGTCGCTGATCGCGGTGGTCTGCTCGCTCGTTTCGATGGGGATCACGCTCACGGTCGTGGGCGCTTCGTTCGTCGGGGGGCGCCCGGTCCCCGCGGGTCCCGCGGGAGCCGCGCTTTCCATCGACCCGGCGGGCATCCTCGGCGTGCTGGCGATGGTGATCCCGGTCGCGGTGCTCTTCTCCGCGATCCTGTTCACGGTCTCGCTCTTTGCGAAGAGCTTCAAGGAGGCCCAGAGCTACACGGCGCCGCTGGTGTTCATCGTCATCATTCCCGCCATCATCGGCATCCTGCCGGGAATCGACCTCAACTTCCGGCTGGCGCTGTTTCCCATCCTGAACATCTCGCTTGTCTGCAAGGAAATGCTCTCCGGCGTGTGGCACTGGGGGTACATCGCGGTGATCTTCGGCTCCACGGCGCTGTACGCCGCGGTGGCGCTCTCGCTTTCGGTGATGATGTTCAGGCGCGAGGACGTAATCTTCCGGACGTAATTCGGGGCCCATTCGCCAAATGCCGGTGGACTTTCTGTAAAAGCCCGGTAAATTGGGGAGTACGCCCGGGATATTATCAATTGGTAATCCGAAACACGATGTGATCTAATTGCGTCTATACAGGGATTGTGATCCAATTGCATCTAGATACAAACCCATCGAAGCCATGAACACGAACGCCCCGTTCCCCGCCCCCCTTCGGCCCGAGCTCAGCTTGAAACGCCGGGAGCCAGGAACGACGACTCCCCCGATGTCGGTGACGCAGCCCCCGATGTCGTTTGGAAGCCCTCCCCCTTTCGGCAGCGCGGCGCCCTTCGAGGGCGACTCGTCCAACCCTTATGGCTATGCCGCGCTCCAGGCCGCATGGGACAAGCTTTACCGGGCCCGCGCCCTCCTCGAGGCGGAGCAGGCCCATCTGCGCGATGACCGCATCGCGCTCCAGGGCGAGCTGGACGCGCTCGACGTGCGCCGCCAGGCGATCGTCGCGCGCGAGGTGCGCATCCAGCAGCTGGAGATGAAGGCGGCCCTCGACAAGGAGGAGGCGGACGAGGAGAAGGGCGCCGAGTCCACCATGGCGAAGTTGACCCGGGCCCCGTTCGAGATGGCCCGCCAGGTGTTCGGCAAGAAGGATTGATTGAACGCGCCTCCGACGCCTTCCCTCCGCAGGGAGGCGTGACATGGGCGCCCCGCTTTTTCCGCAGCACGTCATTGCGCGCAAGCGCGACGGGAAGGAACTAGACCGCGCGGAGATCGAGGATTTTGTCCGGGGCGCCGTGGACGGCTCCTGGGCCGACTACCAGCTGAGCGCCCTCCTCATGGCCGTCTTCATCCGGGGAATGACCCCGAAGGAGACGGCGGTTCTCACGGAGGCCGTGATGCATTCCGGGATCATTGCCGACCTCTCTGCGATCCGCCTGCCGAAGGCGGACAAGCACTCCACGGGCGGCGTCGGCGACAAGGTGTCGCTCCACCTTGCGCCGATGGTGGCGGCCTGCGGCATCGCGGTGCCGATGATCAGCGGGCGCGGCCTCGGTCACACGGGCGGGACCGTGGACAAGCTCGAGTCCATCCCCGGGTTCCGCGTGGGCCTGTCGCTCTCCGAGTTCCGCGCGCAGGTGGGGAAGATCGGCGTGGCGCTCATCAGCCAGACGGACGAGCTCGTGCCCGCCGACCGCAAGCTCTACGCGCTGCGGGACGTCACCGCGACGGTCGAGTGCATCCCGCTCATCTGCGCCAGCATCCTGAGCAAGAAGCTGGCGGAGGGGATCGATGTCCTCGTCCTCGACGTCAAGTTCGGCCGGGGCGCGTTCATGAAGGACAAGGCGCGCGCGCGCGAGCTCGCCGTCGCGCTCACGTCGGCCGCCAGGTCGATGGGCAAGCAGACCCGGGCCGTCATGACGGCCATGGACGAGCCCCTGGGTCTCACGGTCGGCAATGCGCTCGAGGTCGCCGAGTCCGTCGATTGCCTGAAGGGATCCGGACCCGCGGACGTCATGGACGTCACCTACGCCCTCGGCGAGCAGATGCTCGTCCTCGCGGGGACCGCCAAGGACGCGGCGGACGCGCGCTCCCAGCTCGAGCGGAGCATTTCCTCCGGGGCCGCGCTCGCGAAGTTCCGCGAGGTGGTCGCCGCCCAGGGGGGCGATCCGCGCGTGGCGGACGATCCGGCCGTCCTGCCGGCGGCGCTGATCAAGGTGCCGGTTCCCAGCCCCTCGGACGGCTGGGTCCGGACCGTCGACGCCCTCGGGGTCGCGCTTGCCGCGCTCAGGCTCGGCGCGGGCCGGGCGAAGGCGGGGGACAGCATCGACCCCGCCGTGGGGGTCGCCGGCCTGGCGAAGGCCGGCCAGCGCGTCCATAAGGGACAGCCTCTCTGCATCCTCCACGCGAATGACAAGGGCCGCCTCGCGGAGGCCCATGCGATCCTCGCCCAGTCCATCCTCGTCGGCGCCGGCGCGGTCGCGCAGCCCCCCCGGGTGGGGGAAGTGATCGGCTGAGCGCCGGGGCCCGCGGGTCGCGTCAGGCCTGGCCGCTCTCGATGCCCTCGAGCTTCGCCGCGTCGCGCTCCCATTCCGCCGAGGCGGCCCGAAGCTGGTCGACGACGATGCTCAGCTCGCGGTTCAGGGCCTGGGCCCGCCCCTGGTGGGAATAGGTCTCCGGGGCCTCGAGCTCGGCCGTGATCTCCGCCTGCCTCGCCTCAAGGGCCGAGATCGTCCGCTCCAGCGCGGTGACGTGCGCCTTGATGGCCCGGAGCGGCGCGGACCGCGCCGACCGGATCTCGGCCTCCGCGCGCTTCTGCTCCCTGGTCTTGGGGCCCCCGCGCGGGGCCTCCGCCGCCTGCTTGCTTGGCGCGGGGGCGGCATGGTTCGGGCGCGCATCCGTGAGCCGCGCGGTCAGCGCCTCGCGGGCGCCCGTCGCCTTCGACTTGTCGAGGTAGTAGTCGTAGTCGCCGGCGTAGGGCGTCAGATGTCCCGCGGCGACGTGCAGGACGCCCTTGGCGACGCTGCGGATGAAATGGACGTCATGGCTGATGAAGATGAGCGTGCCCTCGTACTGGCGCAGCGCGTTCACCAGCGCGTCGATGCTGGGGATGTCGAGGTGCGTCGTCGGCTCGTCCATGAGCAGCAGGTTGGGCGGGGCGAGCAGGAGCCGCGCGAGGGCGAGCCTCGACTTCTCGCCCCCGGAAAGGACGCCGACCTTCTTGAACACGTCGTCCTTCCTGAAGAGGAACCCGCCCAGCAGCGTCCGGGCGAGGCGTTCCGTCACGTCCGGGTTCACGTTGCGCATCTCCATCGCCTCCTCGAGGACCGTCCGCCTGGCGTCCAGGTTGTCGAGGCGGTTCTGCGCGAAGTATCCCGCGGTCACGTTGCCGCCAAGCTCGCGCGTGCCCGCCTGGATCGGGATCGCGCCCGCGAGAATCTTGAGGAGCGTGGACTTTCCCGCGCCGTTCGGGCCCACAAGGACGAGCCGCGCGCCGCGCTCGGCGTGGAAATCAAGGCTGCGGTAGACCACGTTCTCGCCGTAGGCCTGGCGGACGCCCTTGAGCGTCACGACCCTGAGCCCCGACCGCGGGGGCTGCGGGAACCGGAACGAGATGCGGCGGATATCCTCCTCGGGCGCCTCGATCGCGACCTCCTTGAGCCGCTCGATCTGCTTCTCCTTCGACTTGGCCCTGGACGCGAGCGAGGCCTTCGCGCCGAACCGGTCGACGAACCGCTGCAGGTGGGCGATCTCGCGCTGCTGGTTCTTGTGCACGGTGACCTGCTGCTCCCGGTGGGCCTCCTTCTGGCGGACGAAGTCGTCGTAGTTCCCGGTCCAGCGGTAGAGCGTCCGGTCGCGAAGCTCGAGGATCCCGGTGCAGAGCGTGTTCAGGAAGGCGCGGTCGTGCGAGATGATGATCAGGCCGCCGGGGTAGCGCTTGAGGTACTCCTGGAACCAGAGGAGCACCTCCAGGTCGAGGTGGTTGGTCGGCTCGTCCAGCAGCAGCAGCGCGGGCTCGCGGACGAGCAGCCGCGCCAGGTGCGCGCGCATGACCCAGCCGCCCGAGAACGTCCTCGCCGGCCGGTTGAAGTCCGCGTCACGGAACCCGAGGCCGGCCAGGATGATCCTGGCCTTGGTCTCGATCCCGTATCCGCCGAGCTCCTCGAACCGGTGGTGCGCGTCAAACTCGCCCTGTATGCTCGCCGGCGAGCCGCCCTTCTCCATGACCCGCAGCTGGTCGCGCAGCTCCACGAACTCCGGGGTGATCGCGGTCGCCAGGTCGAGGACCGTCTCGTCCCCCGCGGGCGCCGTCTCCTGGGGCAGGTAGCCGAAGCTGCCCCCCTTTTCCCAGGTGATCGTCCCGGAATCCACGGGCTCCTCGCCGATGATCACGTTGAAAAGCGTGGTCTTTCCCGCGCCGTTCGGGCCAACGAGCCCGAAACGGTCCTCGCGCTTGATAAATACGGACACATCCTCGAACAATGTCCGTGGACCGTACGACTTTGAGACGTCTGCGAGCGTGAGCATGGGAACCCTGCATTCAACACGCGCCCCATGGGCCTCGTCAATCGCGCCGATTAGGGGTTGTTTCGGACGCCCTGGGCGGCATTTTTTGGGTGCGGGCGGCCCGGCGCCGGCAAGAATCAGCGCCACGATGCTCGACGAGGAGTTCATCCCGATCGCCATCCGGGAGCTTGAACGGCTGAAGGGCCTTGCCGACCGGGCGATCTCCCAGCTGCCCGCCGACCGGCTCTTCGAGATCCCGGGCGACGGCGACAACAGCGTCGCGGTGATCATGAAGCACGTCGGCGGCAACATGTGCTCCCGGTGGCGGGACTTCCTCACCTCCGACGGCGAGAAGCCGGACCGCAGGAGGGACCTGGAGTTCGTGATCGCGCCCGACGACTCGCGGGACGCCGTCCTTGCCCGGTGGAACGAGGGATGGGCCGTGCTGTTCGCCGCGCTCGCGCCGCTTCGCCCGCAGGACCTGGGGCGGACGGTGACCATCCGGCGCGAGCCGCTGACGGCGCTCCAGGCCATCAGTCGCCAGCTCACCCACTACGCCTACCACGTCGGGCAGATCGTCTACCTGGCGAAGCATTTTGCCGGCGCGCGATGGAAAACCCTGAGCATTCCGCCGGGCGGGTCGGAGCCGTTCAACGAGGCCCCCAAGAAATATATCGGGAATGCCTAGAGGGAATGCGGCGCGCGGAGGCCGGCAAAAGCGGAGGGAGGCCAAATCGCAACGGTGCCGAATTTGGGTGGCAACGCGGTTCGGCAACGTTCACGCTTTTGGCGCACACATATCGTCATGAGCGCAAAATTCCGAAAGCATCTCCCCGAGGTGGTCAACGCGCGCATCGCGCGGTCGAAGGGTCCGATTTCAAGGTTTCTTGCGCGCCACTACCGCCATTTCAACTCCGCCGCGCTCCTGGACGCGGCGAAGGGATACGACGCGCACCTCAAGGCGGGCGGCAAGATGCTCGTGACGCTCGCGGGCGCGATGTCCACGGCGGAGCTGGGCATCTCGCTCGCCGAGATGATCCGCCGGGGCAAGATCCACGCGATCGTGTGCACCGGCGCCAACCTCGAGGAGGACATGTTCAACCTGGTCGCCCACGAGTACTATGAGCGCGTCCCGGACTACAGGAACCTGACGCCGGGCGACGAGCAGGCGCTCCTCGACCGGCACATGAACCGGGTCACCGACACCTGCATCCCGGAGAAGGAGGCGATGCGGCGCATCGAGGAGATCGTGCTCGGGGAATGGGTGGCCGCGGACCGCTCGGGGGAGCGCTGCTTCCCGCACGAGTTCATGTACAGGATCCTGCGCGGCGGGAAGCTCGGCAAGTCGTTCCAGATCGACCGGAAGAACTCGTGGCTCCTGGCGGCCTGCGAGAAGAACCTCCCCATCGTCGTCCCGGGCTGGGAGGACTCGACCCTGGGCAACATGTTCGCGTCCCACGTCATCACCGGCGTCGTGAAGAACGTGCACACGGTGCGCTCGGGGATCGAGTACATGGCCGAGCTCGCCGGGTGGTACAAGAAGACCGCCAGGACGCTCGGGACCGGCGAGGGCTCGATCGGGTTTTTCCAGATCGGCGGCGGGATCGCGGGCGACTTCCCGATCTGCGTCGTCCCGATGCTCCACCAGGACCTGCGGCAGACGGGCATCCCGCTATGGGGGTATTTCTGCCAGGTCAGCGACTCGACGACCAGCTACGGCAGCTATTCGGGCGCCGTGCCGAACGAGAAGATCACCTGGGGCAAGCTGGGCGCGTCCACGCCGAAGTTCATCGTCGAGTCGGACGCCACGATCGTCGCGCCGCTGATATTTGCCTGGGTGCTCGGCGAGTGACGATGCCGAACCGGCTCGCGGGCTCGGCGTCGCCCTACCTGCTTCAGCACGCGGACAATCCGGTGGATTGGTTCCCGTGGGGCCCGCAGGCGTTTGAATCCGCGCGCAGGCGGGACGTCCCCATCTTCCTCTCGGTGGGCTACTCGACCTGCCACTGGTGCCACGTGATGGCCCACGAGTCGTTTGAGGACGGCGCCATCGCGGCGGTGATGAACGAGCATTTCGTCTCCATCAAGCTCGACCGGGAGGAGCGGCCCGATGTCGACCGGGTCTACATGTCGTACCTGCAGGCGCTCACCGGCCAGGGAGGCTGGCCGCTCAGCGTGTGGCTGACGCCGGACCTCAAGCCGTTCTACGCCGGGACGTATTTCGCCCCGGAGGACAGGCAGGGACGCGCCGGCTTCCCGACCATCCTCCGGGCGATCGCCCGCGGCTGGAGGGAGGACCGGGCCAGGCTCGTCGGAGAGGCCGATCGCGTCGTCGAGGCGCTCAGGGAGCGCGCGTCGGAAGGGGCGGCGCCGGGGGCGGTCGCGACGTTTGCCGAGGCCGCGGGCGCGGCGTTCGAGAAGGGCTACCAGTACTACGCGGAGAACTTCGACCCCCGGAACGGCGGCTTCGGGGGCGCGCCCAAGTTCCCCCGGCCATCGAACCTCGCGTTCCTGCTCCGGTGCGCGGCGCTGCAGGGCCTGGCAAGCGAGGCGGGGGTCGAGGCGGCCGGGATGGTCGCGCGCACCCTCGGCGCGATGGCCCGCGGGGGCGTCCACGACCATATCGGCGGCGGCTTCCACCGCTACTCCGTGGACGCCGAGTGGTTCGTCCCGCATTTCGAGAAGATGCTCTACGACCAGGCGCAGATCGCGTCCTGCGCCCTGGAGGCGTGGCAGGCGACCGCCGACGAGCGGTCCGCGTGGCTCGCCCGGGCCACCCTCGACTACGTGCTGCGCGACATGACGGCGCCGGGCGGCGGCTTCTATTCCGCCGAGGACGCGGACTCGCCGGGCACGGACGGGCAGGGGTCGGTGGAGGGCGCCTTCTATGTCTGGACGCTGGCCGAGGTGGAGCGCGCGCTCGGCCCGGACGCCGCCTTCGCGGCAGGCCACTTCGGGATCAGGCCCGAGGGCAATGTCCCGAAGGGCCTGGACCCCCACGGGGACTTCTCGGGCCGGAACATCCTGGCGCAGGCGCGATCCCTCGGGGAATCGGCGAAGCTCCACGGGCTGGACCCGCAGGCGGCGAACGACCTCCTTGTGTCGTGCCTCGGGCGCCTGCTGGCCGCGCGATCGGCGCGGCCGCGGCCGCACCTGGACGACAAGGTCGTGGCGGGCTGGAACGGGCTCATGATCTCCGCGCTCGCGCGGGCGGCCGTCGTCCCCGCCGAATCGCTGGCCGACAGGCGGGCGGCCTACCTCGCCGCGGCGCTCAAGGCCGCGGCCTTCGTGGAACGGGAGCTCTTCAACCTGCCGGGCGGCCTGCCGCGCCGTTCGTGGCGCCGCGGCGAGGGTTCGGGGGCCGGCTTCGCGGAGGACTGCGCCTTCCTGGTCCAGGCGTGGCTGGACCTCTACGAGGCGACATTCGACGCCGGATGGCTTGTCCGCGCGGAAGGTCTGCAGCGGGTGATGGACGAGCAGTTCTGGGACGCCGCAAAGGGCGGCTATTTCAACTCGGCCGCGGGGGCCGCGGATGTCGTGGTGCGGCTCAAGGAGGACTATGACGGGGCGGAGCCCGCGGCGACCTCGGCGGCCGCGATGAACCTGTTCAGGCTCTCGGCGCTCACGGGGGACGAGGCCATGCGGGAGCGCGGCCGGCGCGCCATCGCTGCGTTCCGGGGACGATGGGAGGAGGCGCCGCACGCGATGCCCCAGTTGTTGTGCTCGTTCGAGTCCGCGCTCGAGCCGCCCCGCCACGTGATCATCACCGGCGATCCTGCGTCGCCGGATTTCGCAGAGCTGGCCGCCGTGGTCCACGAAAGCCTCGGCCCACGCCGCGCGCTGGCGGCGCTCGACGGCTCCCCGGACGCGCGGGCCTTCCTGTCGGCGCGCTCGCCATGGCTCGCCCAGATGGGCGCCGGCGAAACAAGGCCCACGGCATACGTCTGCGAGGCGCACGCCTGCCAGGCGCCGGCGCGCACGCCGGATGAGCTGAGGAGGGCGCTCGGTCGCCCGGCCGCGGCGTCCTGAACCCCAAAATACCCATTGTTTACAATACGAATTGTTTACATGGGGGTCTTGGGCGCCCTAGATTGCCCCATTACCCATGAAAGTCCTAGCTGTTGAAGACGACAAAGCGTCCCTGGCGATTTTGTGCCGTTCGCTGGAGCGGCTGGGGCACGAGGTGATCGGGACCGAGGACGGCGAGGAGGCGTGGAAGGCGTGGCTCAAGGAGAAGCCCCGCGTGGCCGTGAGCGACTGGCAGATGCCCAAGCTCGACGGGCTCAAGCTCTGCAGGCGTTTCCGCGCGCAGCAGGGCCAGGAGTACCTCTATTTCATCCTGCTCACCGGAACGGGGGCGACCGGCCAGAACCGCCGGGCCGCCGCGGAGGCCGGCGTGGACGACTTCCTGACGAAGCCCATTGACCTGTCGGAACTCTGGATGAGGCTTCGTGTCGCCGAGCGGATCCTCACCTACACGACCCAGGTGCACCGTCTCGAGGAGATGATGCCGATGTGCTCCTACTGCAAGAAGATCAGGGATGACCGGAACTACTGGCAGCAGATCGAGAGCTACATCAACGAGCGCACCGGCACCGAGATCAGCCACTCGGTCTGCCCCGACTGCTACCAGCGGGTCGTGATCCCCGAGCTCGACCGCCTGAAGCGCGAGGCGCTCAAGCCGGCCCCCGCGCGCAAGCCAACCGCCGCCGTCAGAAGGCTGCGGTGAGCATCTCCTGGGCGCCCGGCTGGATCGTGCGCTCCCCGAGGGCCGTGCACTCGATCTCGTCGTTCTTGTAGAGCTTGAACCTGACGGCCGCTGACGCGGCCTTGGTCTCCCAGCGCCACTTGCCGATCGAGATGAACGTCATCTGCACGCCCTTGTCCCAGCTCAACCCCGGGCCCTCGCCGCGGATGCAGAGGCGGTTGCCGATCCCGATATAGGCGGTGACGACGAGGCGCGTGCCGCCGTCTGCCGGCGCCGCGGCCTCGGCGGTCCCCGTCGCCGACGGGGACTGGGACTCGAGGATCAGGTCCTGCCCGGCCTCTGCCGTCGGCGCGGGCTTCCTCGGGGCGCGTTTGCGCGGCGCGGCGATCTCGGGAGCCGGCGCGGGAGCGGGAGCGGGCGGAGGCGCGGCCTCGGGCGCGGC
>Ga0182018_10000146_pt1 | contig 89963 bp, 86 predicted proteins | sample 812P2MmetaG_FD_120490 | JGI IMG/M metagenome (GOLD analysis project Ga0182018, IMG submission 120490) | Permafrost microbial communities from Stordalen Mire, Sweden - 812P2M metaG | ecosystem: Environmental > Terrestrial > Soil > Wetlands > Permafrost | place: Sweden: Stordalen | collected...
ACCGCCAAACTGCTGGCTCGCGAAGCCCGCCGCCTCGGCCCCCTCAGCCCACATCCCGACTAGGGACAAGGCCGTCGCCCCCGCGGCCCAAAACCTCAAGCTTTTCATTCGTCTCTCCGGTCCCCTTGCCGTACCAGCCGTTTGAACGCGCGCGATTGCACCACGGCAGAGTCTGCGGGGCAACGTTCCCCTTTGCGGAGCGTCGGTACCCCAGGCCGGCATCGCTCGTGAATAGAGATGGTTCCAACGGCGAGAACCGTGGCCACTTCGGGACCGGATGGCGCACAGGAGGTCGGGGCGATGGGCGAGCATGGGACAGTGTGCCGCGGACCAACAGAGAGGCCGGGCGTTCGGCCTGCGAGGGGCAAGGGAATGACGAACGACAAAACAGAGAACTCGGCGGCAGCCGACGGGGCGCACATCCTGCTCTTCGAGGACGACGAAACCCTCTCCGGCTTGCTCGCGCGAGTCCTTCGCACGGAGGGCTATCACGTCGACGTCCTCGACGACGCGAACGAGGTCCCCAGGGCGGACAAGCTCGCGCGCTACGACGTGGTTCTCAGCGACATTCACCTCGCGAACGAAACCAACGGACACGATGTCCTCCGTCGCGTCCATGAGTCGAGTCCGACGACCCCCGTCATCCTGATGACCGCCTACGCGGACATCGAGGGCGCGATGAACGCCGTGGGGGAGGGTGCGTACGATTACCTCGCCAAACCGATCGAGCCCACCGACCTGAAGCGGATGGTCGGCGAGGCCCTCGCCCGCCGCAAGCTCGCCCAGTCGGTCGAGGAGAGCGTCGGAGGCCGTGCGACCGCACAAGCCAGCGCGCAGATCGTCGGGACCACCGCCACGATGCTGTCTGTCTACAAGACGGTCGCTCACGTCGCACCCACGACGGCCACGGTTCTGATCGTCGGGGAGAGCGGGACTGGTAAAGAGCTGGTTGCCCGCGCCATCCATGCGAAGAGCCCGCGGACGTCAAAGCCTTTCGTCGCCATCAACTGCGGCGCCCTGCCGGAGTCGATCCTAGAGAGCGAGCTTTTCGGACACGAGCGCGGCTCGTTCACGGGGGCGAGTGCGACCAAGCACGGCGTGTTCGAGGAAGCGAAAGGCGGCACGCTGTTCCTCGACGAGATCGGCGAGATAAGTCCCAAGATGCAGGTTCAACTCCTGCGCGTCCTCCAAGAGGGGGAGATCCGTCGCGTGGGCGCGGCCGAAACGATCAAGGTCGACGCGCGCGTCGTCGCCGCGACCAACCGCGAGCTGCGGGCGGAAGTCGCCGCGGGGCGCTTCCGTGAGGATCTGCTCTTCCGTCTTCAGGTCGTGACGGTCCGGGTACCCCCGCTTCGAGAACGCCGGGGGGACATCCCACTCCTCATCCACCACTTCATTGTCCGTCACTCCGACCGGCTCGGACGTCCAGCGCCTCGGATTGCCCCCGAGGTCTACCGCATGCTCGAAGCTTACGAGTTTCCCGGCAACGTTCGCGAGCTGTCTCACATCATCGAGCGCGCCATGCTTCTCGCGCGCGAAGGGGTCATCACGGGCAGCGATCTTCCGCCGGACGTGACGGGCTCTACGGCAAGTCAGTCCGGGGACACGACCGGCGGCCTCGGCTCGCTCGCCGGCGACTGGCCGACGCTGGCGGTCATCGAGCGGCGCTACATCGATCGCGTGCTCTCGCGGACGGGCGGTAACAAGACGCACGCCGCCGAGGTCCTCGGAATCGACCGGCGTACCCTCAACCGCATGTTCGCTCGCGAGCGGGCGGCAGACCAGGGCAAGCACCTCACGGACGAAGAGCTCGATGCGATGGACGAGGCTCCCCACGACGACGAGAAGGTAAAAACATAACCTTTTCGCCGAGTTGATAGCTCGCGCCACTCGACCTTCGCCGCCTCTGGCACCGGTCCTTTCTTTTGCGTATGCGTGGGGGTGAGACCGTGAGCGATCGAGACCCCTCCGATGTCAGTGCGCCCCTGCCGACGAACCTTGTCCAGGTCCCGGTGGTGAGGCAACGCCAGGGCTTCAGCTGCGGCGCCGCCGCGGCGCTGGCCCTGCTTCGCTACTGGTACCCGGAAGCCTACGCCCACACCGAGGAGGACGCCCTCTACGCGGTCCTGCAGACCAGCGATGCCCGCGGAACGGAGCCGGAGCCCATGGTGGAGCTCTTGAGGAGCAGCGGCCTGCAGGCGGAGTATCGCCACGGCGACGTGACGATCGCCGACCTCGAGCGCGCCGTGGACGCGGGGGAACCACCCATCGTCGATCTGCAGGCCTGGCGGGAACGCGATGCCCCGTGGCGCGAGACTTGGGACGCGGGCCACTACGTCATGATGGTCGGCTACGACGCCGAGACACTCTTCTTCGCGGATCCGAGCACAATGACTCCGCACGGATACGCCTTTCTCCCGCGCAAAGAACTCGACGAACGTTGGCACGACCTCGCGGGAGACCGCGACGAGCAGCTCCAGCGCATGGCGATCTTCGCCCGCGGCACCCGCAGGTGGGCATCGAATGCCCCACCTCCTCCGGATGCGATGAGGCTCGGCTGACGCGGTGGGCGCTTCGATTCCCCTTCTCGCCACGGTCCGGTCGCAACCAACCGCAGTGGAGACGCTGGGGCGCGCGCTGACCACCGGGAGGGTCCACCACGCGTACCTGTTCGAGGGACCGGACGGGGTGGGCAAGGAGCGCACGGCGTTCGGCCTGGCCCAGGCGCTCGTCTGCGAGCGGCGCGTGGACGGGACCGCCGATGCGTGCGGGGACTGCTCGGCGTGCCGACGCTCCGTGCCTAGGTCCGGGGAAGCGAGGCCTGTCCATCCCGACGTCGTCGTCCTCGAACGGGGGCTCTACGAGCCCACGACGATCGGGCGCCGCACTCCCGAGACTCAGGACATCAGCATCGATCAAGTGCGGACCCTTGTTCTCTCGCACGCGGCCTTCCCGCCCCACGAAGGCCGGGCGAAGGTTTTCATCGTCCGACGCGCGGAAGAGCTGAGCACTTCGGCCGCCAACGCGCTGCTGAAGACGCTCGAGGAGCCAGGCGCGCGGACGCACTTCGTGCTGCTCAGCTCCGTGGGTGATTCGCTCTTGCCGACGATCCGATCGAGGGTGCAGCGAGTGCGCTTCGCGGCCCTGCCGGACGCTGTCGTGGTCGACCTGCTCGTCGAGGGCGGGGCCGAGCGACCAAGGGCCACGGCTCTGGCGCGTTTGGCTCGCGGCAGCATGGCAACAGCATTCGAGTTGAGCGATCCGGAGGCAAGCACGCTCCGCGAAGCGTTCGTTTCCCGGGCCCTCGCGTCGCTCGACTCGCGCGATCTCGGCGCGTCCCTCGAGGTTGCCGAAGAAGCCAAGAAAGTCGGCAAGGATGCGCTCGCCATCCTGCTCGATGCGTTCGCGTACGCCCTCGCCTATCAGGCGCGGGCTTCGGTCAGCGCGCCCGACCGCCGCTCCGATGTAGCCGCCGTGCGCCACACGTTGGCTCTCTCGGCGATACGGCAGCTCGACGCCAACGCGTCCGTGCAACTGGCCGTCGAGGCAATGCTCATCAAAATGCGCGCCGTCTAGGGATCATCCGGGCTCACCTTCCGAAGGTTCCGCGCCCGAGAGCACTTCGTATTCCCCGTCCGAGAGCTGGACCCCGTGCCACGCAAGCGTCGCGCCCTTTCCGGCGAGGACGACGATTCGCTCGGCGCCAGGGCCCGCGTACTCCCCGACGATGGCGTTCCCGTCGAAGGCAGGCACGTGCTCACCCACGCGACGCACGACCACGGGGAGGCGGCGGCGGCGAGCGAATCGGTTGCCCTGGTGCTCTATCGTGTGCGGCGGCTCGGTTCCAATGACGAGGGCGCCTTCGCCAAGCGGCGTCAACCACGTGACCGTCGACCTCGGCCGAGCCTCCACGTAGATGGCGCGATCTCCTCCCGCCTCGGGCGCGGCGAAGAGAGCCGCTACAGGCCGCTGCTCTGAAAGGAGGAGCGCGCCAGCCAACCAGGCTTCCCCGGGCTCGGACTTCCGAACGAGTACGTCGCCAACCTTGCACGCAAAGCCCGCAAAGAGATCCTGAGCTTCGACACGATTCCCTTTGGCGAATTCAGCAGGGCGGCCGATTCCATCACGAAGGACTCGAACGCGTCGTCGCACCAGGCGGTGCCCCACCAGCCAACCGATCGCCCCAGCGACCGCCGCGGCTGCAACGACGAGGCTCACACGCAAGCACCTGCGCTCTCGGCGCATGGTGCGAATGCCTTCTGCAGCGCTCGTGCTCGCTCCGCAACTTCACCCATGACGTCGAGCGCGGAGCTCGGCCCCATGCCGGCCGGCGCCCGCGCAGGCAAGAGATCCGCGATGATCGCCACAGCATCGGCTATACCCACCAGCTCCTGCACGCGTTCGCGCGTGATGCCGCCGATGGCGACGAGGGGAATGCCCGCACGAACGGCGCGCTCGTATGCTTCCCGCAAGAGGGTCACACCGACGACGGCCTCGGGATTCTTCTTCGTCCGCGTCTGGAAGACAGGACCGAATGCTACGTACTCCGGGCGCGCCGCCAGGGCTGCCTCGAGCTGGTCGAGCGTATGCGTCGAGACGCCGACGCCCACCCCCGGCGCCAGCCGGCGCACCCGATCGATCGGCATATCTTCCTGGCCGACATGCACGTGAGCGCATCCGGCGAGGACGGCAATATCAGGCCGGTCGTTCGCGACGAGAGTCACCCCCGCGCGCCGGCACACAGGCGCGAGCGCACGGAGCAGCGCTAGCGTCTCTCGAGCCGCGACGTCCTTCGCGCGCAGCTGGAGCGCCGCAGGGCCGACCGAGAGCACGGCCTCTGCAAATGCGAGCGGGTCAAGGCCACGGAGCGCGAGCGTCCCGATGTCGACGATCGCATAGAGCCCTCGCATCGAGCGTGAGCCCACGTAGTCCACGCGATCGGGTCGGTCAACGCGATTCGATGTCCTCGGATGAGATGGAGACAGAGGTCTCCGGACCAACGCGGTGTCGCTCGCGGTCGGGCGCAGGATGAAGAACGATGAGGTCGCCCCGCCTCAACCGCTTCCACTCGGCATTCTTCGTGCTCTCGTCGCGGTGCAGGCGCGTCACGCGTGCGCGCACCGCCGCAAGCCCCTCCCCGCTGCCGATCTTGCCGCATAGGAACGACTCGAGCTTGCCCTTGCTTGCGATCGCGTCCGAGACCACGCGGAGCCTGGCGCCGCCAGAACGCTCGGGCATCGAGTCGACGATGCGCACGCCGTCCTTGCGGAGGACGAGATAGCTGAACGTGAGCCCCTGACGACGGAGACCTGCCACCCGCGCCACCGGGACGAGCCAGCGGGGGAGGTCCACGGGCAAGTCTTCGTGACACCACTCCGATTCGCGCGCGAGCGCGGGGCAGGGATCCATGTGCAAGCACGGAGCGAAGATCGTGGCTCCCGAGGACACGACACGGTCGCGAACACGATGGAGATGGCGCGACCGCTCACGGAGGGCAGGCTCCACCACGACGAGTGACCCTCTTCCATCGAGGCGGCGATCGAGCAGGGATCCCAAGAGAGCGGCGTGGCGTTCCACCCGCTCGTGCGCGTCGAGCCCCACGTCGAGCTCGCTCAGCACGTTCCCGAGAAGCACCACGTCGAACTGACCCTTCGGAATCTCATCCAGTGACGCGGCAATTGTGCGCAGTCGGATCTCGATGCGACCCCGGCCCCGGAGCCCTTCGACCAGCGCACGACCGACGTCGAGCGCGTGCGTATCGGTGTCTGTCCAAGTGGCGTCGATGCTGCCGCACGCACCCGACGCTTCGAGAGCGCGCAACAGACCCCATGTCATCGCGCCCAGCCCGGCGCCGACGTCGAGCACCCGCAGTGTCGAGTCGAGCCGGAGAGCCCCGCCCGCGACGAGCTCCCGCACGGCGGCAGCGGCCTTTGGCACGTCGCGAGCAAACGCAAATCCGAGCCTGCCCGCACCCGCGTCTCCCATCGTCGCACGCGCTCGCGTCGGGTCGTTGTATGCCTCCGAGAGCGCGGCAACGCACGATCCCAGTCGGGCGACGTCGTGGCTCGTAGGCCAGCCGCGCCGCCGGGCCACGGCGTCCAGCACATCACGCCACTCATCCTCGAGCGGTCGGACGAGGGCGAGCCCCAACATGCTGCGATAGAATCGCGCGCATGATGAACGATCCGCAAGCCGGCCCCGTGCGAGCGGTGGGGGCGGTCGTCGTCGATGGCCGCGGACACGTCCTCCTCGTTTGCCGAGGTCGCCCGCCGGCGGCCGGGACGTGGACCTTGCCGGGCGGGCACATTGAAGCGGGGGAATCCCCGGAGGCGGCCATAGTCCGGGAGCTACGAGAGGAGGCCACGCTGTCCACGGCCATCGTGTGCCCCCTGGGTGAGGTGATCCTCGAACGCGAAGGTACGACCTTCGCGGTGCAGGAGTACCTGCTCGTACCTCTCGACGACTCCGCACCTCAAGCAGGGGACGACGCGGCGGACGTTCGCTGGGTCTCGCTCGAAGAAATGCATGGCCTCGGTGTGCTTGATGACGCCGTCGCGATGGTCAAGCGAGGTCTGGAGGTTCGCGGGACGATACGGTATACGCCGATGAATGGCTCAGCTAGGTGAGGTCGTGCGAGGTCGTTCTGGTGGGGGAAGCGGCAGCGGCGGTCGCTCGGGGGCTGGGATGAAGACACTCGTACTGCTTGCCTTTGCAGTGATGGTAGTGACGACGCCGACGTCCGCGCGTGCCCAGAGTGCCACACCGGCCGAGAGGGCCGACTGCGCGCGACGACTCGACATCGCCGAGAAAATCATCGCCAGGGACGCGTACTACGCACAGGCGTGGACGTCGTCCTGGTACATGATTGGCGCCACCTCGTCCGTGCTCGCCTTCACGCGGGCCTTCCAGTCGGGCGACTACGTCCGCGGCGAGTCGCTCACCTTCGCGGCAACCAGCCTGCTCCTGATGATCCAGCGGCCCCTCGCGCTGACCAGCGACGACTCGCTTCGCTCGCTTCGAACGAGCGGCACGGAAGACCCGTGCCTTGCCCTCGCCGACGCAAAGTCGATCCTGCTGTCGAACAAAGTCGACGGCGAGATGCACCGCGCATGGCCGATTTACGCCATCAACGTGGCCTTCAACCTCGCGGTCATGGGGGTGCTCACGGCCGTGACACACCACTGGGATTTCGCCGGACACAGCGACCTCGGGCTCCAGACGGTGGCGGGCCTAGCGCTGAGCACCTTGCAGGTCTTCACGTACCCCAGCGGCTCACTCAAGACGGCCGGTACGTCGTTCGAGGTGTCCTTCTAGATGAGGGCTTGCGGTCGAGCTACCCTCCGGGCCCATGAAAGCGTCGCACGTCTGCCCGAAGTGCAAACACCGGGAGGTCCTATTTGTCCCGCACATCGCCGACCGCGATGACCGGGACAACGTCCGTCCCCTCGTTCTCCATGTGAAGCATCTCGACTGGAAGGACGAAGAGCTGGGCCAGATCCAGGCGTACGTGTGCCGCGGCTGCGGGTACACCGAGCTCTACACGGGTCATGCGGACACACTGCCCGTCAACAAGATTACCGGCGCGAAAGTCCTCAAGGCGAAAGGCTGACGCGCACATGCGCGTTCGGCTGGCGGCGCTTGCTGCGTTCGCGTGCGGATGCGCGCGCATCGCGCCGCCGCCTTCGTCACCTCCGTCCGCGGACGAAGCCCTCGCGCGGATGCACGCGACGTTCGCGTGCGGCAACGCGATTCAGGCCAGCGCGAAGATCGACCACTTCGGGCGGCAGGGGCGCATCCGCGCCGAGCTCTTGCTCTTTGCGGCTCGCTCCGAGCGAATCCGCATGGACGTCGTCAGCCCGTTCGGAGCCACACTGGCGACTCTGACGAGTGATGGAGAGCGCTTCGCCTTGGCGGACCTGCGCGACAAGATCTTCTATCTAGGCCCCGCGACCGCCTGCAACATCGCACGCCTGACCACCCTCCCCGTCCCGGGACACGTCCTGGTGGACCTTCTTCGCGGCGAGGCGCCCGTGCTCCTGCACGACGCGATGGGCCCGACGATCGCCTGGAATACGGCTGGCTACTGGGTCCTCACGATTCCTGGAACGCGGGAGGCCCGCGAAGAGATTCACCTGACGCCTCGTCCGGACGACTGGGCCCTTCCGTGGCAGAAGCAGAGGATGCGCGTCCTCGACGTGCGCGTGGAGCAGCAGGGCTACCTGCTCTACCACGCCGAGTTGCGGGACCACGCCGCCGCACCCACGGCAGGCCCCCGCGAGGACCCGGACAACCTCGCGCCGCCCGTTCCGCCGAGCGGACCGCTGTGCGACTCGGAGATCCCTCACAAGATCCACGTGGACGTCCCTGACCCCGAAGCCGACGTGCGCTTCCAGTACGAGCAAGTCTCCTGGAACCCGCCGCTCCCGGAAGGGACGTTCGATCAGCGGCCGCCGCCGGGCATGAGGATGGAAGAGGTCACCTGCCCTTGAGCGCCGCAAGCACCTCGCCAGGGGAGTCCGTGATGATCGACGCCACGCCGATCCGAACGAGCCTGCATGCCTCGCGCGGGTCATCGACCGTCCACGCGCCGATCCGTAAGCCCCGCCTCGCGTAGCGAGCGACCGCACCTGGATCGGCCTGCGTGCGCTCGAGGTGAATGGCACGAACCCACGGCGACCGCGTGGCCTCCTGAAGGACATCCGCCGCGAGGCCCTGCCCGTCGTGAACGAGCAACGCCCGCGGAACCGACGGCGCGACAGCGGCCGCCACGGCCAGGAGAAGAGGGTCGAACGACGACAGGAGCACGTCGGCGGTAGACCTCCGAACCACGCGGAGTGTCTCCCGCGCGAGCCTCGTCCGGCTCGCGACGTCGTGTTTCATCTCGACGTTGACCGCAACCCCCTGCTGACGTGCCCACGCCAGCACTTCCGCGAGCTCGGGAATGCTCGCACCACCGATGTCGACCCTGCGCAGGTCTTCGAGAGACACGTCTTCGATGCGCCGCACGTCGCGTTCATCGGTCATCCGGGCGAGGGAGGCGTCGTGAAAAACGACGACCTCTCCGCCCGCGCACGTGCGCACGTCGAGCTCTATCGCCACTGCGCCTTGGGCCTTCGCTCTTTCGAACGAGAGCATCGTGTTCTCGGATGGCCATCCTTCGCCGCGCCCACCGCGGTGTCCAACGACGAGCGGCCAGGTCGTCCACGCGGTCACGCCGCCAGCTCCTCCGCAAGCGATTGCGCGAGGCGCTTCGCCTCCTCGACGCTGCCGGGCGGAAGAGTGACGGCACCGACGACCGGATGCCCTCCGCCCCCGTACCTCTCGCAGATGGCGGCAATGTTGTGCCGGCGAGGTACGGGAGACCACGGATTGTAACCAATGCTGATCTTGCACTTGGTGCGGGATCGACTGACCAGCACCGAATACTCGCTCTGGGGGTACAAGGCGTACGTCACGAACTTCCCCGCGACGTCGATCAGCTCTCCTGTCAGATCGACCAGTACGACGCCACCTTTGACCTGAGCGCGCTGCGCAACGAGCTCTACGAAGCCCTCGTGAGCGAGCCGAAGGGGCTCATACGCCTTGGCGACGTCATCGGAGCGAGCGACATCGAAGAGCGGCCTCTCGAGCAGGCGAGGAACCATCTTGGAGAGAAAGGCATCGTCCCCCATGTGCTCGACCACCGTCATCAGCTGCAGCTCGGGCTCCTTGCGCTCCACGGCCATCTTCGCGTCCGGAAACGCGGCGCTGTCGATCATGTCGGCCCACTTCACGAGGTCGGCCATCGGAGCCGGGTCGAGCCCGAAGCGATCGCGACCCACGTCGGCGATGAGCTTCGTCGCGGAGCTGTAGGCGCCGTCGTGAAACATGTGCCGCACGCCGCCCCCGTCCACAACGGCGTGCTCGTAAGCCGCCCGCTCGGCCGGTGTCACGAACGCGCTGACGTGATGGTCGAAATACCAGGTGAGCTGCGGCGCCGTGCTGAAGCGAAAATCGAGAATGGCGTTCACGTCCCCGTCGAGCATCTTCGGGTCGACGCCGTTCTGCCCGGGCCCATAGCCCGCGCCGTGGTATTCGAACGAGGCGCCCGGTCCCGAAAGGTGGCCGTGAAGGCGAGTAAACATGACCGCCGAGCACAGCCCGTCGAAGCAGTGACCGTGTGTGGCTACGACGACGCGCGCAGGATGGGCGGTACTCACCCGGGCGCATTAGCATGACCCCGTGCGAATCCACCATCTCGCCATGCGAACGAGAGATCTCGCTCGTCTCGAGCGTTTTTACGTCGATGTCCTCGGGCTTGCCCTCCTTCGGCGCGACGACACGCGGGTAGGCGTCTGGCTCGACGCAGGTGGCGCGATCGTGATGCTGGAGCGTGCGGACTCGAACGAGCCGAAACCGCCTCGACGCTCCAAGGAGCTCGTGGCTTTCGCGGTCGACGACAAGGAAAGGTGGCGCGCGAGGCTCGGGCTCGCCGGGATTCCGATCGAAGACGAGACGGCACACACGCTCTACTTCCGTGATCCGGACGGCAGGCGCGTGGCCGTCAGCACCTACGGATGACGCCGCCTACGGGGGCACTACGTCGTTGGCCTCCATCGCCTCTTTCAGCCGCAGGGCGTCCTCGCGCTCGAGCGACCGCGGGACCGTATCCTCGATGGCCTTGGCCTCCCTCAGCCACACTCCGGCCTGCGCTCGATCGCCCAGCGCAGACAGGGTGAGCCCACGATAGAGGGCGTACTCGGCGCGGCGGCTGTCGCCGTACGAGCGGCTCTGAGCCTCGATCGAGGCGAACGTCTGCTTGGCCTCCGGGTATTGCCCCTTTTTGAACTGCGATTCGCCCTCGGCGAGCACGCCACCGCAGGCGGGTAGGGAGAGCAGGGCGACCAAGAGCGCAGCACGGCGAGGCATGGGACAATCGATTCCACCAACCAAGCCGGGGAGTCAACCCGTCCGCGATCGAACGCGCTTGCCCGCGGCGCGCAGCATGTCGTCGATCGTCGTCATCTCTTCGCTGTCGGCGGCTTCCGGTCGAGGCTCGGCATCCGCGGCGAGCTCCGGCTCCACGCTTGGCCCTTTCGCGCTCGCCTCCCATCTCTCCGCGAGCTCGCGTGCGATACGCTCGATGAGGGCGCGCGTCGTCTCGCGATGCGTGGCGCTGACGAACGCCGCCTCGGGGTGCTCGCGCTCGAGCGCGTGGCGCTCGAGGGGGTCGGTCACGTCGATCTTGTTGTAGACGAGCAGGCGGGGAATCTCGAGAAGGTCCAGATCCTCGAGGACCTTCTGCACGGTGCGCACATGCTCGTCCTTGGCCTCGTCGCTCGCGTCGACGACGTGCAACAAGATGTCGGCGTCCGCCGCCTCCTCGAACGTCGCCCGGAACGCGGCGAAGAGGTCCTTCGGCAGATCCCGGATGAACCCTACCGTATCGGTGACCACCACCTCACGCTCCCCCCAGCCCGCCCAGCCGCAGCGCAGCGTCCGCGAGCGCGTGTCGAGCGTCGCGAACAGCTTGTCCTCCGCGAGCACGTCCGCGCCGGTCAGCGTGTTGAGCAGCGTGCTCTTGCCGGCATTCGTGTAGCCGACGATGGCCACGGTGGGGACGCGTTCGCGCGTTCGCCTGCGGCGTCGCTGCTCCCGTTGTTTCGCGAGGTGTTTGACTTGCTTCTCCAGGTGCGTCACGCGATCCTTTGCGCGCCGCCGCCCGATCTCGAGCTTCGTCTCCCCGGGGCCCCGGCCACCGATGCCCCCCGTCAGCCGCGACAGGCTGTCGTCTTTCTGCGCGAGGCGAGGCATCGCGTATTTCAGCTGCGCGAGCTCCACCTGGAGCTTGCCGTCGCGGCCCTCGGCGCGCTGCGCAAAGATATCGAGAATCAGCTGGGTGCGGTCGATGACCTTCAGGTCCGTGCTCTTGGCGATCGCGCTCGCCTGAGCAGGCGACAGCTCGCGATCGAAGATGAGGACGCTCGCGTCCTGCTCGATGGCGCGAACGACGACCTCCTCGAGCTTGCCCTTGCCGAGGACGAGCTTCGGATCGATGTGGTCACGCATCTGGACGACGCTGTCGGCCACCTCCACGCCGGCCGTGCGCGCGAGCTCGCGAAGCTCACGCATGCTGGCCTCGGCGGCATGGGCCGCGGAGGAGCCACGCGTCTTGTCGCCGACGTGGACGAGAATAGCGCGCCCGTCCTTCGCCTCGACACGACGTGCCCCGGCGCGGCGCGCGAACTCGGCCTCGAGATCGGCCATGAGCTTCGCGACGTCGACGTGCACCTGCCCGATGGGCAAGGGACCCATGACGCGGTAAGGCGTGGCGCCTTCGTCGGCCGGGACGTTGTGGGCCCACACGAGCGCCCTGGGCTCGCCGCCGGGCGACAGCTGGATGGCGGCGACCAGATCGAGCCGCAGCCGGACGAGGTCCACCAGATCGTCGCGGGTCAGCCCCTCGCCACGCAGGTGCGTATGAACCAATCGCAGGCCGCGGAAGCGACCTTCGGCGGATCGCAGCCGACCGACGTCGGGGAGCATGAGCTTCGACGCATCGCCGACGACGACGGAGTCCACTTCTCCCGACCGGTGCACGAGCACGCCGACCTGCCGCCCCGTCTCGAGCGAAACCGCCGCGAGAGAACGCGTGAGCTCGAGCGTGGTGATGTCATCCGCCGGCACGCGACGGCGATAGAGGCGCTCGAGTGCACGCAGTGACGACGGCGAAAGGCCGGACTTGTTGCCGTGGACTTCGATACAGCCCGGTGTAGCACGTCCGCGAAGAGGGATCTCACCCGCGCCCTCGGTAGATCCAGGTGCGGCTCGCGTCACGCTCGGCGTCGTCGCGGGCGGCCCGGACGAGGGCGTGCTGGGGGGCCAGTCCGCACGCGGGGTCGGTCGCGCGAAGATCCCCGGTGAGGGCGAACGCCTGGCAACGGCAGCCACCGTGGTCGAGCGACCGACGATCGCAGCTCTTGCACGGTTCGGGCATCCACGACTCGCCGCGGAACGCCTGCATCCCGGGAGCCTCCCGCCAGGCGCTCGCAAGCGAGCCCCCACGTACCCCCGCGAAGGCGAGAGGAAGCGCGCGGGCGGCGTGGCACGGCAACACGACCCCGTCGGGCGCGACGACGACGAAGCGGCGGCCCCATCCGTCCATGCAGGCGCGCGGGCGGTCGGCGTGCCAGTCCGGAAGCACGAAGACCACCTCCATGCGTCCCTCGAGCCGCCGGCTGGCGGCCTGCGCGACCGTCCGGGCACGCTCTATCTGGGCCCGCGTCGGCAGCAAGGCGGATACGTTGCGGTGGGCCCAGGAGACGAGCTGGACGTTCGCGAGCTCCAGCCGATCGGCTGCGAGCTGCTCGGCCATCGCGACCACCTCCTCGACGCGATCGAGATTCGAGCGGTGCAGGACGACGTTGAGCGTGAGGGGGAGGCCCAGCTCCTTGACCCAGCGCGCCACCCGCACCTTCGCCTCGAACGAGACCGTCCCCGCGATGCGGTCCGAGGAGGCCGGATCGGCGTCCTGCACGCTGAGCTGGACGTGGTCGAGCGAGGGGGCAAGACGCTCGAGGCGGGCTCGATCGAGCGGCAGCCCACTCGTGACGAGGTTTACATAAAGGTCGAGCGACCGCGCGTGCGCCGCGATGATCTCGAGGTCCGAACGCGCCAGGGGTTCGCCGCCCGTCAGGTGCATTTGCATCACACCGAGGGACGCTGCTTCGTCGAGGACGCGTTGCCACTCGTCGGTCCGGAGCTCGTCATGAGCGCGGACGAGATCGTTCGGATTCGAGCAGTACGGACACGCGAGGGGACAGCGATGCGTGAGCTCGGCCACGAGAGTGTAGACCTCGCCCTCCGGTACCGCCGAGGGGCCGCCTCCAACGCCGGTCGCATTCGGTTCGCCCTCTCGGCTCGACGGAGAGGGGTCGGAGGGGGCCGAGGTTTCGATGAGCGCGCGGCGCCGCAGATCGGAGAGAAGGGTCAGGACGTCCCGGGCGATGCGCGACCGCTCCGCCCCCGGATAGCGCGCGGCCAGCGCGTCGACGATCCCGTCGACCGTTCGCATACCGTCGCAAAGCTCGAGCGTCGCTGCGGCGGTCTCGCTGAGGCGCAAGCCGCGCTCGGGCGACAGGAGTACGGGAGCGCCGTCTCGAGGGTCCTTGCGCACCCTCGCTTTGGGCGAGAGCCTCGGTTTCATCGCGCCTCGGCGATGGTGTCGAGCATCGCCCAGAGGATCGCGCACTTCTCGAGGAGCGCGCGGACGCACGCGTCCTGCAGTGCGGCGGTCGTCGCATGGAGCGCGACGAAGGCGACGGCCTCCTCCGCATCGCGCGTCGCTCGCGGAACTCGCTGGCGGAAGTACTGGAGCGCGGTGGCGTCGACCCACGCATAGTGCTCCTCCCAAGCGGCCACGCGGGTGCGCATGATGCTCGGTGCGAAGTGCTCGGTGAGCGACGAAGCGACTGCCTCGACGAGCGATCGCGACCGCACGAGGTCAACGTAGGCGTCGCACGCGTAGCGCACCCCAGGGAGCACGCGCTGGCACGAGCGGACTTCGTCTGGGTCGAGGCCGACCGCGCGAGCGAGCGCCAGCCACTCGGCCAGGCCCCCCTCCCCCTCCGTCACGCCGTCATGGTCGTGAATGCGACGCACCCACGCCCGGCGAAATACACTGTCGTCGCTCTTCGAGACGATGAGCGCGTCCTTGATCGGGATCCGCGTCTGATAATAGAAGCGATTCTCCACCCAGCGCTGCAACTCGGCCCTCGAAAGGCCCCCAGCGTGCATGCGCACGTTGAACGGGTGGAGATCGTGGTACCGCGGCGCCCCTTCGGCGCGGAGCCGCTCGACGAAGGCCTCGGCCGATAGCGGGACTCTTCCCGTCACAGCACCACCTCGAGGCCGTCGTGCGCGATCTCACACCCCGCACGCTCGACGGCCGCCCGTTCGGGGGAGTCTTCGCGGAGCATGGGGTTCGTGTTGTTGATATGGGTGTAGATGCGGCGCGCGATGCGAAGCCCCGAGAGCTTCGCGAGGCTGCCCTCGCTGCCGCCGACCGGCACGTGAGCCATGTCTCGGGCTTGCGCCTGGCCGAGGCCGGGCCCCGTGAGCTCGTCCTCGCTCCAGAAGGTTCCGTCGAACATCAAAGCGTCGGCCCCCCCGGTGAGCGCTTCGACCGAATCGAGTGACCCCACTGCCGTCGCAACGACGAGCGTCTTCGAGGTCGTCAGGTCGCGAACCCGCAGTGCCACGTTGTCCTCGGGCGAGGGATCCAGGAGACCCATGAGATGCACCGGAAGCTTGCCGGGCACGGCGACCGCGGTGACCCCCACTCCGACGTCGTCGAGGATGACCTCACGCCCGATCGTCAGAATGCGCCAGGTGACTTGATCTGCCGTGCGGGCGAGCGTGCGCAACATGATGTTTCGATCGATCAGCCCCGAGCGAACGCGCTCGGTCGACAGGAGCACGAGCGGCTGCGACTCGCGCAACGAGAGCAACCCGAGGACGTGGTCGAGATCGCCGTTCGTCAGGGCGATGGCCGCGATGGGGGTGTGGCGCGCAACCCATGGATGGAGGCCCGGGAAGCGCTCGATCTGCCTGTGCACGTCGGGCGACGCATTCACGAGCAGCCAGCGGTCTCCCCTGGCGACGGCGACGGAGTCCTGCGTACGCGGTAGAACGCGGGGATCTCCCGCACGCGCCAGCACGCAGTTATCACACCCGCAGTTCCACTGGGGGAACCCGCCTCCGGCGGCCGAGCCGAGGACGTGAGCGCGCATCGCGACGACCGACGCGCGTTGGGAGTCAGCGCGCGGAAGGCTGCGCGTCGTCTCGGGCGTCAGCGTCTGCGATCGGGGACTCGCGGGTGGGCTCGCCGTCTTCCTGGTACGAGCCAATCTCCGCATCCATCTTGATCTCGACGTAGGTCGGTGACGTCCATTCCATGGCGCGATCTCCTCGGAAGCGTTCTTACGGCCAACATGATGCGCGCATTTGGGCGCCCGCGCAACTGGAGCCTCGAGCCTACTTGTTCACGCGCTCGAGATAGCCGCCCGTGGCCGTGTCGACCTTCACCCACTCGCCCTCCTTGATGAAGAGCGGCACGTTGATGACGGCGCCGGTGGAGACCTTGGCAGGCTTGGTGGCGCCGCTCGCGGTGTCTCCCTTGATGCCGGGCTCGCTCTCCTTGACCTGCAGGACCACGCTCGACGGAAGCTCGATCCCGATGGGGATGCCGTTGTAAATCGTGACTTCGCAGTCGAGCCCCTCGCTCACGAAACGCACCTCGTCTCCCAGCTTGTCCTTCATCACGTTGAGCTGGTCGCCGGTGTTCGTATCCATGAAGACCAGGCTGTCGCCTTCGTCCCACGAGTAGGTCATCTTGCGGGTCTCGATGTCCGCGACCTCCACCGACTCGCCCGACTTCCACGTGCGCTCGATGACGGCCCCCGTCGTCAGGTTCTTGATGCGAGCCCGGGTGAAGGCCTGGCCCTTGCCTGGCTTCACGAACTGGTGCTCCACAACCGCGTAGGGGACGCCGTCGATCTCGAGCTTGAGGCCTTTGCGGATGTCGGTCGTCTGCATAGGGTAGAGCGCCCAGCTAGCACGCTGCGGGCCTCACGGGCAACCGTGCGGCATGCCGGCGAGGGCGTCGAGACCCGCCGCTGTGCCGATGAAACGGTCTCTGTCGACGGCCCCCGAGATGCCGCTCACCGAGCCCGCCCACGAGTATTGCCACATGACCGCCTGCGACCAGGGGCTAGGAACCTCGAAGCACGCGCTGGTCGTCGGGTACGCAATGAAGAGGGGGTACGCGTCGAGCCCCGTCGTGTCGATGCCGTTTTGCGAGAAGTAGCTCGCGAACGTGTAGACGATGGGCGTTTTGTGCGTCGCCTGCTCGACCGTGACGAGAAAGCCGTCGATGCGGGCCCGGATGTCACTTGCAGCGGCCTGGCCTGACTTGCCCGGGTCGAGGCAATTGGCGTCGCCGTCCGGACATTCGACGTCGAGCATGACCGGCAGGTCGCCGGCGGCGGGAGCGCCGAGGGCCGACAGGAAATAGTGAGCCTGCGCGACGCCGTCTTCCGTGGGATCGAAGAAGTGATACGCGCCGCGGTCGACACCGGCAGCCCGGGCGTGAGGCCAGTTGTAGGCGAACGTCGACTGGGTGTCGTACGTCCCCTGGGTGGCCTTGATCATGGCGAAGGCGATGCCGTCGCCCGCGACGGCAGGCCAGTCGATCGCTCCCTGACCGTCGAAGACATCGATGCCCTCGACCGTACTGGGAGCGCACTCGTCGAGGGCCTGGGACGTCCGCGAAGTGTCCTCGCCACCCGGAGCCGGGCCGCAACCAATGAAGAAAGCGCACAAAACGATGTTCCGGGGACCCATTCACGGCGCTGGGTGCGCGTGCCGTGCCAGCCGCCCTGCTGATACCCTACACCGCCTCTGATACTGTGCACGGGCGTGCCGAACGTCCTCGCCACGGCCGTCCTCGCCGCTGCCAGCGTCGCTGCCGCGAGTCCCCCTGTCCGCGCCGATTCCGACGCCGGCCTTCCGCGCGCGTCGATGGTCTGCGACCACGCCGACGGTCCCGGCCGGGTGCGGTGCGACGTCGAAGCGCGCGTCTCGCCCGGAGAGTCGATCACCTGGGGCGACGTGGTCATCCTCCGCACGCCTCCGTTTGCGACCGCCTTGCGCGGGCGCACCGGTCCGCACGAAGCGACCGTGCGCGAACCGGACGTGTGGCGATGGGCGCTCGCGCTCGTGGCGCACACCAAGGGAACGGGGGACGTCGACGCCCGGGTACGCCTCGTCATCTGCCGAGGCGATACGTGCACGCCGCGCGAGGTCGACGTGGTCGGTCACGTAGTCGCGGGCGACTGACGGAAACTTGGCCACGCGTGGGCCTCTGTGGCGACAGTGGGCGCGGATGCACCTCCCAGGCCGACTGCGCACCACGACGCTCGGCGATCTTCTGGGTGCGCTGCACCGCGCTTCGGCCACCGGTAGCCTGGAGATCGCCGAGGATCGCGGACGCTGCCATCGCATCCACCTCGCGCGTGGCCTCGTCGTCGCGGTGGACTTGGACGGCGCCAGCCCGTCCCTTGCCGAGATCCTTCGCGACGATCGAGCGGCGGGCGACGATGTGCTGCGTCGGTCGCTCCTGCGCTCTCTCGCTTCACGCCGCCTGCACGGCGAGGTCCTCATCGACGAGTTCAGCCTCTCGCCATCCGTCGTCGGTGCCGCCCTGCGCCGGCAGGTGCTGGCGAGACTCGCCGCTCTCGAGCAAGTCAAAGACGCGCGCCTCGCATTCCGCGTCGCCGTGCGGCCGCCCCGCGGCACGATTCACGACGCGCCCCTCGAGCCACGCGAGTTCTTGCACGGCCGCCGTCGAACGAGGGAGCGAGGTTCCCCCTGCTCGCCTCCCGTCGCCGCCACGAGCCCGTGGAGCGTCCTTGGGCTGCCGACCGGCGCGGACCTAGCCGAGGTCAAACGTGCCTACCGTCAACTTGCCCGCACCGTGCACCCCGATGCCCACCCGCACGCCAGCGACGCCGAGCGGCGGGTTCTGCAGGTCCGCTTCAGCGAGATCACGCACGCTTACCGCGCGCTCGTGGCGTGACGCCTCCGCCTCACCCGTCAGTGATTCTGCGTGAGCACCTGCAGCGCAAGCTTCGCCTCGGGAGCGAAGTGCGAGTCCGGGAACTTGCGCAGCAGGGTGCGCCACGCGTTCTTGGCGTCGTTGTACGATTCGATTTCCGTGTCGCACCAGGCGAGCTGCTCGAGGGCATCGTCCTGGATGTCCTTGTCGACGCTGGACTCCGAGAGCGGAGCCAGGATCGCGATGGCGTCCTTCTGCCGGCGGAGCTTGCGGTAGGCCGTCGCCAGTTCGAGCTTTGCTTGAGGCGCGACCGCTCCGCTGTCGGAATAGCGTAGCGACTCCTCGAACGCCCCCGACGCCTCTTGCCAGCGCTGGAGCCGTGAGCTGTCGAGTCCCTGGAGGTAGAGAGTCGACGCCTGTTCGCTCCGGGCCTTGTCGACGGCGTCCGCCAGAAACTGCGCTTCCGCCTTGGTCAGCGGCTTGGTCCGCATCGAGTCCCATCCCTTGATGAGGTCGACCCGCTTACCCTGACGGACGAGGTCGTAATACTTCGCCGCTTCGATCTCCGCGGCCTGGCGCTCTGCCTCACGTTGCCTGATCTCGTCGAGGTCCTGCTTCATTCGCGCGTATTCGTCCTTGAGGTGCTTGCTCGTCGCATCGAGCGCGTCGACGCGCGCGTCGACCGCGAACTTCAGTGCCGCGAAGACGACGACCACGAAGACGACGTACGCCGTAGCGCTGTTCCACGCGATGCGCCGCTCGTAGCCCTGCTGCCGCTTGGCGATCGACTTGATGTCAGCGCTGAGGGCATTGGTCAGGTTGTTCGTGCGGATGACGAGGCCGCGAGACTCGATGATCTCGCGCTTTATCTCACGCAGCTCGTCGTCGACCTCGTGCATCTTCCACGGAAGCGTGTACGCCGGCCTGGCGACCGGTCGCAAGGGGATCCGACCGGGAGCCTCATGGCGCGTCCCACGCCCCGACCCACGCCTTCCCTCCCCGCACGCACGCGACGTGCCTCGCGTCGTTGCTCACGGTGCAGTCGTGCTGCTCGCCGTAGCTCCCGTCGAGCTCCGTCGCACGGAGCAGACGCGCCCGCCCCGGGCCTCGAACGACGAGTCCTGACCCGGTCGGCACGACGTACGTCTTCCCGTCCGGCGACCTCGGGGCACCTGGAGTGCTCGGCTGGTCGAGAAACATTGCAAGGGCCGACGCATGGGTGAGGTCCGGCGAGACGAGCAGGGGCTGCTCCTCGACGATGGCCTCGAGGCCCCCCGGGCCCCACGCAACCGCCAGCGCATGGGCCGGGGCTCCGCGAGACCCGGCGCAGCGCCCGCCGAGACGCGGCACGACGGGGAGGGCGAGATCGCGCACGTCGTCACCGCTTGCCGTTTCGAACGTCGCACGCAGGGGAAGGCCATCGCAGGGGTCGTACGTCTCGATCCAGTGCATCGCGCCGTCGGGCGACGTCACGGCCGCCTTCCAGTCGGAGACGTCCGTCGCCGCCGCCTCGTCTCCCTGGTCCGGATCGACCCGAACGACTCCCGCGCGCGTGCGCACGAGCAGCTTGCCGCTCGCCTCGAAGGCCAGCGCTCCCCACGTGGGCTCGCGCCCGTGTGCCACCATGGGAACCCCCGCCACCTGGCGCACGGCGCGGGCCTTCGCGACCGGCGCGAGCTGTGCGATCCAGCCCTCGGCTTCGTGCGCTCGCGACGCGGTGCGAGTCGCCGGTGGACGCTCGGCGCGATCGAGGGCAAGAGCCGCACGCAACGGGTCTGCCATCGTCGCGTATGCGCGGACCTCGGCGAGGCCCAGCTCCTCCAGCGCACGACCGGCGCCGCATGCGATCGCTGCGGTCCCTGCAACGGCCGTCATGCGAGGGGACCCTTCGTCGGCACAGGCGGCTCGCCAGAGCGCCCGGGCTTGCGCGACGTACGACGGAACCGCCGGCGCTTCGGTGAGCCGCACCGCGCGTGCCGCCGCCGTGGCCCCAAGGGACGCGAGCGACGACTCGGTCGCCGAGGCGTCACGACTCAGGCCCGCAGATCGATCGAGCCAGACGAAGGTCGCGCTCACGCGAGGACCGGGTTCGAGCGGTGGGCCCCCTCCTTCGAGCGAGACGCGCAGCGCCACGTCGTCACGCCCGTCGCCGTCGCGATCGGAGACGTCGGCGTCGACCGAGAGCGCGGGCGCTCCGGGAGGATCGGCGATGGTCGCCGCGAGGACGACCCTGGCCGCGGGGGCGCCGTTGACGACGGCGATCCAGCGGACCGGCCCGCTCGACGGATGCTCGGGGCAGCGCGATCCGAGCTCCACGAGCACCGAGCGCCCTCGCACGAACACGATCTGGTCGATCGGAGAGCAGCTGGGGTCGCGAGCGAGCGTGGCAGGAGGCGCGAACTTCGTGGGCGTGCCCGGCGTGGTGCCGGTGCCACGGTAGAAGGCGAGAGCACCCGGGTCGTTGGCCTCCGGAGCGCGGACGATGGCGAAGGCGTCGTTCGTACCGTCCCCGTCGAAGTCGCGCACGATCGCGGAGACGAAGACCGTGCCCGGAGGCGCATCGAGGGTGATGCCTTCGACGGGCCAGTGCGCGGTGCCAGGTGGGGCCGGGGTGGCCGCCTCTCCCGAGAACGGCGCGCGACCTGCCTCCATCGACGGGACCGAGGGCACCGGTCCGGTAGCGGCATCCCCCGGTACCTCGGCGCCCGCCTCGGGCATCTCGATCGCGTAGGGGACGTACGGGTGACCGTCGCCGCATGCGTGACAACCCGATGCGACGAGGGCGAGGACGGGCCCGAGGATCGCGCGCGGGCTCATGAGGCGGGTGCATAGCACCGCAGCTTGCGAGCCTAGGACCACGAACACCCGACGAGCACGGGCTCCGGCTCGAGCTCGACCCCGAAGCGGCCCTTCACCCCCTCGCGGATCGTGCGCGCCACCGTGAGCAGCTCCCCTGCGCTGCCTCCGCCCCGGTTCACGAGAGCGAGGGCGTGCTTGCGCGATACGCCCACGCGACCTTCGCCCCAACCCCTCGGGAACCCTGCTCGCTCCACCAGCCATGCCGCCGCGAGCTTGAAGCGCCCGTCGCCCGCGTCGAAACGCGGAGGGCGCTCGCCCGCGCGGATCTCGACGTCCGCCAGCGTGGAAGCATCGACGACCGGGTTCACGAAGAACGAGCCGGCGCTGACCGAGTCCGGATCGCCGGCATCGACGACCATCCCCTTCCCGCGGCGCAGGGCGAGGACCGTCTCGCGCACGACGCGCGACGACGCGCGATCGCCGTCCTGAATCGAGAGCGCCTTCGCGAGCTCGGCGTAACGCACCGGAGCGCTGTCTCCGCCCACCTGGAATGCGAAGCGCACGCGGGTCACGATCCACCGGTCGCGTCGCTTGAAGACGCTCGCGCGGTAGCCGAACCCGCAATCGGCCGGGAGCATGTCGACGAACGCACCGGCGTCGCGGTCGAACACGCGTACGCGCTCGATGGTGTCGCTCACTTCCTGGCCGTACGCGCCGACGTTCTGGATGGGCGTGGCGCCGACGAGCCCCGGAATACCGCTCATGCACTCGACGCCGCGCCACCCCTCCACCACCGCGCGCGCAACGAACTCGTCCCAGCTCTCCCCCGCCGCCACGTCCACCACGGCCCGGTCGCCGTCGCGCGACACGTGCACGCCCCGAAGGGCGATGCGCATCACCCGGCCCGGAAACCCCTCGTCAGCGACGACGACGTTGCTGCCTCCGCCCAGTACGAAGAGCGGCTCGCCGCGCGTCTTCGCGTCGCGTTCGGCGTCGACGACGTCCTCGTCGCGCTCCACATCCACGAGGCGGGCAGCCGGACCCCCCATGCGCAGGGTCGTCAGCGGCGCGAGCAGGACGTCGGTGAGCTCGCGCATCCTCGGGATTTACAGCAGGATGCGAGGCTATACCAACCACCCGCGCGATGCAGCCGCTCCCCATCGACCCCCTCCTTCCGGAGATCGTCCGCTCGCTGCGCGCGCATCCGACGCTCGTCCTCGAGGCGCCACCCGGTGCCGGCAAGACGACGCGAGTGCCGCGGGCGTTGCTCGACGCGGGGTTCGCTGACAAGGGCGAGATCGTGGTCCTCGAGCCACGGCGCCTGGCCGCGCGAATGGCGGCGAAATACGTGGCGGGAGAGCTGGGCGAGAAGCCCGGCACAACCGTGGGCTATCAGGTGCGCTTCGAGGACGTCTCGAGCGCTCGCACGCGCGTTCGCTTCGTCACCGAGGGCGTGCTCGGGCGCAAGCTCATCGCATCGCCGAGGCTCGACGGCATCGCCGTGGTGGTCCTCGATGAGTTCCACGAGCGCCACCTTCAGGGGGATGTCGCGCTGGCGCTGGTCGAACGCCTTCGCCGGTCGGACCGTCCCGACCTGCGTGTCGTCGTCATGAGCGCGACGCTGGCGACCGAGCCCATCGCCGAGCATCTGGGGAGTCCGGTGCTTCGGGCGGAGGGGCGCCGCTTCGACGTCGCGCTCGAGCATCTCCCCTCTCCCGACGACCGACCGCTCGGCTCGCAGGTCGCCTCCGCCGTGCGGCGTCTGGTCGTGGAAGGGCTCGACGGCGATGTCCTCGTGTTCTTGCCGGGCGCGGCGGAGATCCGTCGGGCACGGGAGGCGTGCGAGAAGATCGCGTCCGAAGCGGACCTGCTCGTCGTGCCTCTGCACGGCGACCTGTCGCCGCAGGAGCAGGACGCCGCCGTGGGTCCGGCGAAGCGTCGCAAAGTCATCCTCTCGACGAACGTCGCCGAGTCGTCCGTGACAATCGAGGGGGTGGTCGCCGTCGTCGACTCCGGGCTGGCGCGTGTCGCTTCGCAGGCGCCGTGGTCGGGGTTGCCACGGTTGCGGCTGGAGAAGACGAGCCGTGCGTCGGCCACTCAGCGCGCGGGTCGAGCCGGGCGCACCCGGCCGGGGCGATGCCTGCGCCTCTACACGCGCGCCGACTTCGACGCGCGCCCCGACCACGACGCCCCCGAGATCCGCAGGCTGGATCTCGCGCAGACCTGGCTCGAGCTGGCCGCGCTCGATGCCCGCGATGTGCCCTGGCTCGAGCCACCACCGGAAGCGCACGCGCGCGCCGCGGAGGAGTTGCTCGCCCGGCTGGGCGCCCTCGATGCCCGTGGCAAGGTGACCGACACCGGTCGATCGATGCTCCGCTTCGCCGTGCACCCACGTGCGGCGCGCGTCGTCGTCGAGGGAGAGCGGCGGGGTGTCGCGGACGATGCGTGCGTCGCGGCGGCGATCCTGGCCGAGGGAGACATCCGGGCGTCGAGCCGGGCGCGCTTCGGGGAATCGCGCGCGCAAGACGTCGCGACCGAGCGGAGCGACCTCGTTGCCCTCGTCGAGCTCTATCGCGAGGTGGAGGATTCGCGGTTCTCGACGAGCGCCGTCCGGTCCGCCGGACTGGATCCCGGCGCCACGCACGCCGTATCGCGAGCGGCCTCGCAGTTGGCGCGTGCGTGCAAGGATGGAAGAGTCCGCGCGAAGGACCCCGAGCAGGCGCTGTGTCTGGCGCTCCTCGCGGGCTACCCGGATCGGGTGGCCAAACGCGTGCGGGCGGGGGCGCGTCGCCTCGCGCTTGCGGGGGGCGGTGCGGCGGAGCTCTCGGAGACGAGCGTCGTGCGGGACGCGGAGTGGCTCGTGGCGCTCGACGCGGAGGAGCGGGGCACGGGAGCACGCGGCGGGGTGGTCGTCCGGCTGGCCAGTGCGATCGATCCCGAGTGGCTGATCGATCTGTTTGCCGACGAGGTGAAGGAGACGCGCGAGGTGTCGTGGAATCGTCAGGCGGAGCGCGTGGAGGCGCGCGAGTCGATGACGTGGGGCGGGCTCGTGCTCCACGCCGCCGAGGGAACGCAGCCGCCTCCGGAAGAAGCGTCGAGGGTCCTGGCGGCGGCGGCGATCGAGGCCGGACCTGGGGCGTTCACGTCGGTGGAGGCGCTGCAGCGGTGGCTCGCGAGGACGCGGTTCGCTGCGTCCGTGCAGCCTGCCATCGCAGGGCCGGACGACGACACGGTCCGCGCGGCGCTCGTCGGCCTCTGCGAAGGACGGAGCACCTTCGCCGAGCTGCGCGATGCGGGCCTGCTCGATGCGCTGCGCCGTTCGCTCGGACCCTCGGGCGCCGAGGTGGACAGGCTCGCTCCCGAGCGCACCACGCTCGCGGGAGGGCGTGCGGTGGTGCTGCGTTACGAAGCAGGAAAGCCGCCCTCGATCGCGTCGCGTCTGCAGGACTTCTTCGGCATGACCGACGGCCCTCGGATCGGCGGCGGGCGAACGGCGGTGCTCCTCGAGCTCCTGGCACCCAACGGACGCGCGGTGCAGGTGACGACCGACCTCGCCGGTTTCTGGCAGCGGCACTACCCGGCGATCCGAAAGGAGCTGATGCGGCGCTACCCGCGCCACTCGTGGCCGGAGGACCCGACGCAGCCGGCACCGCGGATGCGCCCGCGATGATCGCGGCCTAGAACCCAGGACCCGGGCGGTCGGCCGCGAAATGAAGCGAGGAAGGCTTGGCTGCCTTCTTCCCAGTTGCGGGCGAGGACGGAGGGGCGAGCGAAGGCGCGTGGGAGGTCGCAGGCGATTGGCTCTCGACCGGTGCAGCCGACGGCGCGAGGTCGTCGAACGCAGGAGGCGCAAGGGTCGGTGCGGGGAGTGCGACCACGGAATCAGCCGCCACGGGCGCCGGCATGCGAGCCATCGGGGCGGGCGCTGCGGGAGAGCTCACGCCCGCGTGCCGGAAGGCGACGAGCACCGCGACGAGCGCGACCATCGCCGCGCCTCCCAGGGCCACCGAGACGACCGGGCCGACCGGAGTGCGCGGCAGAGCGCTGGCGGGCACCGACCGCACTTGCGGGTCCTCGCTGCGGATGGCACCGCGCTCGGTCGGCCAGTGCAGCGCCGGGGAGGACGAAGGACGGAAAGGCAGTGTCGCCGCGTCGACCGTCGTCGCGATCTGGGCCTCGTGCAAGGCCGACATGGGCAAGGCTTCCGTCCCGTGCCGAGGGGCCGGATCGACATCCGTCGCAAGCGTCTTGGTCGGGGCGAGGCGATCGAGCGGCTCCGGGCTCGTCGCCGTGCCCGGGGCTGTCGACGTCGTGGCCGGAAAGGGGCCGAGCGTAGGGGGAGACATCCCGATCATCGTGGTCTGCGGCAAGCGCGTCGGAGGCACGGAAGACGACGGCGACGGAGGCTCCGCTCCCTCGGGGAACGGCCGGGACTCGGGCGCGAGGACGGCCGACGCCGTCGCGCGGTTCTCGGTCGTCTCCTGGTGCGCCGTGCTCTGGAGCATGCGCTTGAGATTGCGCAGGCTCGCCGCAAACGAGAACGCATCGCGCGGCCTCGCGGCCGGGTCCTTCGCGAGCGCGGCCATGAGGAGGCTCTCGAGCTCCCTCGGGACCGCGACGAACTGCGACACGCGCGGCGGCGATTTATTCATGTGCGCCGAGCCGATCCGGCTCGCATCGCCCTCGTCGTCGAACGGCCCCCGCCCGGCCACGATCTCGTAGATGACGAGGGCCGCCGCGTAGACGTCCATCTTCGGCGTCGGCTTCTCGCCTCGCAGCTGCTCGGGCGCGGCGTACCGCAGCGTGCCGAGAAAGCGACCCGCGGTCTCCCGGGCGCCGCTGTCGAGCACCGAGACGATGCCGAAGTCGAGGAGCTTGGTGACGGTGACGCCCGCAGGCGTGCGGTGAAGGAAGATGTTGTCGGGTTTCACGTCGCGATGGATGAGCCCCTTGTCGTGCGCGTGGTCCAGCGCATCGAGCAAATCGATCCCGATGTGGTAGGCGTGCGAAAGCTCGAGCTGCCCCTTCTTCTCGAGAACGACCCGCAGCGACTGGCCATTGAGCCGCTCCATTACGTAATAGGGCAGGTGAAGGTCGTCCGACGTGACGCCGGCGGTGATGACGTCGACGATGTTCGGATGGTTCAGGCGCGCGAGCGTGCGCGCTTCATTCTGCACGCGACGCGCGAGGTCTTCGCGGGCGCCGAGCTTCGGGTGAAGGGTCTTGAGGACGTACCGCTTGCCGATGGTCGTGTCCTCGACGTCGTAGACCGTCCCCATGCCGCCCACGCCGATGAGCCGCAGCACCTTGTAGACGGTGCCGGGGATATTCTCGCCGGGGGGGTAATCGCGCGAGGTCATGAGAATATGGCGAGGTCATGTGTAACACCGCCGGGCCAGGGGGTGGAAGGCGCGGGCTTTTAGCCCCAGGCGGTCGGCACTCCGTACCCGGCGAACGCCGGATGCGCGAAGGCCAGTGTCGAGGAGCAGCCTTACGATCCCCCTTCGAACGCTTCGAGGATCTGGTCAGGGAGCGGGGCGTCGAAGTCTTTGCGGACCCGGATGCGACCCTTGAGGGTTCCAAGCTTGCGTGGCTTTGGGGAGACGGTGATCGGCACGAGCTTCGCGACAGGGCGTCCGTTGCGTCAAGTGAACCGCCTCTGCGCCTTATCGATCCGCAGGACCACGAGACAGAATATCACGCCGCAGGTAAGATTCACCGATGAGCGAGGCCTCCCGCGACGAGCCCGCAGCCGAGGCGCTGGACGCCTGGGTGCGGGGCGATGACGCGTTGCGCGCACGCGCGCACGTGCTGGCAGCCAAGCTGGGCCGGGACGAAGAAGGAATCTACCGGACTCTCAGGAACTTCCAGCGGAGCGCAAGCGAGCGGCTGCGGCTCGGGTTGAGGCATGGCCGACTCCACCCTGACCACCGCTGAGCGGACGTTTCTCGAGGAGCTCCATCGCCACGGCGTCCGGTTCATGGTCGTCGGAATGAGCGGGGCGCTGATCCAAGGCGCGCGCGGAGCGACCGAGGACATCGACCTGTGGTTCGAGGACGTCGGCGATCCACTCATCGCGGAAGCGGCCCGGGCTTGCGGTGGAGTCTGGGTGTCTGGGTCGTTCGGCCTGGGGCCACCGCGCCTCGGAGGCGAAGCGCTGAGCGACCGGTTCGACGTGGTCACGCACATGAGCGGCTTGCGCGACTTCGCTTCCGAATACGCGGCCGTTCGATTCGTGACGATCGACGGCGTGTCGATTCCGCTGCTGCCCCTGCGGAGGATCGCCGACAGCAAGCGCGCCGCGGCTCGTTCGAAGGACCAGGCGCTCCTGCACGCCCTCGAGGACGCGCTCGCGCTGCTCGATCAGGGTGAGCCCGGCAAGGATCTGTAGACCGCAGCACGCAGGACGGGATCGACCGCCAGCGCCCGCTCGGATTCTGCGCGAGGAGTTCCTCGTGCCCATGGGCCTGAGCGCGAACGCGCTCGCGCAGGGCATCGGGGTACCGGCCAACCGCATTAGCGCCATCGTCGCCGGAGACCGCAACGTCACGGCGGATACGGCGCTGCGACTGGCGCGTGCTCTGGGCACCACGCCCGAGTTCTGGCTGAACCTCCAGCAGAGCTATGAGCTGCGCTTGGTCGAGCAAGACAAAGAAAGCGCCAAGGAGATCCGTACGATCAAGCGCCTTGTCGCTTAGACGCGCAGGTTCGCATCACTGCCCGAGTTCCACGGTAAGGTAGCAGCTGTCGTCGACGTCGACGTTGCCCGCGTCCGCCGCGTACGCAAACGTGAAAATCTCGACCGAGATGGAAGTGGCCGTCCCGGTCAAGGCGACCGCGCTCGCGTCTTGAAGGTTGCCCACGGCGTTGGCCTCGACGACGAGCGCGCTCGTAGCGATGGTCGCTGGGTACGAGCCGCTGAATGTCACCGTGTAGTCGCCACGACCGTTGCGAACTACGCTGGCGCTCGTCGTTCCATTGCCGCCGAACGCGCCCACGGTGGTCGTAATGCCGGCGTCACTGGCTGACGTGACGACGCTGGCGAAGCCGACGTCGTAGCCGGGCCCCGCAGGTCCGGCGTCACCCGAAGGCCCCGTGGGGCCAGTCGGACCCACAGGCCCGGCGTCGCCCTGCGGCCCTATTGGACCCGGAGGTCCGGCTTCACCTTGCGGTCCCGCCTCTCCAGGCGGTCCTGCCTCTCCGGGCGGACCGGCTGGACCTATCGCACTACCCCGCAAGCCTGGATGAGAGGGACGTCTTAGTGGTCGAGTCCGAGGAAAAAGACCAGAGGCGTCCGCGCGATAGCGCGGATGACGCGGCACATCCACGGGATCGCGCGGCCGTGGGCGGGACGGAAGGGGGACCGGGCATCGATGAGGAAGACCAGGAAGTCCTGAAGAACCTCGATGTCCTCGTCCGGGTAGTCGCCGAGGACGACGCGCGCCTCCTCGAGAATCATCGGGCCGAGCGCGATCGCGATCGCACCGACGGCACGCGAGTCCCCACGAGCGGCACGCTTGAGGTCTCTTTGGCCGCGAGGATGATCGCGTCCGCCTGCTTGTGCGAGATGAAGGGTGCGAGCACGAGGACGAGGCCATAGCCATGCCGGCGAATGCTCGCGGCGGTGGACTGGACCTTGCGGTCGCCGTAGATCGCGGACCAATCGAGCGACGCGAGGCGGAAGGCTCGCTCGAGGCGCTCGAGGCGCTCGCGGTTCGGCTCGCGAGGGTCGCCGCCGGCGCGGCTTGCCGTCGCCGCTCAACGATCTATATTGAACGTGACCGGTATGAGCGATGGACTCCTTCCTGGCGGCAAGCGCACGCTGGTTGTGCTCTTCATTCCGAGCGTCCAGCGGGACGGCAAGACGCCCGTCGATCAAGACCACTGGGTAAACGAGGCAATGAAGACGCTCGGTGACGCATATGGCGGCGCCACGGCCTATCCCAGAGCGAAGGGCGTCGAGTACTTCGCCATCCGTGAATACAAGGAGCCGAAGCGATGAAGTCCAAATCGAAGCTCGACGCGAACAAGATCGCCGAGGTGCTCGGCGCCGAGCGCCGGGGCAGGGTCACGGCCAAGAGCGGGCACTTCGGGGCCATGCAGCTTGTGGCCGAGATCCAGTCGCGATTTCAGGTACCACAGGGGGGAGGTCGCGCAACGGATCCTCACTGGACCGAGCGACGACTGGTTCCCCTAGCGCCCAAGACGCTCACCCGACTGAACCAGATCGCGAAGAGGCTCCACGAGGAGCGGGGGATCGTGATCGCGCCCCTACAACTCGCCGGGCTCCTGCTGGAGCAGGCTACCGGGGAGGTCGACGAGCGCGCGGCCGAGAAGCTCGCCCGTGAGCACGTGAGCCAGCGGAAGATCGCCTGATTCGAACCGTTGCCTTGGGGAGGGACAACATTCAGACGCGAACGCGACCGGGGAGGCTTGCCGCAACTTGTGCTCGCGGGCGTCCAGGGCCGATCTAGACTGGTTCGAGGATGGGGAAATCGGCCTCGGAGCAGCTCATCGGCCGCACGATCGCCGGGAAGTTTCTCATCGAAGCTCCCATCGGTGCCGGAGCGATGGGCGCCGTCTTCCGTGCTCGGCAGATTGCCCTCGAGAAGACCGTCGCCATCAAAGTCCTTCACGGAGAGCACGCCGACGACGCGTCGTTCGTGGCGCGCTTCCAGCGCGAAGCGAAGGCCGCCTCCCGCCTGAACCACCCGAACTCGATGCAGGTCATCGACTTCGGCGCCGAGCCGGACGGCCTCCTCTACATCGCGATGGAGTACCTCGACGGGCGGAGCCTTCACCGTGTGATCCGCGAGGACCGGCCCCTCAGCCCCGCGCGCATCGCCGACATCCTGATGCAGACGCTGGCGGCGCTCGCCGTGGCGCACGACATGGGGGTCGTTCACCGCGATCTCAAGCCCGACAACATCATGATCCTTAGCGGCACCGACGACGACGGGCGCCCGAAGGACATCGTCAAGGTGTGCGACTTCGGGATCGCGAAGATCACCGACTCGAGGGCGTATCGCGACGGCGCCGGGCGGACGTCCGACGCGCCGCTGACGACCGCGGGGTTGATGATCGGCACGCCCGAATACATGTCGCCCGAGCAGGGCAGCGGGCAGAAGCTCGACGCGCGGAGCGACCTCTACTCGGTGGGCGTCATCCTCTTCGAGATGCTGACGGGGCAGGTGCCGTTCGAGACCGAGAATGCGATAGGGACCATCCTCAAGCACATCAACGACGCGCCCCGGCGGCCCTCGGAGATCGTACCGAGCGTCGACAAGGGGCTCGAGGCGGTCTGCCTGCGCGCGCTGAGAAAGCAGCGCGAGGATCGCTATCCCGGGGCGCGCGAGATGCGGGCCGACTTGCGTGCCGTGCTCGACGGGCGGGCGCCGGATGCGCCCGAATCCGCCCCTGCAGTGCAAGTGGTGACCGAGGCGAGCGCGTCGACGAATGCGGCGACGGTGCGGTTTGCGGCGCCCGCCATCGCGGAAGTACCGAAGGCGACCCTCATAGGGACGGCGTCCACGGCCCCCGGGGGACACAAGCCGCGACGTCGGATCGCGGTGGGCGCGATCGCGGGTGCCGTCGGTTTTGTCGGGGCGCTGTTGCTGCTGCTTTTGAATCGGCCTCATCCCGCGGCATCGGTCGCGTCGACGGCGGAGGGGCCGAGCGAGGCTCCTTCGACGAACGTGGCGCCCCTGGTCGATGTCGCTCCGCTGGCACCCCTCGACGCGCTTCGGGCCTCGGCGTCCCCTGGGGGGATGCGGATGCCAGGGTCAAGCAAGGCGGTCGCGACGGCCTCGGGCGGGAAAGGCGTCGTGGTCAAGACGCCCGCTCCCAGCGCGACTCCGGCGGCGAGCACAACGCCCGCCCCAGCCCCTCCACCGGTGGCCGTCGTCGCCCCGACTCCCCCACCGGCCGAGACGGCGGATCCTTCGTTCGACCCTGACCACGGCTACGTCGAGGTCGGGCTCATCAACGGGCAAGGCGTGCGGGACAGCGCCGTGCGGGGTGCGCTGCACGGCACCGGCATCTCCGCGTGCTACAAGAGTGCTCTTCGGGCGAAGGGGGCTCGCGCGACCGGGGTGGCGACGCTCAGTCTGTCATTCGACGAAGGGGGTGCGGCGCGGTCGGCGATCGTTACGGGAGGGGATTTTCTGCCAGGGCTCACGCGGTGTGTTCAGGGGTCGACAGCGGGGCTTCATGTGCCCTCGTCGCAGGTGGATTCGGGGGGCGGGACGGCGGAGGTGTTTCTGGCGTTCAAGGTGCGGTGAGGACCGTAACGAAGCGGCGACCCGCCCCTACCGAAGAAACACGAAGTCGCACCATCGAAGTCTCCTATCTGCAATGTTTATGGATTCTTGATAAAAAGCGGACGAATCCGTGGTCTTGCAACAGGGCGACGAGTTCGGCGCCGTTCGGGCGTGCCCGTTGGAATCGAGCAATCTCAACCCGGCCAAGCCTCAGAAAGAAAGTTCCACGAGGTGCCCTGCGAGCGAGGGATCTGGTCTGCCTCGAACCGATTGACAACCGATCGCTCGACTACCGTTTCCATGTCGGGACGAGTGACCACATGCATGGAGGCACCCAGCGACGCCTCTAATACGGTGTGCCGCAAACGACCGGACCGAATGTCCCGTTGCCACATCTGCTCGAGTGCGCGCCAAGGTGGCCTCCCGTGGACCCAGCGATGCAGGCGCCGCAGTGGATCAAGACGATGCGCGATCAGGGGCAGTCGCTCCGCAAGACGTGACGGAGACACGAGTGTGGCGCGCGAAGACATATCTTCGGGGACCGGCCCCGGTGCCAAACCGAGCCGCGGCGGCTCGACAACATCGTACGCACCCGAAGCGAGCCTCTCAATGCCGTGGGCCAGCCATCCACGCTCACGAAAGAGCATATCGCAGTCGGTTCGAAGGACGAACTCATGTCGCGCGGAGTCGATTGCGTAGAGGAGCGCCGCGATGGGTGTGCCGCCCTGGCACCGATACGGCCTACCCGCCCGAAACCAACGCTTAAACGTGGGAGCGAGCGCCTCCGCGGAGGGCAGGTCGACGACCCGAACGCGGGAGTCGAGCTTCGCAACCTGCTCGAGCGCGGTGCGAATCGGGCTATCGTCACCACTCGACCCGTGGAGCGCTGCAATCCGCCCCGCGGGGGCCACGGTGTCATACACGATGACCAGCTCGTCGAGTCGACGACCGAACGTCCTGAGCCAGCTCGGCAGCGTCGTCGCAATTCGGACCTGGTCTCCGCGACACGCATTCGTGACGATAGAGAACACGCAACCGCGCTTCTATCGTACCGCCGTCTTGCGCGCAAGGCGGCGCGCGGAGGTGCGACGTCTCACGGACCCCGCGCGTTACGGATCGTGCGTCCATGCAGCGCTCGCCTATCCTCCGGACCCAGAGACCTCGCGTACCGCTCGCCCTTGCCGTCGCAGCCGCGAGGTTCACATCCCCTGTGCTAACCTTGAACGCCGTGGCGGACCGAACGCAATGATCGAAAGAGCCGACAGGCATCGCCTGCTGCAGCGCGTGTTTTGGTCTCCGCTTGGACTACGCGCCATCAAGATCGGGCATGCCTTTGGCAAACGATGGAGTTCGGTCGTGCTGAACCGATCCCTCGCGCCCGAGACCAACGGCGAGTATTGGCTTGCAGAACTGCTATCTGCAAAACCGATGGTGATCGACGTCGGATTTCATCGCGGCGAGTTCGCGCACGCCGTGCTAGCGGCCCGTCCGTTCGCTCGCGTAGTCGGCTTCGAACCCGCTGCGAGCATCCGCGACATCTACAACGGGCTTCACGCACCGGACCCGCGAATCACGATCGAGCCGCTCGCGTTGTCGAGCGAGGCGGGCGAATTGCCGTTTCACGACGATGCTAGTGGGAACAACTCTCTGGCACCTATTGTGTACACGGATCGCACCGTGAGTTATACGGTTAGGACGACGACACTACAGGCCTACGCAACTGCCGCGTTTATCCACCACATCGACCTGCTGAAGATCGACGTAGAGGGCTATGACCTGCACGTACTCGAGGGCGCGGGCGAACTACTGGATCGTCAGGCGATCGACATCTTCCTCTTTGAATACAACGCGCCGTGGGTGCTGGCGCGAAGGTTTCTGCGCGATGCCTGCGACTACATTAGCCTCAAGCCGTATCATCTGTTTCGTTTGTACAACGGATTCCTGTCACCGTTCGAATACACGTTCTCCGCTGAACGATTCGACACCGCCGCGATGTACGTTGGCGTATCGGAGAAGCGGCTCGAACGCGGACGTATTCCGGTGCGCGCGTTCCCTGACTGACGTTGCAGCAGGATGAATTTGACGAAGTGGCCCACCGGGAAACGTGGGCCGGGCGGTGCACGCGCATGTACGCCGCCTTGAGCTCCGCAATGCGGCGCGGCGGCGGTTCTGGAGAGGCGGCGCTGCGGCGCACATCCAAGGTACCGATGCTCGAACGCTGGTACTGGCCCAAAAAGCAGGCACGCGCACGCGCCAGCCAATAACCGAGGGGCCGCGCAAAGCGTTCGAGTCCCGCACTGCTCGCGGAACGGGCATGCTAACGTCCCCGCGTGCTTCAGCAACCCCCCGGACGTCGCCGACCTCGCTCACTGGCACACTTGATGCGTCTGACTCGATGGTCCTTTCGAAAGTTGAGGCTACCGATCCGTCCCAACGATCTGGTCCTCGACGTTGGATCCGGGGCCAGTCCGCATCCTCGCGCGGACGTCCTACTTGAGCGCTACATGACCGGGCAGCACCGTCACGGGCTGGCGGCCGTAGTGGATCGCCCCGTTGTCTTTGCCGACGGATGCCGCATGCCTTTTCGCGACAAGGCGTTCGATTTCGTTATCGCCTTCCACGTGCTGGAGCACATTACTCGCCCAGAACTATTTCTCGCCGAGCTGATGCGAGTGGCACGGGCCGGATACATTGAGACACCCAACGTACTCTTTGAGCGACTTATTCCTTATGACGTTCATTGCTTAGAAGTCATGAACATCGGGAGCCGCCTATTCATCCACAAGAAGAGCGCGCCGGCGACCGATACATTTTCGGCGAGCCTTCACATAGTCCCCCAATCGCCAAAATGGAATGACTTCTTTTTCGGTAATCCGGAATACTTTCATGTCTGCCATCATTGGAGGGATCGGATCGAGTTCGAGATTGCCAACCCTGAGGAGCAATGCTCGTGGTATATGACTGGCTCCGAAGACACGCCACCCGATCCCCTTGCATCGTCAGCTGGCGCACGGGGTGCGGCAATTAAGGCGCTCCATAAATTTTACTCTTTCAGACGTAAGTCGCCAGTAGTCTTGCAAAACTTGCTGGCTTGCCCCAACTGTCGGGTCGAGCTCCTCAAGACCGGTTCAACGTTCCAATGTGCGCAATGCGGTAACACGTATCCGAGCGATCCGTGGCCGCTTTTCACCTCCCCGGTGGCAGCGACATCCTAAGGGTGGCTAATGAGAATCTCCGTCTGCATTCCACAATACAATCGGTGCGCCCACCTGTTGGTTGCGCTTGAGTCGATTCGCGCACAAACATACGGGAACGTTGAGGTCGTCGTTTCGGATGATGGCTCCACGGATGAGTCTCGGACGGCGATCCCCGAATATCTCGCCCGATCGGGTATGAACTATCAGTATATTCAGCAGGAGAAGAATCTAGGTTACGACGCCAACTTGCGAGCCGCATTGGCAGGAGCGACCGGCGAGTATCTTTTCATACTCGGCAACGACGACGTGATCCATGCTCCTACAACACTCGCGGAGATTGCGACGCACCTGAAAGAGTCGCGACCCGACCTGGCGATCGGAAACGTGGCGGACGCACGGACCCACGAAGTGGCAATGCGTGTCACCAAGACGAGATCCCTTGCCGGAAGCCCGGAAGTTGCACTGACCATGTTTCGCGCCTTGAGCTGCGTGACGGGGCTGATCTTTTCCCGGGATGCCTTCCTGCGCCACAACACGTCCCGCTATGACGGATCAATTTTTGTTCAGATGTACCTGGGTTCGGCCATCATTGCCAGTGGAGGCCGGCTTCTGACCATCGCATCCACCATCGCTTCAACGGGGACCGACGTGGGAGCGGGCCACGCCAACAGCTATATCGATACCCTTCCTGGACACCGGGGGAACATCATGCCGTCTACTGGTGGCCTGGACGAGGTCGGCCGGGTCGTTTGCGAGGCTATTTGGAAGTACGTTCCGCCTGCAAGGCGCTCGAGCATTACCATTTCGGTCTTTTCTCAGCTATTGGCTTTTTCGTATGCGTATTGGCTATATGACTACCGCCACAACGGCGCACCTTGGGCGGCGTTCAATTTGGCCTTGGGCTGTGCCCCACCTCGGCTTCTCCGAAAGACGGACCGAAGTGTCCGCGCGTCGGCAGCGATCGCGCCTATCTACCTTGGCGCAACTTCCAGCATGTTGGTCCCCCTGCCGATACTGGATCGCCTCAAGGCGGCCGTGCGGAGCTATTCGATCAGGAACCGGTAGGTGAACGATTCTCGCACGGCGGTTACACCACCCCTTCGGGCCCTGCTGGTCTATCATTTTTTTCATCCGGATGACGTCGTAAGCGCTCGTCTTTTCAGCGATCTTGCGGTCGGCCTCGGAGCACGAGGCTGGGACGTCACCGCGCTGACGAGCGTTCGGTCGTGGGCCGCACCAACAAGGCGTTATGCGCAGCACGAGACGTGGCAAGGAGTCAGGATTGAGCGCGTCTCGCGACCGTCGTGGGATCAGCGGCGCCCAAGCCACCGGCTTCTGAACTCCGCCTGGCTCCTTGGTGCGTGGCTGAGGCGTTCGCGCGGGCTAGGACCGTTCGACGCGATGGTGCTCGGCTCCGATCCAGCTTTTGCCCCGCTTCTATTCTTGCCGCTGAGGCACATCTGGCCCAATAGCGTTCTCGCGCATTGGTGCTTCGACGTTTATCCGGAAGTCATTGCCGCAGATGGGGGCGGGCGCGGGTCTCGAGCGCTCGTCCCCGTGGCACGCGCAATGATGGGTGCCGCCTATGCACGCTGCGACGCCATCGTTGACCTGGGACCGCGCATGCGCGAACGCCTCAGTGAGTATTCGACGCCTGCCACGCGCGAGACCCTTGTTCCCTGGGCGCTGACCGAGCCGGACGCTACGTCGAGCACCGCGGACCCAGGCATTCGGCGGCTACTGTTCGGCGACGCCACGTTGGGGCTGCTGTACTCGGGAACGCTGGGCCGTGCGCATGACTTCACTTCCTTCCTCGAACTTGCCCGGGCTTCCAGGGCGCGCAATGGCAACGTCATCGCGTTCACCTTCTCCAGTCGAGGTCACGGCCTACAGGAGCTCTGCCGAAACTTGCGCTCCGAGGACTCCAACGTTCGCCTCGTTCCGTTCAGCACCGAGGCGGACCTCGAAGCACGTCTCATTTCCGCCGACATCCACCTGCTGAGCCTTCGACGGGATTGGTCGGGTCTCGTAGTCCCGTCCAAATTCTTCGGTGCGCTGGCGGTTGGGCGGCCAGTACTCTACTCGGGGCCGGGCGATTCGGACGTGGCGCGTTGGATACGAGATCTCGGGGTCGGATGGAATGTCCACCCCGATCCCCTTGAAACGGTACGCTTGCTGGAACAACTCGCTGGATCACGCACACAACTCGAGAGAGCTCAAAGCCGCGCCCGATCTGCGTACTACGCTCATTTTCGAAAGGACGTCACCTTGAGCCGCTGGGACCTCCTTCTTCGTACGCTGGTTCAACGTCGACGCCAATGCGCGATACCAAACTTTTTCTCGTCGGCCTCTACCAAGGCGATCTGAGGCGAACCGTGTGTGGAGTATTTGGATATGTGCTGTCTTCGACCAACTCCGATGCGCGACCGTCGCTGGACGGCGCCATTGCAGCGCTGTATCACCGCGGTCCCGACGGCAATGGAACGTTCGTCGACGAGCGCGCCGATCCAACGTGTGCGATGGCTCATACGCGCCTGGCCATCATTGACCTGTCTCCTAGCGGTCGGCAGCCGATGTCCAGCGTGGACGGCAGCCATACGATCACGTTCAATGGCGAAATATACAATTACAAGGACATCCGAGCGGAGCTCGAATCGCTTGGTGAGCGCTTTCTGTCGACGTCGGACACGGAAGTGCTTCTCATTGGATATCGTCGATGGGGCCCCGCCCTCTTGCCGCGGCTGCGTGGAATGTTCGTATTCGCGATTTGGGACACGGTGAATCGCACGCTTTTTTTGGCTCGCGATCCCTTGGGTATCAAACCGCTGTACCTTGCGCCACTTCCCAACGGCATTCTGTTTGCGTCGGAGGTTCGCGCGCTACTCGGGACCGGCCTGTTGCGACGATCGGTCAGTCGTGCGGGGCTGCAAAGTTACTTGGCGATGGGTTCCATTCGCGAGCCGGACACCATTATCGAGGGCGTTTGCATGCTGCATGCGGGCAGCTACGCGCTATTTGCGGGCGGCAAACTGCAAACCACAACCTACTGGACGCCGCCCATAGGAGTCGACCGAACAATCTCGCGTACTGATGCAGTCGCCCAGATCGGCGATCTTCTTCGCCAATCGGTCGCTCTGCGCTTGGTCTCCGACCGTCGCGTCGGCGTGTTCCTATCCGGAGGTCTGGACAGCAGTGTTGTTCTCGCGCGGGCTGCGGCCGCATCTCCCTTACCGATCGACACATTCACGGTCACTTTTGACGAGAATGTCTACGACGAGGCGCCGTTCGCAAGAGACATCGCGGCACGGTTTGGCGCCAATCATCACCCCATTCGGCTTTCGGCGCAGAGAGCGCTCGACGAGTTGGATGGTGCCTTAGACGCCCTCGACCAGCCGTCGGCGGATGGCCTCAACACGTACTTCGTATCCAAGGCCGTCCGGAGTGCCGGGGTCTCCGTTGCCCTTTCGGGAATTGGAGGCGACGAGATATTCGGGGGCTACGCCGGCTTACGCTACTTCGTAGCTGCCCAGCGTCTTTCACCGCTACTCAGGCGCTTGCCAACTCCGTTTTCAGCGGCATCGTCTGCGCTCGCGTCGACTCGCCTAGGGAAAGCGGTCTGGCTCCTCGCCACGCGCGGCGAGCCGTTCGGCATGTACTCGGTCCTCCGCAGCATGTTTCTGCCGCGTGACTGCGGTCGCCTTCTGGGCTCGAGCGCTGTCAGCAACAACGCGCCGACGGGGTTCGATTTGCAAATAGCGGCATGGGCCGGCAGCCGCGACGGTGATATTGGAGTGTCTTACGGCCTCTTCGATCTCACTAACTACCTTCGCAACACCTTGCTGCGGGACACCGACGTGATGGGCATGGCGCACGGCCTCGAGATCCGTGAGCCCCTTCTCGACCATCGACTCGTGGAGCGGGCTCTGACGGTCCCTGGATACATGCAGAGGGCATCCGATCGGAACAAACCGCTCTTGGCCGATGCCACGCCCGAAGTCCCGCGCGCGACGGCGCGTCGCTCGAAGATGGGATTCACGCTTCCGCTCGAGCGTTGGCTTCGAGGACCTCTACGCACGTGGGCGCTCGAGCGATTGAGCGAGTCGTATCTACTGGACGGGCGCGAGGTCCAACGTCTTTGGAGCGCCTTCGAGCGTGGACATATCTCTTGTTCACGGATCTGGACTGTTCTTGCCCTGTCCTACTGGGCGCGCCGTCACGGCATTTCATTCGCGGCGGCGCGGTAGGCGCGTACAAGATCCTTACCCAGAGCCTCCAGTGAGAATCCGGAAGCGAACGCCCGAGCATTGTCGGAGGCTCGCTGCCAGTGCTCCCGGTCAAGCAGCTCCCGGAGCGCCGAGGCTAGCCGCCGAACATTTCCGCTGGGAAATACCAAGCCGCCATCAGCCGCTTCGATCTCGTTCGCCAGGGCGACCCCATCGCTGACTATGGCCGGCAGACCGGCCGCCATGGCCTCTACCACCGCGATTCCAAAATTCTCGTGGTATCCGGGGGAGACCACCACGTCCGTCTCTCGAAGTGCTCGCACCTTGCTCTCGCCACTTACGAAGCCTAGAAAGCGCACGGTGTCTCCTAGGCCCAGAGCCGCAACGTGAGCTTCGAGCTCCGCGCGGTAGGCAGCTTTCCCATCGCCAGCTATCTGAAGAGCGAATTCGGGTATCGTGCCTGTCTGCGCCAAAGAGAGTGCCCGAAATAACAGAGGCAGGCCCTTGATAGGATCGAGGCGGCCCAAGAACAAAAGGCGTAGGGGACCTTCGTGCCAATGGCGTTCGCCCCATATAGGTTGTTCTATGGCGTGGGGAATAACGACACTCTTTTGGCCAAATCCAAGGTCAGCAAGTGCGCGCCACTCGGCCAGGGACGTCACGTGGACCGCCGAGGCGTGCGCGAGGTTACGGCGCTCGAGCGCCATATAGTACGGTAATTTCTTCCAATACCCGTGGTGCATGCACCACGGGTCGAGTGTCCCCAGCGTGCGGTAAACGTAGGGGACTCCCGCGCGTCGAGCAGATGCGCACGCGCAGAGGGCGGGATACGAGAACGGTGCGTGTACGTGCAAAAGATCGTATCGTCCGGCATTCGCGAAGAGCCAGCCGGAGAGTGCCAGAGAGAAGTGCCAACTTGTGCCGGGCACGTTGGGGAAGAGGCGAAATGTCGTCCCGTCTTCCTCATATTCCCAGACGCGACGGGAATCCTTTTCCTCCTGCGGGGTGCCCGAACTCGTTGCGACCACGTCGACCCGGAAGCCTCGCACGGCCGCAGCTTTGGCGAGAGTGCGAACGGCCTGGCTTGGACCTCCGTGTTGAACGGAGATTGACGGAATCACGTGAAGCACACGCATACGAGTGCTCACGAGGTCACGGGCTTCTCCACCCAGAAGGACCCGATTCCGAGGCAGTCCATTCGCGTCCTCGCGAAGCAGTCAATCGCCTCATCCGGGGTATGCACGATCGGCTCGTTCTCATTGAACGATGTGTTAAGCAGTACCGGCGTGCCCGTTCTCTTTTCGAACGCCGCAATAAGGTCGTAATAAAGAGCGTTCTCGTCTCGGCTGACAGTCTGTACGCGACCGGTCCCATCCTCGTGGGCTACGGCGCTCAAGCGCTCTTTCCATTCTGGACGCACCTTGTACACGACGATCATGAAGGGGACCTCGTGTGTTCCATGGAAACAAGTATCGAGCTTGTCCTTAAGTATCGCGGGAGCGAAAGGACGGAATGGTTCTCGGTTCTTGATTCGCGCATTGAGCGTGGCTTTCATCTCCGGCCAGCCCGGATGGCACAGAATGCTACGATTGCCGAGCGCGCGGGGGCCCCACTCTTCGCGTCCCTGAAACCACCCGACGATCTTGCCTTCCGCTAGAGCGTCCGCGGCGGTACCCACGAGCGTGGGACGGTCGACCCTGCGAAATGGACTGCCAGAAGCCACCAGAGCATTCTCGATCACACCGTCGCTCCACTCAGTGCCGAGGTACGCGTTGCGCATGGGGGGCACCCTCCGTACGGAGGCCTTCCTATGCAGCACAAAGAGGGCCGCACCGGCTGCCGTCCCATCGTCGGACGCCGCGGGATGGAAATAGGCGCGATCGACAAGCCCCTCAGTGATCATGCGGCCGTTGGCCACAGAGTTGAGCGTGCAGCCCCCCGCCATCGCCACGTCGCGATAGCCGATGGTGCTGACCGCGTCTTGCACGTAAGCCAGGTACATGTTCTCGAAGTGAGTCTGCATTGATGCAGCGATGTCGCGCTCTCGATCGGTGATCGGAGCCGGTCGTCTGCGCGCGGGCCCGAGCAGCCTTTCCGCCTCCATGCCCCAAAGCGGCGGCACCGAGACCTCTCCGTCATCGAACATCTCCAGACCACGTGTCTGCAGGTGATGACGGAAGTACCGCAAATTGAGGTGAAATCCGTGACCCGCAGTGTACGACGCGAGCTCTCGCATCTGGCCGAGGAAGCTGTTCACGCCGTACGCGGAGAGCCCCATGACCTTGTATTCTTCACCGAATTTGTCGAATCCGAGGAGCTGGCACACCGCCGTATAATAAATGCCAGGAGAATGCGGCCAGAGCGTGCGTCCTCGCACTACGACACGCGTGCCTTCGCACCGAGCGACCATCGCGCTAGCGAAGTCGCCCGCGCCATCGGCGCTGATGCCAGTGGCACGTTCGAACGGCGAACAGTAGAACGCGCTCGCGATGTGAGCGAGGTGGTGCTCGACTTGGTGGAAGTTCGCCCGAACCTCGTCCTGTCGCGCGCCGAGCGCGTCGGCAAGGCGCCGCGCTGTCGACGCAACATCCTTGTGGATGCGCAGGCGCTCAACCGCTTGCGGAAGATGGTGGGATGGATCGCGAGCAACGAACATGGCTTTCGAGAACAAGTTCGCGCGTGGATCACGAGCGACCGCGATGTCCGTTACGTCCCGCAGCGTCGCGCCCGCGATGCGGAGCACTTCTTTCACAGCCAGAGCGGGAAATCCCGCGCAGTGTTTCTTGCGGCTTATGCGTTCCTCGGCGATAGCCGCGACAATGCCCTCCGGGCCGACGAGAACCGCCGAACTGTCTGCGTGTGCCGAATTGATACCGAGGATGAGGTGCGTGGGCATGGCATGCGCTAGTCAAACAGACGAGCATCGGCCTCGCCCACGCGAAAAACGTGAAGAGGGCCAGGCTCAGATGTCAGGGTTCGACCCGAAGCGGCTGTGGCGACGAAAGGCGATCAGGCTCCGGTCTGTCGAGAGCAAGCATCGGTGCATGCGGGCTATTCACGCGCACTAACGCGCTCGTGATCACGTCGACGAGAACCTGGAGCAAAGCGGCCGCCTGAGGGCTCACGTCGCTCCTTGGACTCCACCAGCGGAAGCGAAGCTCCGCACGGGCGAGACGGTCTTCGCCAAGCGGGAATCGTGCCGAGACCATCATCTCCGGGTTCTCCGGCGTGACGCCCGCCCAAGCACTGAGCTGATTTTCCAGGCCGTGCTGAACCAGCTCGGCCATCGCTAGATTCCCTATCCCGAGCACCCGCTGGAGCGTGCGCCAGACATCCTCGTCGGTCGCTGCAGCCCCGAACCAGGTCACTGCCTCCGGCAGCATTCGCCTGAGCGCTTCCGTGTCGGGCTCTGTCAGGCGTGCCCGCTGCCTTCGCATCAACAAGACATACTCGAAGTAACCCAAGAAGCGCACGAGTCCAACCACGACGATACTCGCCGTAAGAATCGCGACACCCACTTGCCAGTTGTGCCCGAGCGACACGCCTATGGCCGCGATGGTGAGCACCATGCTGATGCCGTAGAGCAGAAGCACCGCGCGGCGGTGTGTAATGCCCATGTCGAGCAGTCGGTGGTGAACATGCCCGCGGTCCGGTGAAAAGAAGGGCCGGCGCTCGAGATAGCGCCGCACCATCGCGAACAACGTGTCGAAGATCGGCACACCGAGGGCCAGCACCGGTACCAGGATGGATACGGCCGTGGATGCAGTCTGCGAACCTCCAACTACCGACGTCGTGCCGAGCAAGAACCCCAAGAAGTAGCTACCGGAGTCGCCCATGAAGATACGAGCGGGATTGAAATTGAAGAACAGGAAGCCCAGCACGGACCCCAACATCGTCGCCATCAAGGCGCACACGAAGGTGTTCTGCGACACCAGGGCCACGACGAAATTCGTGACCCCGGCGAAGAACACAATTCCCGCCGCGAGGCCGTCCAGGCCGTCAATCAGATTGATGGCATTCACGATCCCGACGATCCAGAGCACGGTGACCGGGCCGGCGAACACACCCATCGAAACGCTTCCCACGAGCGGCAACTGCACCGCATCGATGTGGAAACCGGCCGCGAACGCCAAAGATGCCGCGGCGATCTGCGCGAGCAACTTGTGGACGGCGCGAACACGCCGCGTGTCGTCAAGCACCCCAACGCCAGTCAGAACAACCGCCCCCACGAGTAGCCCCGCCAAGCGTCGCCACTCCGACCGCAGCGCGGCTGCAACGGTGGACTCTAGGGGAAAGATCGTCGCTAAGGGGATCAGAAATGCGAGCGCGATGGCGATGCCGCCCAGCCGCGGGACGGCACGTTGGTTGACGTGTCGCCCTCCCGGCTCCGAGACGGCTCCGATGCGAACGGCGAGGCGCCGCACGAGCGGCGTTAGAGCCACGCTCGAGACCGCCGCGAGAAGAAAGGCTAGGACAAATGCTCTCATTGGAGCCCGGAGGGTTCGCCTACCATACCCTGGTGCCGTGATGGGCACCAAGGTTCAAGCCTGACGCCGCAACCGTGAGAAATAGCGCCAACCGCCGCGACCGACCCTCACGACGTCGCACAGTTGCAGGCCGTCCGGGGTGCGGGCCCGCGCGCTGGGAGCGCGGACGCTGAGACGGTCCGTGGCTCAAGACCGGAGATCATCCGAAGGGGGCCTGGATAGAGTGGAACTGCTTCTTGCCGGGTAGTACGGTGGCCGATAGGTCGCCTGACGTTGTCGCCGATCTTTCTCGCTTGCACCTCCTTTCGCCCGGGTAACGGGGGGATTGCTCGGGTCGCGCGACTCACCGCCAAGGCAACGGCGACGAGCCGACTCTGGAGCAGAATCAACGCAGTCAGTCTGCTCGATGATCGACCCCCGACCGATCTCGGCGGCGTTGGCGTCCGCACTGCGCACTCTTCACCGCTTCGATTCGCGCTCGCCCTGCGACGGGCGTCGTTGGGGCATCATCGCTTTGTCTATGACTTCTCGGGTCTTGCGCGTGCGCATCCCGCCTTTCCCGGTCTTCGCAGACCGTTCGCCGTTTGGATGCATGGCGTCGAGGTCTGGGAAAAGGCGCGCGGCGACCGCCTCCGCGCATTGCGCTCAGCCAATCTCGTGCTGTGCAACTCGGCTTACACACAGCGGCGGGCTGAGCGGTTGCACGGCAAGATGCAAAATGTGCGTACTTGCTGGCTAGGGACCGAAGACGAGGACGCCCCGCCGACGCGAGAGAAACAAGGCCCACCGACCGTTCTGGTCGTCGGACGACTGGAAGGATTTCTCAACAAGGGCCACAACCCTCTCCTCGACGCCTGGCCTCGCGTGACGTCCTTGGTGCCGGACGCGCGGCTCGTAGTCGTGGGCACCGGGCCTTCCCTGGGTGACCTTCGGGAGCGCGCACGCCATTCGCCGGCAGCGAGGCTCATCGAGGTGCGAGGGTTCGTGCCGGAAGAGCAAATGCCAGCGGTCTGGTCATCGGCGACTGTCTTCGCGATGCCGAGCCGCACGGAGGGATTTGGTCTCGTCTACGTCGAAGCGATGAGGTGGGGCCTGCCCGTCGTCGCATCGATTCACGATGCCGGTGGAGAAATCAACGTCGATGGCTCAACTGGCTACAACGTCAATCTGGATCGCAGGGACGAATTGGTGGACCGACTGGTTCACCTCCTGCGCGAAGACACGATTGCGCGAGAGTTCGGCCAGAATGCCCAGGCTAGGTGGAAAGAGCACTTTTCCATGGGTGCGTTCCGGAGCCGTTTTCTGGCGGTGACGCGGGACTTTTTTACGTAAGGCACCGTCCCGGCATGCTAGCGACCGCGGTACCCCGATGAGCATCGAGCGGCGTGCGCTGAGCGGCACGGTCGTGGGCGTTGCTGCCTTCGTCGCAAGCGCCGGCCAGACCTTCCTGCTCGTCCCGATTCTCCTCGGCGCGTGGGGTACCGAACGCTACGGCACCTGGCTGGCCCTCCAGGCTCTCGTGACTTTGGTCGCGACACTGGACCTCGGGCATCAAAGCTACGTCGGGAACGAGCTCGCGAAGCTTTATTTTGGCGACCAGAGCGCGCTACGCACGACGCTTGCTTCGGCAATATCGACGGCAGCCGCGATCGGAGGGGTGGAGGTGCTCGTGGCCCTGGGCCTAGGTGCGTCGGGATTGTTGCCGCGCGCACTCGGGCTCTCGCCAGCAGTGACCGCCAACGAGCGCCTTTACCCTGCCCTGGTACTTTTTACGGTGACTTGGGTTGTTTCCGGCTCGATAGGTGGCGTAGTCGTACGGCTTCTACCGCCTGCGGGCAAGTTCGTCCGCGGCGCGACCTGGGGACTGGTCGGACGGCTCGTGCAGACCATCGCCGTCGCCGGCGGAGCGATGGCTGGCCTGGGTATCCTTGGCACGAGCGCCGTGAATCAGGTGGCCATTCTCATGTTCTGCGGCGCACTCTTCTGGGATATTCGTAACCAGTTTGCGTGGCTGTGGCCGATGCACAGCCGCCCCAGCGCGTCCCTAGGGGCGCGCAACTTCGGCCGCTCGCTCGTGCTGACCGGAACGTCGACGCTCACGCAATTGCAGCAGAACGGTCTCAACTTGATCGTGACCAGCATGCTCGGCGCCGCCGCACTCCCCGCGCTTTCGACAGCGCGGACGGTGGCTTCCACGTTCTTGCAAGCTTCGAACATTTTGGCCGCTCCCCTCGCCCCGGAAATGGTGCGGTTCCACGTAAATCGAGAGTACTCCAAGCTAACTGCGACCTTTGCGGCCAATTGGTTGATCGGCGGTTTGCTCGTCCAACTCGGTATTCTGGCTGCTCTTCCGATTCTCGCCCCGCTCTACATGCTCTGGACCCGCCACGCGCTTCTTTTTGACCGTACGTTGTTCGCACTTCTCGCCTTCGCCATCATTCTGCGCACGCTGGGCGCTCCGCTCCTCACGTACCTTGGATCGGTCAACGACCTGCGAGCACTCAGCGCCATCAACGCCGCCCAAGCAGGCACGGTACTCGCTATCGCGGCCCTTGGCGTCCGGGGTCTAGGGCTGCGCGCCGCCGGAGTTGCCATCCTAGGCGGAGAGGTCGTCGGTTCCTTTGCAATGCCGATCGCGTTCGTCCTCGCACGCCTTCCCGGCGAGTGGCGCACGCGCCTAATCCGGCACGCCGCACTCACGGCCGCCCCGGCGCTAGTGTCGGGGACGGCTCTGCTGTTCTACGCGCACCTAGCACCGCTACTTCCTGTCATCGCCCTTTCGGCCCTACTACTGGTCCTCTTGGCGTGGGCCCAGTGGCGCGAACTGCCGAAGGAGGTCCACGATCGCATACTCGGCTTACTCTCACGAGCCGCGAAGCGAGGACGGAACGCGCTCTGATTCTCAGGCCCGCTACGTTAAGAGGACGGTCGCCCCCTCTTCAGTACCGTCGTGATCTTGGTGATTTCGTTCAAGCGCTTCAAGAGCGTCGCGCCCAGACCCCTCGCTGCCCTCAGGCGTCCTGCTCTTTGTGCCCAGGCGGTACTAAATTCGTCGAATGCTGGGTCGACCATCTTCATGAGGGTGTATACGCTCCCATAAGCGGTTCGGAGCTCCGCCGCGGTCATCGACCGAACCATTGCAGTGCGGCTCGGGTGGCTCCCCGAGAATATCTTGTCAAGAATGGCCTGAGAGCGGTGTTCATATGTATGCTCACGCGTGACTAGCATTTTCCCCGCGTTGCCGATTGCCGCGCGCTCATCCTCGTGCGACAGGTAATAGTCGACCTTATCGAACATCGATTGGCGATCTCTATATTCAACGAAATGCTTTCCCACACGGAACAGATCGCTCATTCCGTTCTCGATGTGGTTGGTCAAAAGAAGCGCCCCACCGGCCAGGGCTTCAAATACTCTCATATTTAGATCTTCATTGATTGCGTAGTTGAAGACGATTTTTGATCGAGAATACACCTTCGTGATGTCTTCCTTCGGATAATACTTCCGGAAGTCGTTCATCTTGTATCGAGCCTCGAGCGCGAGGAGCAGGCGCCTTCGTTCCGGACTCGCGTCGACGCCGCCGACAAAGGCGACGTCCAGATCCCTATCTACTTGCAGTTCGCCGTGCATCTCCGGATCACATGCCATCGGAACCCAGTGCACGTTACGGTGACCTAGATCGGTGAAGCGACTGATGTAGTCTTTGTGGCAAAGGAATATATGATCGAAGAATTTGGCTAGATCCTGTCGAAAATGAACGCCCTGGTGGACATCAATCAGATATCCGGCCGTAGGACACTCTAGCTTCTCGAGGCCTCGCGGAAAAAATTTGCGGCCCGATTCGATGAAAAGGACCAAGTCTGGCTTCGGAAGAATGGCGTCCTCGACGAGCACCGACAAATCCTCGTTCGACGAGCGCCCAAGGCGTTCGCGCCAAGACGGGCCGATGTAATGAACATCGTGTGTTTTGCCAAGTGCCCTTTCGAAATAGGCGCCTGCCGTGTGGGAATCGTAGCCATAGCACAGGAAGATGTTCATCGAGTTGACTGGCCCTCCAGGCGCGCCATTGCGCCGTTCCAATCGAGGACGCTATCAGGGAGCGCACCAGCAGCGAAGTCAACGTGACGAAGGCTGAATGCGGCCCCCTCCAAGGCGGCGCGCCACCTACGATGCCAGAGGCAGAAGGCCACCGCCTCGAGGCGGACCTTCCACAACATCGGCGTGATTTCCCGCCGAAGCTTCGCCACCTTGGCGTGGTCATCGGGGAATCGCCGCGCTGAATTCAGGGCATATATGAGCTCATGCTCGCCGCGGACGCGCCAATTGCTCGAGTCGATCGGAGTGCCGGGCTCGCGCGCCGGAGCCATGAATAGCGGTTCGGAGACATACGCAGCGTCGTGGTGGAGGAGCAGTCGAAGCCACATGTCGACGTCAGCAAGAATCGGCAACCTTGGATCGAACGGCCCCGCAGCCAAGACGCATTGCCGGCGGACCATCGCGATGCCAAATATTGGAGAAGAGCGGATCCGTATCATCTCGTCGAACATCTGCAGCCCCCTGACGAGGGGACCGTAGGGATGCCGGTACACGCGGACCGCTCGCCCTTGGTCGTCGGCCTGCTCAAGCGCATTGAAGACGAGGGCCGCGGAAGGGTTCCGTACGAGACTCTCGGTCCACTTCTCGAGTAGGTTCGGTCGATATACGTCGCCTTGATGAACGAGGGCCACGTAGTCGGACGTAGCGCGTAAAATAGCGGCGTTTTGATTCCCGGAAAAAGTGAGATTCGTCGGGTTCTTGAAGTACCGTACGCGAGGGTCACTCTTCGCGTACGATCGGCACACCTCTTCGGTGCCGTCCGTAGAGCAGTCATCGTTGATGATTAGCTCGAAGTCGCCGTGCGATTGTGCGAGTAGCGAGTCAATGCTCCTAGGGAGCATCGCGGCTCGATTGTAAGTGAGCAGGCATACGCTCACGCGCGGCAAGGATGAATCGACCACCACCACCGTCATCGGGTCGTACACCTCAGGCAAGTCGACGAGCCAACAGGAGCAGCTGTCCGGCTACGAGATTGGGAGAAGCAGCGAGGGCAACTTGGTCGAGACGTGACGCGAGACGTGGCGAAAAGATGCGCAGCGGCCGCAACGGCACGCTGCCATCGGCGCCGCGGGCCGAGACCAGTTCGAAGGGCGTGTGGCGAAGAATCTCGGCCCTGGTGTCGTAGGTCCAAAAGTGCACGTGCGTGCGGTCGAAGAAGCCCGTTTCTTCGCGGCTCCAGTCGCCCCGCAGAACACGCCAACGAACACGCCAGAAAGCCATATTGGGCACAGCGATGACCAGCCATCCTTGCGGCCGGATGAGCGGTGCAAGGCGCGTGATGGTTCCGCTTGGATCGGAAAGATGCTCGAGGATGTGTGACATCAGGAGCGCATCGAAGACGCCCGCGTCCGTCGGTAACGGCATCCGCTCCACGTCGCCGACCCATACGCGGTCGCAGAAGTGCCGCGCCGCTCTGGCCTCTTCCGGCGACAATGTGATTCCGGACACCCGGTGTCCATTCGCTTTCAGGAGGCGCGCGTTGTCCCCAGCCCCGCAGCCCACGTCAAGCACGCGCTCGGCGGCGCGCGGCAAGATGCTGAGCACGGATGCATTGCCGCTGTTCTTGTATCGCATGGCGAGCGATCATCTAACATCGCGCTGGATGAAAGACCTCGTCGTACTGAGGTAGGCGATTCGGCTCGCCGTCTGGGCGGAACCCATGGCGGTCGAAGAATTCGTAGACTTCTTTCGCCGACGCACCTAGCTGCGCCAGATAGGTTTGCGTGATTTCGACGACGAAAGTGCTGCGCGAGAGTCGTGGCATGAAGCGACCCATTCCCAGTAGTACGTCGAGCTCCGCACCCTCGACGTCGATCTTCACCAACCGAACGTGGTCGAGCATGGCTTCGGGTACCACATCATCCAATCGAACGAAGGAACAGCGCTCTTGTCCAATGGCGTGATCGATCGGGCGTGTGGAATTCATGCCACTGTTCGCGTCGCCGGAGATGGCGAGCACCGCGGTCATCTGTTTGCTTGCAAGTCCGTAGGGCATGACGACGACATTGTGTACGTCATTCAAGGCGAGGTTGCGATAGAGTCGTCGCAGCTCGCGCGTGGACGGCTCGAAAGCCATCACACGCACGCCCGTATGCGCGCAGCCTGGAGCGTGAAGTAGCCGATGTTTGCTCCGACGTCGAGGAACACGCCACCGTCTCGAAGCTGAGTCCGAATTTGGTCGAGGACCACGGGGTCGTGCGTCTCGCCCCGCAGCAGCTTCCGATCGAGTGTTCCGTCCATCCGCAGCTCGAGCCGAAGCCCATCGAACTCGAACTCGGCCAGGCCGACGGCCCGCCCCAGCGCATGACCTACGCGATACTTGCCTCGCGCGATGGGGAAATGCTGATCGTACGCCGAGTAGGCGCGCCATATCGCGCGGCGCATGAATCCGAAGAGAGGCACGTGCGCGCTCATTTTGGTCTCGGTTTCTTGGAGCACATCGTACGCGCGCCGCGCTCTGCTGGATCAGAAACCATGTGTCGTATACTACACGTCAATGCCCCCGTCCGCGCCGCTTCGTATCCTCGTCGTCGACGGAAACCGCGTGTCTTTCGGTGCGTCGTTTGCTCGGGCATTCAATGCACTTGGGCAGGAAGTCCACTCGCTGGACAACTCGGCGTGGCTGGGAGGGTCGAACCAAGCCCTGCACGCGCGGGTCGCTCGTCGACTCGTGCGTCCACTCGCATTGCCGGCGTACAATGCGTACGTGCTCGCGCAAGTTGCGCGCCTGCGCCCAGACTTGCTCTTCATACCGAAGGGCGTCGGGATCTGGTCCGGAACGATCGCTGCCGCACGACGAGTTGCACGTGCGTGTGTTCTATTCCAAAACGACGACGTCAAGAATCCGGCCAGTACGACCCCAGACATGCGTCGCGCACTTCCTCTTTGGGACGTCGTCTTTACTCCTAGACACTTCTCCGTGGACGAGCTCTTGGCGGCCGGCGCACGTCGGGTGGAGTGCCTGCGCTACGCATACGATCCCTTCCTCTCCTATCCGCCTACCGCTGCGGAGAGGGATACGACTCTTTCCAATTCAGCGGTCTTCGTCGGCACGTGCATGCCGGACCGCGTCGCTCCGCTCGAAGCTCTCGCGAGACGGGTCCCCGTCGCTGTTTTCGGCCAACGATGGCGGGTGTCCGATGGATCACCACTGCGCTCTGCCCTCCGACCGGCTGTCTTCGAGGACAGGTTACGGGCGATCATTGCCGGGGCGGGCGTGAATATCGAGCTCGTCGCGAAGGCGAACCGCGACCAGCACAACATGCGTACTTTCGAGATCCCAGCGTGCGGGGGCTTCATGCTTGGCCAGCGCACAGCAGACCACCAAGATATCTTCCGCGAAGACGAGGAAGCGGCCTTCTTCGGCTCCGAGGAGGAACTGGTGGCAAAGGCGCTGAGCTACCTGTCTGATCCCTCTCGACGCCAACGCGTCGCAAAGGCCGGCCACCTTCGCGTAGCCGGACGTGAGCGCTACGAAGATCGCGCCGCACGCGTACTCGAAGTCGTTCGAGAGGTCTTGAAGGCGCGGACAACGCGCTCGTGACCTGCTCCGACTTAAGGTGGACGCGTTCGGCGTGTTACACAGGTGGGGCGATGCGAGCGCTCATGCTGACGACGGACGCTTTCGGAGGGCGCGGTGGCCTTGCGAAATACAATCGCGATTTCATCAAATCCTTGTGCCTTTGTGACGCGACGCGCGAGGTTGTCGTTATTCCGCGTATCTGCACGAGCGAGGTCGAGCCACTCCCCGCAAAGGTCACGTTCGTCCTCGACGGACTCGGCGGCAAGTCCCGTTTTCTAGCCACGGCACTTGGACGAATGATGCACCGAACGTCGTTCGATTTAGTGGTCTGTGGGCACGTCAACCTGCTACCTATCGCCCTGCTTGCGGCGTGGAGATATCGAGCGCCGCTGGTCCTTTGCGTCTACGGCATCGACGTCTGGCGTTCTCCACCCAGCCGCGCCGCGGCGCGTGCATGCGCGCATATCGACGGCTTCGTTTCCATCAGCCGCCTGACGGCCGACCGCTTCCGGTCGTGGGCGCCGCTGGACGGGAAGCGGGAATGGATCTTGCCGAACGCGATCGAACTCGACCAGTTTTCCCCGGGCCCGATGGACCCCGGATTGGTCAAGCGCTACGGCCTGGAGGGGAGGACGGTCATCGCGACACTGGCGAGACTGGACGCCGCCGAGCGTATGAAGGGCGTGGACGAAGTGCTCGAAGTGCTTCCGCGACTGTTGCGCCGCGCTCCCCGGCTGACGTACCTCGTCATGGGCGACGGCTCCGACAAGAGTAGGCTCGAGGAAAAGGCCCGCGCAATCGGGGTCGCAAACAGCGTCGTCTTCACCGGCGCAATCGATGAGCGAGAAAAGGTCGAGCACTATCGGCTTGTAGACGCGTTCGTGATGCCGAGTCGCGGAGAAGGCTTTGGCTTTGTCTTCCTGGAAGCGCTGGCGTGCGGCATCCCCGTCGTCGCCAGTGCCGTGGACGGCGGTCGAGAGGCGGTACGAGATGGTGAGCTCGGGGTCCTCGTCGATCCTCGTAGTCCAGACGACATCGTTCGAGGAATAGAGGAAGCGCTCGCCAAGCCACGAGGGGTAGTACCCCCTGGCCTGAGCTATTTTGCCTTCGAGAACTTCACGTCTCGCGTTCAGGCATTCGTCGACGACGTCGTCCCTCGTTCAGCAGAATCATGACTCGCAGAGCCTTGATTTGTGGTGTTTCTGGCCAGGACGGTTCGTACCTTGCGGCCTCGCTGCTGGATAAAGGATATTACGTCGCCGGAACCTCGCGCGATGCCCAAGTGTCGGCCTTCGCCGGCCTGGAGGCTCTTCGCATTCGTGATCGCGTTCAGCTCGAGTCCATGGCTCCGACAGACTTCCGAAGCGTCCTTCAGGTCTTGGCCAAAGTCGAACCCCATGAAGTTTACAATCTCGCGGGGCAGAGTTCGGTGGGGCTCTCGTTCCAGCAACCTGTCGAGACTCTCGAGAGCATCGCTGCCGGTACGCTCAACGTGCTAGAGGCAATCCGCTTTCTTGGGCGCCCCACGCGCTTTTACAATGCAGGGTCGAGCGAGTGCTTCGGAGACGTGCCCGATGGCCGGGCAGACGAGAGCCGCGCGTTCCGGCCACAGAGCCCGTACGCCGTTGCGAAGGCCGCGGCCCATTGGGAAGTCGCGAACTACCGTCAGGCCTACGGCCTCTTCGCATGCTCGGGGATCCTCTTCAATCACGAGTCTCCGTTGCGCCCGGAGCGGTTCGTCACGAAGAAGGTGGTCGCCGCTGCCGTCCGGATCGCCAACGGTAGCTCCGAACGCCTGAGGCTCGGCGATCTGTCTACGCAGCGGGACTGGGGTTGGGCGCCGGAGTACGTCGAGGCAATGTGGAAAATGCTTCAGCTCGATGCGCCCGAGGACCTCGTGATCGCGACGGGAGAGACGAACCCACTGCAGTCCTTCGTCGCGGTTGCGTTCGAGTGCCTCGGTCTTGATTGGCGAGATCATGTGGACCACGACGAGACTCTCAGGCGACCTACCGACATCCTCATCGGCCGAGCAGACCCTTCGAGGGCGGCGCAAGTCCTTGGGTGGCGCGCGACGCTCAGGATGGATGGTGTGGTTCGACGAATGGTCGAGGCGGAGAGGGAGCGCGTGGCGGGCTCGCCTGGTAGGCCAACGCACCCACCAACGCACCAACGGCCTGGTTCGCGCTAAGCTTCGCACGATGTTGAGCAACGGCATCATGATGAGCGAGCCCGTTGACGCCACATCTGGCGCCAAGGCCACCGTGGCAAGCGTTCCCGTGACCGCAATGGTCTTCACTCTGAACGAAGAGCTGAACCTCCCCGGATGCCTTGACAGCTTGCGTTGGTGCGATGACGTCATCGTGATCGATTCGTTCAGCTCCGATGGCACGGAGACGATATGCCGGGAGCGAAACGTGCGCTTCTTCCAGCACGAGTTCCGAGGATTCGGGACACAGCGTAACTGGGCACTGGACAACACGTCTCCACGGCATGAATGGATCCTGATCCTCGACGCGGACGAGCGCACGCCTCCTGACTTGGTCCACGAGCTCGCGGAGCGGCTGACGTCGAATCCTGATCCCACCGCCGCGTTTCGCGTGCGTCGGCGCTTTCATTTCTGGGGGCGCTGGCTCCGGCACAGCTCCCTGTATCCAACCTGGGTGGTGCGGCTCGTTCATCGGGACCGCGTTCGTTACGTCGATCGCGGACATGGCGAAACCCAGGAGGTGAGTGGTCCGATCGACGCGCTCGAAGCGGATCTGATCGACGAGAACCTCAAGGGAGTCGCCGACTGGCTCGAACGCCAGGTGCGCTACGCGCGTAAGGACGCGCTCTACGAGCTCCAGTGGGAGGCCGCGCCCTTCCCCTACGTCGATCTCCTGGCCAGCGATCCACTCGTCCGTCGCGCAGCGCTGAAGCGAGTCGCCTATGGCGCGCCCGGCCGTGCGCCCCTGTACTTCGTCTACAGCTACTTCCTGCGCGGAGGCTTCAAGGACGGCCTGGACGGTTTCGTATTTTGTACGATGCGCGCCATGTACCAGCAGATGATCGCCATCAACAAGTACGACGTTCGCCGAAGCGCGAGGGACCTCTGAGGAACATGGCTCCCGACGCTGAACCCGGACCCGCGCCAGGCGGTCAGAACGCAGCCGATGCAGACTACGCATACCGCGATGCCACGGACGACGGCAGCACCTGGCACCACGGCTTCCTGCTGAGACCCGTGCAGCGTCGGCTGCGGGCGGCCGGGGCGCGCGTCGTGCTCGACCTCGGCTGCGGTCACGGCGCTTTTTCGAGGGTCCTGGGCGCCTCCGGGTTCGACGTGTATGGGTGCGACACGTCGGAGTCAGGAATTGCGGTCGCCCAAAAGCATGCTCCGGGACGGTTCCGCAAAGCTTCGGCGTACGACGATCTAACCGCACTGTTCCCGGATAGGCCTCGGTTCGACGCCATCGTCGCGATCGAAGTCATCGAGCATCTGTACGCTCCGCGCGACTTTCTCGGACGTGTACGCGAGGCGCTCGCCCCGGGGGGCAGCGTCATTCTGACGACTCCCTACCACGGGTATCTGAAGAATGTGGCGGTCGCGATCGCGGGGAAGTTCGACACACACTTCTCGCCTCTTTGGGACGGCGGGCACATCAAATTCTGGTCGCGACGCACCCTTTCCGAACTCCTCACTGAACAAGGCTTCAAGAATATCGGCTTCGAGGGCGCGGGGAGGCTGCCTCTCCTGTGGCGAGCGATGGTGATGAGCGGGCAGGTACAGGCTTGACGAATGCTCTCTCCCCAAGCCTCGTGCTAGCCTCGGCCCCGCGAGGGCCACGCCGCCGATGACAACAAAGACGAGTCATTATGCGTGCGCCGTGATCGGCGACTGGCACAACGCCTTTATCACGGCTGCTTGCCTTGCACATCTAGGGCATCGCACGGTGCTCGTGAATCCGATGCTTTCCGGCCAATCCGAGTGGACTGAATTTCCGCGGCTTGCGCTCGTGGAGCCCGATCTGCCAGAGATGATCGAACGAGGTCGGAAGGACGGCCTGCTCGAGTACGCGAACGGAATCGGCGACCATTGGACGGCTGACTTCGTGTGGCTTGCGATCGACACGCCAGTCGATGAACGCGACGAGCCAGATCTGCGCACGCTCTTCGCGGCCGCCGAGCGCGTTGCCAGCAGTGGGTCGGCCAGACAGGCCTTTGTGGTCAGCAGCCAGGTGCCGCTAGGTTTCTGCTCCCACCTGGAGAAGGGTCTCGGGCTCATCGTTGCCTGCGTCCCCGAGAACTTGCGCCTGGGGCGAGGTGTGGAGACGTTCCTGCGGGGCGATCGTCTCGTCGTTGGGGCGACCCGACTCGAGACGACGGAGCGCGTACGGGCGTTGCTCGCCGGGCTCAAGAGTGACTACGTGGCGTGCGATCTGGCGACCGCCGAGATGATCAAGCACGCGACGAACGCATTTCTGGCGACGTCGATCAGCTTCGCGAACGAACTCGCGCGCATAGGGGAGACGAGAGGCGTGGACAGCCAACTGGTAGCGACAGCGCTGAAGTTGGACAAGCGGGTTGGGCCACTCGCCTACGTGTCGCCGGGACTCGGGTTCGCGGGCGGTACGCTGCCGCGTGACCTGAGGGTTCTGCAGCAGCTTGGCCGCGACAGCGCCACGCCCACACGATTGGTAGACGCCGTCCTTGCGGTAAACGAGTCCACCGTTGACGCTCTGATCGAGACGGTTCGTGCGCACGTTGTGGATCCGAAAGGAAAGGAAATCCTCGTCCTCGGCTATACGTACAAGGCGGAGACGGACACGTTGCGCCGCTCTCCGTCGCTCGAACTCGCCACACGCCTCATCGCCGACGGCGCCCGAGTAATTGGATACGATCCCTTCATGAACGGTCGTGACCTTTCGGCACTCGCAGGTACGATCGACCATCGGGCAGACTGGGGCGCAGTCGGCCACGCACCGGACGTCGCGATTGTCATGACGCCGCGAAGGGAGTTCGCCTCCCTTGCGTGGGGCGCGCTGACCGGGGTCTCCAAGCACGAACCCCTTCCGCTCGTATTCGATACACGTGGCATCGTTCGACCTGCGCCCGTCCTCCAGGCCGGATTTGCGTTCAAGGCGCTCTGGCAACCAACAAAGTTGCCATAACCGTTCAGCCCTTCGCTATCTGCCGCAACCGCGCGACCTCGGAGCGGAAAGAGCGAACGGCGTGCATGGCGGTCGGGTTGTGCGAAAGGATTTGCTTGGCAAGTAACTTGACCCGCCCGACACCGAGCCAGCGCGCGGCGTCCGTGAGAGGGTCTGAGCGGTGGGGGCTGGGCGCCTGACGTTTTGCGCGATCGATCACTTCGAGCCAGTCTCGCGCCTCGCGGTCGGGCGACGCGAAGGGCCGACTGTGGGCAAGTGCTCCCTGTCTGAGGCGTGCCCGAAGCGCATCGTCCGAGAGAACGCTCACTATCTTTCCGGCGAGCTCCTCGGCCGTCCCCCTCCGTAGATGGTACCCCGAGAAGTCGTCGCGAATCGTCTCGAGCAGGCCTCCCGCCCCCCCGCCAATGCATGGGCAACCGCAGGCTTGCATCTCGACTGCCGCCAGGCAGTACGTCTCGAGGGATCCGGTCAGACGCGGATTGACGACCCCGACACCGGTTCGTGTCAGAGCCCGGTAGAGCGCCTCTTTCGACGCCGGATACCTGAAGTGGATCCCGATGTCGCGCCAGTCTCCGCTCGCCGGAAGTATCGGGTGCAGGTAGTTGCGCTCGAAATCCGGCGTCAAGACGCCGGTGAGGCCTACCGGTGCATCTGGAAAATGCAGACGAACGGATCCGAAGACCGACAGTGTGGCGCCGGGACGCCTCTGGCGGACGAGTGGCCACGCCGCGAGCAGCTGGTGAAACCCCTTCTCTTCACGCAAGGCCCCAAGAAACACCACGGAGTCCGAGTCCGGAGTAACCGGCGACGGCACTTGGAAATCGAAACACGTGTAGATGTACTCGACGAAGTCGAAACGAGGATGAAGCCGATACACGTCGCGCGACGTATCGGATACGCACACCAGGCGATGAAAGCGCTCTTGGTCCAACGCCTCGCACCACTCGAACGGAACATTGACTCCAGCCCACACGAGCTTGACCGCCGGCACGGAACGCAGCCGATCGCCCAGAGTAGAGAACCCATCGAACGTGTTCACGATGATCGCGTCGTCCCTTGTCAGGTGAGCGCACCCCTCCACGAACTCTGCCGCGTCTCGCACCTGAACGGCCCGTACGCCACTGACCATGGCTTCGCCGCCGGGTGTCTTCAGGTGGTGGAACACACTGACGTCGTGGCCGGCTCGCGCTAGGTGGCACGCGATCTTGATCCGCCCCATGCCACCGGAGGTCGGACGCGTCCCCTGAAGGACATCTTCGAGGCCGCAATCGGAAGAACCATGCAGCTCGTGGTAGAAAGCTATTTTCATCGATTTGACGGCAAGCGTCCAAATAGGTCTGCGTCTATCCGACGGAGACGCAGCAAGTCCGCATCGTCGATCACCTCCGACGGATGCGCGAGACGTTCGCTATCCCACTTCGCGCTGATGAGTCGCCCCGAGAGACCGTCGCACGCCGGCCTGAGCAAGACTGCGACCGCTGCCTCCACGAGAGCGGGAGGATCTCCACCTCCATCTCGGACCTGGAGGCTCACCCGATGGAGATCGCCGATCGCCGTCGCGCCGGCGGCGACCGCCTGATCCGTGATTCCGGTACTGACGGCGCCTGGCGCGAGACAGTTGATGTCAATACCCTTGGTGTAGACCTCTTCGTGCACGAACTCCACGAGACGCACTAGCGCTGATTTAGCGCACCCGTAAGCAGAAATGCCGGGCCATACGCGGGCGCCGCCGATTCCACTTCCGCCCACGATTACAATCTTTCGTCGCGCGCTGGAGGGCACCGCGAGAGCCACCTTCAGGTACTCATGAACGAGCTCAGCCGCCGCAAAGAAGTTGAGGTCGAACGACCTCTTCCACTTCACGAAGTCCACATCTGCGAATGAGCCAAGCGCCCCGTAGTTGCCCGCGTTGCAGACGATGGCGTCCGGTAGGCTGCCTGCTTCGATCGAAGCTTGCAGCAGCCTCGGCGCAGCTCCACCCTGAGAGAGATCGATCGGAATGCATCGGATCGTCGTTCCGCGTGGCCGTTCGACTTCAGTGGCGAATCGCGACAGCGCCTCTTCGTCCCTGCCGCAAACGATCAGATTCCATCCATCCCGTGCCAGAGCCGTCGCTATGGAGCGGCCAATGCCCTTCGCTCCACCGGTCACGAGGGCAGTGCGGGACGTTCGCATGCGGGTCTCCCCTTTACCTGGCTCCGGCGGCCCAGACAGCCCCGCTGCGGCGATAAACCTCGTACACGATCTCTACCGCCCGCTGTGCATCATCAATGCGTGCAATATCCGTGGGGCGTCCCTCGATCGCGCCAAGAAACGCGTCGAACTCTGCATGCCATGAGACATCTTCGCCGGGAAACGTCGTGACCTCTACTTCCGGCGGGCCCATTTCCGGCTTCATCCTGAAATAGCGCAATTCCTCGACGCCGTAGCTTCGGCCCAGGCCCCAGATCTGGAGCTTCCCGTCCCTGCCGAAGATTTCGAAGTCGAACAGGTTCTTCCATTCCGTGCAGCTGGCGTGCAAGAAGGCCTGCCGCACGCCGTCCGGCGATCGAAGCATCAGAAAGCCGTTGTCCTCGACCGGCATATCCCAAAAGAACGTCCGCATCGTACCCCATTCGAGGTCGAACTCCCCTCCCAGCCAGCGGCAGAGATCGACGAGATGAACCCCCTGATCGAGGAGCTCCCCGCCGCCGGAGATGTCAGGGTGGGCTCGCCACTCCCGGTCGTAGCCAGGGCGCGCGCCGTGACCGTAGCGCGCGCGGATGTAAAGAAGAGGCCCGACCGCGCCGGCCGCGAGCATCGTTTTGGCCTTCTGGAACGCTGGGTGGAAACGGTGATTGCACCCGACGCGCAGGACTCGACCGGCCGCGGTCGACGCAACCAGCTGGCGACGCACGTCGTCGGGATTGCGTCCAGCCGGCTTCTCCACGAGCACGTGCTTGCCGGCCTCGAGCGCGGCGACCGCACAATCGGCGATCACGTCGTTGGTCGTCGAGACGATGACCGCGTCGATGTCGTCCCTTTTCACGAGCCTCTCCCAGGTTGCTTCGACGTCGGCGCGATGCTCCGCCGCCAAGGCTCCAGCTCGCTCCGCGTCCTTGTCAGCCACGGCAACGAGGCGGGCTTCCCCGCGAAGCGCGCGCGCACGTTTGTTCCCGATGAGCCCCGCCCCGACGATCCCTACGCGAATCATCCGCTTCCCTTTCCGTTACCGACCCAACGTTCCATCGACACGAGCTACTTTGGCCTTCTCGACTGACTCACCAAGGGCCCCGCTGAACAAGCTGGCGGCGAGCGCGAGGACGGACAGCAGGCTGAGAAGAATAACCGTCGACGAGAACGGGATCGTCATCGCCGGTTCGTAGTCGCCGGTCACGACACCTGAAAGCTCTCGAAATGCGTAGATACTTGCTCCAATGCGCAGAGATTGCGGGAACCGGAAGCAACTGTAGGCGACATCGATAAGGCGAAATAGTAGACCCGTTAGGAACAATCCCAGAGCTCCAGTGACGCCGAAATACACGTATAGCTCCCCGATCCCTGTCTGCAGGACCGCGGTTTGACTCTGGAGGGAGAGCCGATGCGACTCTTTTCCGATATCTCCGCCGGACAGGCTCTCGGCCTTCTCCGGCCACAGGGCACGTGGAATCCAGAAAAATGCGAGCCTTTCCCAAAGGCGCTGGGCATCGTGACGCACGTCGAAGTATACGAGCGACGTGCTCGCGAGTACCTGCTCGGCGGGTCCCGCTCTCGCCACCGCAAGGGCGATTTTCTCCTCGTAGCTGTCCGACCAAGAGCCGCTCGCGCGTACCATCAACGCGGCGTTGGGACGGCCAGGATCGACGCTCTCGGACAGCTCGGCCCGATACGACACGAGCAGGGGATACACGACCAGCACGGCGACGCCCACGACACTTCCAAACCCTCCGGCCGTGTACCACGACAGACGACGTTTCTGAAAGACCGCGACTAGCATCAGCGGAAAGAGCACGTACACGGCAAACCGTCCCTTGCTGCCGGACGCGATCTCGTAGGCAAACGCGACCAGATCGAACCCCACGGTTGGCAGGTTCAGCCTTCCCTCTCCGAGCATCCGCGCGTTCGCCGCATAGAGGGCAACGTAGTAGACGAAGTAGAGGCCGCTGAGGACCCACGTCATGGACACCGGTACGCTCCCGGTGCCCAGGAATCCGGAGCCGACAAAGACGATCTTGAAGAGGAACACCGAGACGCCGACGAGCACGATGCCCGCGAGCGTGAACCCACCGTCCTGTTCCGCGAATACGAGCCGACTGTCCCAGATCCTCGCCCACCATCGCTCGACGGGCCAAAGAATGAAGCGACTCGTCAGCAACGCCGAGCCGAAGGAGATCACGCCGACGAGCGTCATCCACTGCACGGTCTCGACGGCTGGCGATCGATGGATGACCGCCCAAAGTTCGTCGGAGTCGTAGGGGCGGGCGACCATGATTGGGATCATGACGGCGAAGCTGATCCACGCCCCAAACGCGCCAGCACAGAGAAAGCTCGGCGGGCGGTCTTTCGATACGGCGGCGTCCAGCAGGACCATCGCTACGCAAGCGGCCACGATCAGGATCGATCGCGCAAGCACGCGCTCGTCGTCCCCGAGCGTGAACAAGACGCCGGCCGCGATCAGCAGCACCGCGGTCGCGGCGAGCGTCCACATCCGCGCGGCGGCGCTCCGCCAGCAGGCGACGGCCACGACGAGCATGGCGCCGTAGACCTGCGCCGCGAGGATCGTGACGAACGCGGAGGCGCCGTTCCACTCTCCGAGGCCCTCGGGGGCGCTCGTTTGGTCGGTCGGGTGTACTGCGTCGGGCCGCAACATCTGGCTATTCCCGGAGATTTCGGATGCAGGAAACATCCGGATGTTCAATCTTTTCGCGGTCCGAGAGGACGATTCGGACGCCAGCGTACCACGACCACGCACGCCCTCGGCCCCCCAAAGCCGTACAACCGTCCCGCGAGCCAAAGCGTGCCATGAACGCCGCGCGAAGGGCTGCAACTAAACGCCAGACCTCCTGTGCCGCGTGGCTTAGGCCGTGCTATTCACGGGGGATCGCTGCGCCCGGAGGCGTCCCGGACTGATGACTGCTGCTTCTCCTTCGCGCACCGTTAGCGCTCTCGACATCACGAGCGCAGGCATCGTCGCCTTCATGAAGGCGGTTCGGAAGCATTGGGCTCTGCTCGTCGCAGGCACGCTCCTTTCGGCCGGGGGAAGCCTCCTCTACGCGAAATCGCAGCAAAAAGTGTACGAGGCCAGGGCAACGATCGAGATCGATCCGCACGCGAATCAACCGCTCGGCGAGAAAACCAGCAGCGCCTTCGATCTAGGGGCCGGGTTGGCCTGGGACGCGCGGGAGTACTACGAGACGCAGTACAAGATCATGACCTCCGACCGCGTGCTCTCCGCGGTGGCTCGCGATCTGTCCCTCGCGTCAGACTACGATTTCATGGGCTTTCAGGCCCCTCCTCCGACGCCGGCTACCGTCGACGACGCAACGGCTGCTCTGCACGGTCGCGTACTCATCGAGCCCGTCAAGTACAGCCGACTTGCGGTCATCAAAGTGGATGACACGAGTCCGAGACGAGCCAAACGCATCGCGGACGCCGTGGCTCAGGCGTACATCGACCAGAACCTCGAAATCGCCGTGACGGCCACGTCGGACGCGGTGGTCTGGTTGAACGGACAGGTTGACCACGTCAAGCGGGACCTCGACTCCAACGAGAACGCTCTCCACGACTTCAAGCTGAAGAACGACCTTCCGAGCACGTCGATCAACGAAGCCTCGAACATGCTTCGCCTCGAGATGCAAGAGCTGGACACCTCGCTCACCCACACGCGGACCCACCGGGCCGAGCTAGCCGCGCGCCAAGAGGAGCTCGCCAAGGTCTCCGCCGACGACCCCGATCAGCTTCCGGCATCCGAGCTGCTCAGCAGCAGCTTCCTCCAGAACACGCGCTCGCAGTATCAGACCGCGCTGAAGGAGCGGGCCTCGCTGTTAGCTGAAGGCAAGGGCGAGAGTCATCCGTCCGTAAGGACGGCGACCGAACGGCTCGCCGAAAGTCGTGCGGCACTTCTCGGCGAGGTCCGCAACATCCAAGGGGCTGTCGAGCGGGATCTCGCCGTCGTCACACGCGAGGAGAAGACCGAGGAAGGCCTCTTCGAGGCCACGCGCAAGCGAGCCGTCGAGCTGAACATGAAAGAGATTGAGTACCATCGTCTCGATCGCTCTCGCGATGAGAACGAGAAGCTCTTCTCCATGTTGCTCGAGCGCATGAAGGATGCCGACATCGCTCGAATGATGCGGGTGAACAACATCCGCATTGTCGACCTCGCGAAGGAGCCTGTGGTGCCGGTCCGCCCCCGCGTATCGGTTATGGTCGGTCTGGGCACGTTCGTCGGGCTTCTCTTTGGGGTCGCAATCGCATGGATCCTGGAGAGGATGGACACGTCGATCAAGACTCCGGACGATATCGAGAGCAATCTCGGCATTCCGTTCCTTGGGCTGTTGCCCGTCGTGGATGATTCGGACGAGAACCCCTATTCTCGGAGGAAGGGCGGCCGGAGAAGAAAGAAAAAGCTTCCCTCACCCGACGACCACGCCGAGCTGGTAGTCCACGATCGGCCGCTCTCCGGCGTCGCCGAGGCGGCGCGCAGCATTCGCACGAACCTACTCTTCATGAACCCGGACCGGCCATATCGGAAGCTGCTCGTTTCCAGTGCGGGCCCATCCGAAGGAAAGACGACGGTTGCTTGCAGCATCGCCATCGCGCTCGCTCAAGGCGGCCAACGCGTTTGCATCGTGGATTGTGACTTACGCCGCCCCCGCCTCCACCGAATATTCGACCGGGCCGGGGACGCCGGGCTGACCAACCTCCTTGTTGGCGACGCTCAACTCGATGACATCACAAAGCCCACGCAAATCGACAATCTCTGGTCAATCCCCTCCGGACCCATACCACCCAACCCCGCTGACGTTCTCAACTCCGAGCGCTTCCGAAGCTTCCTTTCTAGTCTAGGGGATCGCTTCGACCGCATCGTCATCGATAGCCCGCCGCTGGTAGCCGTGACCGATGCCGCCATCTTGTCCACCTTGGTGGACGGCACCGTATTCGTGGTTCGCGCCTTTCGCACGAACAGGAATCTCAGCGCGCACGGTCTTCGGTCGATTCGGGACGTCGATGGTCGTATCGTGGGAGCGGTCCTCAACGCCGTCAATCTCGACAAGCACGAGTACGCGCACTACTACCACTACTACTACTACAAGCGAGAAGGGTACGGCCCGTCGAGCCCATCCGACGACGACGCTGCGTCCCCGAGCATTCCCAACTGAGCAACCCGCGCAGCGGGCTGCGGCAATCGAAGTACCGGGGGGCCGGTCACGGCGCGGCCAGTACCACGCTGCGCGCCGCAGCTTCCCTCTCGGTCCGCACGGCGGAGAGCCACCGGGCATCGAGGGGATGCTTGCGCGCGAGTTTTTCGTAGCTGTCGGCGGCTTCGTTGTGAAGCCCTGTCTGGACGGCAAGGCGCGCGGCGTTCTCGAGCAGATCGTCGTTCTCGGGCGTACGTTCGTACGCGCGCTTGTACATCACGAGCGCCTTGCGGGGGTTGCCGGTCGCCTCTTGCCGTGCGCCCACCCACCAAAGGTTGTGCGCACACTCTCGGTCGTCGCTGCAGCCCGCTCTCGCAACCTCGTCGAGCGCGGCGTTCGCATGCGCTTCATCCCCGGCTGAACGCGCGACCCCTTCGAGCGCTTGCAGACAATCCACGCGCTCCGCAACGGCGTCGGCGGCCGTCTGCAACTCGTTCAAAGCAGCGATGACCTCCCCCGCGGCGACACGTGCCCGAGCACGCAGCACGTGCGGCTCGCACTCGCTCGGTGCAAGCCGCATCGCCCGATCGGCCTCGGCGAGCGCATCTCTGAGGCACACCTGCCTCGAAACTCCCGTGCACCATGCGGCCTCCGCGCCCGTCCCAACGTCATCCACCGCCGCCTCAGCGGCGCGCATAGTCGGTTCGGCTTTCGTTGGCGCTCGCGCAGCAAGGTCTGCGTCCAAACGCACGCTAGTCGCCGGAAGCCGGTCCTTGAGTTTCCGCACGAGGGTCTCGAGCACCTGCAACCCCTCTCTGCCGTCCGGCACGAGCTCCATCGCGTCGACGAAGCCATGAACCAGGGGCGGCGCATCGTTCATCACGTGTCCGCTCAGCTCCGGTGCCTGCTCGATCGCCAGTCGATACTCGAGTCGCGCCTGCGACGGCGACCGAGCCGCCATCGTTCGCGCGAGTACCATGTGAGCCGGCGCGTAGACGCGCGCGCGCTCCAGCGCCGCGCCAAGCCAGGGGATCGGATTGTCGTCGCGCATCGACGAAGCTCGCAGCCCCACGATGAACGGAAGATACGGCTCCGCCGGATGCCTGAGCATCGCCGCCCGCGCGGCCGCATGCATGGCCGGCGCATCGACGCGCTGCTTGGTCGCCGCGTCGAACAGGGCGAGTTGATCCGCATGAAGTTCCCCCGCTACTCCGCTCCCCGCAAGCGCGATGCCCACGGCCGTCGCGACGCACCCCCCGATCGCGATGGCGCGGGGCGCCCGCCCCCAGCGCTCGACGCGCCAGCGGTCGTGGTCACCTCGTGTCCCGGCGACGACGATCGCCGCACACACGACACCCGCAAGCACGAGCCCCGGAATCTCGGACCCGAGATCCCCCAGGTTCTGCACCGTGACGGCGACTATCCCCGCCCACGCGCCTGCCGCCGTCGTCGACCGAGCGAGCACCGCGCTCGGGCGGAGCGCGTACGCAATTGCCACGAGCCCTGCAATCCCGACCGGAAGTCCCCACTCCAGGACCCATTGCGCCAGGACATTTTCGGGGTAGGCGTACGTTACGTGGCCCGGGTCGATTCGGAACGCCGCATAGGCGCTCTCGAAGGCTCCCCGGCCGCAGCCGAAGATCGGGACGCCGGGGAGCATCCTCAGTGTATGGGTGATGAACGTCAGCTTCGAAGTATCGGCCTGCAATAGCTCGTTCGATGCGTCCTCGGACCCGCCGAGCACGATGAGGCCCGCACCCGCCGCGGCCACCGCACCCGTCGACAGCGTCAGCACGGAGACTGCATGACGCCGCGACCGACTGACAAGAACCGTCACGAGGGCGAGGAGAGCGCCGAGCACCATCGTGACGACACCAGCGCGGGATCCAATCCAAATCTGAGTCGCGCCGAGCAAGAGCACCGTCGCGCCCGTTATCGGCCCTGGGAGCAGCGGAGTGGGCGAGAACGTCGCGGCCAGCGCGAGGCACAGCGCGAGATTGACGTATCCTGCCAGGTTGTTCGGGTTCATCAGCGGCGCGATGTGCCGCTTGCTGATCTCCGATGAGGGCTCATAGAGGCCGAATAGCTTGTGCGCCCCAAACGCCGGGTGGAGCAGCGCCGCCACCGCCAACGCCACGCCGGTCATGATGATGGCCCCCCCCAAGAGCCCGATTCCGTCGCGCCGTCGCGCCACGCGCAGCGCGGTCACGAACGCCAGCAGGTACGCGATGCCCTTGAGCACCGCCACCCGGGTAACCCTCGGATCGAGCGTGAGAGGCGCCCAGCTTGGTCCCGGCTCTCGCAGGGGGGAGAGAGCGCGCGACCACACGTCGGCGTTGTGGGGCGCCAGAATGGCCAGCCAGCGCATGGGTAGAGGAACGCACTGAAGTGCAGTGTAGGCCGTGAGCCCGATACCCGTGACGAACAGCAACGTAGCCGCTGGACGTACGCTTTTCGGCTCTGCGTCCCACCATACGAGCGCGGCAGCGACGGCCAGCACGGCGGTTACGATGCACAGCGTAACGGTATGAACGGCTCCCACCGCCAGCGCGGAGCCAGCGATGGCGATCACGAGCAAGACGCTGCCGATCCGCTCCAGCCCGCCGCCGGGCGCCTTGGAGAGCTTGGGACGCGTTCTTGCCTCGACCAACGGTTTCGGAGGATACCTCCGTTCGGATGCGTCGACTACCGCGCGCTCCGCTCACAGAGCGACGTACTCGCCGGGTGGGAGCGTTAGCCGTTGCTCCGGAAAGTCTAGGCCCGGCACCTTCATGGCTTGCCTGAGGACGGTCGTGATCGAGTGGCCCGTCGGGTTGTTCACCGAGATGTGCCATCGGAACGGCGTGCCGCCCAGGCACGTCACCTGGATGAAGAGGTCGTGCCCCGCGGGGTCTGCCACGATGGCGTGGCCCGCGAGAAGCCGCGTCTCCGCACGGTCGACGTACATCGGAACATACGCCGCTCCGCCTGGCTCGACTCCGAGCGATCGGAATCGATTGTGGCCAGTGCCGTAAAAGCCCGCGGAGTACCCATCCTCTTGAAGGAGCCCGACGGACCAGCGGGGGTTGAGGCCCGTCACTCGCAACGGCAACGTGAGACCTTCCACCCCCTCCGCCCTGGGCACGGACAGCTCGACGGCGCCGTCCTCGATGGCGACCTCGAGCAGGCCCGGGCTTTGCGCGCGAGTTCCTCGCAGCACCCGAAGACCTCCAGGATCGCGAAGGTAGTCCACGTAGCGCGCGATCTGCCGGTCGCTCGTGATCGGCTTGTCGAGCGGAAACGCCAGGCTCGAGATCTCGGAAGTATACTCGTCTCCCGAGCGAAAGCGCCGATCGCGAACGTCGGCGACCACGTCCACCACACCACGATGGACGCTGAGATGCACCTCTTCGCCTCGGTTCTCGAATAGGTAAGCGTTCATCGAGCGCCTGCCGTACACCGCAAACCAGGATCCGGGAGGCACGGGGATTTCGTCATTGGTCACCGCTCCGACGTCGACGCTTCTTCGCTGTCCCGTCCCTCCGACCACCAGCATCGCGTCACGCGGAGGGTGAAGATGCGAAAGCATGAGCGAGCGTACGGTCGATTCACGACGGAAGCGGAGAGTGTCCGTGAAGAGAGCCGGGCCGATCCCGGTCCGCACGGCGTCCGCCGCGTAACCGGTGGCGGGAACGCCCACGGACGCCGCGAGCCATTGCCGAAACCGTTGGGTGTTCTCGAAGAGCGGCGCACGCGTGTCGATGGGGCCGTAGGTATTCCACGCATTGATGACTCGCAGGAGCCGAGGATCGTAGGCTTCGCGACCGTACGCCTCCACGCCGACGGCACCCTCGTCGGCAAACTCCAGGCGCGGGATAGGGTCGAGTCGACTTGCGTTGAACGAGCCTTCACCCACGAAGATCTCGGGCCAGGTCTCCTGCGAGCCCGTCGCGGGGAGCGCTGCAGGCGGCCCCCCATCCCACGTCCAGCCCCCGACGTCGACAGGGAGCACGGGCGGCTTGTTCAACGGAAGCGACCATGGGCCGTGCGCGAGCAGGCCGCCGCAGTCGTTGACGTGATCGCTGCAGAAGACGGGAGCGGGCGTCCCGTCGGACCACGAGCGCCGCGGGAATCCAACCGCCGTCCCTCCGCGCTGATCCCGGGCGACGACCACGAGGTTCCGCTGGATCGAGCCATCCAGGACGAACATCTGCTCGAACGTTCGCGATCCATGCAATTCGATCCGGCGAAAGAGGCGATCGCCGTCGTAGATGCGGATCTCTTCCAAGCCCACGTCGGACGCGACGGACAGCCACGAATTCATTACGGCCCGTTCGGGAACGAAGCCTTCGGCGCCGTACGTCGATGCGCGAACGCAGTCGGGCCACGAGAGAATCCTCGGTCCCGACGAGACGAAAACGGGCATCGCGTCGTACTGGTTCGACCAGCGAAGAGCCGTATGGACGAGGCCGTCACGCGCTTCCGCATCGAGCGACGCCGCCTTGCCATAGGTCGCGGCGTGGCCGCTCCTCGCCTCCTGCGCAAGCTCGTCCGCGGAGTCGACCTCGTCGACACCGACCGGGGCGGGAGCGATCGTACTGGCGGCCGTGGTCAGGAAGGCATCCAGCAGGTCCTCGACGAGGCGCCCTTGCCGGTAGTACCGCAAGCCGACCATCGAGTAGAGCCGCGCGTCATAGAGTCTTACTCCGGTCGGCGAATCGGCGAAATTGTAATAGCCGACCTGACCGTCATGCGCCGCATACGTGCCGAGGACCCAGGGGAGGAACTGGGTCCCGTAGCCCGTGAACTCACCATTGGCGGCCTGCTCCTGCATGTAGAGTCGATTTCGCTGCGGGCCGGTCAGGACACTGTCGGGGGGCCACTCGGGGTGAGGCGAGAAAAAGAAGAGATGATTCCCGATGTTGTTCGTGATGGAGAACCCGGGCAAGAGGAGCAGGTCCGGACCCGAACTCCGAGAGCAGTCGACCGCCAGCGCGCTCAGCTTCTCGCGTGACATCCGCTCGAAGTCCTCCAGGAAGACGACGAAGTCGAGACCCGACGCTCGCGCCGCGCGCGCGTACTCGGCCACGCCGCTGTGTCCCGCGCTGTATGTGGTTCTCGCTCCGATGAGGCCCCGGAACATCCTTCGGGCGTCGGTGGGGGCATGACCGAGGGCGGACGGTTCGTACGGTGTTGCTTTGTACCGGGCCTTGACCGTTTCACTCGCGTTGGGGGGTTCGAGGCGATCGGCGCGTGTTCGCCAGCCGCCAAGTGCAGCACCCGCGACCGAGGGTTCAGCCAACCAGCGAAAGGTATTCGACAGCAACGCTCCAAAGTCGCTCGGCCGCCCCGCCAGTCCGCGACTGAGCACTTCGCGGTCGAAGATCCACTTCGTGCCCGAGCCGATCGAGAACTGCCGCCACTCGGCCAAGAGCGCGACACGTCCTGCTCCGACCGAGCGAACGGCCAGGAGAGGCGGCCGACGCTCCGGCTGAGGGCGAGCGAAGAGCCCAGGGGCGGCGTCAGGCTTGCGAAAATCGATGGGCTTCGTGACAGCCGTCGGGGAAGCCCGGATGACGACTTCCCAATGGTCGTCCACGACGAGGGGCACCGTCATCGCCGACAGGAACGCGGGCTCGTACGGATACCATATGCCGTGGATGCCCTGGGTGACCGGCGACGGAGAAATCTGATCGGTGTACGCGAGCCGCGTGCCGTAGACCGAATGAGGCATGGGCGCGACGTTGCCCGGATTCTCCTCGAGGATCTGATCGGCCGGCACCTTCGCCCCCCAACGGTCCGTGAGATCGCTCAACCTCTGCTTGTGGACGTTGGTCTCATCGGGCATGAGCAGCACACCGCCCCCCTGCGCGAGGTACTGATCGATGACTCCGTTGAACTCGGCCACGCGCTGCGGCGACGACGACTCCCCTTTCTCGGCGACCCCCAACGCGTCCTGCGTCGCGAAGAGGACGAGAACGTTGAAGTGCGCGAGCCTCTCCGGCGTCAGCTCGTCGAGTGAGTCCGTATAGTCAATCGCGAAGCCGGCGTCGTTCAGCTCGCGCAGGTAGTCGAGATCGACGCCAGCGGCCCCGTTCGGCGAGGCAAACAGGACGGAGGGACGCTTCCCCTCCACCACGGGCGGGAAAGGCGCGTAGGACACGGCCACCATGGGGCCGGTCGTCGTCGACTGATGCGAAGGGCGGGCGCAAGCCAGGGCGCCCAGTGAGGACACGGCCAGACAGAACAACACGGCGCTACACCGCAGATCCCGACGAGGCTTCGAAATGGCTCCCCCAAAGGTTGACCGATCTCGACCCGCCCTCGGTCTTGAGGTGCACGGGGATTCTTCGAGGTTCAACAGGGCCATCGAGTCCTGGCAAATGAACACTTCCGCTCGGTAAATCGGCTCAATCAGGCCTCGCCATCCCCCTCCGTGAGGCGTATCGTAGCCCGAGGCCCGGATGAACCCTTCCCAGCCCTTCGTGCCCGAGTCTCGTCTGCTCTCAAAGACGCGCCCGGTGCGCGCCGCCCTCGAGCCCCCCGTGCTCATGATCACGCCGCCGAGCGCCTTTTTGCTCGACGAGCGGGTCTTCATGAGCCTCGGCATCCTCAAGATCGCCGCAGTCCTCGAGCACGCGGGCCGGCGCGTGGAGTTCTTGGACCTCTCGGGCATCGCGAACTACACCGACGTCGTCGACGCGCATGTGCGGACTACGACGGCCCACGTCGTGGCCCTGACGACCACGACGCCGCAGCTGCCGGCGGCCACGAAGGTCGTCGAACGCATCCGCGCGCTGCGACCGGACATGCGGATCATCGTCGGTGGTCCCCACGTCACGCTCGTGCATGCCGCGGTCAAGCTCGAACGCAAGGCCGGGCGGATCGCCCGGGCGCACCGCGCGCTCGCTCAGCTCGAGACGATGTTCGACGTCCTCGTGAGCGGAGACGGGGAGACGGCCATCTTCGAGGCTCTGCGGGAGGACGCGCCAAAGGTCGTCGACGGGGACGACCCGAAGGGCGGCCTCTTCATGACTGACGCCACCTACGACGCGTCGCCGTACCCGGCTCGCCATCTGGTGGACGTCGACTCGTACAAGTACACGATCGACGGGCACCGGGCGATCAGCCTGATCGCGCAGCTCGGGTGCCCCTTCGGCTGCGGCTTCTGCGGCGGCCGCAACTCCAAGGCGCTCCGCATGATTCGCACGCGGACGACGCGCTCGATCGTCGACGAGATCGAGCTGCTTCACCGTAACTACGGTGTCACGGGCTTCATGCTGTACGACGACGAGTTGAACGTGAACAAGAGTCTCGTCGAGCTGATGAACGCGATCAGCGACCTGCAAGCGCGCCTGGGCGTCGAGTTCCGCTTGCGCGGCTTCGTCAAGTCCGAACTCTTCAACGACGCGCAGGCCGAGGCGATGTACCGCGCCGGCTTCCGGTGGATCCTCTGCGGCTTCGAGGCCGCGAGCCCGCGCATCCTCGACAACATCAACAAGCGCGCCACGCTCGAAGACAACACGCGCGTCGTCGACATCTGCCACCGCCACGGGCTCAAGATCAAGGCGCTGATGAGCGTCGGGCACCCGGGCGAGTCCGAGGAGTCGATCCGCGCGGTGCACGACTGGCTCATCCAGGTGCGGCCCGATGACTTCGACTGCACCGTGATCACCACCTACCCGGGCACTCCGTATTACGACGAGGCCCTGCCGCACGAGTCGCTCGCCAACACGTGGACGTACACGGCCCGGCGGACCGGTGACAAGTTGCACGCCTACGACGTCGACTTCACGGCGACCGCCGAGTACTACAAGGGCGACCCGGACGGCGGGTACCACTCGTACGTGTTCACCGACTCCCTGTCGGCGGAAGAGCTCGTGCGCCTGCGCAACTGGGTCGAGGCCGACGTGCGAGAGAAGCTGTCGATCCCGTTCAATCCTGGCGCGGCGTCGATCCGGTACGAGCACTCGATGGGGCAGAGCGCGTTGCCGGCGTTCGTTCTACGGAAGAGCGCGCCGGCCGGCGAGGCGGTGGGCGCGTAGAGCGGTAGAATCGGTCTTCCTTTGACGAGTGCGAGCGAGCACTACGCGCCCCCGACCCACGATATCGCACTTCCCGCGCCCCCCGCTGCAAGAGCCCATGCCCTCTGTAGAGGCGAATCGGAAGCCAAGCGCGTGAGCGCGCGTAGAGGCACCGACGCGGGAGCCCGGCGGAGCGATCGCCCCACGACCCACGCGTAGAGCCGCCGCGGCGCTTGCGGGCCGATGCGATCGCGCAGCGCCCGCCATCGCTCGCTCGGGCGCTCGCGAGCCATCCAGTCGGCGACGATCCACGCGAGCGTACGCACGCGCCCCTCTGCGATGCGCGCGAGGAACGAATCCGGATCGAGCCGTGCCGCGATGGCGTCGAGGTCGTCCAGACTCCATCGCGGACACCGCACCATCTTGTCTTTGTACGCGTTGACCAGCAGCACCACCGCATGGTCGTGGATTTCCGGTTCTCGCACGCGCAGGTCACCCGGAAGGATGCGCTCGCAAGAACGCTCGAGCATGCGTGCGACGCCGAGGGTACAGAGCCCGGGAGGTCCCACGCTCGTCTCGATCTCGACGAGCGTCCCCTCGACGATGAACGACACTGCGCCCAGCTGCCGGCTCGCCCAGAGCGGCCGCAAACCGCGCGCTCGCATGACGCGGACCGCGCGGACGAAATCGCGCGGACGCACGCGCAGATCGATGTCGCCCATCGGGCGATCGGCGACATCGGAGTAGAGCGAGTACGCGAGCACCATCCCCTTTACGACGAGCACTGGGATGCCCGCGTGCTCGAAGACGTCGAGCGTGGAGCGCAACGCGGTGAGGGCGAGCTGGTGCTTGGCCCATGTGGCGATGGCGAACGGCGAGGTCACCGGTTGCCCCTTCCGTTTTCCGCGAGTGGGACGGAGCCCGGATGAAGTTAATCGTCAGCCGCCGCCGCCCGCGTCCTTGATGGTGAAGAAGTCGCAAAGCCCGCCGCTTACACCAGGATCGCTGAAGACGCCGGAACTCTGACACGACACGACACCGTTTGCGAAGAGACAGAGGTCCGAAGCGCACATGGCGCTCCGTTGACAGCCGCCGTCGTCGGGGACCCTGGGAACACAGTCATGGGACGTCGTCGTGTCACAATATTGAGACGGGCTGCCGAGGGCTCCATAGCTACACATGTCGTCTGTCGTGCAAGGCCCCCCCTCGGGAACCAGGGGCATGCACGTTCCCGCGTCACTCCCCGTGCAGTAGGCCGACGACGTCGCACACTCGAAGGAAGACCCGCAGCCACTGTCGATCGGAGACAACCCGGGAAGAGCCTTCGTGCATTCACCACGTAGCGCGCTGAGGGTCTGCGCCATGACAAGGCCGCAACTGACGTTCGCTGTGATCTCCAAGCATTGACATGCAGCAATCGGATCGTACCCGATCCGCCCCGCGTCGAGGTAGGGCTCGGCGAAGGCCGCGCCGCCCCAGCCTCCGGTCGAAGTCTTCGCGTTAGTCGCGACGCATTCCGCCATGTTGAACTGGGAAGCGGAAAGTAAGCAGCACGTCTGCGTTCGCTGGCACGCGAGCGTCGCGACTGCATTGACGAAGTCGCCCTGCCCGGGCAGGGCGATCGAGCAACCGGCTTCCCCATCGCCTTGCCCCCCCCCCGAAGGAGAATCCGAAACCACGATCGCGTCGGACATGGTGTCCGCCGACGCGTCAGCCGCCTGCTGGGCATCGCCCGATGCATCGGTCGCTACGGCATCCGTCGTCTGGTCGGCCGCACCGTCCTCGCCAGAGGCGCCCGAGTTGCCATTGCCGCCGCAACTCGTAAGAGCCGTCGCGAGACAAATTCCTCCTCCCGCAACCGAAAGGCTCACAAGCACCAAGTTGTTCAAGCAGAGCATCTTCATCGGGACCTCCGGCTACACCGTTGAGCTCGGGCTGAGCTTACCACCCGCCATGCGTCACGTCGCATCGGGAACGAAAATCCCGCGGCGAAGGAGTTCCTCAAATGTTCGTTCGAGATCTCGCTCGAGCCGTTCTCGGTCCACGTCGTAGGCTTGCAGCAAGCCCGTGACAGTGTCGGGGAACGTCTCTCCGCGGGCCACGTGCTCGAAGGCCTCGGCCGCGACCTCGTTCAGGCCGTAGTACTCGCCTCGGTCGAGATCGAGAACGACGAGCTCGGAATCGAACCGACGCCAGTGAACGTGTTCCGCGATGTGCATCTTCAACGGAATGCTCACCGCAAGGACTCCTTTGCCGGCCCCGCGCTGGCCGAATTGGCAAGCAGGTTCGCGACAGCGTCGAGCGCGTCCATGGAGCGGCGCCTCCGCAGCCGAAGAATGGAGATCGATGCCGCAAGCCGCGATCGATCCTCGAGGTCACGCACGACAGCGTCCGCCAAACCAAAAGAGAAGCTGACCTGAGAGCGGCTCAGGACGACGAAGGCCTCCTGCCCCGTGATCCGCGTCAGCTCCGGCTCGCGAGCCCCCTCGTCGAAGACGAGCTGCACGATCGACCGCAGCAGCGAAGGCCCTTGCTCGCGCACCCTCGGGACCACCGGGGTCTTCCGGCTGGATGCCCCTGCGACCCCGAACCACGCGCAAGCGTCGGCCTCCAGCCAAAAGCAGTCGTCCACGGGCCCGATCACGATCTGCTCATCGCTTGCCTCGAGTGGCACGATGTCGTCGGCGATGAACGCAGCTCCCGTTCGCTCCACGAGAGCCATCGCGGTCGTGGACTTCCCCGCACCGCTCTCGCCGACGAGCGCCACAGCCCCGCACGCCCACGCGACTGCCGAACCGTGGAGGGAAGGATGCCCGCCGAGATAGCGCTGGCAGGCGAGAAGATCGGTCGCGCGGAACTTTCTCAACGCCTCGGCATCCACGTCCGTGCCCGGTCGAAACGTGTGTTCACCCGACCGTGACACCACGAGGCGTCCGATGCCAGCCCACTCGACCACGGGTCCTTCACCCGTTCGCCCGAGACGCACGCCGTTATCCGGGCTCGAGAGCCATTCGACCTCCGCACCGCTCACGAGGCGACCGTCAGGAGCGCCGACTCGGCATTGTGAGCGGTGTTGAACTCCCGAAACCAACGAACATACGCCTCACCGGCGATGGCACCCCAGAGCGCTCCCCAAGCGCTTGGGTCAGCGACCGCTGGATTCTCGGCGAACCGCTCGAACTCGTGCCGAAAAGGAACCGGCTCGACGAGCGCCAGGGCTGCAAGCTCGCGCATCGTGACCAAGTCGCGAACCGAATCGTAGCCGCCCATCGCCTCGAACAGCTCGGCAAACGCCTCGTATGGCCGAGCCTTGTCCGTTCGGTAGCGCACACTGTCTGGAACGATGCCTGCCATCGACTCTCGAAGTAACCCGCGCTCTCGAGCCCCCGCAAAGATCGCGGCGCTAGGAATGCGCCCGACGAACTGAAGGAAATCGTCGTCGAAATACGGAAGCGCGAATCGCACGCCTGTTGCCATCTCCCAACGCCGCGCGAAGTCGACGACAGTCATCACGAGCGTCGAGCCGGCCATCCCCTCGATCCTCTCGCGCTGGCCGCGGAACGGCTTACGACGCGCCTGCGGGGGCCGTCGGAGCCAAGCTCGAAGGCGCGGTCCGGCCCACGCGGGTTGGATCGTTGGCGCGAAGCGCCAGCGCTCGCGGACATCGAGCAGAAGTGACGGTACCAGTTTGCGAGCAAGCGGCCGCAGAGCGAGTCGTCGAATCGAGTTGCCTCGCGTCTCGCAAGCGCCACGGAAGCACATCAGACAGGCCGCCGCGGCCAGCGGACGCTCGGAGAGGAACTCGCCAAACACGTCCGGATCCGAATCGAGGGCCAGCTCCGAGCCCTCTCCGCTGAGCACCACCTCCGCACCGGCGTCGCTGGCGCGCCGAACCGCTGCCAGCGTTGTCGCGGCCGGGATCCACGAGTGGATGGTTCCATCGACGATGCGCTCCCTGCCCGCATAGCGAGCTCCTTCGGCCACCGCAACACGCATGGGGTGAATGTCGATGTGCGTGCACATGGCGCGTAGATGAGGCCGATCGTCGCCTTCTCCACCGTGATCGATTGCTAAGGGGATCGCACTCGGACTGCCGCGCTCGCGGTGGTTGAGCACTGCACAGGCGAGCAATGCGCTTGAATCAACGCCGCCACTGGCAAGCACTGCCACCTTGCGAGCCCCACCGCACTGCCGATCAACGGCAGCACGTAGCTCCTCGCGCAGCCTGTCCGCGAGATCGCCCTCCGAGAGCCGGAGTTGCGGTCCTAGGCGGACAGGTGGATGCCTTTCGTGCTCGCGGCCGCTCTCATCGATTTCGACCGTGGTGTTGGGCGGCACGGATCGCACGCCCTCGAAAGGCAATGGATGAAGGTGTGCCCAAACGTCGCCGTCAAAGGATGCGCAGATATGATCAAGATTCAGGTCGAGGCTGCCTCGAAGGAGCATTGCGAGCGGTAGGAGCTGACTGCATGCCACCGTGGCCTGGCCAACTCGACACCAGTAAAGTGGCCGACCGCCGAATCGACTCCGAGCCAGAAGCAAATTCGACGCACGGCGACCTACGAGCGCGAAGTCGCCCCGCAGCTCAGAGCCGATCCTCGCAGGCTCCCCACAAAGTCTGCCAACGAACGCCTGCTCGTCGGCCACGGTAGACCCTTCGACAAAGAAGGGGTCCGTCCAGCACGCGAGGGCTACGCCACGCGCAACCGTCATGTGTACCGGCATTCTGAGGTCGACGGACCTCGAGATACGGTCGATGACGCTCCCCGCGTGCACGTCCCGGGAGGCGACCGCGCCAGCGATCACGCTCGGTCCTCTACGTACCCTGCTTGAAGGTGGTCCCGGTGACGTTGTCCGCAATCGTACTCGAGCCCCCCGACAGGGTCAGCTCGTGCACTGTACCCAGCCGCCGCACCTCAGGCGGACAGTAGAGCCGCCGCGCTCCGGACGCTTGCTCGTGTCACCTGCTCGTAGCGGTTTCCCGTCCATATCCACGCCTCTCGATTGCTTTGGTGGTTCGTTGCACGCGTTGAGTATGGGTTCATCTGAGGGTACCTGTCCACCGCTTATCGCGGGCGGAGGGAAGCACGAGCAAACCATGTAACAATATGATAGTTTTATCTTATCGGATGGTTTCCCTGTCGAGGCCACGAGCTTGCTTCTAGCAGCCCACGGCGAAGTCGACGAGACGGATTGGGGCGCGTTGACGGGCGAGCTTGGCGGCCCAAACCACCTTTGCGAATGGAACGCCGCGGACTCGACGACACGGCTGGCTAGCACACTCGTGCGAACCGCCGGATCCATTGCCACGATCGGGCATCTCACGGCCATCGCGACCGGCCCTTTTGGAGGCGACGGGAGTGAAGCGTCCGAGGGGGTTCTGCATGCGTACTCTCGCGCCGGCATCGAGGGCCTGGCGCAGTCACGCGACGGACATGCCTATGTGCTCTGGGACGCGCTCCGGCGCGAGCTCGTTGTGGGCTGCGATGCGATGGGCCTGTCGGCTCTGGCGTACGTCTGGGATGGGCGGGCGTTCGTCGTCTGTTCGAGAGCGCTGCCGCTGTTGAGGCTTCAACGCGGGTGGCGCTGCTGGAACGACATCTACCTCGCCCACGTCCTGAGCGGTCTCTGGGCGCCTGCAGCCTCCACCACTGCATTTCGCGGCGTCAGCCGCATGTTGGGAGGCGAGATCCTTCGCGTATCCGCACGCGGCCTGGAGCGCCTTCGCGGCGACACGCTCGACTTTCAGCGGAAGGGCAACCTTCACCACGAACCCGCGGTCGAGGAGCTCGGACAGCGGATCGATCGGGCCGTCCGGGAGCAGCTCAGGCGCCCCGGCCGTGCGTGCGTGGCGCTGAGCGGAGGCCTGGACTCCTGCGTCGTTGCCTCGGCCGTCGCCCGGTGCACCCCGCCCTTCGACGCGTTCCGGCTCATCGCGCGCGAGGCCTCCGCGCCGGCGCCCCTGTCCCGGCAAGCCGTATTCCCCGCCATGCGTGAGCATTGGGTGGCTGTCCCTGGGGCAGCCGGCGGAGATGAGAACCTCCCGCTCGCGGACGACGCGATTGCGGCGGGGCCTGCCCTTCAGCCAGCGCGCCTTGCGTTGCTGCGTGCGGTGCGCGACGCAGGTTTCGACCGCATCCTCGACGGCGAGGGGGGGGACGAGCTCTTCGACCTCGCCTGGCGCCTGGGAGACCTCGGCGAGGAACGCATCTCGCTCACGACCGTGCGTGTTCTGCTCCGTCGATCGTCTCGAGCCCGTTTTCTGCGGGACCTTCTGGTCCGAGGCACGCTGGGAGGCATTTCGAGCGAGTGGCTTCGCCGCCAGCGGGGCCGCATGGCGGCTCGTCGACCGTGGCTTACACGCTCCTTCTGGCAAGACTATGCCCTCGGCGCGGCATGGGAGGAAGCGATCGCCTTCGCTCGTACGGGACACCCGCGGGATCGTCTTGCCCAGATCCTCGAGGCCCACGCCAGGTATCGCGCGGTACAGACTCTGGCCCGGGACAAGTTTGGCATCGAGGGGGTCTCCCCGCTGCTCGACCGAGACGTCGTCGAATTCGTCGGGGCGTTGCCGGCCCGGCTGGCTGTCGAGCCAGGACACGCGAAGGGACTTCTGCGCCGTGTGGCTGCGACCCGCCTCCCGGCCGCCATCGCCTGGCGCCCGAAGCAGGAACCCCTCTACGAATGGCTAGCCACGCGCGCGATATGCGACGAAGCTCGCGTCGATCGAATCGCGCATGCCATCGCGACAAGCGCCTTGCTCCGCGAAAGCGTCGACCCCTTGGCGATCCACGCTGCGATCAACGCCGTTCGACGCTCGCCGGAACGCACCACCTCCATGGCCACGGCCCTCGACCAACTCTTTTGCTTCGTCGAATGGAGCGTCGCGGTGCACGCGCAGTACGGGGTGTGACCGCTACTGGTTGCACGTCGCGTTCTGCTCACTACAGCCCTTGCCATTGGCGCACGGCTGGCCGTTCGTGCTCGGCTGGCCGCAGGTCAGGCACGCCAAGCCCATCGTGCACGCCTGAGTCGCGCCCGGGCATTCAACAGCTTCGCCCGAGGCGCATGAGCAAGCTCCCGCGTCCAACGCGGCGGGGCACTCGCTCGGGCTCAAGGCGCATCGACCCGCCGGCGCCGCGCCTGCACAGGAGAAGCATGTGACGTCCGCGGTTGTTCCACCTGCGTCGCACGAGGAGCAAGCCGAGACACAATAGCCATTGACGCCGGCGAGACCAGCTTGGAACGGACAAAAAATGCTTCCCGCATCACATCCCCCGCAGTTGCGCGGGACGCACCGCCCTCCACAGCACGCCCCTCCGCAGCTCTCTTCGGTGCACGTGGGCTCCGGCTCGTCTTGCACGTCCGGTGTGGCTTCCGTTGTCACTTCCACCATGACGTCCATGACGTCCGGCACCACGCCTGCGTCCGCTACGTCCGCCACCGACGCGTCAGCGACCACCGCCATACCGTTGCTCTGTATAGAGCAGGCCAGAAATCCTGCGGCGGTTACCCCTGCACCCAAGCAGCCAACAATGCACACAACCAAGTTTCTCATGCTCTTTTAATGTAATGCCCCCAATGAGCGTGCGCACGCGTTGGGCTACACTGTCCGTGCACACAGCGACCTCGTCTGGATTCGCGCTGCGATGATCATTGACTTCGGCCTACCCCTGCTCGCAAGCGGCTTGCTTCGTGTCTGCAGTCCGCTGCGCGCCCATGCGGTTCTCGTGCGCGTCGGCGCGTTCCTTCCGGAACTGCACACGCCGGGGGAGGCTCGCGGGGCCATGCAAGCACTGGGCGGTCGCGGCACGTGTCTCACCCGGGCGCTGGCCGTCGCGGCGCGTGCCCCCGCTGCCGACGTGGTCATCGGCGTAGCTCCGGGGGGCCAAGCACCCCTCTTGGCGCACGCGTGGGTGGAGATGGACGGGGCGCCGATCGACCCGTCGGACGTGGCGGGGACGGTGATCGCACGCCTCCGCGGCCCGCTTAGCACGACGCGCGACGCACCTGCCGGCGAGTAGTCGTCCTCGGCGACGTCCCGTCTCGAGATAAGATCTGAGCTCGATGCCAAAGGTGCTCGTAACAGGCGGAGCCGGCTTCATCGGTGCTCATCTGGTGGCGCGTCTCGTCGCTCGCGGAGACGAGGTCATCGTCTTCGACAACATGAAACGCGGACGCAGGGAGAAGGTCGACGAGCTTCTTCGTGACAGTCGCGGGCGTCTCGTCGAGGACGACATCCGTCGCTTCGATGCTCTGGCCGGCGCCGTGCGCGGGTGCGACGTCGTCTTTCACCTCGCGGCTCAGTCCAACGTGATGGGGGCGGTGACCGATCCCGACTACAGCATCACGACGAACGTTCTCGGCACGTTCAACGTGCTGCGCAGCGCCGCCGAGGCACGTGTCCCTCGCGTCGTCTTCACGTCGTCGCGCGAGGTCTACGGGGACCCCCAAACTCTCCCCGTAGCCGAGGACCAGCCCCTGCTGGCAAAGAACTCCTACGGCGCGAGCAAGGTCGCGGGCGAGGCGTACTGCCGCACGTTCGCGGCCACCCACGGGCTTCACGTCGACGTCGTGCGCCTGACCAACGTCTACGGCCCAGGCGACCGCGATCGGGTCATCCCTCTATGGCTCACGGCGGCGCAGGAAGGACGCGACCTCGTCGTCTACGGAGGCAAGCAGGTGATCGATTTCTTGTGGGTGGGCACGGCGGTCGACGCGCTCCTGTTGGCCGCGGCGCGTGGGCTTCCGGGTCCGGTGAACATCGGCAGCGGGGTCGCAACCAACATCGTGGACTTGGCCGAGCGAGTGCTTCGAGTGACCGGAGCGACGAGCCGAATCGTGCGGACGGCGGCTCGCGAACCGGAGGTCGCCAAGTTCGTGGCGAACACGGAGCGAATGCGATCGTTGGGACTCGTACCCGAGACCGATCCGCTCGGGCACCTGGGCGAGCTCGTGCCCATGTATCCGCCGCTCTGGACAGGGGGCGGCCGCGTGAGCGACCCTCCGTAGCCCAAAGGACAATCGAGTGGCCCAGCTGGACAGAAAGACCCTCGTGACCGGCGGCGCCGGCTTCCTTGGCTCGCACCTTTGCGATCGGCTGATCGGTCGGGGCGAGGACGTCCTCTGCATCGACAACTTTTTCACCGGCACGAAGCGCAATGTCCAGCACCTCGTTCGCGAGTCGCGCTTCGAACTCGTCCGCCACGACGTGACGGTCCCGCTCTTCGTCGAGGTCGACCACATCTTCAACCTCGCTTGTCCCGCGTCGCCCATCCATTATCAGTTCGATCCCGTGCAGACGACCAAGACCAGCGTCCACGGCGCGATCAACATGCTTGGCCTGGCCAAGCGGGTGAAGGCGCGCATCCTCCAGGCCTCGACGTCGGAGGTGTACGGCGACCCAGAAGTGCATCCCCAGACGGAGAGCTACTGGGGCCGGGTGAACTGCATCGGCCCGCGAAGCTGTTACGACGAGGGGAAGCGCTGTGCGGAGACGCTCTTTTTCGACTATCAGCGCCAGCACAACCTCGACATCAAAGTCATCCGCATCTTCAACACGTACGGCCCGCGCATGCACCCGAACGACGGGCGCGTCGTGAGCAATTTCATCGTGCAGGCCCTCCGGGGCGAGGACGTGACCATCTTCGGTGACGGGTCCCAGACGCGGTCGTTCTGCTACGTCGACGACCTCATCGACGGGATGGTCCGCATGATGGACTCCGAGAAGGGCTTCTGCGGCCCGGTCAACCTCGGCAACCCCGGCGAGTTCACGATGATCGAGCTGGCCGAGAAGGTGCTGCGATCGACCGGTTCGAAGTCCCGCCTCGTCAAGAAGCCGCTGCCGCCGGACGACCCCAGACAGCGCAAGCCGGACATCTCGCTGGCCGGCTCGAAGCTCGGCTGGCAGCCGAAGGTGTCGCTCGACGACGGACTCAAAGAGACAATCGCGTATTTCAAGAAGCTGCTGGCGAGTTAGTGACAGGACACTCGGTCGATGCGGGGGTGCGTCGCCGGGGCAGGAGGAGCCGCCGTATGCGACGCCGCATCGGCTCCTCGAACCAGTGGTAGTTCGCCGAAGATAGGCCGATCGCCGCCGCCCAGCTGAGCGGAAAGACCTGAAGGCCGAGACCGAGGATGTCCGGGGCGCCGTACGTGAGGAAGGTCGGGTTCGTGAGGTAGAGGCTGTACGAGATCAAGCCCAGGTACTTGAGCGGACGCAGCTCGAGCAGTCGCGCGACGATTCCGCGCTCCACACCGAGGACGAGCTTGAGAGCAAGGATCGCGAGGACGATCGCGTGCACCGTGGGAACGAGGGCGATCGCGACCAGATTGCCCGTCCGCTCCATGACGAACTCGCCCGCGACCTCGACACCAATCGCGACCGAAAGCGGCGTGCGCCGAACCACCGCCCCGACACGTCGTCCGATCTTGTCGTCGACGGCGCCCGTGCCGAGCGAAGCGCCCCACCGCTCGAACGCGTACGCGGCGAATCCAAGAATGACGAAAATGTCGAAGAACTCGATGACCGGAATCGCGTGATAGTGGCCAAGCAAGATGCGCGTGTCAGACGTGCGACGCAGCTGATTCAGCACCCGCAAGATCGGGCTCACTCCAAGAATGAGAAACGCGAACTTCAGCAGACGCGGCCACCGCGCGCAGAGCACCAGAAACCCAACGCAACCCGCATAGAAGCATTCCTCGACCGAAAGCGACCAGGTGTGCGCGAGGTACCAGCAACTGTGACTAGGCAGTAGCGCCGTGCCGAATAGAGCGGCTATGAAAAACGCTGGCGGCCTGCACCCGGTTGACCTGAACTGCCCGAGCAGCCAGAGGGCTCCGAGGAGCAGCGCCAGCGACGGGACGAGCTTGGCCAATCGCTTGGTCCAGAAAGCGCGTGCGTCGATCCGCCCGGTCGCGCGGATCTCTTGGAAGAGGTTACGCGTGATGAGAAATCCACTGATGCCGAAGAACGTGGTGACCCCCCAGCCGCCGTCGGCGAAGGGCCCCAGGAGACTCACGACGGCGTCGGGCGCATGTGAATGACAAACCATGACCGCGAGAATCGAGATCCCTCGGAGTCCGTCGAAGCCAACGAGGCGACCGGAAAGTGACGAGGGCTCGGCTGGCACCGATGTCGGGGCTCGACCGTCGACGGCCCGTGGTGAAGTGCGTCGCTCGACTGAGTCGGCCAAGGCCTCGTTCGTCTCCGGAGATTCTCGACGATAGGTTACACCTCGACGCACCCAGGCCCGCGCTACTAATTCGCAAGGAGGACTAAGCTAGCGTCGCCCTCGTGCCGCCGGCCCCTTCCGACGTCCCCCACTTCGTCCGTCTGCTCCTCGGCTCGTCCCGGGGGGCACGGCTCCGTCTCCTCACCCTCGTCGCGCTGCATGTCCTCGAGCGCCTCGCCATCGTCGCCCTCGCGTTCGGGGTTGCCCGCCGGGGCCGCGACACCATTCTCGTCGTCACGGCCGTGCTCGCAGCCCTCTTTGCCCTGCGAGGGGCCCTCCGCGCGGCCTTCTCGCGACACACCCGCGCCGCTATCGTCCGTTCCGCGGTTCAGGCGCTCCTCGGAAGCAGCGTGCTCGCCGATCGCGGCAGCGAAGACCTCACGGTCACCGTCTACGACGGCCTGCACTTCGGCCAGCAGCTTGCCGAGCAGTTGCCTGCGGTCGTCGGCGATCTCGTGGCGGCTCCGTTCGTGATCGCAGCGCTGGCGTTCGAGGCGCCGCGCCACGTCCTCGCCGTCGGCGCACTGGCCGTTCTGGTGGCGTCCGCCGGGGTCGTGGCCGCCCGAGCGTGGACCGCGCCACTGATCGCGGCGACGCAGCGCGCGCTTCAGCCAATCTACGACGCCCTGGGGCACGCGGTGAATGGCCGTCTGGAGATCGTCGCCACGGGTCGTGACGAAGGATTCCGTGCGGGCGTATACGAGCAGATCGCCCACTGGCAGCGCGTGGCCGCTCGCAGCGACTGGGGCACCGCCCTGGCCGGTCGGGCACCCGCTGCGGCCGCCGTCCTTCTCGTGGGCCTCGCCATCGCGCTCGACGCTTCGCTGCGCGGCGAGCTGGATCATGCCGCTATCGGCACCGCCGCGATCGGCGCGAGCACCGTCCCGACGTTTCTCGGCCTGACCAAGGGCGCCGTCGACACGCTTCGAACGACGGTGCGTCTGCGTCCGTTCTTCGCCCTCCTCGATGCCGAACGCTCCCCGGCGGGAGCTGCCGCGGGAACGCCTTTGCCTCGACTGCCCGCGCCGATCGAATGGCGCTCCGTCTCTTTCGCCTACCGTTCGCCCGCCACGAAGGGCGACCTCGTCGCGCTGCGCGACGTCTCCATTTCGTGGCAGCCGGGCCAGGTGCTCGTCCTGCAAGGGCACAACGGGTCCGGCAAGAGCACCCTCCTGCGCCTGCTCCTCGGTCTCGCGCGTGCCTCGTCGGGCTCGATCACCGTCGGCGGCAAGGACCTCTTCGATCTCGACCTCGACGCATGGCGCCGGAGCGTCGCGTTCCTCCCGCAGCGGCCGTACGTGCCGGAGCGGGCCACCGTGCGCGAGGCGATTCGTCTCCTCGCGCGCGACGCGAGCGACGACGACATGCAGGTTAGTCTGACGCGTTCGGGCCTCTGGGCCGCGCTCGCCGCGCACGCCCCCGACCCTCTCGACACGCGCGTCGGCACGTTGTCCGTGGGGGAACGGCAGCGCCTGGCCCTCGCCCGCATGCTCTGCCAGCCGTCGAGCGTCGTCCTCCTCGATGAGCCGGACGCGAACCTCGATGCCGAGGGAGTCGCCCTCGTGGCGCAGCTCGTGCGCGAGCTCGCGCGGGACCGCATGGTCGCCGTCGCGGCGCACACGCCGGATCTCGTGCGTCAGGGAGACACGGTCGTCGAGATGGCGGAAGGGACGGCGTCCAGGCCTCCGCTTTCACCCTCGACTGTTCAGCGTTCTCCCGTGTGAGCACGCTCACGTACCGGCTACCGGTCGAACCGTACGACGAACGGCAATGTCGGCCCCGGCACCGGCCGTCCGTCTCGATCGCGTGCCGAGATGTACACGTGCTCCATCGCACATCGCCTAGCCGCCGCGCCGAATCCCAAGGCATCCTCGATGAGGCGTGCACTCGTCGCGTGCCCATCCGAGGTGACGGCGACCACGAGCTTGGCCGTCGCGTGCCGGATGGGGAGCGCGTCCGCTTCGGCCGGCCAGGGGCAGTACCACCACCACACCGGACCGCCCAGCCGAGCCGGCGAGGACTGGTCGGGGCCGGGCCACCGCCTTCGTCCACCGGTGCCCACGCCGAATCCCTCGGTGAGCCCGGCACCATCGGCGAGGGCGGGTGCAGAGACCATGACGGTCGTCTCGGACCCGGTGCGCACACTGCGCGTCTGCGCGAAGATCGCGGACGCGTCCACGACCTGATCCCGTTCGGCTCGCATCCCCAGGACGCGGTCGAGGGGGTCCTCGATGCCCGTCGGGAAACCCGTGTTCCGCAGAGGAGCATCAAATTGTACCCCCGAGCTCTCGACGGGTGCCATCGCGGCTGCGACGGGCTCCTCGTGCGATGGGGTTGCTGCCGGGCGCCCGGTCGTCGCCCCGCGCGCGTTCCGTTGCGTCTGCAGGCGGGGGGCGCGCTCGGGTCCACCGCGGACCGCATGCGATCGGGCCGCAACCTCGGTCGGGGTCGAGCGGTTCGTTCCGAACCCCGACTCGTCGCGCAGCTCGTCCTGAGAGATTTCCACCTCGGCCGTCGTTGCCGGCAGAGGCTTTGGTGGCTCGGGCGGCAGCAAACGCAAAGGCGGCACCGCTATCGCGAACGCCAAGCAAAGGTGCACGATTAAAGATGCCGCGGAGCTCCAAGCGGTGGAGCGATCGTCGGGCGATAGAAGAGAAGCAAGCATGGTGAACCGCGCACGCCGGCGGAGGCGCATCGACCCGCGATCTCGCCCCCCACGGGCGAGCCGCATAAGGCCTCACGAGAAAAGTGTCTTCGACAGCGGAGAAAGGATCACGCAAGTCCGAACGGCCACCCTTTGTGAGAGGTGGTGCCGGAGCCTCTTGCACCGCTTGATGCCTTATCGTGACGGACCGCCGCGATCCAAACCGCGATCGCGAACACGAACCAAGGCGCGCTTCACCTCTTCCCACGAGGTGTTGACGAGCATGGCCGGCATCGGCTGCCGCTCGACGTCCCGGAAGTAGGTCAGGGCTCGCAACGCTAGTGACGGATCGAGGCCTGGAAACTTCTTCTTCATCGTGGAGATCGCGTCGCCCAGGCTGACCCGCCGGCTCTTGAAGAGCGCGTTCAGGTCCACATAGTCGCGCTTGGTCGTTCGCTGCACGATGGCGGTCATCTTCATGGCAGCGATGTCTTTCAGCGATGCGACCTCGCAGCCTTCGATCGTCACCGAACGTTCCACGAGCGGGTATCGATATCGAAATACGCTGTAGTCCACACCACCGACCTGCCCGAGAAACGTGCCCTCGTCGTTCTGCCGAATGTGAACGGGCAGCCCGAGGGCCTGCACGTCCTTGAGCACCTCCGAGGGCGGCAACGTCTTGGGGGTGAACCAGTCGAAGTCGGCCGACCGCCGGTGCCCGAGCTGCAATGCCAGCCCCGCTCCGCCGGCCAGGTACGCGCCCCAGCGCGGAGAAATCGTCGCCGATGCGGCCAGCACGTGCTTCTGATCTGGGGTCAAGACCTCCCAATGAACCTTCACCGATTCTCCCAGATCTGTGCGTACGGATCGTCGTGCTGCCACCGACGCGCAGTCCGCTCCGAGACCCACCGCGACATCTGTCGAACGGTCAGCCCGCGGCCGCGCCGCTCGAGGATCCACTGCCGGATTCCCCGGTCACCGAACCGGCGGGCCAGCCAACACCGGTCCTCCTCGCCGCCGCGCGTCAGAACGTGAAGCATCGCCAGATCGAGGTGGTCGGGCAGTCTGAGCTGCCCGAAGTCGTAGCCCGGAAATAGAGGGCGCAACCGGTCCGGCAACCGCCCCCAGCGGCTGAGGGCGGCGCCGCGCGCAATTTCCACACGCCTCCTTGCCGACAAGGCCTCTGCCCGGCCTCGCCCTCCCGCGGTGCCTCCCTTGCGGCCGCCGAGCCGGCCAAGAGCGACGGCGTGCGGATTCTTCATCCTCTCCTTCTAGCATGGACCGCTTCAAGCATCAGCCGAGATGGTCTTGTGTCCGGTGCACACGTGACCCGGGCGACGGGCTTCGGATTCGATAGCGCGGGCGTCATGCTCCTTGCCGGGGTCTTCGCGAATGTGCTCGATGTCGGGGCGGGGCCGATGGTCGCCGTCGCCTACACCGACGGCTTCTTCGCGCGACTGACTCAGTAGATCCATCGGAGGGACAAAAAAACAAAAACCCGACCGTCGTCGAATGTCGGGACACGCTGCAGTACCCTACCGTCCAGTCCACACGCCGACGGGGGGCACATGGTGCACGTACGAAGACTTTGGCCGTTCCGAAGCGCCCTCGGGGTCGCCCTCCTTGCTTGCAGCAGCTCGTCACAGCCTCGTGCGTCGTCTGATTCAGACGCGTGCGCAGGCGCGTGCGTAGAAACGCATGTTCCGGAGGCGAGTACGAACGGCGAGGCCGATTCGGCACCGGAAGCTGCGCAGTCTCAGGATGCGACCGCCGACGCGGCGGGTGGACCGCACCAAAACGATGCCTCGACGGACTCTTCCTTCGACGAGAGCTCCGTGGACGGAGGCGGCGAAGGCGCCAGCCTATGTGCCTCGCCGACGTGCGCGGACGGCCTCGTCCTCTGCTTGACGCCCTTCTCCTTCATCGGCGGAAGCTGCGTCTCCCCGAGCGACCCCAACTATGGCTGCGGCTCCACGACCTGTGCGGCTTGCCCCACGATGGCGCACGCCGTACCGGTCTGCAGCGCGGGGGCATGCGCCATCGGCTCATGCGAGACGGGGTGGGCAGACTGCAACCATGACCCGAGCGACGGCTGCGAAGCCAGCCTATCGAGCCCGTCGTCGTGCACGACCTGCGACGTGGCATGCGCCGCGCCCACGAGTCTCTGCGCGACAACCGGCTGCGTTTCCGCCTGCTCGCCGCCGCTCACGCTTTGCACCGACCGCTGCGTGGACTTGGCGAGCGATCCCCAATACTGCGGTGGCTGCACCTCCACGTGCGACCAGGCCGGTACCGCCCCGTTTCCAACCTGTGCGGGGGGCACCTGCGGATGCTCCGGAACGATGTGCTCTTCGGTCTGCACGGACACGACCAGCGACCAGAGCAACTGCGGGCGATGCGGCCAGGCGTGTACCCCTCCAACCGATGGCTTTTCGTCGTGCACGGCGTCAATGTGCGCGGACTCTTGCCAGCCGGGCTGGACCCTGTGCGGGAGCGCCTGCGTGACGACGGAGACCGATCCGTCGAACTGCGGAGGCTGCGGGCACACGTGCGCCGCAACCGACGTCTGTGCAGCGGGGACCTGCACCCCGCTCTCCTCGATCTGGATCGCAACGGGCATCACCAGCGTGGCAGCCTTCGCGCTGAACGACTCCTACGTCTACTGGACGGACGGCAGCAGTCAGGTCCAGCGCGTTGCGGAGAGCGGCGGTCCCGTCCAGACGATCGCACCTGGGCAGTCCAAACCCTACGGACTCGCCGTCGATGCAACCTTCGTCTACTGGAGCAATCAGCTCGGGGGCGCGATCTTGCGCGCGCCGAAGGACGGGAGTGGTACCGCGCAGGTGCTTGCCACCGCCACGCAGCCCGGAGACATCGCAATCTATCAAGGCAACCTTTACTGGATCGATCAGGGACCGAACGTTTGGACCGTGCCCACCGCCGGAGTCGACGGAGGGAGCGGCACGATGGCAGCCGCGTCCGTAACGTCTTCGCCCGGGAACGTCACGCTCATCGCCGGTGCGAGTGACCTCTATGTTCTAAATACGATTAAGGGCGGAGGTACGCCCGAGAGCCAGGGCCTTTACAGCGTCTTCCGCGGGTTGCTCCAGTCATTCGATGCGACGGAGGACCCCGGTGATCCGGGTGTGGCGGTCGATGCCACGAGCGTCTATTTCAATTGGGGAATCAACGGGTCCCCGCAGACTTGCTCGGTCGGTCGCTTGGACTCGGCGACCGGAGCACGCGACGGCTGCATCCTTTATGGCGGCAATCCGCTGGCCGCGAATGGATGCGGCCTATTCATGGGCGCCGGTCTCTCTTTGGGACGCGCGGGGTTCACGTACTCGGCGTCGGTCCTGAGCCACGACGCGGACTTCGGCGCCATCGACGGAGCCTTTTTCTACTTCCACTCGTCGGACGACAACGCGATCGGCAAGCTGCCGATGCCCTGAGAGACGCGTCTCGAGCCCCGCCCGCGGGACCCCCGTACTCTCCGAGCACGACCCGCGCTTCCTCCGGCTGCTAGTCCTCCGTGCCCGCAAGCGCCGCGCTCAGGGCCAGCGCGAGCACCTCGTACACGATGCTCCTGCGCTCGGCGAACACGCACTGGATGCGCCCGCTCGCCGTGTAGCTGAGGACCACGCGATAGCCGCCTACTCGGAGACGACAGTACCCGTCGAGCGGTCCTTCCAGGGGCTTGATGTCGCCTTTCTCCTTCTCGAGGTCCCTGAGCGCGCGCCGCAGCCGCCGGCGGGGCTCGGGTGGGAGGCGCTTCACGAAGTCTGCGACCTGCGCCGAGACCTCGACCCTCACTCGTCGTCTTGGCCGATCGCCGAGAGCGGCAAGAACTTCGTCTTTCCAGCTCGGTGTTGCTCGATGGCCCGCATGGCGGAGCGGCTGCCGAGGATCTCGAGTGTCTCGACGATGGCCTCCATGCGCTCGCGCGAGATCAGATACGCCACGGTCTCGTCGTGCCTGCGAATCGAGACCGGCTCGCCCTTCTGGACCTCCTTGAGGATCCGTGGGAGCTGGCTCTGCGCCTCGCTGACAGAGTACGTACTCTTCATGAAGGATCTACGTACGGCCGGGATCCGCGACAGTCAAGGCAGGGAAGGACCGCGATGTGAGGCTTCCGGGGACCGGGCACCATGCTCGGCCTGCATTGGCGATCCTGGCCGGACGCACCTCGGGACCGCGTAGACAGAATGACTGGACCAGCCGTCGCGCAAGGGCGCGGATTACGCTGGCAGCTAGAGAGCAGGTCGGCGCAGAGCCGCATGCGAGAGGCTGGTCCAGTCATTCTGTCTACGGGATCGGCCAGCGGGCTCCGGTACCCACGGAACGTGTCCGAAATCCGTTCACTGGGTCGGTCACGGCAATTCCCGTGCTCGGAGGCCTCCATCATGAGCACCGCGCC
>Ga0182018_10000147_pt1 | contig 89761 bp, 84 predicted proteins | sample 812P2MmetaG_FD_120490 | JGI IMG/M metagenome (GOLD analysis project Ga0182018, IMG submission 120490) | Permafrost microbial communities from Stordalen Mire, Sweden - 812P2M metaG | ecosystem: Environmental > Terrestrial > Soil > Wetlands > Permafrost | place: Sweden: Stordalen | collected...
CCGGCGAACACCAGAATCGCCGCAAGAAAGCACAAATTTTTTCGCACGGAATGCCTCCGGATTCGTTGTCGGGACGGAAGGATAGCAGGCGAGCTGGGATCAGCCAAGCCGGTCGGAGCTCGCGCCCGTGCGCTATTCAATGTTCTATCGAATGCTCATTAAACCTTGCGCTTGGCGTTCCGTATGCGCTCCGTATTGACCATAAGGACGACACAACGTACGATTCCGCTGCCTCACAATCTGCAATCGAGTAAATGTGGAGGGCTTCCGTGTACTGTTCAAAGTGTGGGAACACGATTGCCGACGGCGTAACGCTTTGCAGCCAATGCGGACAATCCACTGCACTCGCACCCGTTGTGGCGGGTTCGGTCGCGCCTGTTGCAGTGGCTGTCCCCAGACCGTCCGATGCCCCAGCGGTAGCGTATGCGGGATTTTGGCTACGCGTCCTGGCCTACCTGATTGACGCGCTGATTCTCGGTGTGTTCGCCGTCCCCATCCTGATCGGAGCGGCCATGGCCATGGGTATCGGTGGGATGCTGGCGTCAATTCCTCGCGACGGGAACCCGTTCCTGAATGGGCTTCCTCCGGCATTCTTTCTTTTCATTTGGTTTTGCATCCTACTGGGAGTGTGTGGCACCTGGTTGTACCATGCCCTGCTGGAAAGCTCGGAGTGGCAAGGCACAGCAGGTAAAAAAGCACTGGGCCTGATCGTGACCGACATGACCGGCCACCGAGTTTCTTTCGCGCGCGCCTCAGGTCGCCACTTTGGGAAGTTCGTCACAGGCCTGATTCCGCTGGGTATCGGATACGCGATGGCGGGGTTCACGGAAAAGCGGCAAGCTCTTCACGATATCCTGGCGAGCTGTCTGGTTTTGCGCAAGAGCTAACACCCACACCACACCGCTCACGGTCAAGCTCCTACCCTCTTTAACGCTCTACATGTCCTCTTCGAATTACCTACAGCCTAAACCGGATGGCGGCAGCGGCGTACCAGACCTACTGTACTTGCACACGCTCACAAATAGCGCTCGTGACGGGATGGAGGAAGTTATGAGGAATCTGAGCAGTCCGCTGATGAAGGTAGCGTACGTCGCCGGGGTCACCACGTTTTGCACTTTCCTGGGATGCTGGGCCGTCCTGGCGCACCAAGAAGATTCGCAGAAGCCGGTCCATACGGCCGTGAGCGACGCGCAATTTGCAAAGAAGGCCGCCCAAGGCGGCATGGCCGAAGTAAAGATGGGTCAACTCGCAGAACAGAAAGGCACCAGCGATATCGTAAAGAAATTTGGCCAGCGCATGGTCGAAGACCACTCCGAAGCTGGGGATGAGCTAAAAAAAGCGGCAGCGCAGGAACTTATTAACCTTCCAGACGATATCAGCGCGAAGGACAAAGCGACCTACGACTCGCTTTCCAAACTGTCCGGCGCGGCGTTCGACCGAGCCTATGCACGCGACATGGTGAAAGACCACGAGGAAGATATCGCCGACTTTAATAAGGAAGCCAGTGGGGGACAAAAAGCGGCCATCAAGGACTTCGCGTCGCAAACTCTTCCGACTCTGCAGGATCACCTGAAGCAAGCAAAAGAAATGCGGCAAAATGTCGCAGCCTCGAACCCGTCGTCCACGAAGAAAAATTCCAGCGGCACAGCGGGAAGCAAATAGAATCCCTTCGCGACTCCTCTAGGCAATAAACAGCCTAGTGGTTCCAGCGATGAGGCGGGTTATTTTTTGAACCGAATGGCTGAACCGCGGTCAATGCAACTACCGCAAGGCCCTAGCCGTAGCTACAGTCCCTTTTCTATGGGATATCCTCTATCCACCCAATCCGTCGCAAAATTCTTGGGCAGCATCAATACACGCAAATGCGCAAAGCCCATTCCGCGTAACGCAACGAAAGCCGGTCGAATGTTGGGGCAGTGATCGAAAGGGCAGCAACCGCAATAGATAACCACGTTGGCGTCTCGGGGCAGCGCGGCGGCCCATGTTTTCAGGTCAGCCAACCCTTGCGCAGTGGAGGCAGTGCCGTGAAACGATGCGCCAGCAATGTGGCCGCCTTCGAACAGCGTTCGAAATCCGACGTAAAGAATCGTGGGACGCGCACCGCCAGTCGCCTGCGCAAGTTCACGAGCCAGCTGGGCAGGGTCAATGACATCTGCCGCGGTCCATGGGTCGGCATCAGCGGGGGTGACCTGCGAGTGGAAACTCAGCGTAGTCATCGCGGCGATCGCGATCGCGGTGCGAAACAGGGAACGTCTCCATTGTGGTTGGGAATTCATGATTGCCCGCCCGTTTGTAGCAGAAGGATTACTTCTTGAATTCCTGGCGCTGCCGCCGCAGCTTGACGGCGGTAGTGCGCAGCGTCTCCGGAATGTTTTTGTTAGTGCACAGCCGCTTCAGGTCGATGGCGTTGATCATCGGCAATATATGCAAAGTCACATCCAGCGGCGTTTTCGGATTGTTGAGCAGATTGCGCACCACCGTGTAATTCTTGCGGAAGTTGCGGTTGTTGGCGATGAGCCGCAAAATCTCGTCGGTGAGAGAAGTCATCGACGCGAAAGCCTCGACCTCCTGATCGGTCAAACGCGGCGATTGCAGCACCGCGCGCTGCACCACTTTGTTGGAGTCGCGAATCAACGTGCGCCGTGCTTCGGACCCACCTTTGATCGCAAATTGCACGCGTTGCGACACCGTCATTTTTGCCAGGCGCTCCAGCAGTGTCTGCCGCTTCGCGGCATCGGGCTCGGCTTCAGCTACCGCCTCCGCCAGGGCCGCTTCATCGATGTTAGCCTCGCTTAGAAGTTCCTGAAGCAGGTGTTTTTGATCCGCGGTGACGGACGTTGTATTCGCGAGCGCAACGGTCAACGCAGGAGATGCGCTCACGCGTTCCAGATCGTCCATAAGGGCTTGGACATTGGATGTCGAAAAATGGCGCGCAGCAGGGGCCAGGTGGTCACCGTTGCAGTCCTTGTTCTCGATCAGGGCGTCGCAAACGGCAGGCTTGACCGCGAGATTTTTGGCGGCGTAATCGAAAAGGGGCGCGAGAGCCTCCTGTCGATGCAGAGCTTCCAAAAAATACTCGATCGGCAACGCGAGGATTGCTTCCTTGGCCCGCTCCGCGATCGCCTCATCAGGGTCGGTGGCCAGAACGGATAAGATTTCCGCGCGATCCGCCGCGGACAAGTGCGCGCCGCTCGCGCACACGGCGATCTTGCGCTCGTGGGTTGCGCGCCCGCGCCGGAGATCGTCGAGTACTTCAGGGCTGAGAGTTTCCACTGGGTGTCTGCCTCAAATCTTTTTGGCCGAGCACCATTGTACCGGACCCTGCCCCCGACCCAAGCTGCGGCATTGCTTGCCCGTTCAATTCCAGCAACACCAAGGAGGGGCGAGTCGCGGACACCAAAAATTGGTTTCGCGCCGACAAGTGACGCGTCTCCCCCGCCGGCAGCTTCGCGTCCAGCACGACCCTGCCATCAGCGACCACGCGAACCCGCGTGATGCCGGATGTAGAGATGGAAAGATCAAGGTGCGAAGCGGTTGCGACATCAGAGGACGGCGGCAGGGAAGCCGACGGCGAAGGCACACTGCCGTCGGGATTTGGTAGCCCGGGAACCGGATGGAACGTCGTTGCTGCAGCCGAAATCGCCGCGCGCCTGGCTGCGCGGTGCATTTCGTAGCGGCGCCAGCCGTACATACCACCGGCAACCAGACCGACAAACGCCGCCAGTAAACCCAGCCCCGCCGCTGCGACCATCCATTTCGGCGGCGAAGGAATGGGATTCTCAACCAAAGGAAGTGCGGGCTGTCTCTGTTCGCCATACGCCAAGTCGTATTCCGAGAGCAGATTCTCTTCGTTCAAACCCAGATAACGCGCGATTGCGCGGACAAAGCCCCGGTTGAACACTCCCCCAGGAAGCTTCTCCCATTCTTCGCGTTCGAAGGCCTCAAGAAAACGTGGAGCGATCCGAGTCGCGACAGTGACCTCGTTCAGGGTCACCTCGCGCATCTCGCGTTCCCGCTTCAAAATTTCGCCGAAACTTCCCTTTGCCATAAACCCTATCCATATCCAGCCAAGCAAGTTAGATGCCACTGTGGGGTGAGAAACGTCGGGGAAGATCGCCAACCACCCGATGCCTGCCAGCCAGGTGCCGCCGCCCAGCCGTTGCCAGTCATTGCCGGCCGCTTTTCAAGCCGGGAGCCTGACGGCACTATAAAAGGGGGCGCAGGGCGTGTCAAACAAGAGCGCCCGACCGCCTGGCGAACACCTTGGAGTATCTTCGCGGATGATGGCAACATAGCAACGCCTGTACCACGAGCAGGTTGCGTCGCTTTTTGAGGGATGCCTATACTGGCCAGTATTCGCGAACTTGGCCGGGTCGCGTTCGCAGCGCATGCCGGGTCAATGATTCCGGACAGGGCCGGGACAGTTACTGCCTAAAGGATCAGGTTCAACCGACGTGGAGGAAGTCAAACAATTTCCCGCCGTGGAACGGCGCCGTAATCCGGGCGTTCCTTATGAACAGCGCGAAGCCGGTGAAGTCGCTGTCTTTCAGGAACTCGGCAAGGCGCTCACTTCCTCGCTGCAGCTCGATCAGGTCCTCCGCACGATCATGGAAAAAATCGACGAGTTCCTGCGGCCGGACAATTGGTCGCTGCTGCTTCTGGATGAGACCACGCAAGAACTCTATTTTGAGCTGGCGGTCGGCAAAGCCTCGCAAGCGCTCAAGGATGTGCGTGTCAAGGTAGGTCAGGGCATCGCCGGGTGGGTGGCGCAAAACGGCGAGGCCGTCGTTGTCACCGATACATCCAAAGACACACGTTTTTTCGGCAAGGTGGACGAAAAAACCAAGATGGAGACGCAGTCCATCGTCGCCGTGCCGGTCAAGTTTCGCGATACGTGCCTCGGCGTGATCGAACTGATCAACTGTATCGGCCCCGGTGGCTTCGATCCCCGCGACTTAAAACTCCTAGAGGCTCTCTCCGACTTCGCCGCGATCGCGCTCGAAAACGCCCGCCACGTTAAGCGCATCCATGAGCTCACCATCACCGACGATTGCACCACCCTCTACAACGCGCGCCACATGGGCTTCATCTTGGAGACGGAGATCTACCGCTCGCAACGCTACAACTACGAATTCTCGCTCGTCTTTATCGATCTCGATCACTTCAAGCAGGTGAACGACACGCACGGCCACCTGGTCGGTTCGCGGTTGCTGGCGGAGATCGGCAACGCGCTCAAGTCTCACTGCCGGCTCATCGATTTCGCGTTCCGTTACGGTGGCGACGAGTTCGTGATTTTGCTTCCGCAAACCTCGAAGGAAAATGCTTTGAACGTTGCTCGCCGACTTCATAAACTGATTCGCGGAACGGTGTGGCTCGACAATGCGGGACTCCGCGTGCGGGTAACGCCGAGCGTCGGCGTGGCCTCGTATCCCGTAGATTCGCGCACAAAAGAGGGACTGCTCCACCTGGCCGACGAAGCCATGTATCTGGTCAAGAACACCAGTCGCGACAGCGTCGCGGCCGCCAATATCGGTATCTTGCCGGACACCGCGGCCACCGCCGCCGAATCCGCGGGATAGACCGTCCTTCATGAGGCAGCCCTCGTAATTCGAGCGCGCGGCAACTGATGCTGCCTCAACCTCCTTCTATACACTCTGAGCCGGATTTTGCTTAGACTGAGCTATGCGCAGAAGTGAAGCGGCGCGGTATGCGCGCTGGTCGGTGGCGGTCGCCCTGGTCCTAGCAGGCACAACCACGGTTGTGTATCTGAAACGCGACTGGGTCCGGCACGTCGAGCGCAAGCAGGCTCCCCCGCCGCCGCCCATCGATGTAACCCGGCAGTCTTCCGGAATCACGTTCAAGAAATTCGACGAGCAGAATCGTGCCATTTTCGAAGTCGTCGCCTCAAAATCAACCGACTTCAAAGGGCAGGACGCCAGCCTGCTGGAAGAAGTCCAGATCACGATTTTCGGTAAATCCGGCGATCGTCATGACGTCATTCGCACCCACAGCTGCCAGTACAACCAGAAAGACGGCGGGGTAACGTGCGGCGGCGACGTGCGGTTCGACCTGATGAGCGCCAACGATGCGAAACTCGTGGCGCAGAATCCGGCGCTCGCGGAGTCCCGAAGCACACGCGTGGAGACCCGCGGTGTGACCTTCAATAACTCCACCGGCGCCGCGCAAACCGACCAACGCGTGACCTTCGCTTTTCCCAACGGAAGTGGTGATGCCACCGGTCTGGAATACAAGACCGAGGAAGGAACGCTCCGGCTGCTGCACGATGTGCGCTTGCGACTCACACAGCCTGTGGCGGCGATCTCGGGCAAGAAACCCGCACCCGTGCCCGCGGAAGTGAGGCCCGGGCAGGACGTGCGCGTCAAAGGTACCAGCCTGGACTTTGCGCGCGATAGCCGCTTATTGCACCTAAAAGGTCCCACCGAAGCCGAAACGTCCGCAGAACGCCTCACCGCCGGCGAAATGTCGCTGATGCTCGACGAGCAATTTCGCGCCGAAACACTGGTGGCCACCGCGGGTGCCGACGGAAATCGTCCCCAGGTGAAATCCACAGGCAACGCGGACCAGACAAGTCTAGACGCGGACACCCTGACGGCGCACTTTGCGTCAGAAGGATGGATCCATAGAGTCGATGCGACAGGCGCCGTGCATGGATCACGAAGCGGCGCGGCGGAACTGGACGACGCCAAAGCGGATGCGGGCACCCTCGACCTTTGGCCACGCGTCAACCAGCCGAAAGAACTGAACTTGTCTGGCAATGTCGTGTTGAGGGCCAAGATCGAAAAAAACGGCGCTTCGCGCACGCTCCAAACCAGCGCCTTCCGCATGGAATTCAGCGGCGGCGGGGAACATGAGGCCAGCAAGCCGAAAAAAGCAGAGACCCTCGCGGCAGGCGTCATGGAATGGACTGACTCCAACATCCCATCCGGTGGCCAGTCCGGTGGGCCTTCCTCTCCAACAAGAACCAAACTCCAATCCGACAAGCTGGTCATGGACTTCGCGGATACCGGGAAAGCCAAGAATCTCCAAGCTACCGGCAACGTGCAATCAGAGCGCTGGATCGCCGGACACCCCGTCCAAACGGCAACCGGCAGGAACGGCCTCGCGCAAATGTCTGCGGACGGCGATTGGTCGCAAATGGACCTGCAAGGCGACGTTAAGCTGAAAGAAGGCGACCATAGTGGTCAGGCCGATCACGCCACCTTCCAGCGCGCTTCCCAAACCGCCACGCTAACCGGCCAGGCCGTAGCCCGCGACGCCACCACAGAGACGCGCGCGCCACGTATCACCTTTGCACAGGACACCGGCGAAATTCTTGCCGACGGCGGTGTTCGCTCCACGGATTTCTCCGGAAAGAACGGCGCGGTGCAACTTGCGCCCGTGCCTGCCAACATCACTTCTGATTCGTTGGCGGCAAACTCAAAAACGGGTCGCGCCTTGTATACCGGACGAGCACGATTGTGGCAGGGGGATTCCGTTCTTGAGGCAAATTCGATCGAATTGCTCCGCGAGACCCGCATGTTGAATGCTTACGAAAACGTGCGCGCCGTCTTCCCCCAAGCGCCGAGCCCATCCACGGATCAATCTACCAAATCTGCAACAGATCACCCGCTCGACCCTACGCCGAAGCCCGTCAACACCTCGCAGGTGGTGCCCAAAAAGGCACAGTTGTGGCACGCGATCTGTGCAAACCTCACCTATGACGATAAGGACGGCCACGCGCACCTGACCAAGGATGTTGTCGTGCAGTCCGCGGACCAGAAAATGCGCGGCCCGATCCTGGACCTTTATTTCACCCGTAGCCAGCCAGCGAATCCATCCGCAAATGGCACAGCCTCCGCCGGTGGCGCCCAGCAAATCAGCCGGGCCGTTGGTACCGGAGGGGTGATCGTCGATGAGGGCGATCGCAGAGCTACCGCCGAGCGCGGGGAGTACACGGCCGCGACCGGCAAATTCGTGATGACCGGCGGAAACCCGACGCTCTACGACGGTACGGCTGGCACGACCAGAGGCCTTCAATTGACCTTCTTTTTAGCGGATGATACGATCATCGTCGATTCTGAAAATGGATCGCGGACGTTAACAAAGCATCGAGTCCAGCAGTGAAATTGAGTACTCAGACCGCCCCGCGGTCACGAATGAAGAGGTATGCTGAAGCTCCAGGCCGTCGAGTTGAGCAAGTCGTATCGAGGACGCAAGGTCGTCGATGACGTCGAGCTGGAGATCGGTCAAGGTGAAGTCGTTGGGTTGCTGGGACCGAACGGCGCAGGAAAGACGACAACTTTCTACATCATAGTGGGTCTTGCCCGCCCCGATTCCGGCCGCGTGCTTCTCAACGGCGACGAAATTACGGACCTCCCCATGTACCTCCGGGCCCGCAACGGAATCAGCTACCTCCCCCAGGAACCCTCGGTGTTTCGTCAGTTGACCAGCGAACAAAATCTTCTCGCCGTTTTGGAGACTCTGCCATTGACGCCGGAACAGCAGCGTGACCGGCTGGAAGAATTACTCGTGCAAATGGGACTCGAAACCGTGCGGCAAAGCAAAGCCTATACCCTCTCCGGAGGAGAACGCCGCCGTCTGGAGATTGCCCGCTCGCTCACCCTGCAGCCCTCCTTCATCTTGCTGGACGAGCCCTTCTCGGGTATCGATCCTCTGACCGTGAAGGACCTTCAGGAGCTTATTCGAGAGTTGAGCCGTTCGGGTATTGGCGTTTTGATTACGGACCATAACGTGCGGGAAACACTCAACGTAACCGACCGCGCATATATCCTCAGAAATGGGAAAATCTTCAGGAAGGGTCGCCCCGACGAATTAAGCAACGATCCCGAAGTTCGGCGCGTTTATCTGGGCGATCATTTCCGCTTGAATTAAGGGACACGGAAAAGGGACCACAGAACACCCATGGCTTGGCAGGGATTAAAACTGAATCTGAAAGTCTCGCAGCGGCAGATTCTGACGCCAGGTTTGGTGCAGATGGTCAGCGTTCTCGCGCTCAATCGCCTCGAACTGCGCGAGATGATCAACCAGGAGATGATCGCCAATCCCGTCCTGGAAGAGCAAAACGAAGAACCCACGCAGACCGACAACTACAGCGACGAAACCTTCCTGAAAGCGGAAACCGAGAAGGTTCCGGAAAAGCCTGAACCTAATCCCTTTGACGAGTTCGATGTCGGCAGCTTCTTCAACCAATATCTGGATTCCGGCGGCGATGGCGGCCAATCGCAGGAGCGCGAGGTCTCTGAGCGCCCCTCCTTTGAAAAGTTTTTGTCCTCCGCCACTGGCCTGACGGACCACCTCACCTGGCAGCTGAGCGTTACCATCTGCTCCGACACGGTAAAGGAGATCGTCGAAAATATCATTGGCAACCTCGACGAAAATGGCTACCTGACCGCCTCCACCGAGGAATTACTCCAGGAGGGCAGGTATTCGCAAGATGATTTGGATGATGCCCTCGCTGTCGTGCAGGATTTCGATCCGATCGGCGTTGGCGCCCGCGACCTGCGCGAGTGTCTCCTGTTACAGCTAAAGGCTTTCGACCCGCAGAACACGCTGGCTCAGCAAATCGTCTCCGACTATCTGAAGCAAGTGCAGTCTAACCAGCTCAAAGATGTAGCCCGCGCTTTGAATCGCCCTCTCGACGTCGTCAAGCGCGCGCTCGAAGTTATCAAAAAGCTCGATCCCCGCCCGGGCCTGCGCTACAACAAGACCGAGCCCCGCCTGGTGGAGCCTGACGTTTACTTCCGAAAAGTAGACGACCAGTGGCAAGCCTTCCTCAACGAAGATGACATGCCGCAGCTACGTCTTAGCCCGACGTATCGCCGCCTGCTCGTGAAAGACGCCTCCGACCGGGACGTCCGCAACTACGTAAAGGAAAGATTCACAGCCGCAATCCAGCTGATGAAAAACATCGAGCAGCGCAAGCACACCATTTTGCGCGTCTGCCAGTCGATCATTGCCCGGCAGGGCGATTTCTTCATTCATGGCCCCGACGCGCTGAAGCCCATGATGATCAAGGAGGTCGCCGAGGAAGTCGGCGTGCATCCTTCTACCGTAAGCCGCGCGGTGGCCAGCAAATACGCCCACACACCCCAAGGCGTGCTCGAGCTGCGCTCCTTCTTCAGCGAATCGGTCAACGGCCCAGAGGGCGGCGGCATGTCGCTGCTCACCCTCAAACGTCTAGTCAAGAAAATGATTGAAGAGGAAGACTCCACGAAACCACTTACCGACGATCAGATCGCCAAGAAGCTCGACGACAACGGCATTCATGTAACCAGGCGCACCGTCGCGAAGTACCGCGAAGACATGCGCATTCCGAGCACGCACCAGCGCAGGGTGAAGAACTGAATCACCGGCCACTCTCCGTGAAGCGGCAATCCAGAACTGACTCACGTCAACTTGTCATCCTCACCGGCCTTTCGGGTTCCGGAAAGAGCACCGTTCTCCGCGCCTTCGAAGACATGGGTTTCTATTGCGTCGACAACCTCCCGGTTGAGCTCATTCCGATTTTTGCCGAGCTGCACGCCGCCGGCGAAGGCGATTTTGCCCGCGCCGCCTTGCTGGTGGACGCCCGCGAAGGCGCGCAGCTTGCGAAACTCCCCGCCCTACTGAAACACATGCGCCGTCAACATCCCATTGCGCTCGTTTTCATCGACGCGGGCGAAGATGCCTTGCTTCGGCGTTACAGCGAGACGCGTCGTCCCCATCCTCTCGGCAAGCATCTTTCCGTACGCGAAAGCCTGGGCCACGAGCGCAAGCTCATGGAGCCCATCCGCAAGCTTGCAGACGTGGTCATCGATACCTCCAAGTTCAATGTCCACGAACTCCGCCACTTCGTCACCGAGCGTTTCAAAAATCCCGAGAAGCGCCCCATGCTCGTTTCTCTGGTCAGTTTCGGCTATCGCTACGGCGTGCCCACCGATTCCGATTTAGTGTTCGATGTGCGTTTCCTTCCCAATCCACACTTTGTCCCGCGCTTGCGCAAATACACCGGCCAGGATCCGAAGGTCCGCCGCTATATTCGTTCGTTCCCGCAAACCGGCGAGTTTTTGCGCCGCATCGAAGGCTTGCTCGTCTATCTCATTCCCCACTACATCGGTGAGGGAAAAAGCTATCTCACCATCGCCTTCGGTTGCACCGGCGGCAGGCACCGCTCCGTGATGCTCGCGGAATCGGTGATGGAAGCGCTCGAGAAGCGCGGCTATTCCACCAAGGTCGTTCATCGCGACATCGAGAAATAGGATCGCCCAGCCATGCCCGATCAACGCCGCGTTCCCCGCCGAAACTTGACACACCGCAACGCGGCGAATAGCGTACCAAGTGCTATACGTACGGGAGCCTGACGCGTGGCATCGCTGTTCTCACCACAATTGAAAAGACTTCTGGGTTATGTTCGGCCCTACGCGTTCCGGCTGGCGGTAGGCATCGTATTGGTCGCTGTCGTCGCGCTAGCCGAAGGCTTGGTCGCGTTGATGATCAAGCCGGCCGTTGACTATGTTCTCGATCCGACCGTGGTCGGCTCAAAACTCCCGCTTGGAAAAATTCCATTTACCGATCACGTCGTTTACCTGAATACCTTCCTTCCCGCCGGCTTTCACAACGTCAAGACCATTTTCGCCCTCACCCTCCTCATGATTTTCGGTATCAAAGCGATCGCCGAATACCTGGGCACCACGCAAATTCAGTACGTAGGTCACGCCGCGGTTACCGATTTGCGCGACGCCGTGTACGCCAGGCTCATTCGTCAGCCGATCAGTTTTTTTCAGCACCACCCGACTGGACGCCTTCTCTCCGTAGCCATCAACGACGTCGAGCGCACGCGCATTGCGCTTTCCGAATACTTGGCCGACCTGTTTCGAGAGGGCTTTACTCTCCTGGTTTTTGTCACAGTGGTGTTCTGCTTGAATTGGAGAATGGCGCTGGGCTCGATCGTGCTCTTGCCCATGGTCGTCCTGCCTGTAAATCGGTTTGGCCGCAAGATCCGCCGCTCGGCAGAGAACAGCCAGTCGCGCCTCGGTGACCTCGGCCAGATTCTCCAGGAAACGGTGACTGGAAACCGCGTGGTCAAAGCTTTCGGCATGGAAGACTTCGAAATCGCCAAATTCCGCCAAACCGCGCGCCGCCTCCTTCGCGAAAACATGCGCTGGGTTCGCGCCGCCGTCATCACTTCGCCCATGATGGATCTCCTTGGCGCCATTGTGATTCCCGTGCTGATCCTATTCGCGCGCGATCAGATCCATCGCGGCGTGATGACTCTAGGCGTCTTCTTCGCCTTCATATTCGCGCTTCTCAAAGCCTACACTCCGCTCAAACGCATGGGCACCGTCTACCAGCAGTTCCAAGCTGCCCAGGGAGCCAGCACGCAGGTCTTTGCTTATCTCGATCTCGACGAAGAGCACACCGAGCAACCGGGTGCAAAACAGTTGCCACCGTTCTCGCAAGAGATCACCTTCGACGATGTGTGCTTCTCCTACGGAGGTTCCGCTGCCGTTCTGCAAAATATTCGCTTAAGAGCGCGGCGCGGCGAAGTCATCGCGCTGGTCGGCTCGAGCGGCGCCGGAAAAACCACGCTGGTGAATCTGATCCCGCGCTTCTACGAGCTGACTTCCGGACAAATCCGCATCGACGGCTTGGACATTCGTTCTGTCACCATCCGCTCCCTGCGCGAACAAATCGCCATGGTCGCGCAGGAGAACATCCTGTTCCACGACACCGTCTGGAACAATATCTGCTACGGCCTCACCAACGTCCCGAAGGAACGAGTCGAGGCCGCCGCCAAAGCCGCGCTTGCTGCCGACTTCATCATGGAATTACCGCAGGGCTACGATACCGTGATCGGCGAACGCGGCACCCGGCTCAGCGGCGGCCAACGACAGCGCATCGCCATAGCCCGCGCCATCCTCAAAGATTCTCCGATTCTCATTCTCGATGAGGCCACCTCCGAACTCGATGCCGAATCCGAGATGTATGTGCAAAAAGCCCTCGCCAACCTGATGGTTGGTCGCACCACCTTTGTCATCGCCCATCGCCTCGCCACCATCCGTCGCGCCGACAAAATCCTCGTCCTTGAGGATGGCCAGATCCGCGAGAGCGGCACGCACGCCGAACTGATGGTCCGCGGCGGCACCTACGCGCGCCTCCATAGCCTGCAGTTCGCCGATGACGACTTGCTGGCGCCCGCGCAAGCGGCACCAAATCTTTCCACACCAGGTACTTCCCTATGACCCAGAGCACGACCGGGCAGGCAAAGTCCGCGCACGCAAGAAAAGCCGAATGCGTTTCCATGACCGGCTACGCCCAGGCTCGCGGCGAGATGAATGGCTGGTCCATTCGCATGAGCGTCAAAAGCGTCAACCATCGCTTCCTGGACGTCAGGTTTCGTTTGCCCGAAGGTTTCGATGTCTACGAACTGCGCCTCCGCCAGATCGTGCGCGAAAAAATTCATCGCGGCCATTTGGACATAAACCTCAACGTGCAGCCGGGCACCGCGGCTCCGGTGCAGGTGAATCGTGAATTGCTGCATGCCTATCTCCACGCCGCCGAAGAGTTGCGACACCAGATGAACGCTTCTTCCGAGCTGGATGTCGTCTCACTTCTTCGCTTGCCCGGTGTTATCGGCGGCTTGGCGCCGCCATTGCCGGAAACCGACGAAGAACAAGATCAGCTTGGCAACGCACTGGATGCATGTCTGCATGAAGCGCTCGCGAAGCTCGATGAGATGCGTCACGCCGAAGGCCGCCATCTTGCTGAAGAGTTGCGCTTCCGTCTGGCCCGCATCGCCGAGCAGACCGATAAAGTGCGCGAGCTCGCCATCGCGTTGACGCCTGCATTCGCGCGCCGGCTCGAAACACGCCTGAAAGAATTGCTTAGCGGCACCGGCATCGAACCCGCGCGCTTGGCCCAGGAAGCCGCGCTTCTCGCCGAACGCAGCGATATCAGCGAAGAATTGGATCGCCTGCGCAGCCATCTCCAGCAGTTTGCAAAGTTGCTGGACGGCGCCGGCGAAAACGGAAAGAAACTCGATTTCCTCTTGCAGGAAATGCACCGGGAGGCCAACACCATGCTGTCGAAGACGCCTGGCGTCGAAAGCGAAGCGCTCACCATCACGTCGTTGTCGTTGGAAATTCGAGCGGAGATTGAAAAGCTGCGCGAACAGGTGCAGAACATCGAATGAGCACGGGGACCGAAATTGCACCGTTGGTCTTGATTGTGTCGGGTCCGTCAGGGTCGGGAAAATCCACGCTGGTGCAGCGTATTCTCGAGCTGCCCGGCACCATGCCTTCGGTCTCGTGTACTACCAGGCCGCGTCGCGCGACCGAGGCCACTGGGAAGTGTTATGCTTACGTAACGGAAGCGGAATTTGATGCCATGGTCTCGCGCGGTGAGTTTCTCGAATACGCGCGGGTCTTCGGCAAGCATTCGTACGGCACGCCGAAAAAATGGCTCGAGGAAGCTCGCAACAAGAATCTCGATCTCGTGCTCGAGATTGACGTGCAAGGTGCGGAGCAGGTAAAGCAAAAGCTCCCCGAGTCGGTGGCGATTTTTATTTTGCCGCCCTCTCGCGAGGAACTCGAGCGACGCTTGCGCAGCCGGGGCCAGGATGCAGACGACGAGATTGCGCGACGGTTGGCGAAGGCACGGGACGAGATTTTGGCTTTTAGCAAATATTACGACTATTGTGTAGTGAACGTAGACGTGGAACGTGCGGGCAATGAAGCGCAGGCCATCGTAGTCGCGCTGCGTTGCCAGAGCGCGCGACGTCGTAAGCGAGTCGAACAACTTCTGGCATCGTTTGGAGGGAAAGACTGAGATGAATGTGCTGACGAAAGCTCCCGAGAGCCAGTTTGCGTATGTGGTGCTGGCTGCGAGGCGGGCCCGGCAGATCATGGCTGGAGCACCGCCACTGGTCGAAAACCCGAGAACCCTGAAGGCGACGCGCATCGCGTGCGAAGAGCTGGACCACGGCTACATCGAGTACGACTTCACCGAGCCAGACTCGATCGACGAAGACAAAGACGGCAACAAGCGCCGCAAGTAGCACCTGGGCGCGGCCCAGGCATCCAAGTATCTGCGATGTGTAGTGTGGTTGCAGCGGCCGCCGACGGTGGCGGCGTTTTTTAACCAGTCACTGGGTTGGGGCCGCAGAGAAACGCTTTTGCGCGTCTATGTTTAACTTTTTTGGGGGTCGGAGCTTAAACTCCGACGCAAGGGCGAACTTCCAACGGGCTTTAGTTTACCACGAGCTTCGAAGGGCACTAAAGCCAGCCCGCCGAGGAATTCGATGCGAATCACACTTGGAGTGACCGGCGGAGTGGCGGCCTACAAGGCCGCGGAACTGGTTCGCCGCCTCCAACAGGATTCCTTTACCGTCCAGGTTGTCATGACCCGCAGTGCCCGCGAATTCGTTACCCCGCTGACGTTTGCCGCCCTCAGCGGCCAAAAAGTAATCACCGACCTCTTCGCCGAATCCGGCGGTGAAGCCAATCTCGAAAGCGCCATCGAACATATCGCCGTGGCCCAACGCACCGATCTGCTGCTGGTCGCGCCAGCCACCGCCGACATCCTGGCAAAATTCGCCCACGGAATCGCCGACGATTTTCTTACCACACTTTATCTCGCCACGACCGCGCCAGTAGTCGTAGCTCCCGCCATGAACGTCAACATGTGGAATCACGCGGCCACGCAAGAAAACATCGAGATTCTGCGCGCTCGCGGCGTAAGAATCGTCGATCCCGACGAAGGGTATCTCGCCTGTGGGATGACCGGCGCGGGCCGCCTCGCCAGTCAGGAACACATCGTTGCCACCGTGCGCGAAACGCTCCATTTTCGTCGCGACCTCGAAGGGCAAACTGTTCTGATCACCGCCGGGCCAACCTGCGAAGACCTCGATCCGGTGCGCTATTTAACCAACCGCTCCTCCGGCAAGATGGGTTACGCCGTTGCGGAAGCAGCCGCCCGCCGTGGCGCCCGCGTGATTCTCGTCAGCGGGCCGACCTCCCTCGATGTGCCGGCCGGCGTCCAGCGCATCGACGTCCGCACCGCGGACGAAATGCATCGCGCCGTCGTGGAAAAGCTTCCGGATTCTTCGATCGCCATCTTTGCCGCCGCCGTTGCGGACTATCGTCCGTCTGAAAAGCTCGACCAGAAGATCAAGCGGAACAAAGAGCCACTGATGTTATCTCTGGAGCCCACGCGCGATATTCTGGCCGAAGTCGCGCAAAGTAAAGGCGACCGCCTCGTGGTCGGTTTCGCCGCGGAAACCGAGCACGTCGCCGAAAATGCGCGCAAGAAGCTCGCCGCAAAGAACGCCGATCTGATTGTCGCCAACGATGTGACCGCTGAAGGTGCGGGCTTTGACCACGACACCAACATCGTCACCTTGTTCGCTCGCGACGGCCGCGATGTCCCTCTGCCACGCATGAACAAGAGCGAAGTTGCACAGCGCGTCCTCGACGAAGTCGTGCGCCTCCGCTCCGTGCTACACTCCCCGCATCGCTCGGCGATTTGATCATGCCCGACCGTTTTCCCGAAGCTCTTCAAAACAAACTCTCCAAGCGGCTGAGCTACTACGAAGACATCGGCATCCGTTTGTTTTATCGCGACCGGCTGAGCACCGGCAGCGCAGCAGTTGTGACACAAACCCCGATTACCATCCCAGTTCCCCACGAGGAAACGTTGCCAAAGATTGCGCCTAAGCCAATCGTTCCGCAGACCCCATCCGTCGCCGCGGCCTCCGGCCAGAAGATCAGCATTCTGCCGCCCGCGCCCAAAGTGTCGTTGTTCGATGCCGTGAACAGGATCGCAGACGACTCGTTGCTCAAGATTCGCGACGATCTCGGCGAGTGCACGCGCTGCAAGCTACACAGCACGCGGAACAAAATCGTCTTCGGCGACGGCAGTCCCAAAGCTGAGCTTGTCTTTGTCGGCGAAGGACCAGGCCGTGACGAAGATGCGCAGGGCCTGCCGTTCGTCGGGCGCGCCGGGAAATTGCTCACGCAGATGATCGAAGCGATGGGTTTGCAACGCAAAGACGTCTACATCTGCAACGTCGTGAAGTGCCGGCCGCCGGAAAATCGCCTGCCCGAACCGGACGAGATCAAGACTTGCTCGCCGTTCCTGCTGCGGCAGCTCGACACGATCGCCCCGAAGGTGATCGTTTGCCTCGGTGCATGTGCTGCGCAAACACTGCTCGAAACCAATCGCGGCATTTCCCATTTCCGCGGTGAGTGGCTGGCCTTTCGCGGCCGAAAATTGATGGCCACCTACCATCCCGCCTATTTATTGCGAAATCCGGCCGCAAAGTCCGACGTCTGGAAAGATCTTCAAAAAGTCATGGCCGTGCTCGGTCTGGAAGTAAAGAAAGGTAAGTCCGCCGGCGCGGACAAGCCTTCCTAATCGCTCATGGGAATTTTACTGGGCCTTCTCACCGCTCTCTCCTGGGGCAGTTCGGATTTCCTCGCGCGCTTCGCCTCTCGCCGCATCGGCGCCCTCCGCACCACGTTTTATATGCAGTTGGCCGGCTTCGTACTGCTCACGATTTTTCTGCCGTGGATTGGCGGCTGGGGTCACCTGTTCGACGGTTCCGGGTGGCAGCCGTGGGCTTGGGGAGCGCTCGCCGGGGTACTCAACGGAGTCTCGAGCCTGTCGCTCTATCGTTCCTTTGAAGTCGGGAAATTGGCGGTTGTCGCTCCGGTGTCGGCGAGCTATCCGGCGCTTACCGTTGCGATATCGGTCTTTACCGGCGAGCATTTGACGGCGATGCGCGGCGCGGGAATTGCGTTCGTCCTGATTGGCGTTGTCGTCGTCGTGCGCGGTGAAGCACAGCCGGATAAGTCGGCCGCCGCATCCCCGTCGATGGCTGAAAACAGGGCTGCCACTGGAATCGGGCCGGCGTTGATCTCCGCGGCAGGATTCGGCGTGCTTTTCTGGCTGCTCGGCAATCGCGTGGTTCCGCGCGTCGGTTTTGCCTCCACGGTTTGGATGATTCGTCTGACATCTTCCGCGCTTACCGCCCTTTTGATCCTCGCCGTGAAAAGCCCTATTTCGCTCCCGCGCAAAGACTCTGTCTCGATCTGGCTACTCGGCATGGGCGTCCTCGATACCGGCGCTTTCGTCATGAACAACCTCGGCATGCAGCTCGAACAAGTCTCCGTCGTAAGCGTCCTGGCGTCCCTGTATGGGGCCGTAACGGTCATCCTTTCCACCGTCGTTCTACGCGAGCGTATGTCGCGCTGGCAATGGCTCGGCATCGTCGCAATCTTTGCAGGCATCGCCCTGATCAGCCATTAGCGCATCGCATGCTGGCAAACCTGTAGCCGCGGTCTTCAGACCGCGGGGTCTAGTTTCAAGTGTGGCTTGCGTGTTCTCGATCGAGCACGGTTCTTGCATGGCGGTTGGTGGAATCCAGCTACGGCGCAGAAACGTTGCGTTTGTGCATCATCTAAACCCCGCCATCTGAACAGGGCGGCTACAGCAATTGCTACGGTGTTCGGTACACTACACGCCGGGATGAGCTTTCCTTTTTGCAATGTTGCGTTGCCGGTGCCGCTGCGCACGACGTTCACGTACGCCGTGCCGGAATCGCTGCGCGACATCGTACAGCCTGGGACGCGGGTGCTGGTGCCGTTCCGCAAGAAGGCCATGGTCGGCGTGATCGTCGAACTCACAGATCGCGCGCCGGAAGATACGAAGATCCGTGAAATTACGAAGCCGATCGATCAGGTTTCGGCGCTTACGCCGAAGCTGGTCGAACTCGGGCAGTGGATCGCAAATTATTACCTTGCACCGGTAGGCGAAGTGTTTCGCGCGATGCTGCCGCCGGTCATCGAAATGCGCACGCAGCGGCTGATCGTGCTCACTGAAGCGGGACGCGGCGCGGTGGCGAGCTTGAGCGGCGGCGAGTTGACACACGGACTCGCGCGCAACGAAGTCGAATTCCTTGCGAAACTGGCGGAAAAGAACGAACCGCTGCCACATGCATCGGCGGCGAAGTTTGGCTTGGATGCTGGCGCGGTGGAACGACTGCGCCGGCAGTGTCTGATCGAGATTCGCGAAACGATGCTTGGTCGAAAAGCGAAGACGCAGCGCGTCATCGCTTGGAAGAAGAACGGAGAAAAAGATAACGCGGAGACGCAGAGTTTTTGCGGAGAAGACCAAGAGCGCGGCGAAAGTGAATCGGCCGATCCGAGTTCCGACGAAAAGGCCGCGCGAGTGCGTGCCGCTCTCGTGGAGCGTGGGCCGCAGCCTTTGCCGCTGCTGTTGAAGCTGGCCGGCGTTTCACGAGCAGTTGTCGAACGGATGCTGCGCGATGGATTGCTGGAGAGTTGGGAAGAGCGCATCGATCCAGCGGAGGATCCGTTCGACGTAGGGTATGAGGCGCCGGCGCACGAATTGAATGCGGAGCAGGAGAGCGCATTCGGAGCGATTCGCGCGCGCTTCGAGCTGGGGGAGTTCGGCGTGCTGTTGCTGCATGGCGTAACCGGCAGCGGGAAGACCGAAGTGTATATGCGCAGCGTGCAGGAGACGCTGGCGCGCGGTAAGACGGCGATCGTGCTGGTGCCGGAGATTGCGCTGACGCTGTGGGTCGGCCGCCAATGCCGGGCTTGGTTTGGCGCGCGCTTCGAGGGCGTCGCGGTATTGCACTCGGCACTCAGCGACGTGGAACGGGCGCGCGAATGGTGGCGCGTGCGGCACGGCGAGGCGCGCGTGGTAGTTGGAACGCGCTCGGCGGTTTTTGCGCCGCTGGAGAATCTTGGGCTAATCATCGTGGATGAAGAGCAGGAGAGCAGTTTCAAGCAGGAAGAAACGCCGCGGTATCACGCGCGCGATGTGGCCATCGTGCGCGCGAAGATGGAAAATGCCGTGGCACTGCTGGGGTCGGCGACTCCTTCCTTGGAGACGTATCACAACGCACGCAACGGGAAATACGAATTGCTGACGCTGGCTTCGCGCGTGGCCAACCGTTCGATGGCCAGCGTGGAGATTGTCGACTTGCGGGAAGATTTTCAGCGCACGCACCAGAGCGGTCCAATCGGCTCGGTGCTGCACGCGGGAATTCAGGAGTGCCTGACGCTGGGGACGCAGGCGCTCGTACTGATCAACCGGCGCGGCTATTCGTGGTCGGTGCTGTGCCGGAGCTGCGGCGCTTCGGTGCAGTGCACGAATTGCAGCATTTCGATGACGTATCACAAGCACCGCAACCGGCTGGAGTGCCACTATTGCGGATCGATCCAGGCGGTGCCGAAGGAATGCCCGAAGTGCCAATCGAAATACCTTTATTTTTTTGGCGAAGGCTCCGAACATCTGGAAGAACGGCTGCACAAGGAATTTCCGGGGGCGCGCATCGCGCGGCTCGATCGCGATACGGCACGAACCAAGCGGCAATACCAGGAAACGCTGGGCGCGTTTGCCGGCGGTGCGCTCGACATTCTGGTCGGGACGCAGATGCTGGCCAAGGGCCACGATTTTCAGCGGGTCACATTGGTTGGCGTCGTCAGCGCGGACTCATCGCTGCACCTGCCGGATTTTCGCGCGGCCGAACGCACGTTTCAGTTGCTGACACAGGTCGCGGGGCGCGCGGGGCGCGGCGAACTCGCAGGCCGCGTGCTCATCCAGACTTATTATCCGGAGCACTACGCGATTCAGGACGCTGTGCGTCAGGACTACCCATCATTTTTCGAGCGCGAGATTCATTTTCGGCGAATGATGCAGTACCCGCCGTTCACTTCGCTGGCGAATGTGATCGTGCGGGATACGAACCTGGAGAAAGCGATCGTGTGGTCGCGGCAGCTCTCGGAATATTTCTCGCCGAACGATGGCAAGGGCGTCCGAATCCTGGGCCCGGCGACCGCGCCTTTGGCGCGGTTGAAGAAGGAGCACCGGTTTCAGTTTTTGCTGAAATCGCTGAAGCGGTCGGTACTGACCAGGGTGCTGAGAGGGGCGATGACCTATTGCGACGCGAAGGAAATCCCGCAGACGGCAGTTTTGGTGGATATGGACCCGCTCAGCCTGTTATAAGCCCGCGCGCCGCCATGTGCGGCGAGGCTACTCGGTGGCTAACTCCTTGCCCAGGGCTACGATCTGTAAGGCGTTCACCCGCGCCCGGTCCACCGTCAATCCCCAGTGCAAATGCGGTCCGGTGGCGCGGCCGGTGGCGCCGACCTTGCCCAGGATCGCTCCGGTGTCCACCATCTCGCCGGGCTTTACATCGATCTCTGAAAAATGGCCGTACAGGGTGTACACCCCCCAGCCGTGATCAACCACTACCGTATTCCCGGAGTAGTACAGGAGCTCGGCGAGCACGACGCGGCCACGCTGAGCGGCGTGAACTGGCGTACCGGTGGGAGCGGGAAAATCGACTCCGGTGTGCGGCGAATTCGGATGGCCATTCAAGACGCGGCGCTTGCCGAAATTACCTCCGGTTTTTACGCCATCGAGCGGCGCGCGAAATCGTCCGGTCCAGAGTTTTTCCGGCGTTATCGTGGCAAAGATTTCGCGGAGCTTCTTGCCGTCTTCCTGAGCTTTTGCGAGCTGCTCGGGATTCGGCTCGACGAAATTGGGCGCTACCGTCAGCTTCTCGGTTGCGAATTTTCCTGCTCGCACGCCGATGGTCGCGGCGCATGCTACGGCTTGGCCGGCGTCCGACTTTCCCGAAACGCCCAGCTTGTATTCTCCGGCGGCCAGCTCGAGGTCAAGCCCGAGGAACGCCCTCCACCGATACGTTCCCTTCGCGGCGGCGGCATTGGCCTGCCAGAACGGAACGTCTTTGTCCGTCCATGTGCCAGCGACGGCGGCCAGAGGCTTGGTGCTGCGCACTTCCACCAGTAGCAGGCTTCCCTGGCTGGCGGCAGGGGCGCTCACCCGGAGTTCGACTCCATCGGCGCAGTCATACTTGCTCCAAGTCGAAGCAGCAGCCTTAGGTTGCGTGTGGTTCTTGGCCTGGCCGGTGGCCGCTTGGACCACCGTCGCCAGGAACAGTGTCGCGCACACCGCCGCACAGACTATGGCGTATCGTGCCGCAGAAATTCCCAACGAATTCGCGAGTCGCATTTCACCTCTTCGTTTCCACATAGCCTGGCGCAGCACGGAGTTGCGCATTAGCCGAACGTATCGTCACTTACATTTTTCTTATACGTACTTCAGGACTTCTTAAGCCCTGCTGCCCCAGCATCGCGCCAGTGGGGATGGCAACCTGCTTCCGCGCCGACTGTTGCACTCACTCCTTGTTTTGACCGCGGAAGCACGCGTCCCCATATTCGTATGCCGACACTCATTTTATCGATGCTTGCTTTGCTTGGCTGTGCCTTCCTGGTCTACGTGTTCTTCCAGTGGCTGCGCGACGAACTGAATCCGAAGCGGCCCGTGAGTCGCGGCCGGCTGCAGCACCCTACCGCGGGGCCCCGCAGCCTTTCCGTGATTCGCAGGGCGAACCGGCAGAACCTGTAGAGGATTGTTCGGGAGCGATAGGTCATTGCAGTAAGAAGCCCGCCGCGTGCGGCGGCCACTGTAGCGGAAAAAGCAAGATGGCGAGATGAACTCGCCGCGACAACGGCGGGAGCTACATTTCCAGGCCGATGAGGCGCATGAGGGCCAGGGCGTTGCTCTTGGTTACTACGCCTTCGCGGAGTTTATAGTCGAACCGCATTTTGCCGTTTTCGACTTGATCCTCGAAATGGACGTTGCGGATGGTGTCGCCCAGCGCGGCGGAGATCTCGGTCAACGCCAGATCGTGTGTTGTGACGATACCGACGGCGCGGCGGAGTAACAGCGCGCGCATCAAGCTTTCGGCTCCGATGCGGCGGTCCTTGGAATTGGTGCCTTCCAGCAATTCGTCGAACAGGAACAGCAGCGGGCGGCGTTCCTCGACCAAATCGTCTCTCGCCAGATCCCCGTTCGGCAAATGGCCGTTCGCCAGGTCAAAGACGCGGCGGATGTGCAGAATTTCGGTGTAAAACGTCGAGCGGCCCTCCTGCAGCGAATCGGTGCTGTGAATGCGCGTGCCGATGGCCAGCGGAGTCAAACGCAGCGACTTTCCGCGAACCGGAGCGCCCGCCATGGCCAGCACCGTGTTGATCCCCACCACGCGCAGCAGCGTGCTCTTGCCGGACATGTTCGATCCGCTCACCAGCAGCACGCGGGTTTCCCCATCTAGCCGTACGGAATTGGGCACGCACCTTGCCGCCGCTATCAGCGGGTGGCCAAGCTCTTGGCCTTCGAAATGCGCTGGCGCATCCTGCGATTCGGTGAGCTGGGGGAATGGATCGGCGGGATGCTCGTAAGAATACGTTGCCAGCGAAAGTAGCGCTTCGGTCTCTCCCACGATCTCAATGCTCGCGCGCATGCGAGCGCCGTAGCGGCGTCGCCAGGATTCCGCGGCAAAGGCCACTTGCGCCGTATATAACAGAGGAACTTCCAGGAGATGGCCCAGCAAGCTGTGGTGGGCGTCGATCCAATAGACGATACGCGCAAGCTTGCGAATCAGCTGCGAAGCCGGTTGGTCGCGGCGGTTGAGTTCCGCGGCGAACGCCTGCAAACGCGGCGAAACGAACGGCTCCCGTTCGAGGCGTTGCAGGATGTCCGCGAAAAGCAGGAGGCCTTCGGCGTTGCAGGCGATCCCTTCGACGACAGCTTCGGAGCGGCGCCGCAACGCGCGCCGGAAAAATACCTCGATCACCAAGATGGTGAGCAGCGGCCAATAGGTGAGGGTCGCGAGATAAAACACAATGGCCGCGACGGCCGCCAGAGCTAAAACGATGGCCGCGATGCGCGACGCGATGCCCGGCATGACGTGCCCGCCTTCCGCCCAGCCCATCAGCGATTCCGGATTCAAGCGCGCGCGCAATTCGTCGCCGGTGACCGCCAAATCCCGGTGTAAATCCAACTTTTCGCGCAGCTCCGCAACCAAACCCTGCCGTTCAAGGATGGCGGCCCGCGACGACGGCGCGCACAGCCAAGTTGCGAGTTGGTTTTCGCCCATGGGCAAGCGCGCCGTCGAGAGCAGCTCGAACAGGCAACCGCGACCGAAGAGATCGAGGTCGTCGGCGTAGACGTGCTTAGCATCGCGAAAGCGGTCCCCGGTCGGTCCATTGCCGGCCCAACGATCTTCCATGCGCGCGATGCCCCGGCGATAAAAAGCAGACGCGGATTCGGCTCGCGACCTCGCGCGCAGGATTCGTTCGTGCGAAAACGCCAAGGCAAAGTACAGCACGACGGGAAGCAGCACCCAGTAGGAAGGCAGCGCCTCCTTGTGAAGACAGAACCAAGCCAGGACCAGGCCCGTGGCCACGACGGCTAGCTTGAAATTGCCGATTCGAATGTGGAGACGGTTCTTGGCGGCAACAATCTGCAGGTAGGTTTCCAGCCGCTTGGAGTATTCGTCGTGAGGATCGGACACGCTGCCTCTTCCGAAAGGTGCCCGTCCAGTCTACTCTTCGCCGATGTCTTCGTGCCACACGTTGGGATTCGCGGCGATGTAATTCGCGAGGAGTTCGATGCATTCCTGGGAATGGAGATCGATCACTTCGATTCCGTTTTCCTGAAGCCAGTCGATGCCGCCGCGAAAATTCACGGATTCGCCGACGACCAGGGTGCCGATGCCGAACTGGCGCACGAGCCCGCTGCAGTACCAACAAGGCGCGAGGGTGGTGACCATGATTTTGTCGCGATAGCTGCGATGTCGCCCGGCCTTGCGAAAGGCATCGGTCTCGCCGTGGACCGACGGATCGTTTTCCTGGATACGGCGATTGTGCCCCCGCCCAAGCAGCTTGCCGCTGTGATCGAACAGCGCCGCGCCGATGGGGATGCCGCCTTCGGCAAGCCCTTGCCGAGCTTCTTCGATGGCGACACGCAGCATGCCGGAGTATGGATTGGTGGTGGTCGTCGCGTTGTTCGCTGCTCGCATCGGAAATGGCCACCAAAAGTATACCTTTGGCGGGGCGAGTTCTTGGAGGAATCCTCCGGGTAACGGAGACCACAGTGTGTCGCCAGGTCCACAGCGAGGCCCTTTCAGCAGTCCATAAGTCATTGCGAATAAAAGAGATACAAACGGCTGTACGCCTGCATTATCCCTTGCCAGCACTTGGTTCGGGAGGCGGCGATGATCCTAGGATACATGGCGTTGCTAATGCTGGCTGTCACCGGCGCGGGCCTGGCCGGGTGCTCAAGCCGAGCCGCTTTGCCGACAAAGACGAACCCGGCACCGAGTCCGGTGCAAACTGCACCGGCCAAGCAGCCAGGGCGGGTGGTAAAACCCGCCGCGCGGGAATCCGCGTTGTCGACGTATTCGAATCCGGAATACGGAGTGGCGTTCCAGTATCCGCGAAACTTCGCTTTGGCCGAGGAAGGCGGTTCGGAGCAAGGCACGGCTGAGGACAGTTCTGGAGTGCGGAGTCAGGAGGAATTGGGAAGGGAGGAGCCGGGCGCGGTCCTGGTGGCTACCCTGGTCGTTCCGGACGACGCCTATCCGAACACCACGTTTGCGGGAGGCTCGGTGCAGTTTGCGGTGAATCAATACCTTACGGCGGGCAGTTGCCGCCAGAGTTTGCTTTCGCGATTGGGCGATTCGAGCGGGCGCAGCGGCGCTGAAACCATTCAAGGCGTGCCGTTTGCGTGGATCGACAACGACGAAGGAGACGCCAGCACGGAATTTTTCGAGCGGGATTACGCGGGGTTCACGAACGGAACGTGTTATGAGCTTTTCCTGCGGGTTGGCGTCGGCACCGGCGATGACTCGGACGGAACGCGCCCGCCGGACGAAAAGAAAATTTTGGGACATATGGAGAAGGTTGTTGCAAGCTTGCAGTTCGAGCCGCAGCCCACGTCGGTGCTGGAAGGTGCGCCATCCTTGCAAGGCACCCGCGGCAAACATTAGAGCCGCCGCGGCGCAACCCCCCGGAAGATGACCCGCGGCACAAGTGTTTGCAGTTGCAGCATTCCCGCAGAGCGAGGGCTTGTCGCTTTCGGGCTGGAAAGCTAGGCTGGGCTTAGGGTTTTAACGCAAAGCAGGCTTCCCCTCCCGTCAAACCCTTCCCTTCGAATGCTTGGGTGAAGGTGTATCTCACGATGTCCGAAAGTTCTCAGGTGGCCAACAATTCCGCCGGGGGAGCGGCGGCGCAGGAACGCCGCGAGCACCCGAGGTACCCGTTCAGCGCATCGGCCGAAGCAGTTCATCTGCAGGCCGATACGCGGCTGAACGGCCGGGTCAGCGATGTGGGGCGGGGAGGATGTTACATCGACACGATCAATCCGTTTCCCGTGGGGGCCGACGTAAAGCTCCGCGTTACGAAGGGAAATACCTCGTTTGTGGCGCAAGGGCGGGTGTTGTATACGGCGTCGGGGATGGGCATGGGGCTGGCATTCACGAAGATCGAACCAGAACGAATCCACGTGCTGGAGCAATGGCTCAAAGAGTTGCGCGGCGAATCGTCACCCGAGGCCACGGCGCTGGAAGAAGACAATATTGGGCAGCTCCAACCGCATTCGGCAAACGAATCGTATGTGCTGAACGAATTGATCGTCGCGTTGGTGCGGAAACGCGTGTTGACGGAGAGTGAAGGGCATGCGTTGCTGAAGAGATTGATGCAGTGATTCGAGAAGGAGATCAGCGGCGGACTTGGCGGCGGCCGGAGCTCAGCACCGCGACGCCCCTACAAGTTCGAGGCGTCGAATGGCTTCGGAAACAGGTCGCGCATTTGCAGGACTTCGGTTCGGCCTTTCAAGTTAGCGAGGATCACGGGGATGTCGCCGCAAAATTCCCAGATCAGCTGCCGACAGGCGCCGCAGGGTGGCGTCAGCGTGTCGGTGTCGGTGACTACGGAAATGGCGTCGAAGCCGCGCTCGCCTTCGCTGATGGCTTTGAAGATAGCGGTGCGTTCGGCGCAAATCGTGAGGCCGTAGGTGGCGTTTTCCACGTTGCAGCCACCGAAGATACGGCCGGACGTGGCTCGGAGCGCGGCGCCGACGCGGAAATTGGAGTAAGGTGCGTGGGCATTCTCACGCGTTTGTTTGGCGATGACGATCAGGTGGTCGAAGTCGGACATATTTTGGCGTCCTTTTTACGTCGTAAAGGATGAAGATCGAATCTGTGTTGCTCCCGAAGAAAAGCGCCCGCTTCGGAAGCGGCCGCTACAACGACTGCGCCATACGAGGGATCACGGCTCGCAGCAGCGCGATGAAATCGTTTTTCACGCGGGCGCCGGTTTCGAAGACTTCCTCGGCGGTCAGTGGAGCGCCTGTAACGCCCGCAGCCATGTTGGTTACGCAGGAGATACCGAGAACGCGAATGTCGCCCTGACGTGCGGCGATAACCTCCGGGACTGTGGACATGCCCACGAGATCGGCGCCGAGCGTGCGGAACGCGTGGATTTCGGCGGGCGTTTCGTAGTTGGGTCCGGCGAGGGCGAGATAGACGCCTTCGTGGAGATTGAGTTTTCGTTTTTTTCCCTCTTCGGCGACGAAGCGGCGAAATTCTCGATCGTAGGCGCGGGTCATGTCGGGAAAGCGGGGGCCGAAACGGTCGTCGTTGGGTCCGATGAGCGGATTGGCGCCTTGGAAGTTGATGTGGTCGCGGAGCGCGACCAACGCGCCTTCGGAATAATTGAGATTAATGCCGCCAGCGGCATTGGTCAGGATTACGGCTTTGATCCCCAGGCGTGCAAATACGCGGATGGGAAACGACACTTCTTTTGCGGAGTAGCCTTCGTAAAGATGAACGCGTCCTTGCATGCCCAGCACCGCGACATCCCCGACGTTTCCGATCACGAGCTGTCCCGCGTGCCCGATGGCGGTGGATTGCGGGAAGTGCGGGATTTTCTTGTAGGGTATTTTTGTTGGCGTTTCGAATTCGTCGGCGAAGGCGCCGAGGCCCGAGCCTAGCACCAGCGCGATGCGGGGGCGGAGTCTGGTTTTGCCCAGGATGAATTTGGCCGCGCTCGTGGCGTGGGAGAATTCAGAGCTGGCAGTTTTAGCAGGCATGTGCGGGGAACAATTTAGCGCAAGAAGCGGCAAGCACAAAGCTGTAGCTGCCACATTCGCGATTTCTCATAGGGCGCTGGACGCCCCATCTCGGCACGGTGTCAACGATTCACGTAAAAATCCCGACGATGGAGGCGGAAATCAGGTTGGCCATGGTGCCGGCTAACATCGCGCGGATGCCGAATTTAGCCAGCTGATTGCGTTGCTCGGGAGCGAGGGCGCCGATGCCGCCGATCTGGATGCCAATCGAGCTGAAGTTGGCGAAGCCGCACAGCGCAAAGGTCGCGATGGTAAAACTGCGCGGGTCCAGCGAGCCCTTTATGGTACCGAGTTGCGCGAACGCCACAAACTCGTTCAGGACCATGCGCGTGCCCAGCAAATTGCCGATGGCGCGCGCATCGTGCCACGGAATGCCAATCAGCCAGGCCACCGGCGAGAACATCCATCCGAGAACTTCCTGCAAGTTGTAAGGAAACCAGCCGATGTACAGATGCACCCAGCCCATCATGGCGTTAACCAGCGCGAGCAGCGCGAGAAAAACGATCAGCATCGCGCCGACGTTGAGAGCGAGGTGCAGGCCGTCCACGGTGCCGCGAGCGATGGCCCCCAGAACGTTGGACTCTTTTTCCGTGGCCGGCATTTGCACGTGCCCGGCGGTGAGCGGCTGCTCGGTTTCGGGGACCAGCATCTTGGCCATCAGCAGCGTGCCGGGAGCGGTCATGATCACCGCGGTGAGAAGACTCTTGGCATCCGCGCCGCCCACGCGAATGTAAGCCGCCATCATGCCCCCGGAAATGTGCGCCATGCCGCTGGTCATGACCGTCATCAGCTCGGATTTGGTGAGCTTCGGAAGAAATGGGCGAATGGTAAGAGGTGCTTCGGTCTGGCCCATGAAAATGCTGGCGGCGACGTTCAGCGATTCGGCCCCGCTGGCGCCCATAATGACGGTCATCACCCACGCAGCGGCACGAATAACGATCTGCATGACACCGATGTGATAGAGCACCGCGAAAAACGCGGCGATGAAAATAATCGTGGGCAGCACCTGGAAGGCGAAAATCAGTCCCAACGAAGAGTCGGACTTGCCGAGTTCGCCGAAGACAAAAGTCGAACCGACGTAGGAAAAATCCAGCAGGTGCTTCGCAGCGGCGCCGAGAGCCCCGAACAGGGCCTGACCCGAACGCACGCGAAGAACGAAAAGGCCAAGAGCGAACTGCAAGCCCAGGCCCCACGCAACGGTTTTCAGCTTAATCGCGCGACGGTCGGTGGAGAAGAGATAGGCCCCACCGAGAATTGCGGCAATGCCGAGTACGCCGGTTAAACGTCCCATGCGTTTTGCCTCTTTCCATTCCACAGGCGAAAACCTGTGCCACCTAAACGCGATCCATTATCGGCCCTTATGCGCCGAGAATACGGCGGATGAGCGGTCTTTTCTCGCGCAGCGGCTCAGCCGCGACGAAATAGCTTGCCGCCACCATCGCTTTCGCTTCGCCAAGCTTGGCATCGGCATTGTAGTGAATGGTGGCCAACGATTCCCCTTTTTTCACTGGGTCGCCGATGCGCTTGTAGAATTCGAGCGCGACGCCGGGATCGATGGCATCTTCTTTCCTCGAGCGCCCGCCGCCGAGCATGGCCAGTGCCGTGCCGAAATGTTCGCAGTTTGTCCCGGCAATATAGCCATCACTTTCGCTGAGAATGTCAACGCGAGAGCGCGCCGTGGGTAAACGCTGAGGTTCGTCGACGACGCGCTCGTCGCCGCCTTGCAGCCTGATTCCCTGCCTGAATTTTTCGCGAGCCTGGCCGCTGACGATCATCGATTCCGCGAGCTGGCGGCCCTCGTCCAAGGATTTGGTGCGTTCCCCCAGATAAAACATCCACGCCGACAGTTCGACACTGAGATCGCGAAGATCGGCTGGGCCGTGACCATTCAGTACGTCGATGCACTCGATGATTTCCGACGAATGCCCGGCTGCCCGGCCCAGCGGCTGGTCCATGTCGGTGATCAGCGCAACAACCTTTTTGCCCATGCGCTTCCCGGTATCCACCATGATTTCCGCCAGGCGAACCGCGTCCTGTTCGCGCTTCATAAACGCGCCGGAGCCGGTCTTGACATCCAGCACCAGCGCGTCGATCCCTTCGGCGAGTTTTTTGCTCATGATCGAGGCGCAGATCAGGCCTATGCTCTCGACTGTGCTGGTAGCATCGCGCAGGGCATAGATTTTCTTGTCGGCGGGAGCGATCTCGGCAGTCTGCCCGATCAGCCCCATGCCACATTCGCGGAGGACGCTGCGAAACTCGGCGAGCGACAGATTGACGTTGAAACCCGGAATGGATTCGAGCTTGTCCAGTGTGCCGCCGGTGTGCCCCAGTCCACGGCCGCTGATCATGGGAACGGTCAGGCCGCCGGCCGCCACGATCGGTGCAAGAATCAACGAAGTCTTGTCGCCGACTCCGCCCGTCGAATGCTTGTCTACTTTCTTGCCTGGGAGGTCGGAAAGATCCAGCACTTCGCCGGAATGCAACATCGCTTCGGTGAGGTAGGCGGTTTCCGGAAGCGACAATCCACGTATCCAGGTGGCCATGAGCCACGCCGCTATCTGATAGTCGGGGATCTCACCCCGCGTGTAGCCGGAGACCAGAAATTCGATCTCCTCGCGGGAGTGATCACCAGAGTCGCGTTTCTTTCGGATCAAGTCAACGGCGCGCATGCGTGTTCGAAAAACGTGAGGCGGGAGCGTAGCATTTCTGACGGCTAGAGGCTAGTGGCGGCGACTTTGGGTCGAATCAGAGCGGCTGCTGCGCGCCTGGAGGGAGCAGCGTTATTTGCCCCGCGACCACTCGCCAGCCTCTGGGCGTATTGATGTAAATGTGGATCACCCTCATCTGGCTGGTAAATCTCTGCTCTTTGTAAGTCCCGCGCGCGGACCACAAGGAGGAAGCAACCGCGGCATCTCTGTAGAGACGCACGCTGACGTCCGAGGCATTGAACGCGTCATATTTGACTTCGGATGTTTGCACTGCATTGATGAATGTAGTCTTGTTTACGGGCTGCCCGTGGGAAAGCGTGCCGCTGAAATCATCGCTGTAGACGCGCCGGAAAAAGGTACCGGTGTTGGTTTGAATCGCCCGCGCAGCCTCGGTCTCCAGGTTGACGATCTCCTGGCGCTGCATTTCCGGGTTCGGGGGTGCTTCATCGTCTTCTTGCCAGCCTAAATGTAGCGCCAGCCCGAGGATGAGCAGCGCTGCGAGCTTGTACATCGGATGCCTCCTTACGGCATCACGTCATCAGATTCACCTGTACTCAATATTGGTGACTCTACGAGTTTCGTATGGGAACTACCGGAAGTGGGAGATTCTTTGCCCCCGGTGACGAGTCAGACAGGGGGGAAGCCGGTCGTCCTCGTCCCGCGCACTAGCACCGGGACCAACCCGTCACGAAAAACGAACGGGCGCCCCACCCGCCGACCGCGGGTGTGACGCCCCCCCGTTGGAAACAAGCTCGCTGTTACAGCGAACGCAAGAAGTTCAGCAGATTCTGCTGTTGTTGAAGTGAAAGGCGGTTGAAGTTGTGAATCACGCCGTTCGCCTCCGAGCCCTGGCTGGCGTGTTCCCGGATTGCGTCCACCAGGTCTGTCGTGCGGCCGTCGTGCAGCAAGAAAATGCGCTGCCCGAGCCCCCACAACGGCGCCGAACGGAACTCGTCCGGACCCGCGGTACCTTGCGAGACGCCATCGGCGAGATTGGTTCCCATGTTGTGCACCAGCAGATCGGAGAACAGGTTTGCGTTGGCGTTGTTCAAGTCCGCGGTGAACGAAGATTGTGAAGTTGGCAGCGACGGTGTGTGGCAGAGCGCACAACCGATCGCGCCAAAGACCTGGCTGCCATTGCTAATGGAAGCCGCCCCTCCAGGAAGCACAGTCGATGGTGTAGGTGGCCTCAAGAAGCGCATGAACATTGCAAAATTAACGACGTCGCTGGGCACTGCGGAGTCTGGCGAAGCCAACATATTGCTGGCGTCCTCCGGTGTGGGGTTGATTCTGCAGCTTGCCGGCAACCCGCCTCGCAGCGCCTCGTCCGGGCTCGCACGCTCGTTTTGGAAGATCTCGTTGGTTACGCCCATTTCCACGTTGTAGGCTTCGCCGGCAAACATCTCCAGCGACTTGTTCTGCGCCTTCCATCCGAAGCGCGTAATCATGCCGTCGTTTCCGTCACGGTTCACGTGCCCCGAAATGCCGAGCGAATTCTTCGCCCAGCTGTTGGAATTCATGTTGGTTTGGATGGTTTCCTCGGCAATGTTTTCGATCAACCCCGCGCCGAACACCGGCGTAGGAATACGATAGATGACGTTGTTGAGCGCTAGATTGTGATTGAAATCCGGTTGCTTGATCGAGCAACTACCCGCGTCGGCCCGTCCGCTGATTACGTACAGATCGTGTACTCCGCCATCCGGCGTACTGCTCAGCGAGCCGTTCGGATTCAAAAAGAACTTGAACCGTGCTTCGCGGGCTGGCCCGTCCGGAGTAATGAATGAGGGAATCGAGTTTTGACCGGTCTGACCATCGAGGTTGGCGACCAAGGTTTCGGGATTTTGCCCGACGTTCGGAAAAATGGACGCGCTCGGGCTGCTTCCACCGATCGCGGGCTGCGAGTGGCAACTCGAGCACTGGTTGCTGTTATAGCGTGGGCCGAGACCAATGCTGGGCCCTCCCTGGACGGCTTCTACTTGCTCGAACCGGCCTTGGCCATTGGTGAAAAAATCCGATGCGCCCGGTGTGGTTGCGACCGAATCGAGCGGTTGGCCCGAGTCGACCGAGCCCGCGCGTACCCCGGGATCGGTGGCAACAGATTGAGCGATCATGACGCCCGCGCACGACAACCCCAACAGAGCGCCAACAGATAAGACTGCCTTGTACTTACTGGCGACGTGCCATTGCCTCGTAAAGCGACTTCTGAATCGCAGTGACATCGGTTCTTACTCCTCTCCACACGAAGGAGCACGGTGGTCCCCAGAGCGAGGCTCTGGGCTGGCGGTAGACACACTTCGGGCTTCCGACCTACTCGGGACATTCACACGCTGGGTTTCTTGCTTACGACTCGACAACGCTGCTTGCTGGAAATCCGAGCGTCGCGCGGCTGGCTTACTGGAGCGAGATGGTAAATACCCGTTTAGCGTCAGTCACCTGACCGGAGGTCCAGTTTTGGGACAGCGACCTGCCCGGGTCAAAAGGTGCCATTTACTATTAATGGCAAATTACCGTTGAGGCGATATAGAAGCGGATATGCGTATCTAGCTCGCTCCTACATCAGAACTGGCTTACCGTCGGGACACGGCTTTAGCCGTGCCGAAACGATCGCAATCCAACAAGGCTTTAGCCGCCAAGGGCCATGTCTCACAACTCTCACACAGACTCTTTTGGCCCTCTGCTAGAATGACGCCGTCGCGAAAATCACCTGTGAAACGGCGACCAACTCTCAACGCGCTCACAGCTTCGGAGGAAAAGAATCATGATCGACTCAGTCCCCGGTTTTTCGCGTCGCTCATTTATCGCGCGCGGTTCGTGCTTCGGAGCGTTTTACGGCATCGCAAAGCTGATTCGTCTGCCGGAGTTATCGGAAGCGGCCGCGTTGGACTCGCGCGTTTCGCAGATTCCCATCCTGGACAAAGGCTTCGCATCCGTGCGCAAGGTGGGCGACGGACTATACGCCACGATTTCCGATCCTTCCAAGGGGTACACCACGCTGTGCAATGGCGGCTTCCTGGTGGGCAAAGACGCCGCGCTCCTGGTCGAAGGCTTCGCCGGGCCCGCGGGCGCTGCGTTTCAGATGGATGCGTTCCGGACGGTGAGCTCGTTACCGGTTAAAGCGGCGATTGACACCCACTATCACTTCGATCATTCCATGGGGAACTCGTTCTACGGCGCGCAGGGAGTGCCGCTCTGGGCACACGCCTCCGTCGCGAAGCGCATCGTCGACACCTACACACCATTGCAGGGAGCGGACAAATCCGCGGCGCTCGCATCGTACGAGAAGCGTGTTGCCGGCGCGAAATCCGACACGGAACGCCAGCACGCGCAGAGCGATCTAATCGCCGTAACCAGCGTTTTCCAGGCAGCGAACTCGAACATTCTTGCGCTACCCAACCATCCGATCGATCCCGCCAAACTGCCAATAACGATCGACCTGGGCGGACTCTCCGCAGTGCTCGAATCCTATCCCGGCCACTCCGGTACCGACGTCATCGTGCGAGTTCCACAGCAGAACGTCGTTTACACCGGAGACTTGCTGTTCAGCGGCTGGTATCCAGTTACGTTCGACGAGAAAGCCACGATTTCCGGATGGCGCGACACCTTGAAGAAATTCGCTGCCTACGACAAAGGCACCATTTTCGTTCCCGGCCACGGCCAGATCTGCGGCCAGGAAGGAATTGCCACGATCCGCGAGGTATTCGACGACATCGCCGCGCAAGCCGAAAAAATGTATAAGGCCGGCATCCCCGTCCAGGAAGCCACCGAGCGATACGTGGTCCCCGAGAAATTCAAGAACTTCCCGATCTTCGCTTGGGGGTTCACCATCGGCCCTACCATCACCAAGCTCTACGACGAATGGCGCCCCATCTAGGTGCCCCTCCTGGGACCTTCGACGGCTCGCCAATCTTCTCGGCGCTAGATTTCCCTTGACTGAGTGCCCGACCTAGCTCGGAAAAATCTCGACGAACGTGTGGATCGTTTCACTCGAAACTTGCTGCCCGGATGTCGGTGCGCTGCGATTGCAGAGCACCGAATACATCCCCGCTGTTCGCGCCGCCTTCACTTCTTTTGGTGCATCGGAGACAAACAAGAACTCGCGCGGGGCCCGGTCGCGGGATTCGGCGATCCTCGCGTAACTTTCGGGGGATGCCTTGGTCCCCGTTTGCGTATCGAAGAATCCAGCAATGTGCGGAGTCAGGTCCCCCGAAGCGACGGTACGAAACAAAAGCTGTTGCGCCAGCACGCTTCCGGAAGAGTAGATACAAATTTCTCGCTGCTGTCCGCGCCAGCGCGCAAACGCGGGCGGCACATCCGGATACACCTCACCGTGTAATTCTCCGCTCGCAAATCCCCGCTGCCAGATTTTTCCTTGGAGCGATTTCAGCGGTGTGCACTTGCTGTCTTCTGCGATGAGCCACTGCACATATGCAGCGGCGGAACCCACGCGGGCCTCGGCGGAATCGCTCAGCCAGATCGGAGGCTGAAGTCCCGCGGTATTGTCCTGCTCGTTCTGCGCCTTCAGCTCTTCGACGAGATTTCTGACTTCAGAGTCTGCGAAATGCTCACCTAAGAAAGCTCCAACATTGCGGCTGGCGTACGGAAATAACGTTTTGTAGACGAAGTCGATCGGAGTGGTCGTGCCTTCGATGTCAAGCAGAAGAACGCGCGCCTGGTTCCACTCGACGCGAGACACGCCAGCGCTACTTCACAGCTGCTTGCGGCGGAATGTATCGCGGTCCCCAGCAGACCGGCTCGTACTTTCGGTCCACGCCGCTGCTCGTATAGTGCGGAGTCCAGCCGGAGATATCCTGGAACAATCGGATCGCGCGAATGTGCCGGTCGCCGCAAAGATCGAACCAGTGCAGTGTGCCGCGCGGAACGCGAATCAAGTCTCCGGCCTCGACCTCCAGCGCTACAACGGGGCTCTCAGACGGATGAATGTGGAATAGTCCCCGCCCAGCTACGATATAGCGCACCTCATCCTCATCGTGCCGGTGCTCAATATTGAACTTTGAAAGCATCGCGTCGAGTCCCGGGGTGTTGGAATTCACGTCGATCACGTCAGCGGTCACATAGCCGCCGCGCCGTTTCAAGTTCTCGATTTGAGGACCATACCAGCTTAGGATTTGTTCCGCTGACGCCTGGCACGCGACCCCATCGGCGATTGGCCAGCGCTCGTATTCAATCCCGATCCCGGCCAGATAATCGCGGATTTCGTTTTGCTCGTGCAGTGAGCGCTGTTGGTCGGGAATACGAAGAACAGTCATGACGTTGCTCCCCTGGTTCGCCCGGGCAGCCCGTGCGCTAAATCGTTCGAGACCCGGCGCCGGATCGAACCAGCACTTCCATCAGGAACTCCAAAATTTCAACATGCCGCTTCGCTTCTTGCAAGCTCGAACCCCAGGTGTACAGGCCATGCTCGCGCAGAAGAAACCCATGGATGCCGGGATTCTCGCGCAGCACTTCCGTGACGCGTTGCGCCAATTCCACGATATCCTGCGAATTTTCCAGAATCGGCATCCACTCGCGATGCTGGTGCGTGCGCACGCCCTCCAGCCCCTTCAGCATTTCGTAACCTTCGAGCGCAACACCGCCCTTCGCCGCGCACACGCCAGACAGTACCGTGCTCCACACCGAATGCGTGTGCAGCACCGCGCCTGCCTTCAACTCACGCACGATCGCAACGTGCAGCAACGCTTCCGCCGACGGCCGCCCATCGCCACGCACGACGTTGGCGGCATCATCCATCTCCAAGAAATGAGTGGGAGCCAAGTTGCCTTTATCGAGCCCTGTGGAAGTAATAGCAAGCCGCAAGGGTTGATGCGAGAGAACCGCGCTGAAGTTCCCGCTGGTGCCCAAGACCCAGCCGCGCCCGTAGAATCCACGCCCAAGCTCCGCCAACTCCGTCGCAAGCGCCGCAAAATTTCTTTGGGCGCCCTTCGCAGCCTGCGCCCCTCGCCGCTTCGCGATTTCCCGTTTGGACTTCTCGCGCTTCCTCATTCGCCGCCCTTCGTTGTACAAACTGCCTCCGTCGTCTTTGGGACGGCACCAGCCTACCCCAAGAGAGTAGCGGCATCACGCCGAGCAGGTCGCGTTCACCGCTCTCAGTTAAGCGCTGAATATAGACGATGCGTCGAAACTTGACGGGCGGTCAACCTATCGTTTGTAAACGTAGCTCACATACCTGGAAGGTTCAGCAGCTCGAACCGAGCCATCCGGAAGCGTCACGGAGACTCGCTCGGCGTAGGCATGGAAGTCGGCGTCAGCGTTAGATAGCCAGTGCCGACCCCGGCGCAACCCTGCATCGACGCTCCAACAAGAAGAACGAAAAGCGGCAGCGCCTCAATGTTGGTTCGCGCTTCCACTTGCCCGCACAGGCAGCCGCGTCCCAGCGAGTGCCACGCAAGCGGCCAGCATGTCGCCGCCTTCGCTCGTGAAACCCTCCCATCGTCATGCGGAAAGGAGCGCATACCCGGACTACGGCAAGCGAACAACCAGCGAAAATGTGCGGACGAGAGGCAAGAGCGAAGGAAACGATGTAACCTATTGTTAATTAAGGGATTGTGCTCAACTGTTTTTGTTGCTCGAATCAAATCCACGCCGGCTTTCGCGTCTGAGCTCCGCGAAACACATCGACTCGTCATTCCCGCACCGGAAACATACGAAGTTCCAATCCGGCACAACGATTCCATTCTTTCCTCTTACCGCCCTTGCGCTCTCTCTAGGCCGACACTTTCGATTTCGACTCTCGACTCTGAATTCTGCAGTGAACCAATTTCCGCGCCGAGGCGTCTGGTAGGTGTACGGGGAGGGCGAGCGCATCCCGCTCGCACACACGAGCCAATGCAGGAGCTGGTCCTGATCCAGCCAGGTCGCACGGCGGAAACCGAATGGGCACGCGCAGCGGCCAGCGCCGCCAACCGTCGCGAATTCGAACAACGCCTCGCCGAATGCGGCCCGCTGGCGTTCCGCATTGCTCGCGGCGTGCTGCGCAATACCGCCGACGCCGAAGACGTCGCGCAAGAAGCTCTGCTGCGCGCCTACCGCCGCTTCGACCGCCTGCGCGATCGTCAGCGTTTTCGCGCCTGGCTCGTTCGCATCACGTTCCGACTGGCGCTCGATCGCGCGCGTTCGGCCAAACGTCGCGAGCAGCGCGAAACACTCTGGGCGCAGCCCGTGCCGCACCCATCGACGGAAGATCTCGCCGCCTCCAGCGAGTTTCAGGCCCACCTCGCCCGCGCCGTCGAAGAGCTGTCGCCGAAGCTGCGCCTCGTCCTGCTGCTCGCCGCCATGGAAGGCCATACGATCGACGAAACGGCCGAGCTATTGGGCCTGCCCATCGGCACCGTGAAATCAAGATTATTTTTCGCACGGAAACAATTAGCGGAGAAGTTGCGATGCCATGTGAAAAATACCAAGACGCGTTGACCGATCTCGCGGCCCAGAGTGCAAAGCCGTCCGCCGACGTGTATGCACACCTCGCCGGCTGCGTGTCCTGCCGCTCCTACATTGAGCAGGAACAATTCCTGTTGGCGTCGATCGATGGTGCCCTCCGCTCCAGCGCTAACGCAGCTCTTCCAGCAGCGCTCGTCCAGCGCCTTGAAGCACGTTTCGCGCAAGAATCCTCTCGCCAGCATCGAACCGTTGCTGTCTGGACCCTTGCCGGGGTGGGAATCGCGGTGCTCGCTTCGGTGCTGCTCCTGATTCAGCGTCCCTTTGGCCTTCTGCGATCGCTTGGAAAGTCAGGAGTGATGGTCGTGAACTCAATAAAGGCGTCGGCGTTCCCTGATGTATCTTCGCCCCTAGCACGCACGCCCAATTCACCTGCTGTGTCGGTTGCCCCCAATACAACGCATCGCCATTACCCGAGAGCCGCCGCGAAGATTGCCGCCGGCGATGACCGCGAACCCGAAGTTCTCGTTCCTTCCGACGAAAGGGAGGCGCTAGCCAGATTCGTGAATGGTTTGGGAGGCCAGCTGGAGGTCGCGGGGGCGTTGCTGGTGCGCGCACCGGAACGGACCGAATCTTCGTTCCCGTTGCCGTTGATTCAAATTGCGCGTCTCGAGATTCCACCGCTCGAACCGTCCGATGAGCAGGACACTGCCACATCGGAAAAATGAATCTACTGCTGGCTGGGAAACTCTCAGTGGCTCGATGATGAGGAGGATCGATGAAAATCGTGCGATATCTGGCGGGAATAGTTATGACTGCGGTGATGTTGTTCTCGACGAGCGCCGCGCAAGACGCGAAAAAGAGTGACGACAAGTCGCAGACCGAGACACGCGAGGAAAAACCCATACCGGTCAAAGTGCAAGTCGTCTACGTAGAGTTCGACGGCGACAAGAAAGTCAGAAGCTTACCCTACACGGCAATGATCAGCGTGGATCACGGCCCGGAGTGGGCGAAACTGAGAGTCGGCACGCGCATCCCTCTCTTTGCAGGCGGACAGAACGGGATGCAATACGTCGATGTGGGTACAAACATTGACTGCCGCGCGCACAGGATATCCGACGCAATCTTTGACGTTCAGCTGAGCTTTGAACGGTCGTGGATAGATGGCGACGTCTTGCTGCCCTTTAACAGCGCGGCGCAACAGGCGGTCGGTCCATCCTTGAGCGAATTCAAGGAGCCGGTGATTCGGCAATTCAAAGCGGAGCTAAATCTCGTGCTGCGCGACGGGCAAACTGTGGAAAGCACGGTAGGAACAGACCCGGTCACCGGAAGAGTATCCAAGATCGAAGTCACCTTCGCGCTCGTCAAATAGCGCCGACTTCAATTCTGTGCCAGTACGGCGGCCAGAGCTGAATGTAACTCCGGATGCCGGAACTTGTAGGCAATAGCCAGCTTGGCCGATTCGACACGTTGGCTGGCCAGCAAGAGGGAATCCGCCATTTCTTGGCCGAGGGCTAGCCGCAGAGCGAACGCCGGTGCCGGAAAAAGCGAAGGCCGGTGCATGGTTCGTGCCAACTCGCGCGTGAACTCGGCGTTGCGCACCGGCTGCGGCGCGACCACGTTGATCACACCGCTCACGCTCGCATCGTCTAGCGCGTATAGGATCACTCCAATCACATCGTCCAAGGTCACCCACGACATCCATTGCTGGCCCGAGCCGACCCTGCCACCTACAAGAAACGTAAACGGCCGCATGATTTGCGGCAACGCTCCGCCGTGTTTCGCGAGGATGATTCCAAACCGTGTCAGCACCACGCGCAGTCCTAAGGCTTCGGCTTTCCTGGCTTCGGCTTCCCATTCTTGCGCGACCTGCGCCAAAAAATTGTCACCGGGCTTGCTGTCCTCTGTTAGCACCTCGTTCCCGCGGCTGCCGTAGTATCCGATGGCTGACGCCGAGACCAAAACTTTTGGCGGAGTCTTCAACCTGCCGAGCGCCGTGACCAGAGATTGCGTCGTCCTCACCCGGCTCGACCGCAGCACCATCTTTCCCTGCGTCGTCCATCGCCCGCCCGCGATCGACGCTCCCGCCAGATTCACCACCGCGTCCGCGCCGGCTATGTCTCCCTGCGAATCCGCAAAGGTTAAGCCGCCCGAAGCCTCGGGATCCCAAGGCACATCGATAACTCGCGGCCCGGCCGATTGCGCGGGCGAACCGGCTTTGCGCGAGACCGTCTCCCTCCGCACCATCCGGCACACCGTGTGGCCATCGCGCACCAGTGCCTTCGTCAGGGCCGTGCCCACCAAGCCGGTCGCCCCAGTCATCAACACCTTCATGATTGGTCCTCGAAATAGCCGATCTCTAGATCAGTCAAACCCAATCCGCAAACTCCGCAAACACCCAAACTCCCCGCAACTATACCTTGCCCCGAGTGTTTATCCCGCAAGCCATGACCGACGTCCCGCAAGCAGCCCAACTTAACCCGCAAATCACCACGCGCCCCACTTCGCTGGCTGCAACCCCCCTCCGGGGTTACAATTCCTCAATGTCTATTGCCGTCAAGACGATTCGGGTCCAGGTCTTGTTTTTCGGCCGGCTCAAGGAGATTGTGGGTCGCGCCAACGACTCGCTCAACCTGGCCGAAGGCTCCTCCATCGAAGACCTTTTCGCGCAATACGCCGGCAACGACCCGGAACTCGCCCGCTATCGCACCTCTATGGTGGCCTCTTGCAACCAGGAATTCGCCGCTTGGAGCACGCCGCTCCACGCCGGCGACGAAGTTGCCTTCCTTCCGCCCGTCAGCGGCGGCTGATCAACCCTCCATGCCCAGAACGCATCCCATGGAAGATTTGTTCCAGTTAATTCACGAGCCGATCGACGCGTCCACCTTGATCGATCACGTTCGCGGAGCCGGAGACGGAGCGGTCGTTACCTTTGACGGATGTGTCCGCAATCAGTCGCACGGCCGCCGCACCTTATATCTCGACTACGAAGCCTACGAATCGATGGCGCTAACCAAAATCCGCGAGATCGCCTCCGCCATCCACGAAAAATTCCCGATCCACCGCGTGGCCGTCGCGCACCGCCTCGGCCGCCTGGAAATCGGCGAAACCAGCGTCTTTATCGCCGTCAGCGCCGCCCATCGGCCCGCCGCATTCGACGCCTGCCGCTTCGCCATCGACACTCTCAAACGCACCGTTCCGATCTGGAAGAAGGAATACTTCGAAGACGGCGCCGTCTGGGCCGATGGCGAGCTGCCACCCGCTCCGCCCGATACTCCCATGGCCAAACCTGCATCCTAAATAATAATCGATGCGTCCGACACCCACGTCAGCGCGCTTCGCCATCCTCGTAGGCCTCGCCGCCATTTCTCTCGCCGGCGCCCTACGCGCGCAGGATCAGACCGATCGTCCGCCCTGGGCGCGCAAAACAACGCCCAGCTCCCGCGCGGCCGCTACAACGACAACCGCGGCTCCGTCGTCAGCTCCGTCACCCGTCAATCCGTTGGACACGGACTCCGAAGTCCCCGCCCAACAGCAGCGCGGCAAGATCCACGTCAACGTCCAATTAGTCAGCGTGCTCGCCAGCGTCCTGGACGACCACAATCGCCCCGCACCCGATCTCCCGCGCGAAGCCTTCCAGATTTTCGAAGAAGGCGTCGAACAAAAACTCGAAGTCTTCGAGTCCGAAACGCAGCAACCACTCGATCTCGCCCTCATGATCGACGCCAGCCTCAGTGCCCACAAAGAAATCGCCTTTGAGCAGGAGGCCGCCTCACACTTCATTCGCCAGGTGCTGCGTCCCGGTGATCGCCTGTCCGTCTATGCCGTCGGCGAAGACGTCAACCAGATCGCCGGCTTTTCCGACAACGTCGCCGAACTGCAGGCTGCGGTACACAAGATGCCCGCCGGCTCAGGCACTTCTCTCTATGACGCCATCATCCGCGCGTCACGCACACTGGAGCGCCGTGGCGAAGATCGCCGCCGCGTCATCATCCTGGTCACCGACGCCGGCGAAACCACCAGCTACGCCGATTTCGACGCCGCACGCAAAGCCGCCGTGCAATCCGGCGCGCTGCTCTACACCATCGTCGTGCGCCCGGTGAAAAATGAGAGCGGCCGCAACACCGCAGGCGAGCACGCCCTGGAAACCATCACAGACACCATGGGCGGCGCCATGTTTTACCCCGACGAAATCCAGGAACTCGACGGCATCTTCGACCGCATCAACCGCGAGCTGCGCACCCAATACCGCCTCGGCTACTACCCCGAGCCCCGCGGCCCCGCCAACACCTACCGCAAAATCGAAGTCAAAGTGGCTGGCAACTATCAGGTCCGCCACCGCAAGACATATCTCACCGGCCCGCAGTAACGCGCTTTGCACAACGACCGCGCAAACACCCAAGTTTTATGGCCTCGCTGCGTTGGCGTACAGAACACCCGCGACGCGAAAATCGCCTTGAAATCTAGGGGCAGAATTAAAATTCAAGTTCTAAAGACCTAGGCGGAGAACATCTCTGTTTCTGCAGGAGCTCTAACATGAACGTCCACAGCAATGTCCCCAATGTCCGCTACGAATGGCAGCGAACCTACCTGGCTGCAGCTCTGGAAACCGATTCTCGGCTGTTGCCCAGAAAAATCACCGAAGCACGCCGCGAAATTCGCCGCAGACTCTTCGATTGTGCGCAGGTAGACGCCGACGAACAATCCGCGGTGGCCGACGCTTTGAATGCGCTCGTCACGCTGGAAAAAGAACGCCTGCATCCCAACCTTGATTCCGACAAGCATTCCACGATCGTGCTGGATTTAGCTGACGCGGCAGGAACTACGCACTAGCGGGCTTTACTCGGATCACCCTCTGCTTCGAAGAGCAGAGTTCGCTTTGTTGCACCGGGCGCAGTCCGCGGAGCCGAACGGACTTCCCCCGCGCGAAAGCCTCTACACCGACTCCAGCAAGCTCTCGACCTTCTTCCGCAGCCCATTAAACCCGTCGGATTTCGAAACCACCGAGCTCACACCCACAGCTTGCACTTCGGAAAATGTAATCGCGCTGGCGTGCAGCGTGAAAAGTATGATGGGCACATCCCTCATCATTTGTCTCAATACGCGCGCCGCTTGCAGTCCATTCATGCGCGGCATCGACATATCTAAGATAATAAGATCCGGCTGCAGTTGCCGAGCCTTTTCGATCGCGTCCAACCCATCCACGGCCTCTCCACACACCGAGTACTGAGTCTCGCGTTCCAAAAAGTTTCGTGTATGTTTTCGAATGTTGGGATCGTCGTCGACGATAAGGATACATTCCGGCATGTCACCTAGCCCCCAGGAGGCGACAGCCAATTCGCTGGATCGCGCCTTCGCGCCCGACCGTACCAAGACCGGTCGGCGAAAAGCAATACACTGCTCCGTGTAGCCCGTCGTAGGAACTCGCGCCAGGGGGCCGTCCGCCGCGATCAAGAAAACGGGCGGTTTTTCACAGGATTTCCTCGAAAGTTCTAACGATCTGGAGGGTTCATCTCCGAGCAACAAAGACGCAACGCGACACAACGAAACTCACTTCAGTCCTGAGACTCGTTCTGCCACATGCCCGACTGCCGGGTGATCGACGTATAGCATTCGCAAGTTGCCGCTTCCAACCCGGAACGATTTTCGATCTTCACGTCGCCGCGCGAGTAAGCAATCAAACCCGCCTTTTGCAGCACGCCCGCAGCAACCGTCACGCTCGCGCGGCGCGTCCCCAGCATATGCGCCAGAAATTCCTGCGTGAGTTTCACCACATCCCCACCGACGCGGTCCTGGCTCATCAGCAGCCATCGTGCCAGCCGCTGGTTCACGTCGTGCAATCGATTGCACGCCGCCACCTGCGTGGATTGCAGCGACATCTGTTGCGAGTGCTGCTGCAAACTTCTTTCCAGCACCGGACATTCACGCAAAAATCCCGCCAAATCCTTTGCGCTGATTTTAAACGCGCTCCCGCCAATCTGCACGATCACCCGCGTAGGGCTACTCTTGAATCCCGCCACCAGCGGTACGCCCACAAAGCCTTCCGCGCCCGCCAATCCTACTTCCACACTTTTCCCGCCCGCCAACACGATCAGAACCGAAGCCAGGCCGCCGTTCATGAAATAGCCGTGCTCGATCGGCTTCGCGACCTGATTCAAAACCGTATGCACCGGCAGGTCCACCCACTCCAGTCGCGGAAATACAGCCTTGTATTCCTTGCGCGGCAGCCCGAGCAGGATTTTGTTGGCCACGGCGTGCTTGCCGTTATTGCCGTTGGAAGATTCAGTCGATGTCTTGTTGAGCGGAAATTTGCTAGCCACGATGACGACTCCTCGGCGAACTTAGTCTGCTTTCGCACGGAAACCGCCATGGTTTGAATTGTGCGGAAGATGCTTAAGGAAACACGTCTACCGTACACTCTTTTAACGTTCTCGGCTAGTATAATATGTTAATCTCAGGAGGCTTTCTTTCTCCTTGCGCCGCCTCGTACGCACGCGTAAAGTGCTGCGTAGGTTGGTTTTGCAATGCTGCGCAAGTCAACTCCCTCCGGCCGCCCACCTTGGGCCAAAACCATACGCGAGTTGCGGCTGCGTCTCAAACTCAGTCAGTCCGGTCTTGGCGCCAGAATCGGCTTCTCGGCCATGACTATCTCGCGCTGGGAGCGCGGAGCGCAAGAGCCTCCTGCCCACGGATATATCGGTCTGGGAAATCTGGCTCGCGATGAGAGCTGCTGGTATTTCTGGGAGCGCGCCGGCCTGCGCAGTGAAGATGTGCTCCGCGTCTTGCCCACCGCCCAGCAAAGCACGCGTGCTTCCGCACTGCAAAACTTTGAAATCGTCAGCGCTGGCAGCGGTCCGAAAAAGACCACAAAAAAGCACGAGTTGGTCGCCGTCCCTCTCTTGAAAGTAGCGGCCGGCTCTCTCGGAAAAGTAGGCGACAACCTGACCATGCTCGGCGATGCGCCGGTCGAGAGCATGATCGCAGCTCCCAAAGACTGGTGCCCACATCCGGACTACACCACTTGCTTGCGCGTCCGCGGCAATTCCATGTTGCCGCTGATTCATGACGGATTTGTGGTGGCCGTCGATTCCTCGGAAACCGATTTGAACGGTCTCGACGGAAAAATCGTCATCGCCTGGCACAAAGACATGGGTCTCACCATCTCGCGCTTCCGCCGCTACGATCGCACCGAAGTGCTCCAGCCAGAAAACACCGAATACGAAGCCATCACGCTCAGCCTCAAACAAAACTGGAAAATCGTAGCCAAAGTCCTATGGTGGGTAGGCAAAGCCCCGTAGTGGCGGGTCTTTAGACCCGTCCTGTTTCATTCTTTCCGCGGGTTCAGCACTGATCTGGGTTTAAGGGTGGGTCCTTTCTTGTCCCGTTCTCTTTGTTCCTTCCTACGACTCCACCGCCGCTCTCGGTTCCTGACGTATACTGCTGCGCATTCCAGGCCGAGCTAAATTGTAGGCCCGTAAAAAAGGAAACCAAGCACATGAAACAAGTCCTCGTTCTTCTCTTCCTGCTCTCTGCCCTTTCCACGCAAGCCCAGGACAAAAAGCCCGCCACTCTGCGCAGCATTCTGCTCGAGCAACTCCGCACCACGCACAGCAACGAAGACTGGTTCGTTCCCGCAAACATCGCCGTCGAGGGCCTGACCCCGGAACAAGCCGCCTGGACCGACGGCAAAGGCAATCACTCCATCGGGCAGTTAGCCAATCATCTGATTTTTTGGGACCGTCGATCGCTTGCGAAATTCAAGGGCGAAACCCCGGGCAAGTACAGTGGCAACAACGACGAAACCTTCAACAGCTTCGACGCCAAATCCTGGGCCGACACCGTAAAGCAGCTCGACCAAGTCCTAACCGAATGGGAAAAAGTTGTGGAATCCGCCGACGACGCCAAGATTAGCGCCTCGGCCTCCCTCATAGCCCACGTCGGCGCCCACAACGCCTACCATATTGGCCAAATCATCTACATCCGCAAGCAACAAGGCGTCTGGGACCCGGCCAAAGGCGTCAAGTAGCACAGACACTCTTGTCTGTGCTGGCGGAGGCCACGCGAGTGGCCCACCCTACGGGTTTAAGTCTTGCCGGTGAATTAATATGCCTTATTTACAATGACATACAGAGCGTAGGATGAGACTGCAATCCTTGGTTGTTGTCTGCTGGCTCGTTAGCTCGTAACTGAGCGCACTGCAATTACTTTTAGTTTGCGCGTGCGCCGGTATCGCGGAGACAGCGAGGAGTATGACGAGAGCGAGGATGTATTTATTCATGGGCCACCGTTTATAGTTTCGTATGGCCGTCGATCACAGCGGCGCGTTGCTCTCGCTGTGCGACGTATTGGTTGAGGTAATTATTTACATCGGCGGCGGTGTGCGGCGCGGCCCTCAAAGCCTGAAGCGCTTGTCTGAAATATCCTTCGTTAAATCCCGGCACGTCGTAATGCGGTGCCGCTTTCCAAGCATCAAGGAACTTTTGCACCTGGGTTGCGGCGGTTGCTGCCGAATCGGTGACAGTGTTGTCCCCTGAGATTTTTGAAATTATGCTGTCCGTCTCGCGGATCGTGCTCACTACAGATTTCCGATAATCAATCAAGCGCTGCCCCGCTGCGGGATTTGTAGTCTGCATTGTGTGGTCCGCGAATGCGACCAAATCTATCGTGACATCAAGATTGGTGTACCCACCGTGTACCGGGCGTATTTCATCCCGGCTGGCTCCTGCCAGGAAAAGACCCTTACCGTCGTCGCCCGCAACATCGAGCATGTCCATCATTAATTGGTAGTGGCTGGTTTGGTCCGCGTAATGCTCCACTATGGAGAGGTTGTACGCGGTTATATCCTTGGCTGAAGTATTTAAAAGACGGATGGAAACCTGGCTGGTTGTCCCGTGACTCAGTCTCGCCAATGAGTTGACAATAGCTATTTGCGTCGTTGTTCTGCTCCCCATGTCGTTGTTCCGACGAACGAGAGGTTGGGCAGCGAGCGGCTTCTTACCCTGAACGTGCCGATTCGGAGCAGGAACCTATTGAAGTCGAAGGCCAAGTTGGTTGACGCATCATTCTGTCAATCCCCGGACAGCGTGACGGGCCGGAAGATTCACACCTTATATAAGATGGTCCTCATTGCAACGAGACTGAAGGAACGGCCATGAAACTCAATTTGGTGACGCTAGCGGTGATAGTCATCGGCTTATCGCTCTTTGGCATGCATGCCGCGCATCAGCCATGGACTGCATGGCGCATTGCGGGAATTGCGATTGCAGCGCCGGCATTTCTTTTGTTTGTAGCGGCACGCATTGAGCTGGGACGCGCCTTCAGCGTGCAGGCTAAGGCGACGACGCTGGTAACGACGGGCGTCTACTCGCGCATCCGCAATCCGATTTACTTTTTTGGCGCGATATTCTTCCTGGGAATCATCATCTGGATGGGACGGCCGTGGCTGCTGCTGATTCTTGTGGTCCTGATTCCGCTGCAGGTGGTGCGCAGCCGGAAGGAGGAGCGGGTGCTGACGGAGAAGTTCGGCGCCGCGTATCTCGATTACAAGCAGAAGACCTGGTTCTGATGCGGGTTGTTCAGCGCGTGGAATCTCCGTCTCTGCAAGGTAAAGCGTGGTGCGGATGTGCCAGAGAACGAAAGCCATCGCTTGAGTTCGAACAGCAAAGAGCCGGAAAATTGTCCTAGAACTGGCGTACAGGAATGCGGATTGAGCACATTGGGCAGATTGAGCGCATTGAAAACAAATAATTTACTGATTCCATTGAGTGTTTCCTACTCCGGGTTTAAGGGTGGGTTTTTCTTTTTCCGCTCTCCTTCTTCCCTTTCTTTTTCCGTCTCTCTCCGTGGCCTCCGTGGCAAATTCTTCTTCCTCCCGTTACAATTCCACCACGGTCGCCCGCTCCAAATAAGCGCAAAACGCATTCGCCAACTGCATCTGCCGCGGACTTTTGCACTCCGGCTCAAACAACCGCGGGCTCCCCACCACAATCACCGCCGTCATCGCCCGCGAGGTAGCCACATTAAATCTGTTCAAGCTATACAAAAACTCCATCCCCCGAGGCGCATCCTCCGGCGTCGACGTAGTCAGCGAATAAATCACCACCGGCGCCTCCTGCCCCTGAAATTTGTCCACGGTTCCGACACGTGCTCCCGGCAATTGTTCCGCCAGATCGGACACCTGCGCGTTGTAAGGCGCCACAATTAACACGTCCTCCAACTTCATCTGCCTGCTTTCGTTCCCGCTGCAAAACCATTTCACTCCCGGCTTCAGCAGACTGGCGACAATCTCCGCAATCTTCTCCACCTCTTCCGCCGAACAGTTCCGGTTTCCCGTATGCTGCAGCGGCACAAACCATATCCCCGCGTCCTTCACCCACGCATGCCCTTCCAGAACCCTGGGACGTGTCACCGGTCGAGTCCCCAATTTGCCTTCGTAAAACATCTCCGACGTGAACTCGCACACCTTCGGGTGCATCCTCCACGTTTCCGGCAGCAGCAACCCCATGCCGTCCGCAATGGTCTTGTGCTCGCCAATCAGGTGCTGCAGCGCTGACTTCTCGGCACCATCCGGATGACTCCCCTTTAGCGGTCGCTGCAATTGTTGCGGATCGCCGATCAATACCAATTTCTTGGCCGACCTCGCCGCTGCCAGCACATCCGCAACCGCCATCTGCCCCGCTTCATCAATCAACAAGACATCCACGGCGTTGGCAAACTCGGGTCGCGCCCACATCCACACCGTCCCCGCCCCAACCTGCGCTCTGCCCGATTGCAATGCAAGCAGCGCGTCTTGGTTCGTCTTCGCAATTATGATTTCTGCGGCCTCGGTGTCTTCTCCATCCTCCTTCGCTTTCTGCACGCACCGAATCCCCTTCATTTCCAATTCGTCGGCCACGACCAGAACTTTCTCCAGCACGTTCCGGATCACCTTGTGGCTCAGCGCCGTTATCCCGATCTTCTTCCCCATCGACACCAGGCGGCAAATCATCCACGCAGCCGTATGCGTTTTTCCCGCGCCCGGCGGCCCTTGAATCGCAAACACGGAATCGTTCAGCGCGGTAACGATCCGGCAAGCCGTTTCCACCGGCGTTTCGCCTGGCAGTGGTGCTACCTTTTCTTTCCCCTCAAGTCTCGGGCTGCTTCGCAGTAGCAGATCGCGCGCCGCCCGATGTGGCCCCGGCGAATCCATTTCCTTGCCGCGTGCCCATTCCCCCAAAGCGAACAACGCATCCGCCAGCACTTCCCATTTTGGCCCGCGGCCATCCACAAAAATCGCCGTCGGGTGCGTGCCCGCGCTTTTATTCGTCTTCTTGATCACGATGGTCCGGCTCGTGATGTCGATTTCCTCTACTTTGCCGATCGCCATCTCGCCCTGACACACTTTGTCGCCGCGCCGAACGTCGGTTTCCTGCTTCGGAAACCTGTACCGCTCGACGGGCAGCTTTCGCTCGAGTCGCACTTGCCCGATGTGTTTCAATCCTGCCAGTCCCTGGCGTTCCTCCAATAGGTCTTCGTCTTTCATGTCTCGGAGTTTGTAGTATTCCCACCACGTCGCCTTGTCCTCGCGCCGATGCCAATCCAGCATCGCCGCCAGAAGCCATCGCGCCTTGTCGTCTTCACTTCGTTCTTGCGGGTCCGCGGAAATGCCGTCCGTCAATTTCTTTACCAGCTCGGCCACGCGCTGTTGCCGTGCGTCCACGTCTTCGGGCGCCGCGCCATCTTCGATCGCGGGCCGGGCAATTGCCTTTCCATCTTTCACCAATTTCGCGCGCTCGATCTCCAGCCAATCCCGCAGCGCCGCCGTCGAAAAACAATCCTCGCCGTTGTATCCCTCCATCGCCTCCCGAAATCTCTCCGGCAACTCCTCTTTAGCCCAGCCAAGCTCCAGCCGGTGTTCCACATAGCGCATCGCTGCCCGCGATTCTTCAAGCGGAATCTTTCTTTTGAATCCGTAAAAAACCTCCAGCTTCTTCAGGGAGTATTCCTCCACGCTCGCCCGCAAGGCTTGCTTGAAGATCGTATGCAGGTCCACAAACAGTCCGGCCCGCAACATGCGGTCGATCTCGTCTTCCCTGGTCGCGTACCTGCCCATCAGATTCTTGAACGCCGCCGGCTCGTAAGCCCCGAAGTGATACACATGCATCGCCGGAAACTTCTTCAATCGCCCCATCACTTCATCCACGAACCACTCGAATCCGCTTTTCTCCTCGTCCGCCGTAAACGCCCAGCGCTTCTCGTAGCGCAACCTCCCGTCATCGTCCGCGGTTACAAACCCGAAAAGGTATTGCTGCCCGCATCCGGCTTCGGGGTCTCCTGCAAACGGATCGCCCTCCAAATCCACAAACACGTCTCCCGGCGAAGGCTCCGGCAATTTGCAAAATCCCGTGCCCTCGACAACCGGCAGCAGCGCTTCGTGTACAAGCTTGCTTTGCGTTCGCGCTTCCACCTGCACCCGCGCCTGCTCGCGCACCTTCTCAATCCCTTCGCGCGACCCGTGCAGCGGTTTCTGTTTCAATGGGATCGGCAACACCGCCAATTTCGCCATCGTTTCCGCATTCCACACCTCCAGCTGGTCCCGCTGCTGCCGCCGGATCCCCGCCACCAAGGACAAATGATCGTCAGCCCTCCGCCGCGCCTCGCACTCCCGAAACCATCGGCAAACATCGCAATGCGCGCAAGGCTCCGGATATGTCTCTGCCGCCGCGCCGTCGTCGCAAACCTTCTCCAGCTGTCCCTTTACGTAACGGTAGTAAGCCGCATACTCCGCCACCCGGTAGCGCTCCGCCTCGAACGCCTTCCCGGGCGGCACCACCCACATAAACTCCGGCAGCGATTCCGTCGCCGCGCTTTGGGTCTCGTCCCAGGAAAACTTGCCTTGCATCTCGTCCGGCGCAGCCGCGGCGCGCCGCGTCTGGTTCGGCGACGAAGTCGGCCGCTGGATCTCTCCGAGCAACTCCGAATAAAACGCTAACTGCAAAATCGTCGTAGCCTTGGTCTCCCGCGCCAATTTGCAGTCGTAAGCCTCATACGACCAGTTGCCAAATCGGGAAGGCCCCGGCACCTTCCGCAGCAGGTCCGGCCGCCCGAACCATCGCCCAACGCGCAGCGCCCCTTGCGCAATCACCTCGACGCCACGCTCCATCGCCCGCAGCGTCTCCTGCACAATGCGGCCCTCATCTCCCAGTAGCGCCGGCTTCCAGCCGGCGCGGGATCCCAAGTCCTCCACCTCCGCACCCAAATTCAAGACGTCCAAACCGTTCTTGGCCAAAAACGACAGATACCGAGCCTCATGCCGCAACCCCAACTCCCGAATCACCGCCAGATCCGGCGCCTCCCACTGCGGCCGCTCCCGCTCCCCGCGCGCCGCACTCGATTCCAATTGTGTAAGGTGATGACAAGCCAGATGGTTGCTGACATCCGTAGCCGCCAACCGCATTTTCCCACCAACAATTTTCATAGCCCAGGCCTACCCGTCTGTAGTGGCGGGTCTTTGGACCCGCCCACCAACGCCGCACGACCTTCTCGTTCGAATAACCATTCCGATACTAACGGCTTCTGTTTGACAAAAGGTAAATATATGCTATACCAGCCTGTGACAATCGAAATCCAATTCCGTTCACCCGCGACGACCGGCGCGCCCTGTTCCGAGATTCCATCTTCTCGGCTCCAACGTCAAACCTTTGCTGCCCCCGTTTTCAGCAACTTCCCAACCGCTGTTCCCACAACTCCTTTCGTTTGAAAATCATACAAGTGCCCCGGGGGTGGGGGTCCAAAAGCGAATCTCAGGCGAAACCTCTTCGCTTTCCCATCGCTACTTCCTTACGTCGTTGCATCGCTTGGTCTCTCTCGTTCCGCTACGGATGGTAAAGTGATGAAAGCGCCCGCGTACTCCGAAGCCTGCCAAGCCGGGCGCCAGCCATCCGCCATGACCAAAAACTATCTCGAAGCCGCCATCGAAATCGCCCAGGAAGCCGGCAAGATCCTCCGCGAGGAATTCGCCCGCCCGCCGCGCATCGCCTACAAAGGCGACGCGGACCTGGTCACCCAAGCCGACCAGCGTTCCGAGCGGGCCATTGTCGAGCGGCTCACCAAATATTTCCCGGATCACGCCATCGCCGCCGAAGAAGGCACCGGCCATGAAGCCAATTCCGAGTTTCGCTGGCACGTCGATCCGCTCGACGGCACCACCAATTTCGCCCACGGCTACCCATGCTTCTGCGTTTCGATCGCGCTCTCGCAGCGCGACAACCTTCTTGCTGGTGTCGTCTTCAACCCCATCGCCAACGAACTGTTCACCGCCGCCCGCGGCGAAGGCGCAAACCTAAACGGCCAGCTCATCCATGTGTCCAAGATCGAGACGCTATCTACCAGCCTCCTCTGCACCGGATTCCCCGCGCACAAGCGTATGGCTAGCCCAAACATTCATTACTACTGGGACTTCACGCTGCGCTCCCACGGCGTTCGTCGCGACGGTTCGGCAGCGCTCGATCTTGCCAGCGTCGCCGCCGGCCGCTTCGAGGCTTTCTGGGAATTTGGCCTTAACCGGTGGGATGTAGCCGCCGGCATGCTCCTGGTCGAGGAAGCCGGCGGCAAAATCACCGATTTTTCCGGTCAGCCGTACCGTCTCGGTGACCCCACGATCCTCGCTACCAACGGCCTGATTCATGACGAGACGCAGCGCATCGCCTTGGAGATTTCGCAGCGCGACCCCGACGCCCCGCTCCGTCGCGAAGCTTCTTAATGTGGCGAAGTCCTGCGGTTGTAGGCGCGGGCTTGTTCTCCCTGAGCCTCGAAGGGTTCCGCCCGGTGTCGCTCTAAGGCACGCCGCTGACGCGGGGCAAGAGATCCGCCGCCGACCAGTTGCCACATAGGCTATCGCAGTACTTTTAGCCTATGGCCGCCGGACGGTTCTGCACGCGAGCATAGCAGCGGGGAATCACGTCCACGGACCGAATTCGCGGACAACGTTCCCTGACGGCGTTCCAAGAGGATGCCGTGGCGGAGGCAACTGTGTCGCGAATGTTGAGATGGCAAAAATTGAGTTTCCTGGCAGTGCTAGCGTGCTTCCTGGTTTGGTCTGTGTCCGTCAGAGCGCAGGATGCCCCGCAAGATGCGCAGCAGCCGTCTGTGGCCGATGCGGCGCGCCAGGCACGCAAGGATAAAGATAAAGATAAAGACAAAGCGAAAGACAAAGACGCGGCAACCTCGAAAACGGTCATCACCGACGAGAATCTTTCGGCCGACACAAGTGTGAGTGCGGGCGCTAGCGCGGGATCCGGCTCCGCTTCCTCGAAATTGAGTGCCGTTGCTCCGAGCGCGGCCGGTTCACCCGGCAGGTCCAGTTCCTTTGAAGAGGCTTACGCCAGGCTGGAAGCGACCGAAGCTTCGCTGGATCACCTGGAACCCATGGGACGCGCCGAACTTGCGCAGACCGTGCTGCACGGCAACACCGCGGACTTTCCGAACCGCAGCGACTGGGAAGATCAGCTTTATGCCGCGAAAGGAGTTTACGTCCAGCGATCGCGCCAGCTCATCGCAGCGATGAAACAGGTTTTCGCGGACATGGACGCGCTCCAGTCCGGCGGGCAAGGCAAAGTCGCGGACAACGATCCGCGCGTGCAGGCATTGACTCGCAAAACGCAGCAGATCATGGAACTGGCGGGTCGCACGGAAGCGGCGTTTCAAGCGGTCGTGTCTCAAGGCCAGAATCTCGTCCAGCAAGCGCCTCCACGCTAGCTCGTCCCTTTCCAGGAAATCGCGCCAAGAATCACCGGTAGGTTTTGCGATGCCCGCAGTCGCGTGGCGCTGACTGCGCCGGGGGAAGTTCTCGTTGCCGTATGCTGCATCGCTCGTCGGCAACGCTGAAAACTCTTCTAATACCAGCCTTATATCGCCCTTACATTTTCTTAACGCGCTAGCCTCCACCATCGACTGGCAACGAACATGTCCGCAGCGTCCGGGTAGAACGCAACCTTCGCGATGACAATACGTTGCGGGACAGGAGAGCATGCGCGCGTTCGGACCGAATATAAGGGGGATGTGTGTGCTTTTGCTGGTGTCGTTTTGTGTGAGCGCGGTTCCCGGCCGCTTGTTCGCAGACGACGATGCCAAGAGTGAACCTGCGGCTAAGCCAGCGGCGGCCGCGAAGACTGAGGTGCCAGCTTCGGAAACCACCCAGACGGCGGGAACCTGCAAGCCAATCTTGCGGGCCACGCCTGTGACACCCGCAACTTCATCCGAAGGAGCGAGTTCAACGACCAGCGTTTCTGGATCGACGGCGGTGACTTCAGGCTCTGAATCTGCTTCAGTTGATTCCACGATTGGACCGGGAGCTCCAGATGAGATCAACGCGAGCTTGTCGGCGCCGAACCCGAATCTGGCACAGATGCAAGAATCGTCACAGAGGCCGAACAAGCGCCAGCCACCGGCGCGGCGCCCGCCGACAGTCAGGAACCGCAGCGGCGCGCATTTCCCTCAGCGCTGATGTAATTTTCCCGGGATCCGATTATTTGGGTCCCACTCCACTGATGGGAGTTCCGGACACCGATCCTGTTTATCCGCTGACGAAAGCGGTGTGGGCGATCGCACCCGCTCTGAAAGAAGCCAGGATCAAGGTGTATGGCTGGGTGAACGGAGGCATTAGCGTAAGCACGTCCAACAAGTCAAACATCCCCGAGTCCTACGCCATCGTTCCCAATCGGCCCGAACTCGATCAAGCAGTCCTTCGCATTGAGCGGCTGCCGGACACGGTGCAAACCGACCATGTCGATTGGGGTTTTCGTGTCACACCGATGTATGGCATCGACTACCGTTGGACTACCTCGCAGGGATGGTTCAGTGGCCAGCTTCTGAATCACAACCGTCTGTACGGGTTTGATCCGGTGGAGGCTTATGCGTTGCTGTACATCCCACACATCGCGAAGGGAATGGTCATCAAGGCCGGACGGTATATTTCGCCGCCGGACATCGAGGCCCAGTTGGCGCCGGACGACTACTTGTTCACCCATTCCTTGATGTTTACCGTGGATTGCTACACACAGACGGGTATCAACGCGGACGTAAAACTAAACGATCAGTGGTCGGTCATGGCGGGTATTCACTCCGGCGATGACGTCGCTCCGTGGAATGCCGCGGCCCACCCGACGGGCATGTTCATGGTCCGCTGGGTATCCAAGAGCAACAACGACTCGATCTACGGGGGCATCGACTCGGTCAACGACGGAAATTTCAAAGGCGGATACGATAATCTGCAGCAGTCCAATGTGACCTGGACACACCGGTTCAACGAAACGGGGACGTTTCTTACCACGACAGAGGGGTATTCCATTTATCAGTTCAACGCCTTGGTCGGGGGAACCGTGAACAACGGACCGCCGCATGCGTGGTTTGAAGCGGTAGGTCCCGGAACTCTGATTCCCGGAAACGCACCGGCAATCGGCGTCGTCAATTACACCGAATGGAAGTTCTCGAAGAAGGATTTTCTCTCGGTTCGGCCGATCGACTACTTGGTCGACGTAAAGGGCGAGCGGACGGGCTTTCCGACGACGTACTCGAGTTGGACCGTGGGAGTCACTCACCGCTTCAACGAGTTGCTCTCGTTGCGTCCGGAAGCCCGGTATGAGTACGCATTCAGTGCGCGACCGTATGACAACGGCACGCACAGTGGCCAGCTCATGTTTGCTATCGACATGATTGCGCGGTTCTGACTTCGCTGTGATCGAAAGGCAGCGGGCCGGCGCAGCAGAACTTCGGCAACCGCACCTGAAGAAAATCGAGAACTGCGGATTTCGCATGCGTGTGATTCCGACGCGGCGCTTCGCGTTGGGTGGGGCGCTGTCTATTCGAGCGAACTCTTATACCAACGTGCGAATCTGAACGGCTTGTGCGCGAGCCGCTCGACGATTCAACGAGAATTCAAAGGAGAGCATCAACGCGAGAATGAAAAGACCGAGGAGTCGGGTTTCGAGCAAGCGGCTTTTGGAGAGTCCATAGAGTACGCCGACGATCATTACGAGGGGCCGGATGGCGGTGAGCGGCCCGAGCATGAAAACGCTTGTTGCGCTGCGAATGTCGGTCGAAGGGAGCAAGCGGAGAGCGAGATTCAGCAGCACCAGAGCGGCGTACGGAAGGAAGATCCGGAGCATGCGCCCTGCCGCGGATTCCAGGTCGGCGCGAAGCGCATCGCGGTGCGGGGAAAGAGCGCCGGTGAGCACCAAAGCGGCAAGCGCGAGCACACTGACAATCTGGGCAGCGACAACACCGCGGACGAGCGCGCGCACATAGTAGCCACGTTTGCGAATGAGCGGACACCGGCCCATCGATGTGCGGAGGCCGCACAAGAGTCCGTCGAGCAAAGCCAGAAGATACAGAACCAGGAGAGTCACCGGAGTTCCCCCAGCCGAGCAACATGGCGTCCAAGTTCCCTGCGCAGTCCCGGGACAAGATCGGGACGCAGACCGATAAGAGTGTGGAAAACACGCGGCAAGGGTGTGCCCCAGATTCTTGAGCCATAGATTCCCGTGGCGAAACCAGGCACCGAAGCGCGAGCGGCTTCGGTAAGAGTGCGGGCATGGTGAGCGCGCGCGGCGGAAAGGACCCCGTCGTGACGGGCAATCGCCGTGCGCATGCGGAGCTGATGAAAGAACAAAGAACCAAGCGGAGCAAGAAACCACGGCTGAAAATCGAAATGAAGGAACGCTTGCGTTTCTCGCCGTTCGTGCCGGCGCAGGAAGTCAAGGAGGGCGTCGCCCCGAAAATGATGAATCACCCCGGTCGAGACAAGTATGTGACTGGAGTGTTCCCCGGAAAGGGCATCTCCATGCAGAAAGCGGCACGGCAAACCCTCGGCCGATGCGAGGCGGTTGGCTTCAGCGATCAGGGTCGAGTTGAAATCCATCCCCACCACTTCGATGTTGTGATCCGCGAGCGAAATCTTCGCGGCGAGCCAGCGCGTGGTGTAGCCGATGCCGCACCCTAGGTCAACGATGCGCAGAGTTTCGCGAACGCCAGCTTGCCGAATCGAAGTAACGACAGGTCGAAGAAGTTCCCAGACACGATGGCCGTGATAGAACTCCTCGGCAAGACGCTGCATCTCCCAGTGGACGGTGAGGAGCAAGGCATCGATTTCGCGATCGTCAAGAACGCCGGCATTTTCGGGCAGAGCCGTGACCGCTCGTGACGCTCTGTGATTGCCGAATCGCGCAAAAACGTCGAGGAGCTGCTGTTTGCGCACCGGCAGACGCTGCAGCGTGCCGGGGTCGTACTGAACCAACAGGTCTGTAATCTCAGGCTGGGCAGGATTCCAAGCAGGAAACATTTCCCTGAAGGGTAGCGCAGAGGAAAGACAACGAGAAGTCTGAGATGGAGGAGAGAGACGAATCCGGCATCGAGAACGGCAGCACCTGGGACAGTTGGTGCAGCGAACTGTTCAGGGGTTCTACTTCTACATTGGTTGTCATTTACAATTCCATCAACATTTCACGCAGATGGCAAGCAACTGGGTCTTCGCGACGCGCTTTTGGCGAACGTTGTTGCCTCATTGTTGAGATTCTTCGCGCATCCTGTCGGATGCCCTCAGAATGACAGTCCGCGGTGGCGAAGTCGGAGCTGCAGAAATGCTAGCACGGCGTCTTGGATGACGAATTCGACGAGGCGTCGCGCACGGGGGGCTTGCCGCAAACCTGTAAGCGGTACCGATGAGGTGGCATACCGGTAAGCCTGCGGAAGGCGGTTGTGAAATGGCTTTGATCTGAAAAGCCGCAAGCCAGTGCGATCTCTGCAACCTCCAGGTCGCGGCAGGACAACATCAATTGCGCGCGAGCGATGCGGACGCGCCGCAGATATTCGCTGATGGTGCAACCGAAATGGCGATGGAACTGGCGGCTGATCTGGACGGGATGCCGTCCGGCACAACGGGAGAGTTCCGCGAGGGTGAGACGCGGGTGTTCCTGTTCCTGCAGCAGTTCTCGGATGCGCGCCAACCAGGACGGAACGAAGCCCCGGCGCTGCGTCGAGTCCTGCCCGTCGGCGAGCAAGAGCTGCAAGATGACTGCTTCGATGTCCAGCCTAGAAAGGTCATCTTTCTGCCGGAATTCGCGGTGAAGTCGGGCGCCGAGAGCAGTGGCAGAAGGCCACGCGAGCTCGCCGGGTAAGCAAATCATTTGGCCATGTTCGGCGGCAAGTTCCAAAATTGGCTGACGCAGCTCGATGTGAAGGCACCTGCAGCCGACCGGAAAGTAATTTTCGTGAGGTTCCCCGGCGGGGAGGTAACGTACCGTGCGCGGCGCGCACGTGTCGCCACCGCGGCTGAATCCCGACCAATGCTCCCCCGCAATGACGTAAATCAAATTGGAGGTGTCGTGGGAGTGGCGTGCGATGCACAACCCCGGAGCGAACACCATCTCTTCCACTTTCACCGCCGGCGTTTCGAGCTCACCGAGAATGCGCCGCGACTCGCCGGGGTATGGAAGCAATGGTTGTGCGCCGGACGGACTTGCAGACGCCCGCCGGCTGTGTGCAGCGGATGGCGAGCCGGGCTGAAGCCCGGCGCCTACAGAGTGCATGGATTTGCTCGCGGGTGGGCGAATCACCGGACGCTCCTCTTGACTTGGACGCGGCGGGCGCCCGTCGGACTTCTGCGCGGCCAGCACCGCCCGGCCCGCTTTATCGCAGCGACGCTAATTCCTTACAAGATTTCCCGGCCCCTATGATCTTAGATAAGGCCGGTCCGAACAACTCAGGAGGGAAATAAGATGAGCATCGGCCGGTTTTCTCCCGAAATATTTCGCTGTTTCGTTGCTGCGCTGATCGTCTCTCTGTTTGTTCTGGCCTCCCCGGCGCCATGGCGGGCCTCGGCGGACGAACGCGGCATGATCGGGATCACGTTCCGTCAACTCTTCGCGGAGACGCAACCGAACCACCGCGGCCCTTTGGTTGTCCTGCGCGTAATTGAAGATTCGCCCGCCGCTAAAGCTGGTATCCATTGCAGCGACTTCGTCGTCGCCATCGACGGAACGCCCGTGCCGGGGCGCGATTTCTCCGAAATCCTGAAGAAGGACCTTCAGGGACCGGTTGGCGGTACGGTCCGCTTGACAGTTCTAAGGTACGACGGCAGCCAGTCGGAGATCACTCTCGTCCGAGCGCCGTATCCGACTCATGTGAGCCAGACGACCGATCCGTTCGTGTACCGCGTTCCCGGCAGTTGGAGCACCGATCCACGTTATGTATTTCCCTTGCCCTGGTGGCCGAAAATCCCCTATCGCGGCTTCGAAGACATCTTCTTTTCACCGAATTTCGATCAGACCGACTCGCCCGAATATCACTCCTTTGTTTTCTTTTTGTGGATTGAAGGCACGCACATGATGACCGCGGAACAGTTGCAGTCCGACGCGGTTGCCTATTTTCGAGGAATTGCCGAGGAGCGAGGCCGAAATTATGATTTCACGCCTGACGCTTCCAAGGTATCGGCGACGTACAAGGAGGATTCCTCGACATCGACGTTGGGTGGCGCGCCAGCTCGTGCCTTCAGCGGAACTTTGACGATCTACGATACCCACGGCAAAGTGATCACATTGAACTCCGAGGTTCGGATCTCGACTTGCGGAACGCCGGACCACACCGTCCTCTTCTTCGCCCAGTCGCTCGAGCCGCGCGACGGAGAGATGTGGAAGCAACTCGACGCGATTCGCGATACGTACCGCTGCACACGGTAGGATGGATGGACGGCGCTGAAGCCATCACTCTGGCGCTCAAGCGTGAACGTGCTGAGTCCTACTTAATTTAGGAGCATTCTAGCCACAAGGATTTTCAGTGTTCGGACCACCGACCAACCAATCAGCCCAACCAGTTTCGATCTAAGAACACGTCCCCGTAGGCGTTGGGTTTGTCGTGGTCGGGGTTGAATCGGCCGGGCAGCTAAAAGGATCCGTAATGCTGGCGCTGCCCAACACGTGGTCGAACATCGCGCGATAAAGCGTCTCAGCATCCGCGAAGAATGGCGCTGGCGCCGGATGTAAGTCGATGTGGTCAACGTCCAAGGCGTAGACAGTAAACTGGTACTGGTGCACAAGGCCTGAAGGCGGGCACGGACCGGTGTAGCCAAACAGGCCGGCGTCGTTGACAATTTGATCGCCAAACGAGGTTGTTGCTGAACCATTGCTCCCGGCATTCGCGGGCAATTGGGTCACTGAGGTAGGAATGTTATAGACGCCCCAGTGAGTGAAGCCTGCCGTCTTATCGAACAAGACAAAGACGAAACTCTTCGTGCCTCGAGGAGGGTCTGTCCAGGACAGCTCGGGCGATTGGTTTCCTCCGGTACAGACGCTACCTAGCTCGCCATTAAAAACCAGGCTGCTTGGAACCATTGTGTCGTTTTGGATCGTCGTGCTGGTCAGCCGGAACTGCTGGTCCCAAGCCGCAGTGGGGCGAACTCGAACAAACAGCACTGCAAGAAAAGTAAGGAACAGAATTGGCAGAACGAATCTCATTCTCATTGGCAAATCCTCCTCATCGAGCGCGTTGGCCTAGCAGGCAATCTCTTCGACCCCTGTGACCGAGGCGTCGTACCAAGAAGGGAATATAGTTCTACAGTGTAGAAATGACAATGACAGCCTGCCAACCGATCCCAACCTCAAAAATGCCCCGGTCGATTGGTTCGACGGCGGCAAGATATTCGTCGAGGTTGTGCGAGCCTGACCGACGGCGTCATCCTTGTGCGCTGGCGGCCAGCGCGAAAAGAATCGATGATTATCTCATTTTCGTCGGGTCGTTAGAACCAGCGTACGTCACTCGTGTTTTTGAAATCGCTCGACAAACCTGGTGGTTTACCGGCGAGACCGCTTGTGATAAATGAGCTGTGCCTTTCTGGAGATTTGTGATGAACCTCTCGCGGATCGTGCTTTCAGCTCTCGGCGGGTTTATGGCGTATTTTGCGGTCGGAGGTCTCGCGTTTGGCCTGTTGCCATCCTTGAAGAACGAGTTCCTCAAATACCCCAGCGTGTACCGCTCGCAGGAAGGCATCAAGAGCATGATGCCGCTAGGGATGGCAGCCATGTTCGTGGGGATGGTGGTGCTAGCGGTGCTTTACGCCATGCTCCATCAAGGGGGTTCCGGCGTCGCCGAAGGCGCACGATTTGGTGTGCTGATCGGAGTCTTTGCGGTGTGCGCGTTTGTGGTGCACAACTACGTAAACCTGAACATCGGCGGGAAATTGACACTGCAACAATCTGCAGCCTATCTGGTGGAGTGGATTGTGACCGGCATGGTGATCGGACTCATCTACCGGCCACTGCGCTGAGCAGCTCGGCGATCTCCAACCGCATCGCGCGCGCCGGCCTAACATAAATTCAGGCTAGGATTCGGCAGCGGCTAGCCAGGCGCCGCCAAAGATCAGGCCGGGCCCAAGCGATGCGAGGAAGATGGGTTTGCGCGCGGCGAGCGGGCAGCTGCTGAACATTTGCAAAGCGGCGTGCAGCGCGGCTCCGCAGGTAGAGGAGCCGAGATTGCCCGCGGTGCGCGCGATCGGCGGAAAAGTTTCTACCGGCACGCCGGATACTTTCGCCAACAGGGAAAGCAGGCGCGGGTTTGGCTGGTGCGTGGCGAACGCGCCGACGGCGGTGCGGGGAATCGCGCTCAGCTTTTCGAGCGCGGAAAGAACCTTCTCCATGCGGGTGATGGCGGCACGCGAGAGCGCTTCGCCGTCAAAGACTACATCGAGTGTGCCGTTCGGCTTGTCTTCAACCTTCACTGCTTCCGAATACTGGCCTGCGCAGCCGAAAAGAAATTCACGAAGACGGTAGCCGAGACTTCCTGTCTTCGGCTCGGCGTTGCGAAGAAGAAAAGCGCTGGCGCCGTCACCGAATAGTCCGCCGAACTCGCCCGCGACGCGGCCGGGAACGAGCGTGCGACTGTGGACATCGGCAGTGACCACAACGACGGTGCGGGCCTGGCCCGAAACAATCATCGATTGCGCTACCGCCAAGGCGTTGACCAAGCCCAGACAAGCGCCTCCAACATCGAATGCCCCGCAGCTCTCGCGCGCGCCAATGCTGGAGTGCAACTGGGCCGCGAGCGACGGATAAACGTGATGGGTCTCGGTCGTAGCGACGATCGCATCAATCTCTTGGGCGCTGCAGCCAGTGGCTTTAAGCGCCTCCTGTGTAGCTTGCGTACCGAGCGTCAGTTCGGTTTCGCCTTCCGCGACATAGGCTACCGACTCGATGCCGGCGCGGCTGCGGAGCTTGCCGATGGGCATGCCAAACGCGCGGTCGATTTCTTCCGAAGCGAGGGTCCGGGATCCGGTGACGAAGCCCGAGCCAGCCAGAAAAACGGCAGCCTGTTGTGCGGAATTTAGCTGGCGATCCTTCACTTGTTGGTCCGTCATCAGCATTGGGGTTTCAAGGCTGGCCTCTCTGGGAACACGCTTGGGGCAGGAAATATCATCCGGCAGAACGCGCAAAGTTGCCAGCAAAGTCGTGGGCGGAGTGCGGGTCGTGTGGCGGAGTCAGAAACAGCATGGTGCTGAAAGTAGGATGCCCCGGGCATGGAGAAGAGATGTTCCATGGATGAAATGAACGCGATGTTGCGGTCTGGTTACAATTCGCCGGAACACGGAGGACCGCAACAGACGGGCGGTTTCGGCGCTGACCGGCGGGAGAGTTCCAAATCGGGAATCGAGACCTTTCGTTTTTAACGCGCGCGTTTAGCGACCACTGTTTAGCGACGGCGCGATTTCGCGAGCAGGCGCAAAATTTCGAGATAGAGCCAGATGAGCGTGACCATCAAGCCGAAAGCGCCATACCACTCCATATACTTCGGCGCGTTGTTGCGGGCGCCGGTCTCGATCATGTCGAAATCCAGGACCAGGTTGAGCGAGGCGATGACCACGACGAAAAGGCTGAAGCCGATGCCGATTGGGCCGCTGCCATTGACAGCTGGGACCTGAATGTGAAAAAAGCCGAGCACCATTTCAGCGAGGTAGAAAACCGCGATGCCGCCGGTCGCTGCGATTACGCCTAGCTTGAAACCCTGCGTGGCACGAATGACGCCGGTCTTGTACGCCAGCAGCATAACGAACAACACGCCGAAGGTGAGCCCGATGGCCTGGAAGGCTACACCGGGATAAGACTTTTCAAATACGGCCGAGATGCCGCCAAGAACCAAACCTTCCAAGAGGGCGTACAGTGGCGCGGTGAACGGAGCCCACGTCTTCTTGAAGATGGTGACGAAGGCGGTAATCAGGCCACCGAACAGGCCGCCCATCATCCACGGGATGGCGTCCCCAGGATTGGGAGAGTGCGAGAGGCCCCAAGTCCAGGCGGAAGTGGCGACGACACAGAGAAGCAGCAGGCCGGTTTTGTTGACGGTGCCCTGCACGGTCATAGCTTCGCCGGCGGCGATCTGGCCCTGGAAGGCCTTCTCGTTTAGAGCTGGATTCGCGGTACGAAAGGGGTTGGGCATGTTGTGTTTCCTCTAAGATTTCAACCTCAATTGTACTCTTACCCGGAAATTGGTTCCAATCGGGTCGATGAACGAAGTGTTTAGGAAATTGGTAGCCCAAACCCTAACCAGTTGGAACCGTGTCCTGGTATGGGTCCAAAACATGGACTTGCTGCGCCGAACCAGCGGCTTGTCGCTGTCAAATGGCAACGAAGACGCCTCCCGGCCCTCCCAAAATGCACCTTGAGGACATACTCCTCCATAGCGGTCCCCCTTTTTCCTGTCCAGCTCGACCTTCACCAACAGATCAAGCCCAACCCGCGACAAATGGGTTCTCAGATTCTCTCCGGACACATATAGGCGGCTGCCATTCGACTGCGTAATGCCTTGGAAAGCACGTTGCCGCACTGCCGGTCAGTGCTGCACAAGCGGCTGCGGCGAGCCCGCTCGGAGATTTGCCGCTGGCCGTGCTGTCGGGAGATCATCATTCGGCACCGTACACCGCCTGGCAGCGTGATCTAGCGCTGCTCTCTTCGCGCGGGCGACAGCGGGTTGCGAACGACAGGGGACACTGGATCCAACTTGACCACCCTGAAATGGTCACCCCGGCTATCCGCCAAGTGGTTACCGCCCAAGATCTGCTGCACAGATGGAGACCCCGGCGCGGACATTCCACCAATAAATGCCAGTGAGAAGTGCTGTCGGCACTTCGATCTCCTCGAACGTCGTTCTGGGGGCCGCGACCTCATGAACCACCAACTTCTCGGCTGTTCGACACGGAGGCATTCAACGTTGCTTTACTCGACTGACCAATTCACTTCTTCCCGGCCTTTGAGAATTCACGGCCTCAAATCACCTTTTACTTGGACGAGGTCGAAAGGGATAGGTAACAACTCAGAGGCTTCAAGGCAACCCGCACAGGGTATTTTTTCTTCCTAGGTAACGCACCGCAGCGCTATATTGGTCGCGGATTACTTCCGATTTTGAGTAGCAAAGGAATGACCCAATTGTCCGGCCCCATCTGGTCAGCTGACCCAGACCCATCGCTGGGGTAGCCAGTAACGGAGGGCGAGCGGGTTCAAAGGAGAGGATCATGGCAACCGGCGCAAAGGCGATTCTTAAGTCTCCAGCAATTAAACCACTCACCAAACGCAAAGCGTGGACCGCGCTGAAGACGCACTACAAGACCGTTCAACCGCTGCATCTAAAGAAAGTCTTCGACGACGACCCCAAGCGCGCCGAGAAATTTACGACCGAAGCTCTGGGCATTTACCTGGACTATTCGAAGAATCGCATCACGGACAAGACCTTGAAGCTTCTCCTCGACCTGGCGAAGGAATCGGGCTTGCGAGAACGGGTTGACGCGATGTTCCGCGGCGACAAAATAAACATCACGGAAAATCGCGCCGTGCTGCATATAGCCTTGAGGGCGCCAAAAAACGAAACGATTCTGGTAGATGGCAAGAACGTTGTGCCGGATGTCCACGCGGTCCTAGATAAGATGAGTGCGTTTTGCAATCGAGTCCGCAGCGGTGAGTGGAAAGGCCACACCGGAAAGCGCATACGAAATGTGATCAACGTTGGTATCGGCGGCTCGGACCTCGGCCCGGTCATGGCCTACGAGGCGCTGAAGTACTACAGCCAGCGCAGCATGACGTTTAGGTTCGTGTCCAACGTGGACGGCACGGACTTCGCGGAAGCGGTTGTGGACCTCGATCCTTCGGAAACTCTGTTCATCATTTCGTCGAAGACGTTCACGACGCTTGAAACGATGACAAACGCGCACACTGCGCGCGACTGGGCTCTCAAGGGATTCGGTGGGGATGAAAAGTCCGTGGCGAAACACTTCGTCGCGGTCTCCACCAACGCATCGGAAGTATCCAAATTCGGCATCGACACCGCCAACATGTTTGGTTTCTGGGATTGGGTCGGCGGGCGGTATTCGATGGACTCGGCGATAGGTCTTTCCACGATGCTGGCTATCGGTCCGGAAAATTTTCGAGCCATGTTGAATGGCTTTCATGAGATGGACGAGCATTTTCGCACCGCGCCCTTCGAACGCAATCTACCTGTGCTGCTGGGGCTGATCTCGGTTTGGTATAACGACTTCTTTGGGGCCCAGACTGTCGCTGTGCTGCCCTACGAGCAATATCTGAAAAGGTTTCCCGCGTACCTCCAACAACTCACGATGGAAAGCAACGGCAAGCACGTGACGCTGGATGGGAAACACGTCAACTATGAAACCGGGCCGATTTATTGGGGGGAACCCGGCACGAACGGCCAGCACTCGTTCTACCAGCTGATTCACCAAGGCACACGGCTGATTCCTTGCGACTTCATCGCTTTTGGGAAAGCGCTCAATCCGCTCGGCCCGCATCACGATATGCTCGTGGCGAACGTGTGCGCGCAAGCCGAGGCGCTCGCTTTCGGGAAGACGGCGAAGCAGGTGAAGGCCGAGGGTACTCCCGATTGGCTTGTGCCGCATCGCGTATTCGAAGGCAATCGCCCATCCAACACGCTTTTGCTTGAACGTCTCACGCCCGAGGCGCTTGGCAAGCTCGTGGCGCTGTACGAACACTCCGTTTTCACACAGGGAACGGTCTGGCAAATCGATTCGTTCGATCAGTGGGGAGTGGAGCTCGGCAAGGTCCTCGCACAGCGCATCGTTCCCGAGCTGCAGAGCAACACGGAGCCCAAGCTCAACCACGATAGCTCCACCAACGCGCTGATCCGCCGTTACAGGAAACTCAAAGATTCGTAGCCGTCACAGATGAGGTTGACGGCAAATCGTCTCGCAAAAAAGGGGATTGAATCGTGAATGCTATTCATTCCGATGCTTTGGTCTTTTTGGTGCGACGGGCGACCTTAGAAGAAAATCTTCAGTCGCTGCAAGCGATGGTGAAACCAGGGCGTCTTGGTGTACCGGTCATTGGCGTGGCCAAGGCTGGCTGGAATCTGGATCAATTGAAGGCGCGGGCGAAGGACAACCTCGAGAAACAGGACAGACTCGACGATGAATGCCAACTCCGCTGTTTCCCTGCTCGCTGGCGATCTGCAGGCAATGTTTTGGCCAGGGGCAGGCATGTTGTGTGTTTCGCTTTGTCATCGCGGCGCTGAGTTGCTTCGCCGGATTGACGATCTGGAAGCCGCCAAGGCGAAGGGAAGTACGGCCGGCATCCCACTCCTCTATCCTTGGGCGAACCGTCTCGATTCTCTCCGTTATCACGCTGGGGGGCGCGACGTCGTGCTCGATCCTTCCTCTCCACTTCTGCATTTTGACGATCACGGCCTCTCGATGCACGGCGTTCCCTGGGGACAACTTGCCTGGGAAATTGTCGAAGTCAAGCGGGATTCGATATTGGCTCGACTTGATTGGGAGCACCCCGACCTTCTTGCTATTTTTCCATATCATCACAAGCTGCAAATGGCCGCGGCTCTTGAGCCTGATTCCTTGACGCTGCAAACAAGCGTCTTCGCAAGCGCCGGATCTCGCGTGCCCGTCAGTTTTGGTTTTCATCCTTACTTCGGAATTCCGCAGCTTCCACGCCAGGAATGGCGAGTAGAATTGCCTGTCATGCGCAGACTCCTGCTCGATGCGCGCGGGATTCCCACGGGCGGGCAGGAACCGTTCGGTCCAATTGACTCCGTGCTCGGGGGGGAAAATTTTGACGATGGGTTCGCAGTAATGGACACGCAACCTGCATTCTCGCTCTCTGGGGCCGGGCGCAGAATTACGGTTACGTTTCTCGAGGGCTTCCCCAACGCGCAGGTTTTTGCTCCCAAGAACAAAGACTTCATTGCTTTGGAGCCGATGACAGCTCCGACGAGCGCGCTCACCTCTGGTCAAGGACTCCACGTAGTCGAGCCGGGCGCTGAATTTCGAGCCTCGTTCCGCGTCAGTGTTCACTCCGTCGGTTCACGAAGCGAGTCGGAAAAGCACGATGCCAGCCGATGGGCGCAGCCGTGGCCTGAGACCCTGCGAGGTTCCGCAACCCGGCAGGAAACGTGATCGGCCCTCTTCGGATCCTCACTGATAAATCTCTGCAAGACTGGCGAATAGTATCTGGCGCGGTAGTAAAGGAGATTGCTGGTATCAATTTCTCGCCCGGTATAAGCGAATGTATTACTGTTCGCCGAACCGCCTTCTGTGGTGTTACCAAAAGGATCGAACGTGTAGTTTGTCTGCACTGTTCCGGTAGAATCTGCCAGACCCAGCGTGCTGCCTAACACATCCGTGAGGAAACTGCGGACGCTGGACGAATCGGTGCTCTGAAAGACTTCGTCGACACTGCCCATAGCGAATTCGCGGTGTTTGTGCCGATTGCTTCCTGTACCGCGTTGGGACCGTCGTAAAAAGCGACCTTCCGGTTCAAAGATTGATTTTCCCATCCAGGCTTCGGTTACGCAGAGGGCGCGGGTTCAAGGTCCTTCATTCACCGCCACTTCTTCCGACCACTGGCACAGGGGCTACAGCTACGTGCGTGCCAGACCACCCTCAATCTCCTCCAGAGTCTTCCCTTTAGTTTCCGGTACCCGTGCAAGTACAAAGAAAAAACCTGCCATACAAATAGCTCCGTAGATCCAGAAAGTTCCGGCCGTGCCCAGCCCGTGGTTCAGAATGGGAAACGTGAAAGTCAAAAGAAAAGAAGCCAGCCAGAGAGCCGACACTGAGATCGAGACGCCCAGCCCACGGATGCGGTTGGGAAAGATTTCTGAGATCAGCACCCAGGTTACCGGCGCGAGCGAAAGTGCGTAGCAGGCGATGGTACAAAGGGTGATCAGCAAGATCAGAAGGCCTTTTGTGCCGACTCGATAGGTCACCCCGAGCACCGTGTGGAACAAAGCGATTCCCGCACAGCCAAACAGCATCAAAGCGCGACGTCCAAACCGATCCACTAGAACCAGGGCGCCTATCGTAAACACAAGATTAATCGTTCCGGTGATCACGATGTTGAACAGAGTGCCGCTCACCCCATAGCCAGCGCTGCGATAGATCTCTTCCGCGTAGTTGAAGATGATATTGATTCCGCTCCATTGCTGGAGCGCAGCGAGAACTACTCCAATGACCAGAATTTTCAAAACGCTCGGAGAAGCCAGTTCGTGCCATGGCGTGCTGGCTTGTAGTTCCATTGCTAACGCGTTTTGAATCTCTCTGAGAGTTTCGTTTCCGTACGACTGTCCGCCGATGCGCGCGAGTACATGGCGGGCCTGATCGATGAATCCCGATTTGGCCAGCCAACGCGGGCTCTCCGGAATAAATAGAGTGCCAAGAAAGAACACTACGGCGGGAACGACAACCGCTGTGAACATCCAGCGCCATCCGCGTTGTCCATTCCAGGACATGCGGATCAAAGCCGCGGTTGCGCCTTCGGAGACTTTGTCCGCGATCAGCCAATTGACGATTTGCGCCCCCAGAATGCCGACGACGATCGTCAGCTGGTTAACCGTTACGAGCCTTCCGCGCCAAGCCGCCGGACTGACCTCCGCGATGTACGTTGGCGATACGTTCGAGGCGATGCCGATCGCGACGCCCCCAATCATGCGGAAAACTACGAATGTAGTGAAACCGTTTGCCCAGCCTGTTAGGACGGAAGACAGTGCAAAGAGCACAGCGGAAAGGAGAAGCAGCTTTTTCCGGCCAAAACGGTCACTCGTCCAGCCTGAAATAATCGAGCCGACGAGACATCCGATTAGGGCACAACTGTTGGCCCAACCAACCTGCGCCGCAGAGTTGAGCTGAAAGTAGCTTTCGTAGAATGGTTTAGCGCCTCCGATCACCACCCAGTCATAGCCAAATAGCAGTCCGCCCAAAGCGGCGACAGAGGAGATTCCCCAGACGTAACCGGCGTTGTAACGCCCTGTCGTGCCTGCGGATGTGAGGTTTGCAGCAAAGTTTATAGATCACCTCGATCCTGGCCGGCAGCAGGAGTGGTTTTGAGTTCCTTCAAGAGGTCCGCAGCCAGTGCATGGTTGCGGTCGAGTTGCAGTACTCGACCAAGCATCTCGTGCGCTATGCCCACCTCTCCAAGCCCTAGGTGAGCCTGGGCTTGCAGCATTGTCGCCGTCGCCGTGTTTCTCATTTGCAGATCGTCCTCAAACAGCAAAATCGTTGGAAGGGACGTGGCGAAGTAATCGATTCTAACTGGCCGTTCGGAAAGCGCGTTAGCGTGCTGCAGCAGATCATGGAGAAGTCTTGCCGCTTCGGCCGTTCTTCCCAGCCGCCTGAGAGCGAGCGCATTATAGTAGGTCATCTCAGAAAACGACTTCACGCTCATTTCTTGAAAATCGCCCTTGTGCCTCGCGGCGCGCTCCCAATATTTCTTTGCTGATACCCGATCACCCCCAGCGTCGGCGGCTACCCCGAGCAGATAGAAGATGTCGCTCTGATTGGCAAGAGGATGCGTGGCCTCGCCGAGATTTTCTGGGCAACGCAGCGCGGCTTCAAGAAATCGCCGAGCTTCGATTGCGTTTCCAGCGGCGAGTTCGCGCCGTCCCAACGCCAAGTGGGTCCTGACGTATTGGTTGAGCACCAGGCCTTCGCCACCTTCCCAAGGCTGGAACTTGCGCGACTCAAGCAGTGCAAGTGCCATCTCGTGCTGACCAGTTTGGTTGTATAGGCTAGCCAATTCCACCGAAAGGTCATCCCGCCTGGAAATTAATGTGGCAAATTTATCAAACTCATCCAGACGGTTCTGCGGAGTTTCTCCGATTCGCTTCCACAGTTGATCGCGTTCGTAAAATACGCGTGCATCTTCCGGGTTGACCCGAATGGCTTTGTCGAACGCATCTCTAGCCTTGCCCGTATCGCGGAGCACGTTGAAATAGCCGATTCCAAGATTGCGCCAAGCAACCGAGAACGATGGATCCAACGCAGTGGAACGTTCCCACTGCTCGATCGCCTCTCGGTGTCTGCGCCGGTCGTAAAGCAGATTGCCCAGATAATACGTAGCCCGCGAATCTGTAGGATTGATGACAATCGCGGTCTCCAGAATCCGCAACTCTTCGATTCGACTCGGGAAGCAATAGTCGGGTGTGGCCTTGGCTGCTTCCGAATACGCAGCTCTTGCTCTGGTGGTGTCCCCCAAGATTTCATCAAAGTAGCCCAAAGCGTAGAAAATCATTGGCAGCGAGCCATCGTGAGCATTCATGTTGGCATGCCCCAGAATCTCAACTGCTTCCGAATAGAGACCGGCACGCGCGTAATCGAGCGCCAGATCAAGAAGCATCTGATTGTCATGCGGCACCACATTGCTTGACAGATGCCGGGCCCAGCAGTCCATCGGGTCGAGTGTGTTTCCCTCCTTTAGCAGTCCATCCGCTTCCTCCTTGCTGCCGAGCTTTCGCAAGACAATGACCGTCAGATTGCGCGCGTTGAGATGATCCGTGTTCATGCGCAGCGAGGCCTTGAGATGATCGAGCGCCACCTTCCAATCGCTTCGCTTTACATCCAACTCCGCCAGTGCCAAATACGCAGCGGAGTGCCATGGCTGGCTCCACGTGGACTTGTAGAATGCGGAATAAGCCTCTTCATCGCGTCCCAGATACCGCAGTGTGAGACCGAGGTTGTAATACGACTCTCCGTCGTATGGGTTGGCGTTACGGCTGGTGAGCCGGTTGATGGCATTGCGGAAATGGCGTTCGGCGTCCTGAAACTCGCCTCGACGCAGGTGCCATCGTCCCATAGCATTGCTGCAGCGGCTGTCGCCAGGATCCCGGCGCAGCGCCTCCCGCCAGTACACTTCTGGGAACCGCGTGACGTGGCGGTATTGCTCAAGGTGAAGGCCGATTACAAAAAGCTCGTCGTTGCTCAAGACCTCCAGCGGGTGGGGAGGTTCTGTAGCGGCCGGTGGCGCGTCGGGCTCCCCCACAGACGGTGGCACGTAGCGAAGTAGCTCCCGTCTATCGCCGTCCGCAATCGCGACCGTCAAATCTGCCAAGTTGATGCCCACAGGCAATTCGACATTCTCGACAAAAGGCTTACCTGGCGCGAGATCGCGAACCCACTCAGCTATGTTGTCGCCGTGCGCTTCTAGGCGAACGCGTGCGCCCGGAAATGCTTGCGTCACGCAGGTACCTACGCGCACGGTGCGTGCCGATGCGACGAGGCTCAGGGCCGCGTTCACGTTCGCTTTTTGGGCCGGGCCGATCTCGCGAATAGGATACCAATACTGACCAAAAGTCTTTGTTTCACCGGGGGCCAGAAAGGAGAAGTCTGGTTGATTGTCCGTGTAGACTCCGGACATCAGTTCAATGTACGGCCCATCCGCGTCCGTCAAATTGCGGTCCCAGGCGTATCCGAACGGGTGATTGCCCCAGGTCCACTGTTTCTTGCCGGGAGCGATGTGATGATCCGCGATCAAGACCACTCCCGCCGCACGCTGGTGGTCGTAGCCCCCGTGAAAGTCCTCGCGCGAGCCCATTGCCATGTAGCTGGTTGGGACTGGGATATTCGCGTACCAGCTCAGATCGTTCGGCGGATACGTGCCAGGAGGAACGAAATTTGGCGGCTGTTCCTCTGCAGGTACGCCATGGATTCCGCGCTGGCCGTAATTCACGCCGTAGTAGTACGCGTCGCACAAAGGAAACTTGCTCATTGCGCGTCTGGCATGGTCGGCCACCCAATGCACATCCGCCGGGAAAAAGGATTGATAGAGTTCGTGAACGTGAATGCCAACGTTGGCCCACCACAAAAACGTCTGCACAAACGGAGTGCGGTTGTAGAGCCGCACCTTCAATTCGATGTACGCATTTCCCGGGTGCAAGCACACGCCGTGCATTCCCTTCATCCGGTTCATCGGATCGTGGTCACCGCACCAGACGGTTTGCGAACCATCCGGGTGTTGTTCGATCTGGAAATCCGCTGGCATGAATGTCGCAGGACGATGGTGCTGCGGCCAGTTAAACTCTACGCCTCCTGAAATCCACGGGCCTGCCAGCCCTACGAGAGCCGGCTTGATGACGTTCTGGCGATAGAAAAATTCGTATCCATTCGTCTTGTCCAAGCCAACGTGTATTCGTCCGCCGATCTCCGGCAAGACCATGACGCGAATGAATTCGTTTTCCAAATGAATCGCCTGCCATGAGTGCTCCCGCGCTTCAGTTGAAATCCGATCCGTGAACGGCAGCGGGTACACCCGTCCACTGCTGCCTTGATAAACGCGCTTCTCGAGAAACATCGGGTTTTTGTCGGGTGGCAGAGGGTGATAGGTAGGAATTGAGACCGGCGCGAACCACGCTTTCACGGCACCGGTCTGATCCGCAGGTGGTTTTGGCAGTTCGAAGGGCCTCATCGATTTGCGCTCGCCACGCTCACGGGAATCATACTTCCAGCCCGCGCAAGATGCTGAAATGCGAATCGACTTTAGCACAAGGTCCGCCAAGTGCCACTGGCGGGCGCACGGAAAAGCATCCGGATACCGTTGATTTTCTGCGACAATGAGCCCCTTGGAGGGTGACGTGACTCTGCCGCGACTACAGCGAACCGCGCTGCCGGCTTTGCTGGTTCTGATTCTGGCTGTTTCATCGCTCGCTAGCGCGATCGGCATGGCCGACGAACCGAACATTCCCACGCAAATTCCGGGACACAACGCGATCCTAATGGGAACGGACTGGTACCCTGAGCAGTGGCCCGAATCGCGATGGGAGACCGAGGTTCGGATGATGGAAGATGCTCACCTCAACGTTGTGCGGCTCGCCGAATTCGCATGGAGCGCGATGGAGCCAAGCGACGGGCATTTTGAGTTCGTGTGGCTCGATCGCGCGATTCGCCTGCTTGAAAAACATCACATCGCTGTCGTGCTTGGCACGCCAACCGCCGGCCCACCTGCTTGGCTCACGCATAAGTACCCGGAGACTCTCCGTGTTGAGGCTGATGGGCAGCGCGTGGCCCCCGGCAACCGCGCGCACGGCTCGCCCACGTCTGTGAAGTATCGGGAGTTTTGCCGGGGCATTGCGGAAGAAATGGCGAAACGCTACGGCAGCGATCAGAATGTTGTGGGCTGGCAGATTGACAACGAATACGGCTACGCTCTGATGTCTTACGACGACGACTCGAAAAAGCAATTTCAGGATTGGCTTCACGACAAGTACAAGAACCTGGACGCGCTCAACAGGCATTGGGCTACGGCGTACTGGAGCCAGACGTACGACGACTGGAGCGAGATCCCGATCCCGACCGTGCCCCACAATCCGGCGCTGATGCTGGAGTGGAAGCGTTTCGTCACTCAGGCTTGGAATTCCTATCAGCAAAATCAACTTGACGTGATTCGGAAGTACGCAAACCCGCGACAATTTATCACCGGGAATTTCATGGGGCTCGGATGGGACGGACTGGATCAGTACACGATTACCAATCCGCTGACGTTTGCCTCGTGGGACGACTATGTGGGTACCGGGCACCTGGATCCAGATAAAAATGGGATGAGTCACGATGGGATGCGAGGCTTAAAGAGAGAGAACTTCTGGGTCATCGAAACGCAGCCGGGCGCGGTGAATTGGAGCGACCTTAACAACTACCTAAATAAAGGTGAAACACGCGCGATGGCTTGGCACGCCATTGCGCACGGCGCTGATGACGTGAGCTATTGGCAATGGCGCAGCGCGCCGAACGGACAGGAAGAGATGCACGGCACCTTGGTAGGAGCGGACGGCACGCCAGTACCTCTGCTGGAGGAGGTCACACAGACTGCCAAGGAGTTCGAGCGCTCGCAAAGCGCGTTCCGCGGAACGCGGGTGGTCTCGGAAGTCGCACTGCTGAACGACTACGAGAGCCGTTGGGCCGTCGATTGGCAAAAACATACCCGGCAGTACAACACCTACGCTATGTCGCAAACCTACTACAAGGCGCTGCGGAAGATCGCACAATCGATGGACGTCGTTAGCCCGTATGCGCCGCTCGACGAGTACAAATTGGTGGTCGCACCAAACTTGAATCTAATCCCTGAATCACTGGCGAAGCATCTTCTGGACTACGTGAAGAACGGCGGTCATCTTGTGCTCGGTCCCCGGGCCGGACTGAAGGATGAGTACGACGCGTTACTACCGCAGCGGCAGCCGGGTTTTCTCGCGGATGCGCTGGGCGCGCGGGTCGAACAGTTCTATGCGCTGGAGAAGAATGTACCTCTCTACGGTACGATCGGAACCGGCGCTGGATCGTTGTGGGCGGAGCAGCTGAAGACAACGGATGCGAACACAGAGGTCTGGCTGCGCTACGGAACGAGTAATGGGTGGCTCGACGGGCAGCCGGCGGTGGTCACGCACGCTGTGGAGAAAGGTACTATCACATACGTTGGCGCGGTACTCGACGACACGCTGGTCACGAATCTCGCGGAACAGATGGTGAGACAGAGTGGTGTGAAGCCTGTATTCGGGGCAGTTCCTGATGGCGTGGAAGTCAGCCGCAGAGTCGGTGCGAACAAACAGGTTTTCGTGTTCATCAATTTTTCTCAACAGCCAAAAACGATTGTGCTACCTCGCACAATGAAATCGCTTCTCGAAGACAAGCCAGCCGAAACGTTCGAGCTTGAGCCGTATGGCGTAGGTCTAGCTCTAGACCATAGGTAACTGGAACCATGGCGGAGGTGTGTATGGCGGAAACTGGCCATCACCTTCCCGCAGAATGCTCAAATGGGCCCTCGGCCCCCCGGCGGGGCCACGCGAGTGCGATGCCCATTTGCACTGCACTGCAAATGGTTCGCCGCTTCCCCGGTAACTGATCGCGAAAGATGCCGGGCAAATACGTGAAAAGGCTTGGGATGGTTCGGTGGTTACGGCCCCGTGACCATGCTTGCCCTCTTTAGACTTCACGACCAACGCAGGTGGGGCGGTGCCGCGTCTAGGTGGTACAAGGTACTTGCCCGTTAGCGTGAATTGACTAAAGTCCTGGTCGTGGAGGGCATCAAATTTCTCTTCACGCTGCCACGCCGATTGACCCTGTTGCACCTTGCCAACCACAGCCACCGCCCATTAGCTATGTGCATGGATTCAATGAAACAAGGTAAACTCTCTACGATTTGCTGGTACAAATTTCTGGTCTGGTCACATTGAAACCGAAGCTGCAAGCCGCATTCGCATTCCTTCGCAGGCATTCGTGGTTGCCATGGCTAGCAACCATTGCAGGTTCGCTCGTGCTTGCTGTCGCAATCATGGATCACTTAAACGCTATCTGGGCATTGACAGCGGCCATCAGCTTGCTTTTCTCATCGTTTGTCTGGGGATACTCAGTGCGTGCGCTGCACGAGACCATTGACTGGCCGCCGCTGAGTAATTGGCGGCGGCAGGAATACGCTGCAGTGTGGAATTCGCTGGCTGACTCCATGAATGACGCTGCGATGGCAGCAACTGGCGAGACCAGTGAAAGTCGGTTGCGAAGCTCCGCGATGGAGACTGTTCGAAACCTATTGGAACTCGCGGCCATCTGCGCGCGAGATGAAGTCCTTGAGATTGGCTGCGGAGTTGGCCGAATCGGCAAAGAGATCGCGCCGCTGTGCCGTTCTTGGGCAGGAGCCGATATTTCGGCGAACATGCTCGGCCACGCTTCGGCGCGGTTGAAGAACCTGGAGAATACACGCTTCATCCATCTGACGAGCGTTGGCCTGAATGATCTTGAGGAAAACTCATTCGATGTTGTCTATGCGACGAACATGCTGGCCCATCTGGACGAGATTGACCGATGGTGGTATGTACAGGAAGCGTTCCGTGTTCTGAGACCCGGAGGCCGCATCTTTATTGACAACATGGATATGGAATCGGAAGCAGGCTGGTCCATGTTTTCAAAAGACGCGATTCGATATCGCGACGTACAACGCCCCCCCTATATGCCGAGGTTTTCTACAGCAGCCGAATTCAGTGCGTATGCGAAACGCGCAGGATTTGTCGATACGCGAGCACACCACCGATCACCATTGGTTATTGTCACAGCCACTAAGCCGGAGACAGCGAAGGCGTAGCGCTCGGCGGTGAAATGTCAAAAGCTTGTCCCGCCATATTGAGTTTTTCGCCCATCTCTTTGAGTTCGCCAGGGCTACATCGCGTGGTCAGTTCTTCGATCACTGCCCGGGTTTCGTTGGTGATCTCTTGGAGTTCGCCAAGGCTGTATCGCCTTCGGGCTGGCTCCGTGTAATGCCAAGTATACGGCGTCGCTTTACCCTTTATTTCTGCTGCGCTCAGGCTCACCCCGCGCCTCCAAACTTTTTCTTGCGATAGTCGATCCAAGATGGCAGGCAGAACGTCATCGGTCAAATGATCGAGAAATTGTGGCATCGTTCCGAATTTCTTTCTGCACGTCGGACAGCCTGTCACCACGACGCCGTTGCCGCCCCGGGCGATAGCGGGCGGCTCGCCAACGAATGTGGAGAAGTCGTGTCGGTGAAGTTCGGTGCGGAGTGCGCGGTACAACTCGGATTTGAGCATGGCCCTCTCCTAGATTGGAGAGGAAATGGGAGCGCAGGATAACACAACCCCAAGAATTCCATGCTCTGCTTCACGCAATCCACTTTCGCATCCGTTTACACCAGAAATCCGTAGTGATAGAGTGCCACCCCAACGAGGTCCCGGCTTTGAACTCGATGCACCGCGTAATGGAGGCAATATGAGCGACAAGACTGCAAAGTCCGAAGACAAAAAGAATCCAGAAGAGAAAGAATTAAAGGAATCAGAACTCGAACAAGCGGCGGGCGGTGCCGTTGAAGCAGAGTCTCCCGAGTACTATAAGATTCATCTGGACGCGGAGACCAAAACCCCCTAGGGCAGTCGGGGGAGGCGAGCCGCCCGGTCCGGACTGGCGATTGCAACTCAATGCTATATGGACGAAAACAAAAAGCAGCCGAAAGAAATTGTGGAGTCAGCGGAACCGACTTTGCCGGAACTGTCTGAAGCGGCGCTACAACAAGTGGCTGGTGGGACTAATCAAACTGACGCGCCCACAGATTCAGTTAATTTTGCCTTCGGTAAAATCAAGGTTAGTTACGAGGAGCAGTAGCGGAAACTCATAATAACCGTAAGAGAGAAGCGGAAAATTAGCACATTCGCTAATCTTCCCTGTTCAATATGGGACATCGGGACTGCTACGTGAAGGACCGATTTTTAAGCTTCTCTTGGTACGGTACCGTACATACGGTGCTTCCAGCGTTTTGGCTGTCACCCGTCCGAGGTGACAGATGTCAAAATGGATTCTCATTTGTCCGAAGTGCAAAACCGAATTTGAACATTCCCAGATTAGCGATGTCGGAATGTCGTACCTGATGATTCCACTGAAGCCTGAGTTTGCGGCCACCGGCAACAAATGTGTATGCCCTAAATGTGGCTATGGTGCGACCTACCGTCGCACGGACCTGTTGTTTCGGGCGTAGGCCCACCCTGCACACTAGTTGACCTTGCCGGTCGTATCACTTGATTCCGCTTCAACCGTCACGCCAACATGGGCACCTTGTTTTAGTTGGACCTGGCTGCCTTTCTCGTCAGTGAGAGTGTTTTCGATCCGAATCTCCCGATAGAGTTCATCGGCACCCTCAATACCGATCTCTGCCTTATCCGGTATTCGAGGATCGGGCGACTTTATAATCTTCTGAACCTTCGCGTCCATCGTAACCGCTGGTCTTGCAGACATCAGGGAACCTCCTAAGATCGGATCGGCTAAAGACTGGTGTTTGTATTATTGATCGGGAGTAGTACTCAATCCCCGGTTGGCTGTAGGCAGCTTTAAGATTTGCGGTATCGGAGATGTCCGGTCGCAACCGATACTTGAATACATGGAATAATGTATTGTCGCTGATTTCGCGTTCGCATATTTACGACTCCGAAGAACCGTCCCCGTATCGGAGGATGTTATGGACGGCATTTACCCTTGGCAAGCGGCATACCTTGCAGCAGTGTGCGAAACCGATGATTCGCTCAAGGACGGACGCATCCTTGAAGCCAGATCGGCTCTCGAACAGCGTCTTTTGAGCCCCATCGAAGGCGAAGAATATAGGGCCATCGAGAACGCCGAAAGAGCCCTTGAAGTGTTAAGGGCTGAGCGAATGCATGAACCTACTCGCCTGGGGTCTTCGTCTAGGCAAGTCTTCAATCCTGAGTCCACGCCTCAAGCGTCCGAATGATCTGTGCCTGGTCACCTGGGCGGCTTAAACTTTCTTTGTCTCGCGGGGAGCACCACGCCAGCGGAACGGGGCGCTAGCGCACTCAGCGGCGCTAAGGCAAAGGCTGTATTTCGCAGAACGCACTTGGGTGTAGGGTTGTGGCGTGATCGCTTGAGTCTGATGACCCCAATATACGGATGGAGGAAAGAAACTAAAACGGCGGTAATTCAGCCGCCTCCGATTACGGCGCGGCCATCAGAGCCATTCGTTGGAAAGAACCTCAAACCCATCAAGAAGTTAGGCAAGAAGAAATAGTTGGTAGCCCGGACGGGATTCGAACCCGTTATCTCTGCCTTGAAAGGGCAGCGTGTTAGCCGAGTACACCACCGGGCCACGGGAACAGTTTATCGTGTCGCGCTAGCGACGGCAATACGGTCAGTGAGAAACTTGCTGCCCTTCTCCATCGCGGCAGTCAAACGCGTGATGTCAGCGACATTGTAGCGGTCGAGCACGGAGCGTGTTTTCCATCCGCCGACTTTGAGCACGAGGCCTTTGTCGACGCCAGAGGCGAGCAAGTTGATTGCACCAGATGCACGGCAATCGTGAATCCGAACGCCCGTACGAGTCCCGCTCTCTTCGTCCCACGTTCCGAGTCCAGCTTTCGCACATGCGATGGCAAACTCAGTTCTAAAGTTCGAGGTGTCGAAGAGAGGAGCGTTGATATCTTTCGGCCTTTTTAGTTCCTTAATGGCTGACATAAGAAAATCACCCGCGAGCGGGAGCCGAAGCGGTGTTTATTCTTCGTACCGCTTGACGGGATGTCCACAAATTTCAAGTCTTCACTGACATTTCTCCAGGTGATGCTCATCGCCGCGTCCAAACGGCACGCCGTGGCATACAAAAATGTGAAGAATGGGCGCAGGTCGGCTGAAAACTTCGGACCACCTTTCTTCGATTGGCGTAGGGAACCATCCGGCAGGAAACTTCGAATCCGTTCGAACTGCTCTGGGGTGATGTATTGGCCCGCCGCGAGGGAGTCGTCGGAAGTAAGCTACTTGGTCGCTGGAGAGTGCCTTCTCTCGCACGGCCAACCTAAACATTGAGCGGAGCACGCTGAGTTCGCGCCGGATGGTTGGACCCTCGACGTGCTCACGACGCTCGCCGATATATTTGCGGATCACACCAGTTTTGATGCTTGTCGCCTTCATCCCTGCGAAAAAGTCGTCCAGGTGTTTGAGTTGAGTTTTGTATTTTCCTTCGCCACGAGCGGGTCAAGCCGCGCCCCCCTGAGTCGTTGCGCTGTGGTCAAGATATTTTACCGCGGTTCGCTCAAGTCCTGATCCCTTACTCGTACCAACCCGGCGACTTGATCGCATCTCTAAAGAAGCTAGTACTATGGCCGATCCAAAGCTGGGCTCCTTTTTCTGCCACGAAATCCTCGATCTTTGCACGTGATGCAGGCGTCGCCGTCGTCTGCTCGTGGGTCGGCATTCGATGCAGAGTTCGCTCTTCCGCGTAATGATACAAATCGCCAGCAATTAAGATGCCTCCAGTCTGGGCAAGCTTGACGTACAGACATTGATGGCCCGGCGTGTGCCCCGGGGCGTACTTCAGGATAACCGTGCCGTCGTCAAATACATCATGATCGCCATCGATCATTTGCGTCCGCGCCTGGGCCAAGGCAGCAAAATCTGAGATCCCCTGTGGAGTTGCATGAGTCCCGAACATTAGATCGAACTCAGCTTTTTGTGCCAGCCAGATCGAGCCTGCGAAGTCGTTAGCGTTACCGACGTGGTCAAAATGTGAATGAGACAGGGCCAAGTACGTAATGTCCGCCGGGCTTACGCCGATATCAGCGAGTTGACCTTTGAGAGAATTGAATTTGAGTTGCCCATATCCGAAGACCACGTTTTCATAGACCGGTCGGCCTACCAGACTATCAGACAGGCCGGTGTCGAACAGCAGAATGCCCTTCGGGTGGATTACGAGGAAACACGGCACCGGCATGTTGGTGTCCGCGACTTCGTCGCGCGTAAGGTTGTAGTCCTCCGGGCGATTGAATATGAGCGTGCCGCAGTCGATCACGTAGAGCCGCGGTGAGGTGACTCGGGGCAAGGGCGCGATTCCGGTTCGGTTTGGCGGCGTGGCAGACCGCGCTGCAGGAGCTTGAGCCCGCGCCAGAGTCGCGCATGCCAGGACCATACCAAAAACCACTACGTATAATTGCGCCAACCTCGCGGCGAAATTGCGAACGGTCATGGCGTAACCTCGACTCGTCAGGTCATTTAACTCTCGCTTGATAGTAGTCCATTAGCAGAATAACTGTATTAACATGCACTCGGACTTGCTGTTCTTGGTGGCAAGAGGACAAAGGTAAGGAGAAAGATTATGGAGTGCAAAATGACGGGAGCGGCGGGATTGGCTGGGGCCTTTGTTGCGGGCATCGTGTTGGCAACTGCGTTGGGTGCGGGGATGGCTGCGGCGGGGGCGAAGACGCTGGGGGTGGTGGCGCAGGGGCAGGAAGTTACCGTGGAGCGGGTCATCACGCCGACGGTGACGGACGAGGACATTGCTTTGCTGCGGCAAGATCTACGGGCAATGAAAATGCAGGTGATTGGGCAGAATATGTCGCTGTCGGATACGGAGGCGCAGAAGTTCTGGCCGATCTACAACCACTACGTGAAGGACTTGCAAGAAGTGAACAACCAGAAGTATGCGCTGTTGAAGCAGTACGCGGAGATGTGGGCAACGATGAAAGATGAAGATGCACTGATTTATGTGCGGCACTGGCTGGAGGCGGACGGGCAGGCGCAGGCGCTGCGCTTGAAGTATGTGCCGGTGGTGAGCCAGGTGTTGCCGGGAAAGAAGGCGGCGACGTTTTTTCAGTTGGACCGGCGGCTGAACATGATCGTCGATCTGCAATTATTTTCGCAGATTCCGTTGGCGCATGGGAAGGAGTAGGCGGGAAGAGCGGCTAAGCCGGACCACCACCCGGCTGCCAGGGTTAAATATCTGCCCCGGCAGCTCCTTGGAACCGCCCGGAAAAAGAAATATTCTATTCTTGAAGTGCCGCCACAAACGTCCGCCCTCCGTTGCTATTGGTTGGAGATTCTGATTCGCCGGATCGTGGCACCCGGCCCAATCCGTTCGAGCCCAGGACCCAGGCGAAGTTCACCCGGCAAAGCCATCTTTTAGTGCCGCTTGCCTCAACTACGCTGTGCCAGGGCATACCTCTGCGATACCTACCCCGGATGCCCGGTAAGACGAACCGGCACTTTGGCGATTTTGGAGTTATCCTTTAATCCGCTGAAGCAGTTTTCGGAGGGGAACGATGTCCCTCAACTCGCGTCTCTGCCTTTGTCTTCAGGTCTCGTTGCTGTGCATACTCTCGCGCGCAGCGGCAGGGCCTGAGAAGCTCGGTGGGGTCAAGGATCACAAACGATCACAAGAATCGAGCACAGAGAGTACCACGCGAGCGGATACAAGCGATCGGTTTCCCCATGCGAATGCACATCCCTACATCGATCTGCCCATGGCGCAACTGGTCGAACGAATTCCAGAACTAAAAACTCTTCAACCTGCACCAGATCAGCAAGAGCTATCAATGATCCTCCAGAATATGGGCCGGAGCGTGGACGGTTTCGTCCGCGACATTGGTGACCTCATCGCTCACGAAGACATAACACAGGAGAAGTTGAACCCAAGGGGGAATATCAAAAAGGAGCATATTCAAGCCAACTATCTGATCCTTCATCATGGCTATGAATGGGGCGCAAGCTCGGAATATCGAATGGACGACAGAGGGAATCGACTGGGGCCTATAGGCCTGGAGAAGGGATATCTGGTCACCTCCGGCCACGCATTGAGCTGTATTGGTTTCTCTACAGTCGCTCAGTCGGGGTCGAGGTTCCGTTACCTTGGTGAGGAAACGATTGACTCACGAGAGACGCGTGTCTTGGGGTTTGCTCAGCAACCTGGCGAGGCTACTTTTTTCACCACGATGCGGGGAACAGGCGGAACGGATGTGGACATGCTAACGCAGGGAGTTTTGTGGGTGGACAAGAATAATTTCCAAATTATCAGAATGCGCACTGATCTACTCGCGCCGAGTAACGAAATTCAGATCGACCAGTTGACGACGGAAACGAAGTTCGGCGAAGTGCGACTTCCTGACGTTCCAAATCCCTTGTGGCTGCCTAGCGACGTAGACGTATACATCGAAATTAACAAGCAAAAGTTCCATAACGTACATCACTACACGAACTATCGACGCTATCGAGTTTCCGTCAAGATAGGGAATCCGCAATAGCCTCAACTAGCGGCGTTCTCAATTGCACTCGTGGATACGACACGAGGCCCCCCAGCTCCAACAATAGTCGGCTCTATCCGGCGCTCCGCTTGTACGTGCCACCTGCGCCGCTTTCTTCGCCTGCTTCCTAACCTTTGCCCACCGCTTCTTCCCCGCTTTCACAATCGCCGCTCTGCCAGCAGTGAATCTTGCTCCTAGCGATCCGGAAGGCGACTCGCCGCAAAGTCAGCCATGCTGGTCGCCGCGGGAGGGTCTACGTTAGCGAGTACGATTATGACGTAACCGGACTGCATGCAGATTTTTAGTTCCCCATTCATTCCAGGGGCTCCGCCTCCGTGACCGAAACACCGAACGCCTCCGGGTGTGACTTGGTTAGAGAATCCGTAGGCATACTTGTCTCCTCGCGGCGTATCCACCTTCCCGGTCGTTAGAAGCGCGGTGTGCTCAGCGTCAAGCAGCTTGTGACCGATCAGGGCATTCGCGAAGGCAAGAAGGTCACCAACTGTGGAATATCCTCCCCCGGCCGAAGTGCCGCGATAGGGCAACGTGCCGTCATTCGGACGAGAGTCCTTCGAATCCCCCTGCGACATGTAACCGACCGAGCGATTCGCAACCGCTTGATCTTCTGGCAGCGAATCCGTCGAGTTCATTCCTGCGGGATGGAAGATGTGTTCGCGAACATACTGGTAGTAATCCTGGCTGCTCGCTCTCTCTACGATTCGTCCAAGCAAAATGAAACCATAGTTGGCGTAGTCCCAATGGCTACCGGGCTCGAATGTGGCGTCCCGCGTGCCGTAGAGCTTGACGTAGTCCTGAAGCGTGCGCAGCTCCAGGCGATGCTGCTCGAATTCCGGGCCAAAGATATCGCCTGCACCACCGGTGTGCGTCAACAACTGGTGAATTGTGACCTTGGCGGCGAAAGTTTTGTTCGGATAATCCGGCAGATATTTGATCAGCGCATCGTCGAGGCGGAGCTTGCCTGCCTGCGCGAGTTGAACGATGGCGGTCGCGGTGAACATCTTGTTCATCGACCCGATGCGGAACTTCGTATCGAGCCGGTTTGGAATGTTATTCTCGCGGTTTGCCAATCCGTAAGCACCGCTAAATATGGGTGCGCCGTTCTTGGCGATCATTGCCGCGCCAGAGAACTTGCCTTCGGATGCCTCCGTTTCCAGGCGCGTTTTGAATGCGGAGACGGCCTCCGATTCCGTCATGTGGCTGACCGGTGAATTCGTCGCACTACGTGTAGCCCGTATCTGCATTTGCTTGATTACGTGCGCAGGAGTTGGATCGACCTCAATGGTGATTTGACCCATCTGCTCCGAATTGCGCTCTTGCACCAATACGATGCAGGAAAGCTCAGAGCACTCCTTGACTCCTTTAATGTCAAACCCGCCTGTCCGGGCACGGAAGCTCATCGTTTCCTCAACGTGAGACACACGCTCCGGGTCGTTTTTCTCCAGAAACTTGAGAAGTATCGTTCGGTCCCCGGTGTTGAAGGCCGCTAACCAGGCGGACAGTTGCGAAGCGGCGGGCGTGTCCGGGAGGTTAGCTTGGGCGAAGACCGATTCATGAACCAAGAAAAGCAGCGCCAGTAGGAATGAAATGATCTTCATCATTCTATAGACGCAGCAACCTACAATTCGCTATCCCAGTGAGCCCTGCGGCTTCTTAGTCCGAGCATTCCAGTTTTAAGCCGTGCGAGCGGTGGGCCATGCGTAGAAAGTTGAGTCAACCTCGACGGTGTGAAATCGTTCGGCATAGAAATCGAGGTAGTCGCATGGCTTCATGTCTCGCGGATAAAAAGAGCCGTTCCAGCCGGAAGCTGTGAAGGAGGAGGTCCCGAGGAGGATCGGCGGGTGGCTCACGGCGGAAAGTATAGCGAACACCGTCGGGTAATCAATCCGCTACGGCGACGGGTGTCACTCCCCATTGCCGGGCCATTCGCTCACCCTCCGAAACCTGTGCGAGAGACATCCGGGCGGAACGGGCTGCCCTTAATCTTAATGCTTCGATTCGTTGTGTTGGTTCTGAAGGTCCTTGAGCCGATTCACGTCATCGCTCAACACGGCCCGGTCGCGCTCCGATAAGCGCTCGTCATCGGCTGACTTTCGGAGAGAGTCAACAACATCGTTCACGAGGCCATTGTCCCACTCACCGTGTTCGAGCTTCGCTTGCGATTCCGTCAACTCTTGTTTGGTTCTGTCAAGACGTTTACGTTCCTTATCGGCCGCACGATTCGCACTCCAGATATGGTCCAAATCTGTCCTTATCTCTGCGAACACATGAGACCGCCACCGATCCCCGCTGTAGCGGGCGTCGCGGTCGTGATACCAATCTTGCGCGGCCGTACTCAATCCAAGGAACACCACCGCGATCAGCCCCGTCATGATGGTCTTTTTCATAATCGCAACTCCCCGCTTAAATTTGCCCGGAGTGCGTGCCCGTACAGGCAGCCGCCACGGCATGATGACCCCGGGCCTCGGACCTTCTCCATCACCCAAGCCGCGATGATTATAAACTTCTGGACCAATCACGCCAACGCGAATAGGTCTCGCCGGGCTTCAGCAAGGAAATTCCGGAAAGCCTAGAATGTGCCGCTTTGTTCTGATAATGCGTTTTGATGCCTGAATGTAGCCTTCGGCATGCTCTCGTTTTATGAGGCCGCGACGGACGCGATCTTCCCACCACTTAACTTCATCGAGTTCTCGCCTTAGTTCGGCTGTGGCGCGTATTTGAAACATCCTTACGATATCGTTTGTGTCGAGGTTGGTGCTCATGGCGGCATCCTGAAGTTTGAAGTCGCTGGGCCTCTTGAATTCTACCTAAGGACGTTTTCTCAAATCCAGCTATACTTCGGTTCGATTCGCAAGAGGCGTTCCCTTGAACTATCTGAAAGGGTTCATCGCAGGCATTGCGACTTCGATTCTTGGCGCATTCCTGGTCACCGTCGCATACATCGTCTGGACCATTCACAATACGCCGGCCAGGAACATTGACGGTCCAGACAACGCGACAAGTTGGGATTTGCGATCCGCTGCAACGCCGCAGTTTTTAGTGACGTTTGCAGTCGTGGTCTTGATCTTTTTCGGGATCGGTTTCTGGATTGTCTTTCGGTCGTTGAAGGGAGCAGGTCGATGAACATCATGAAAGCACTGCGCAACGAGCGCAAAGTCCTGAGCAAGCGTCTCAGGGCACTCGATTCCGCAATTCAAGCCCTGTCCGGTGGAGCAATCAAAACGGAAAGAAAGATCGCGAAAACTGTCAAGCGAACGATGTCCGCTGCTGCCCGTGCGAAGATTTCGAAGGCTGCTAAGGAGAGATGGGCCTCTATCGCACGATGAACGTGAAATCACGTCATCCCGCCGGAACTTCCATCAGCCGCAACGTCCCGTCTGTTTGTCTCCTCGCCCGGAACGGAAAATCTTTTACTCGGCTCCACGGAATGAACCAAGGCTGGTGTTGGTGTCAATTGGTAAGAGTTGTTTTGGGCGTTAAGTTGCTGATTCTACGTGCTTGTTTCGGTAGGAGTATAGGGTCTTGAAAGGGGCCGCGTGCTAACCGTTGTACCATAGCGCCAAACTTGGCGGGAACAGGACTTAAAACTATCGGACCCCGAATGGTATCAGCTATCCCTGGCGGTCCTGGAATTCCTCGTGCCAAGCCATTTGGATGGCTTCGAGTTTGGCTTCGTTGGAGGCTTGCGGATCGCCAGTAAAGCCGGGGAGCTCGGTGATCCATTTGTGCATGTCGGTGAAGCGGACGGTAAGCGGATCGACGTCGGGATGCTTGTCGGTGAGGCCGATGGCGATGTCGTCGAGATTGTCCCAATCGAATGTTGGCGGCACGTTCGCTCCTTAGAAAAAGACAAGAAAGATTAGCCACAGAGGCCTGCCCGTGGCAGGCAAGCACTGAGCCACCGAGAACTGCAAAGGATATTTTTACAGTTCCGGCACGCTTGCCGATCAATTAAAGTTATTCGCTCGAGTTCGCGGCCGGGGCTCTCCGCCCGTCACCAGTCACCAGCTTTTAGTGATCTGCTTCCTTGGCGTAATTTTTGTTCCACTCGGGAATTTCTACAACGATGTCGGTGGTGCCGTCGGGGACGGTTTGGCAGCCCAGCCGCGATTTCGGCGTAATGCCGGGGGCTTCGTCGAGTTCGTCGAGTTCCGCGTCGGTGGCTTCGTTGCAGGACTCCAGGCCTTGCCTAACAATAACGTGGCAGGTGGAGCAGGCGCAGACTCCGCCGCAGGCGTGGTCGAGGCCGGCCTTGATGCCCTCGGAGATGTCGAGAATGCTGCCGGGGATGCCGTTGTGGCCGTACGGAAGTTTGGCCGGATCGACTTCGATCGTTTTGCCGCTGGGCAGAAACGTGACTTTGTATTTCTGCGTGGCCGGCTTGTATTTTACTTCTTCGATGTAGGGGTTGCTGCCGCCCATTTTTGCTCTCCTCTGCTATCGGAACACATCTTGCCGGAGTTTACGTTGCACAGGCAGAAGTGCCAGTGCTACTTCAGACTTCGGCTAACTTGCGGCCTTCCAATGCTGTTGATACTGCGCCGTTCATGACCAGTTCCGCAAGACGCGTTGTGGCTTGGTTCAGTTCGTCGATGCGTTTGCGAATCAGTTTGTAATCGTTCCCTGCTACGGATTCTTTCAGTGTGGCAACCGATTGGTCGATCGCGGCGCGCTCCTCGGTCGACAGCAACGTCGATTCCGGGAAGGCCAAAGCTTTTTGCGTGGCCACCAGAATGGCTTCGGATTCGGTGCGCGCTTCGATCACCTGACGCTCGGAAAAATCTTGCTCGGCATATTCGATCGATTCTTCGAGCATGCGCTCGATTTCGGTGTCGCTGATGCCGTAGCTCGGCTGCACCTCGACCGAATGTTGCTGGCCGTTACGGAGATCTCTCGCCGCGACTTGCAGGATGCCATTGGCATCGATCAAGAAGCGCACTTCGATGCGCGGAAGGCCCGCGGGAGCTGGCGGCACCTTCAGCGTGAAACGGGCGAGGGAGCGGCAATCCTTGGCGAGTTCGCGCTCGCCTTGCAGGACGTGGATGTCGATGCCGGTCTGGTTGTCGACTCCCGTGGTGTACATCTCCTGCGCGCTGGCGGGAATCGTGGAGTTGCGCGGGATGACCTTCGCGACGGCGCCGCCGTAGGTTTCGATGCCGAGCGATAGCGGCGTGACGTCGAGCAGCAACATGTTTTTTACGCCGCGATCGAGAATATTGGCTTGCACCGCGGCACCCAGCGCGACGACTTCGTCGGGGTTCAGCTCCGTGTGAGGCTTGCGGCCGAAATATTCCTGGACCGTGCTGCGGATCAGCGGGGTGCGTGTAGTGCCGCCGACCAGCACGACCTCATCGATTTCGGATGGTGCAAGGTGCGCGTCGGCGAGGGCTTGTTTTACGGGGCCCATGGTGCGGTCGACGATGGGACGAAGTAACGATTCAAACTCGGCGCGAGAGAATTCGTACGCGAAAACCGCGCCATTGGGCAACTCGAAGCGTAACCTGGCCGCGTCGCCTTCGGAGAGCTGGTGCTTCGCAGCGATGAGCGCTTTGCGCAGCTCTTGCACAAGATCAGGTTGCGCGGATACATCCACGCGATGTTCGTGAAGGATTTTCTCGCGAATCAGCGACTGCATCAGATTGTCGATGTCGTCGCCACCGAGATGCGTGTCGCCGTTGGTGGACAGGACCTGATAGATGTCGCCTTCGCCGGTGGAGATCAGCTTTAGCACGGAGATATCGAAGGTCCCGCCGCCAAGATCGTAGACAGCGACGCGGCCACGCTGTTTTTCGTGGAGACCGTAAGCGAGGGCGGCAGCCGTCGGCTCGTTGACCAGGCGAAGGACTTCGAGGCTCGCGATTTTGCCGGCGTCTTTGGTGGCCTGGCGCTGCGCATCGTTGAAATAAGCCGGAACGGTAATGACGGCGCGATCGACGGTTTCACCGAAGAAGGCTTCGGCCCAGTTTTTCAGTTCGCGCAGAATAAACGCGGATATCTCTGGAGGAGTAAATAATTTGTCGCCGAGCTTGATGCGGATGACGTTCTGGCTTGTCGAATCAATGCGGAACGGAAAGAGTTTTAGTTCGCTTTGGATGTCGGCCACGCCACGGCCCATCAGGCGTTTCACGGAATAAATGCTGCGCTCGGATTGCGTAAGCAAACGGCGGCGCGCAGGCTCGCCGACGATGATGCTGCCATCGGGATCGAGGCTGACGACCGACGGACATAGCGTGCTTCCAGATGGTCCCGGAATGCACTGCGGCGCGCCCGTCTGCGGATCGGTGTATGCGACGAGACTATTGGTGGTGCCGAGATCGATTCCTACGATGCGTCCCATGTTTGTGGTTGGTGACTCGTGACTGGTGACTGGAAAACTTCTCGCGGACACCAAGTCCTGGCTAAATCAACACTAAGTCAGCTCCTTCGCGACGTTATTCACCAAATTTCGGATGTAGGAGCGGCGATTCAGCAATTCGTTCAAGCGGACCATGATGGCTTTGCGGTCGTTGTCGCCTGCCTTCGCTTCGATTGCGGCGTCCCACTGTTGTGCTGCGACCTGGAGATGTTCGTCTACTTCGCCGAGTTTCTCCTGAAAATTCTTTTGCGCGGCTTCGAGCCGGGCCTTCAGTGTTGAAAGATCTGCGCCCGCTTCTTTCGCTTCCCGCAGTTCGTCCAGAGACTCGTTCAGCTCGAAGACTTCCTCGAGAAGCTCGGGCGGAGCTTGCTGCTTGTGCTCGCCCTCTTTGCGCGCCCCTTCAAGCTCCAACAGGTATTCGACGCGAGCGACCGGGTCGCGCAGG